>ERZ888423.1814-NODE-1814-length-17335-cov-9.186979_pt1 | contig 17335 bp, 18 predicted proteins | sample MGYA00520523_ERZ888423 | MGnify/ENA primary metagenome ERZ888423 (study PRJEB32303, sample SAMEA104408611) | aquatic metagenome | biome: Brackish water; feature: Pelagic; material: water | place: Baltic Sea | collected 2014-06-08T10:24:00 | depth 30,27 m ...
ACGGCCCAGCTTTTGCGGGTCCAGAGCGCAAACAAAAACGCACGCGGGCCGATGATGTCGAGGATCAACACAACCGCCGCTGCTGTCACGCCGGACACAAAAAAACCCCATGAGAGGCAATCCGTTTTCCAGCAGGTTGGGCAAGTTGGCAAGCGCGCCTAGCAGCCAGAGGACCAGCATGACGGCGAGTATTTTCAAAGGTAGCGGGATTGGCGTCCAGCCCTGTGGTCTGTCGCGCGCAGCCCGCATGTCAAGGCCTCAGTCTGTTTCAATAAAGGGGAAAACCTAGGCTGCGGGGGGCTGGTTCGCCTAACAATTTATTTGCCTGTTGGGGCAGGGGCAGAGATTGTGCGCGATCCGCCCCCCCACAATAACGCAATTAGGCGCTTGGCTTGGTCGCTTTGGTCGCGCGAGCCTTTTTGGGCGCGGCAGTTTTTTTGCAGCTTTTTTGGCGACAGGCTTGCGCTTGGCAGGTGTCAGCGCATCGATGGCGCGCAGCCAGTGGTCCTGATCCCGCCCCGCGGGCTGGCCTTCGCCAAGCCAGAACAGATAAGCAGTTTCGCGAATTGCGTCGTCGTCGAGTGTTTGGGCTGTCATGGCAGTGTCCTTGGATTCATTATGTGCGGGGTAATCTTGATGAACGGTAGCGTTAACATACCGGAAAATGCTGCGCCTGCACAAACGCCCGGTTCCATGGGGTCAGGCCTGTTGCATGGCCGCATCGCCTTGTTTTATGGGGTTCGTTGCGTGGGGCGCAGGTCGATGCCCAAGCTGTTGTTTCTACGTCAAAATCATTCGCAGCCAATATGCTGCAACTGCTGCACGGCTAGCCTTGCGCTGCGATCGCCACTCCAGCCGCCCAGCCGCTCGACCATGCCCATTGGAAGTTATACCCGCCGAGCCAGCCGGTGACGTCCACGGCTTCGCCGATAAAATACAACCCGGGCACCTCTTTGGCTTCCATGGTTTTTGACGACAGCCCGTCGGTATCCACCCCGCCCAGGGTGACTTCGGCGGTGCGGTAGCCTTCGGTGCCGGTGGGACGTAATTCCCAGTTTTCCAGCATGTTGCACAGTTCACGCAGGGCATCGTCGCTTTGATCGGCAAGTTTGCCGCCAAGGGGCAGGGCGGGCGCGAGGTAATCCACAAGGCGCGCGGGAAGGTGTTGCGACAGCACGGTTTTCAGCGCTTTTCGTCCCGATGCCTGTCGTTGATCGCGCAGGGCGTCAAACAGCGTAGCTTCGGGGATCAAATTGATATGAATGGGTGCACCGTCGGCCCAATAGCTAGAGATTTGCAGCATCGCTGGGCCCGATAGCCCGCGATGCGTGAACAACATCGCCTCGGCAAAGTCCGGTCCGTCGGCATGCGCGCGCACCGGCGTGGCAAGGCCAGACATTACCCCGAACGGATTGTCTGAAAACGTAAAGGGCACGAGGGCGGCGCGGGTGTCGGTCACAACCAGCCCGAACTGGCGCGCGATATCATAGCCCAGTCCCGTCGCGCCCATTTTCGGGATGGATTTGCCGCCGCAAGCGACGATCACATTGCGCGGGGTCAGGGTGTATAGGGTGCCATCCTGTTTAATCACGGCGCGAAAACCGTCATCGGTTTTCGACAGATCCAACAAGGATGTGCGCAGCCTCAATTGCGCGCCAGATGTCGTCATTTCGGCCTGCAGCATGGCGATAATGTCTTTAGCCGAATTGTCACAAAACAACTGGCCTAGCGTCTTTTCATGCCATGCAATGCCGTGACGTGCGAGCAGATCAAGGAAATCCCACTGGGTATACCGTTTGAGGGAAGATTTGGCGAAATGCGGGTTCTGTGAAAGGAAATTGCCGGCTGTGCAGCCGATATTGGTGAAGTTGCAGCGCCCCCCGCCGGATATGCGAATTTTCTCTCCAGCGGCCTTGGCGTGGTCGATAACCACGACCTCCGGTCCCGCGTGGGCGGCGGCCATCATGCCTGCGGCTCCGGCGCCGATAATCAGTGTGTTGCAATCCATCGTTCGGGGGTGGCCCGAAACGCATCGCCACGCAAGAGGCGAGGGTCCGCCAGTGCCCTTATTTCTCTGGAATCGCGGCGCATTTGCCGTTAGGGTTGCAATCAGACCCGGCAAACGGGCGATGTTGAGGCAGATTGGCGGTAACCAAATGACCGAGATGGTATTCGGGACAGTTCCTGTTCACACGGGTGACCCTGTTCTTCCGCGCTGGTGGCGCACGATTGATCGTTGGACGCTATCGTGCATTCTGGTCCTGTTCGGGATCGGCTTGTTGTTGGGCCTCGCGTCCTCGCCGCCGCTTGCATCGAAAAACGGATTTGAGCCTTTTCATTATGTGCAGCGTCAGGCGTTTTTCGGGGCCGTGGCGATGGCTGCGTTGTTCATCACGTCGATGATGTCGCCGCAATTGGTGCGTCGTTTGGCTGTGTTGGGATTTGCCTGTGCGTTTGTGGCGCTGGCCTTGTTGCCGGTGCTGGGCACGGATTTCGGTAAAGGTGCGGTGCGCTGGTATTCGTTCGGCTTTGCCTCGGTGCAGCCCTCGGAATTCCTCAAGCCGGGATTTGTCGTTGTTGCGGCATGGTTTATGGCCGCGTCTCAGGATTTGGGTGGCCCGCCGGGCAAGACCTATTCGCTCGTGCTGGCGATTGTGATCGTAGCCCTCCTTGCGATGCAGCCCGATTTTGGACAGGCCGCGCTGGTGCTGTTTAGCTGGGGCGTGATGTATTTCGTGGCCGGAGCGCCGATGCTGCTGCTGTTGACCCTTGCGGGTATTGTCGTCTTTGCCGGAACGGTTTTCTACTCCAACTCGGAACATTTTGCCCGCCGGATTGACGGGTTCCTGTCGCCCGACCTGGACCCGACGACGCAGCTTGGCTATGCGACAAACGCGATCCGCGAGGGTGGGTTTTTTGGCGTTGGTGTGGGCGAGGGGCAGGTGAAATGGTCGCTGCCTGATGCGCATACTGATTTCATTATTGCCGTGGCTGCAGAAGAATACGGACTGATCTGCGTGTTGTTGATTATCGCGCTCTACACGACGATTGTCGTGCGCTCGCTAATGCGGTTGATGAAAGAACGTGACCCGTTTATCCGCCTTGCTGGCACGGGGCTGGCCTGCGCATTTGGCGTGCAGGCGATGATCAATATGGGCGTGGCCGTGCGCTTGCTGCCCGCCAAGGGCATGACACTGCCGTTCGTCAGCTATGGCGGATCGTCTGTCATCGCATCGGGCATTGCGGTTGGCATGTTGCTGGCGTTCACGCGCTCGCGGCCGCAAGGCGAGATCGGTGATATTTTGATGCGTAGGGGACGATAATGACCAAGGGCGCACCATTGATCGTCATTGCCGCTGGTGGAACCGGCGGCCATATGTTTCCGGCGCAAGCTTTAGCCGAGGCGATGCTGGCAAAGGGCTGGCGTGTCACGTTGTCTACAGATGCCCGCGGCGCGCGTTACACGGCCGCCTTCCCAAGCGCGGTTGCAATAAAGGAAGTGCGCAGCGCGACCTTTGCGCGTGGCGGTGTCGTGGCAAAACTTGCCGTCCCGTTTCGTGTCCTTGGCGGAATTGCCGCTGCAAAGTGGCGTACGCTGCGCGACCGTCCTGCTGTCGTTGTCGGCTTTGGCGGCTACCCGAGCATTCCCGCTGTTGCCGCCGCATGGGTGTTGCGCGTGCCGGTGATGATCCACGAACAAAACGGTGTGTTGGGCCGCGTGAATACGCTGTTCGCCAAGCGCGTGACCAAGGTTGCATGTGGCACCTGGCCTACAGTGCTCCCCGATGGGGTCGAGGGCATTCATACAGGCAACCCCGTGCGCGCTACCGTGCTGGAACGTGCAGGTGCCGGATATATCCCGCCTGGTGAGTACCCGATATCGATCCTTGTGATGGGTGGCAGCCAGGGCGCGCGCATCCTTTCTGATGTTGTGCCCCCGGCGATCAGCGGCTTGCCGCGCGAGATCCGCCAATACGTGCGCGTTTCCCACCAAGCCCGCGAGGAAGACCTGATGCGCGTGGCCCAGTATTACGCCGACGAAGGTATCGTTGCCGAAGTCGAGACATTTTTCACCGATGTGCCCAACCGGATGGCGGATGCGCAACTTGTGATCAGCCGCGCCGGTGCGTCCAGCGTTGCCGATATCAGCATTATCGGGCGCCCAGCGATTCTTGTGCCTTATGCCGTTGCAACGGGCGATCACCAAACCGCGAACGCCCGTCAATTGGTGGATGCAGGCGCCGCGATCCTTTTGCCCGAAAGCAAGCTTGAAGTTGATACACTGAGTGAACAAATCGTCAGCGTCTTGGGTCAGCCCGAAGTGGCGATGCAAATGGCAAAAGCCGCGCTGTCATGCGGTATTCCCGACGCGACCGCGCGTCTTGTAGCGCTTGTCGATGAACTGGCCGGAGTTGCGGCCCAAAATGAATCCAACGATAGATAGACGAACGGAAGCCCGATGATGAACGCTGCAACCAAACTTCCGCTTGATGTCGGGCCGATCCATTTTGTCGGGATCGGCGGTATTGGCATGTCGGGCATAGCCGAGGTGCTGTTGAACCACGGCTACGTGGTGCAGGGGTCCGACCTGAAAGCGTCGAAAATCACCGACCGTCTGGCGAAAAACGGGGCGCATATCTTTGAGGGTCAGCGCGCCGAAAACTTGGCCGATGCCGAAGTCGTGGTGATTTCCAGTGCCATCAAACCGGGCAACGCCGAACTGGACGAGGCCCGTCGCCGTGGTCTGCCTGTTGTGCGCCGCGCGGAAATGCTTGCCGAACTGATGCGTCTCAAGTCCAACATTGCTGTTGCCGGAACCCATGGGAAAACCACAACCACCACGATGATGGCCGAATTGATGGTCGCAGGGCATTTCGACCCAACCGTCATCAACGGCGGAATCATCCACGCTTATGGGTCCAATGCGCGCATGGGGCAGGGCGAATGGATGGTCGTCGAGGCAGATGAATCCGACGGCACGTTTAACCGTCTGCCCGCGACGATCGCCATCGTCACCAACATCGACCCCGAACACATGGAACACTGGGGCACCGAGGAAAACCTGCATCGCGGCTTCCTTGATTTCGTGTCCAACATTCCTTTTTACGGGCTGGCCGTGTGCTGCACTGATGATTCAGATGTGCAGGCGCTGGTCGCTAAAATCACTGACCGCCGCGTTGTGACATATGGCTTTAATGCGCAGGCCGACGTGCGTGCTGAAAATCTGACCTACAAAGGCGGCGTGGCGCATTTCGACATCATTTTGCAAAACGAAGGCAAGTCGATCAAAGGCTGTACCTTGCCGATGCCCGGCGATCACAACGTATCAAACGCCCTTTCTGCCGTGGCCGTTGCGCGCCATTTGGGCATGAAGCTCGATGAAATCCGTGCGGCCTTGGCGGCCTTTGGTGGCGTTAACCGCCGCTTTACAAAGGTCGGCGAAATTGGTGGCGTGACGATCATTGATGATTACGGCCACCACCCGATTGAAATCGCCGCTGTGCTAAAGGCCGCGCGCCAATCGAGCGAGGGGCGCGTGATCGCAGTGCACCAACCACACCGCTATAGCCGGCTGCATAACCTGTTTGATGACTTCTGCACCTGTTTCAATGACGCAGATGTGGTTGGAATTGCAGATATCTTTGCTGCTGGCGAAGATCCGATTGCGGGCGCAAGCCGCGACGATCTGGTCCAAGGCCTGATCCAAGCCGGCCACCGCGACGTCCGCGCCGTCCCCGACGAAGCGGCCCTTGCGCAACTGGTCCGCGACGTGGCCAAACCGGGCGATATGGTCGTTTGTCTGGGCGCTGGCACGATCAGCATATGGGCAAACGGGCTGCCCGCGGCGTTAAAGGGGTAGGAGCGTGAGCTGGGCCTATATCATCGCCGCCGCGGTTGTTTTTACGGGGCTTTTGGCCGTCACGAAAATGTTGCGCCGGATGCTGTATGCCTTTGCGATTGCCGCTGCGGGGTTGCTTCTCATGCATATGCAGACTGACCCGACCGAAGGTGCTGTGGCATTGGCGGCGATGGGTGGCGGGTTTGGGCTTGTGTCGCCCTTGCGGCGGTTGGTGATGCGAGGGTTTTTGTGATGAGCAATGTTGCTATTGTGTCTTTTGTCTGGGTGCTGGGGGCGACGGTTGTGGCGTTCTTGCCGATGCGCTTGCAGATGGTGCCAAGTCTTGCACTATTGATCGGAGCGCCTGTGTTGGTCATCTGGCTCGGCGCGGTCCATGGCTGGTGGTTTGTTGTTCCGGCCCTTGCTGCATTCCTTTCGATGTTTCGCAATCCGCTGATCTATTTTTATCGTCGCGCTCGCGGCCAACGCCCGGAGCTACCCAAATGAGCACGTCTTTGATCCTTGCATTCGTGTGGTTCATCATCGCCAACGTTCTCGCGATGGTGCCCAGTCGTGATAATCAGTGGCGTCGTGCCTACGTGTTGATCGCGCTCGGGGTGCCATTGATCGGGTATGTCACATATGAAAACGGGCCGTGGTTGGGCCTCGCAGTTTTGGCGGCGGGCGCATCTGTGTTACGCTGGCCGGTGATTTATTTGGGCCGCTGGATGCAGCGGTATCTGAACCGTCGCGAGGGCGCGTAGTGGACCAAGTCATTTATCCCATCATCTTTTTCGTTTTTGCGGGTGTGGCTGCCTATCTGATCGCACGCAAGATGGGCTATGGGACGCTCTGGGCCTTTGTCGTCTTGGGTGTGTTGGGCTATGTGATCTGCGCAGTATCACTCAGCCATGCATCAGGCGAGCGGGCCGGATTGGCCGAAATCGTGATCGCGTCCTTCATTATTACGCCGGTTTTGGTCGGTGCCGCGATTGGCTCGGCGATCGGCGGTTATCGCAAGCAACGCACGATGTTGGAGCGTTTGAATGACCGCTGACCTTCCGGAGGTGCGCGGCACACTGACCCAAGATCGCCCGCTGGCTGATCTGACGTGGATGCGCGTGGGCGGAGCCGCTGACTGGCTGTTTCAGCCCGCCGATCTGGATGATCTTGCACAGTTTATGGCTGCACTGGACCCTGCAATCCCCGTGTTCCCGATGGGTGTGGGAAGTAACCTGATTGTGCGGGACGGCGGCGTGCGCGCAGTAGTCGTGCGTTTGGGGCGAGGCTTTAACGGGATTACATTTGACGGCACGTTGGTGCGGGTAGGGGCTGCAGCACTGGACGCGCATGTGGCGCGCACGGCGGCAGCGCAAGGGCTGGATCTGTCGTTTCTGCGCACGATCCCCGGAACAATCGGCGGCGCGGTGCGCATGAACGCGGGCTGCTATGGCAGCTACACGGGCGATGTTCTGGTCGACGTGACTGTTGTGCTGCGCGACGGAACTATTACCACAATGGACGCGAATGCGCTGAAATTAGCCTATCGCCAATCCACGTTGCCGGACGGCGCGGTGATCGTGCAGGCACTGTTGAAAGCACCGGCAGGTGTTCGTGAAACGCTGGAACAACGCATGGCCGACCAACTCGCAAAGCGCGACGAAACCCAACCCACCAAGGACCGCACAGCTGGCAGTACATTCCGCAATCCAGCGGGTTTCAGCAGCACAGGGCGGGCTGGTGACACCCATGATCTGAAAGCGTGGAAGGTGATTGACGATGCAGGGATGCGCGGGGCGACCCGTGGCGGGGCCGTGATGAACATGAAACACTCGAATTTTCTGACCAACGCGGGCGGGGCGACGGCGGCTGATCTGGAAGGATTAGGCGAAGAGGTCCGAAAAAAGGTTTACGATTCAATCGGCATCACGTTAGTATGGGAAATTATGCGGGTCGGTGAACCGAACGCAGATACCTAAGACACGAAAGACGAACAATCTGGCCAAAATGGCCGTGCCCAGGCAGGGGCAAGATAACGACGAACCGCAAAAGGTTCGCATTTAAGGCGCAAGTGGGAATGTCGAGCAGGACAAACCCCAAGGTAGTAGTTTTGAAGGGTGGCGCGTCGGTCGAACGCGAGGTGTCACTAAGCTCGGGTCGCGAATGTGCGGCTGCCTTGGTGGAATCAGGTTTTAACGTGATCGAGGTCGATGCTGGCCCCGATCTTGCTATGCGCTTGGCGGATATCAAACCCGATGTTGTGTTTAACGCCCTGCATGGCCGCTGGGGCGAGGACGGCTGCGTGCAGGGTATCCTCGAATGGTTGCGCATTCCTTACACCCATTCCGGCGTGCTGGCCTCGGCGCTTGCTATGGACAAGGAAAAGACCAAAGCAGCGTTTCGGATTGCCGGACTGCCGGTTGTAGAAAGTGTGATCGCTGCGCGTGACGATGTGCGCACGCGACACGTGATGACCCCGCCTTATGTGGTCAAGCCCAATAACGAAGGGTCTAGCGTCGGCATCTATCTGGTGCATGACGCGGCCAATGGCCCGCCACAGCTGGACGACACCATGCCCGACACTGTCATGGTCGAAGCCTTTGCGCCGGGCCGCGAATTGACAACCACCGTGATGGGCGACCGCGCCCTAACTGTTACAGATATTCTGACGGACGGTTGGTATGACTATGACGCCAAATATAAAGAGGGCGGCTCGCGCCATGTGGTGCCTGCTGACCTTCCGCACGACATTTTCGACGCCTGCATGGATTACGCCCTTCGTGCGCATAATGCCCTTGGGTGTCGTGGTGTCAGCCGCACCGACTTTCGCTGGGACGAAACGCACGGGTTTGACGGGTTGATCCTTCTTGAAACCAACACCCAGCCCGGTATGACGCCCACGTCCCTGTCGCCCGAACAAGCCGCGCATTGTGGGATTTCATTCCCCGAGTTGTGTCGCTGGATGATCGAGGATGCATCATGCGCACGCTGAAATCATCCTCCCCCCGTGGTCCGGCGCCATCGCGCATGGGCTATCGTTATCAACGCCTGATGTTGACGCCGCTATTCCGGCGCATGATCAGGGTTGGCCTGCCGATCGGGGCTGTGGTTTTTGCGGTTGGGTTCTGGGCGATCCATGAAGACAACCGCGCGATGATCACAAACAAATACGACGAAGTTGTCGCCAGCTTCCAGCAACGCCCCGAATTCATGGTGCAGATGATGGCTGTGGACGGTGCAGACGATGCCCTGTCGCGTGACATCCGCGATGTGCTGCCTGTCGAATTTCCTGTCTCGTCGTTTGATATGAACCTCGAAGAGATGCGTCAAACCGTCGAGGCCCTGAACGCCGTTGGTGATGCCACGTTGCGGGTGCGTCCGGGCGGTATTTTGCAGGTTGATATCGTGCAACGGGTGGCTGTTGCGGTTTGGCGTCAGTCAGACGGGCTGCGCTTGATTGATGCAGACGGCCATATCGTGGCGCTGCTGCATTATCGCGGTGATCGCTCCGACCTGCCGCTTGTTGCCGGTGACGGTGCGCGCGAAAACTTGGCCGAGGGGCTGGCGCTTTATCGCGCCGCTGGTCCGCTTGCACCGCGCATGCGTGGTGTCGTGCGGATGGGTGAACGCCGGTGGGATATCGTGCTGGATCGTGATCAGCGCATCCTATTGCCAACCGATGACCCCGTATCAGCGTTCGAACGGGTCGTCGCGCTGGCACAGGCTCAAGACATGCTGGAACGGGACGTAGTGACTGTTGATATGCGCAACGCAGATCGCCCGACAATCCGGATGAATGAACAGGCGGTCGTAGCTTTGCGCCGCATTAACGGGATCGACGAGGAATTGGGTCAGGAATGAAAGAGCTTTACGAAAGCCAGCGCGCAATGCGCAACATGCGCCAGGCCGCGATGCAGCGCGGTGTGATTGCTATCCTTGATGTCGGCACTTCGAAAATCGCCTGTCTTGTGTTGCGGTTTGATGGACCCGAGCGGTTTCGCGACAACGATGGTGTCGGATCAATGGCGGGCCAGTCGTCGTTTCGCGTGATCGGCGCCGCCACAACCCGCTCGCGCGGTGTGCGCTTCGGCGAGGTCGAGGCGATGTCGGAAGCCGAGCGCGCCATTCGCACCGCCCTTCAAGCGGCGCAGAAGATGGCCAATGTCCGTGTCGACCACGTCATCGCCTGCCTGTCAGGCGCACGCCCGCGGTCTTACGGGCTTGATGGGGCGATCGATTTGCAGGGTGGCCTTGTCACCGAAGGCGATATTGGTCGCGTCTTGGCGGCTTGCGAAGTGCCGGACTATGGCGATGGTCGTCAGGTGCTGCACGCCCAACCTGTCAATTTCGCGCTTGATAATCGCACGGGCATGAGCGATCCGCGCGGCCAGATCGGCCAGCGACTTTCCACAGATATGCATTTGTTGACGGTCGAAGCTTCGGCGATTCAGAACCTGCTCTATTGCATCAACCGCTGCGATCTTGAACTCGCGGGACTTGCATCATCGGCCTATGTGTCGGGCATCTCTGCGCTGGTTGAAGACGAACAGGAACTGGGTGCTGCTTGTATTGATTTGGGCGGCGGCTCGACCGGCATTTCGGTCTTTATCAAGAAACATATGATCTATTCCGACAGTGTGCGGATGGGCGGCGATCTCGTGACCAGCGACATTTCGATGGGCCTTTCGGTGCCCATGGCAACGGCCGAACGGATCAAGACATTCTACGGCGGCGTCGTCGCCACAGGGATGGATGACCGCGAGATGATCAAGATTGGTGGCGATACCGGCGATTGGGAACATGACAGACGCACCGTGTCACGTGCCGAACTGATAGGCATCATACGCCCACGGGTCGAGGAAATTCTCGAAGAAGTCCGCACCCGTCTAGATGCGGCAGGCTTTGAGCATCTTCCCAGCCAGCAGATCGTTTTAACAGGTGGCGCGAGCCAGATTCCCGGTCTTGATGGGCTGGCGAGCAAGATTTTGGGCCAGCAGGTGCGCCTTGGCCGCCCGCTGCGCGTTCACGGATTGCCACAGGCCGCAACCGGCCCCGCATTTGCGGGTGCTGTCGGGCTGTCGCTGTTCGCGGCCAATCCACAAGACGAGTGGTGGGATTTCGAAATTCCTGCCGAAAAATACCCCGCGCGGTCCCTTAAGCGGGCAGTGAAATGGTTTAAGGACAACTGGTAATGCCCAAGATATTGCCTATTGACCGAAATCCGGCGGAAAGAGTGCCATTTAGGGCCATATTTTGCGGTCCTTTGGCGCTTTTTCCGTGACGATCCGGCCCTATCTGTTTAGGATCGGCGACATACAGGCTAATTTGCCCGATGGGACGGGCCAACAAACAGACAGGCGGACAGAGCAATGACATTGAACCTATCAATGCCCGGACAAGAAGAACTGAAGCCCCGCATTACCGTTTTCGGTGTTGGTGGCGCCGGTGGTAACGCGGTTAACAACATGATCGAGCAAGAGCTTGATGGAGTTGAATTCGTTGTTGCCAACACGGACGCGCAAGCGCTTCAGCAGTCCCGCTCGACCGCAAAAATCCAGATGGGCGTGAAAGTAACCGAAGGTTTGGGTGCAGGCGCACGGGCCTCAGTTGGCGCCGCCGCTGCCGAAGAAAGCATCGAACAGATCGTCGATCACCTCGCTGGTGCGCACATGTGCTTTATTACCGCAGGCATGGGCGGGGGTACCGGCACAGGTGCCGCGCCGATCATCGCCCAAGCTGCCCGCGAATTGGGTGTTTTGACCGTCGGTGTTGTCACCAAGCCGTTCCAGTTTGAAGGCGCCAGGCGCATGAAACAGGCCGAGGAGGGCATCGAAGCCCTGCAAAAGGTCGTTGATACGCTGATCATCATCCCCAACCAGAACCTATTCCGGATGGCGACTGAAAACACCACATTCACCGAAGCCTTCGCACTTGCCGATGATGTTTTGTATCAGGGCGTCAAGGGGGTGACCGATCTGATGGTGCGTCCCGGCTTGATCAACCTTGATTTTGCCGACGTGCGCGCTGTGATGGACGAAATGGGCAAGGCGATGATGGGCACCGGCGAAGCCGAAGGTCCCGATCGCGCCGTTCAAGCCGCCGAAAAGGCGATTGCCAACCCGCTTCTGGACGAGATTTCGCTGGAAGGCGCACGCGGCGTGCTGATCAATATCACAGGCGGCTACGATCTGACCCTGTTCGAGTTGGACGAAGCCGCCAACAAGATCCGCGAAAAAGTCGATCCCGAAGCCAACATCATTGTTGGCTCCACGCTGGATACCACCATGGAAGGCAAGATGCGCGTATCCGTCGTAGCAACGGGCATCGACGCTGTGTCCAGCCAAACGGCAATGCCTGTGCCGCGCCGTTCGATGGCGCAGCCATTGGCCCAACATCACGCCCCGGTCGCAAAGGCGGCGATCCCAGATCCTGCTCCAGTGCATGTTCCCGAAGTCGCCGCAGCAGCACCCGAGCCAAGCCTGTTTGACGAAGGTCGCCATACAGCTGCGGAGCAAGCAGAGGATATATTTGAGGCAGAGCGGCACTACGAAGAGGTGGCCGAGGCCGACGACGGCCTGCCCCAGCCTGCGTATCAGCCGCGCGCCGAAGCGAGCTTTGAGGTCGAGCCAGAAGAATTTGTCGCACCGCGGGCGCCTGCTGTTGGCACGCCTTCTCCCGATGCAATGGCCCGTCTTCAGGCCGCAGCGGCACTGCGTAAGGGTGCGCAACAACCGGCTGCCCCAGCCGTGCGTGCGCCTGCCGCTGATGCTGACAAGCCGCGTTTTGGGATCAACTCTTTGATTAACCGCATGACAGGCCATGCCGGCGAACAGCAGGCCGAAGCCCGCACGCAGCCGCAAGTGACCGCGCTGCGCGAAGAGCCCGCCGCTGACCCTGAGCAGGAACGGATCGAGATTCCGGCCTTCTTACGGCGTCAAGCGAACTAACGCACGTCACATTTCGACGGAAAAAGGGCCGCAGAGATGCGGCCCTTTTTTGTTCAAAAACAAGGTGTTGCGTGGCGACGGGCGGCAATCCGCGCGTGGTTAACTGTGATGTTTCAGAACGTTGCAAACTGTGAGTTGAGATTGCGAGTTGCAGGCCATAGCTCATAGCCAACGAAATCGTACCGAGGTGACTGCGTGCAGGCGACCCTAAAAACCCATGTGACTTTTGACGGCGTTGGTCTGCATTCGGGCCGGGCTGTTCGCATGGTTGTGCGCCCTGCACTTGCCGGCACCGGCATTGTTTTTTGCCGCACTGACATCTTGGGTCGCAATCCGATTATTCCGGCCCTTTGGCATCATGTGATGGTATCGCCGTTGAACACACGTATTGAAAATAACGACGATGTTGTTGTCTCGACAATCGAACACGTTATGGCTGCCCTTGCTGGCTGTGGCATCACCAATGCCCGTATTGATATCGACCGTGGCGAAGTGCCGATCATGGATGGCAGCGCTGCCGCCTTTGTGCGCGCCTTTGTCGAAGCGGGTCTTGTGGCGCAGAACAGCCCGCTGCGCGCAATCGAAATCCTTGCGCCGATCGAAGTGCGCCGCGGTGACAGCGTCGCCCGCCTTGATCCGGCAACCAGCTTACAAATCGATTTTGCGATTGATTTTGACGATGCCGCGATTGGCCGGCAGTCCAAAACCTTGAACATGGCCAATGGCACATTCGTTCGCGAGTTGTGTGACAGCCGCACGTTCTGCCGCAAGTCGGATGTGGATGCGATGCATGCCAACGGCCTGGCCCTTGGTGGAACGTACGAAAATGCGGTCGTTGTTGACGGTGCCGATGTCCTTAGCCCGGGCGGTTTGCGCCACAAAGACGAAGCCGTGCGCCACAAGATGCTCGATGCATTAGGTGATCTTTATACCGCAGGTGCGCCGATCATGGGGCGCTACACAGGTGTTCGTGCCGGTCACGCGATGACCAACCAGTTATTGCGCGCGCTTTTTGACACGCCAGACGCCTGGCGCTGGGTCACGGTTGATGCCGCAAGTGCTGCCCGTTTGCCCGGCGTAGGGGTCAGTCGCGCTGATCTTTATGCCGTCGCCTGACACACAGGTGACCAGATTGGTGCAAAAGGCATTTTGCCCCCGATTTTTCTGTGCTAGACCACTGGCAACAGGGGGCATATGCCCCTCAAGAGACACGTTATCGGGGGCGTCTTGATGTCAGGTCGCAGCAGTTTATCAAAATCACGGGCCATTTTGGTCGCAGGAACGCTTGCCCTGTCGCTCACTGCGGCATGTAGCAACTTCGATCCGCGCGCGCAGGGCGATTTGGACAGCTATTCCGCCGAAGAAATTTTCCAGCGCGGCGAGTATGAATTGGAACGCGGGCAGGGCGATGATGCCGCCTATTACTTTGGTGAAATCGAGCGGCTTTATCCCTATAGCGAATGGGCAAAACGCGCGCTGATCATGCAGGCGTTTTCCTATCATCGTGAGCGTGATTATCCCAACAGCCGGGCCGCCGCTCAACGCTACATCGACTTTTACCCTGTCGACGAGGACGCCGCTTATGCCCAGTATTTGCTGGCGTTGTCCTATTATGACCAAATCGACGAAGTGGGCCGCGATCAGGGGCTGACATCCGACGCCTTGCAGGCCTTGCGCGTCGTTATTGAACGCTATCCAGATACCGAATATGCGCGGTCGTCGATTCTCAAGTTTGATCTGGCCTTTGACCATCTTGCCGCTAAGGAAATGGAGGTCGGGCGCTATTATCTTCGCCGTGGTCACTATGCAGCTGCAAGCAACCGATTCCGTATCGTAGTCGAGGATTTCCAGACAACCAGCCATACCGCCGAAGCCTTGCATCGTCTGGTCGAGGCCTATTTGTCGCTTGGTCTCACGGACGAGGCGCAAACTGCGGCAGCAATTCTGGGCCATAACTACCAATCAACTGAATGGTATCAGGATAGTTACGCGCTGCTTACAGGTCGCGACCTTGAGGTGCGCGATATGGGCAATAACTGGCTGTCGGCGATCTACCGTCAGGTGGTGCGGGGCGAATGGCTCTGACAGGTGGTCGACTGACCGCCTCCCTTAGGGTGCTACATGCTACGTCATCTTGAAATCAGGGATATGTTGATCATTGACCGGCTGGAACTTTCGTTCCAACCGGGCTTGAATGTATTGACCGGCGAAACCGGCGCTGGAAAATCTATCCTATTGGATTCATTGGGTTTTGTTCTTGGATGGCGGGGGCGTGCCGACCTGGTGCGCGCTGGTGCCGATCAGGGCGAAGTGACAGCAGTTTTTGAATTGCCTCATCCGCATGCCGCCCGCGACGTTCTGGCTGAGGCAGGGATTGCAGCCGAGGACGAGCTGATCCTGCGCCGTATCAACACCACCGATGGGCGCAAGACCGCATGGGTCAATGACCGCCGTGTAAGTGGCGATGTGCTACGCGCCCTGTCAGATACGTTGGTAGAATTACACGGACAAAACGATGATCGCGGGTTGTTGAACCCGCGCGGACATCGCCAGCTTTTGGATGTATTCGCGGGCACGGCCCGGCTGATGGAACAGACCCGCGCAAGCTGGCGCGCCTTGGCCGGCGCGCAAAAAGACCTGCGTGCAGCGCAAGGAAAAATTGCCCAAGCGCGCGCCGAAGAAGACTACCTGCGTCATGCAGTGGAGGAGTTGGACAAGCTCGCCCCGCAACCGGGCGAGGAGGCCAAACTCGACGCTGAGCGCCGCCTGATGCAAGCCGCCGAAAAAATCCGTGTAGATATCGCCCGCGCCCGCGAAGCTTTGGGCCTGCAAGGCGCCGAAGGGATGATCGGCGATGCCACACGCTGGCTTGGCGGCGTGTCCGACAAGGCCGAGGGGCAGTTGGATGCACCAATGGCGGCTTTGGAACGCGTGATGCTTGACCTTGATGAAGCACAACAGGGCGTTGAAGCCTGCCTTGATGCGCTGGCCTTTAATCCGCACGAATTGGAAGACTGCGAAGAGCGCCTTTTTGCGATCCGTGGTCTGGCGCGCAAACATGATGTGCAGCCTGATGATCTTGGCCCGTTTGCCGATGATTTGCGCGCGCGCCTGAACGTGTTGGACAGTGGCGCGGCTGATCTGGCCGTCTTGACGAAGACCGTGCAGACCGCGCAGGCAAATTATGATGACGCGGCCAATGCCCTGCATGATGTCCGGCTTGCTGCGGCGTCGCGTCTGGACACTGCGATGGCGGCTGAGCTGGCCCCGCTCAAGATGGAACGTGCTGTTTTCGCAACGGAAATTGGCATGGCCGAGGCAGGCCCCGAAGGTATCGACGAGGTATCATTTACTGTCGCAACCAATCCTGGCGCGCCCGCTGGTCCCTTGGGCAAGATCGCATCGGGCGGTGAACTTAGCCGCTTTTTGCTTGCGCTCAAGGTGTGTTTGACGGGCCAAGACAGCGGGCTGACGTTGATTTTTGATGAAATCGATCGCGGTGTCGGTGGGGCCACGGCTGATGCTGTGGGGCGGCGGTTGGCTGATCTTGCGCGGGGTGGGCAGGTGCTTGTAGTGACCCATTCACCGCAGGTTGCGGCCCTTGGCGGGCATCACTGGCGGGTGGAAAAACAGCAGACCGATCTGGCCACGCTGTCAACTGTCGTGGCGCTTGATCCAACAGCCCGCATCGACGAGATCGCCCGTATGTTGTCGGGAGATCGCATCACCGACGAGGCCCGCGCCGCCGCGCGCGCCTTGATGGATGCGTAAGACGCGATGTTTTGTGGCCCCTTAGGGGGCGAAAACACAGCGACCGGACGGGGTTTAGTACGGGAATACGACTGTGCCATTGCCACTATCCGGCCTCTGATTGCGCCGGAGAACACACGGATTTTCTGAGATATCTGCCTTGCGATCACGCACCTTGGCGCGGCATCTAAAAAATTTGTTGCGATGCTCTCCCGTATATGAATGCCCCGTTTCTAGAATTCTTGAGCGTCGTGGTCATACACCGATCAGGGTAAATTGACCCTAAGGCGTTTGAAATTCTTCAATGATAGGAATAACTTCCCGCCGTTTTCGGAAAATAAGTAGCCGTCCGGCATCTGAAAAATCGGAAATCGATCACGGATGGTCAGCCTGATGTAAGGCCAATGCGGTGCCGTTTGTCCATGCGTTCATATTTTTTGGGCCGCGTTAGGGGCGGCGCGCCCGCACAGCAAATAAACGCTGTCAGCCGTTCCGGATAAGCCGCGTGAAAAGCGATTGCGATGAAACTGTCGCCGCCAAGCGTCACCAGTGGCAGGCGGTCGAAGTCTAATTGATCGAAAAACACGCCCATGTCAGCGGCCAGTTGCACCACATAGGGCAGGCCGTTGGGCAGCGGGGTGGATGCCCCATATCCGGTACGCACCGGCACGATGATTTTGATGCGGTGGCGCGCGATCAATCTGGAGCATCATTTGCGGCATCATCCGGCGTGGCTATCTTGGCGCTATACCTCTCCTACCCCAAAACCCGAACTTTTTCATGAGTTATGACGCGGAAA
>ERZ888423.1815-NODE-1815-length-17330-cov-12.424428_pt1 | contig 17330 bp, 16 predicted proteins | sample MGYA00520523_ERZ888423 | MGnify/ENA primary metagenome ERZ888423 (study PRJEB32303, sample SAMEA104408611) | aquatic metagenome | biome: Brackish water; feature: Pelagic; material: water | place: Baltic Sea | collected 2014-06-08T10:24:00 | depth 30,27 m ...
TGCCGACCTTGCCGAGCCCGAGCATCAGGCGACCGCTATTGCGGCAATCGTCTGGATTGGTGCGCTTGGCGCGGTCTCCGGCCCGCTGCTGACGCCGTTCGAGAAGGCGGCAGCCCGCAGCATTGGTCTCGACGAGTTGATTGGCCCGTTTGTCTTCGCCACGTTCTTGTTTCTCGTCGCGGCGGCGGTGGTGTGGACTCGGCTCCGCCCTGATCCGCTCGCCGTGTCGGGCGGGATCGATCCGACCGCCGAGCGGACACGGCCGATCAAACAGGTGCGAGCGTCAATTGGTGTGATTGCTCAATCATCGGGCGCCCGGCTCGGCTTCGCCGCAATGGCGATATCACAAGCAGTGATGGTCGGCGTGATGACAATGACCCCACCGCACATGAAAGATCACGACCACGCCAACCTGTCGGCCTTCGTGATCGCCGTCCACATCCTCGGCATGTACGGCCTTGCCCCGTTCGTCGGCCGTGCCGTGGAACACATCGGTCGTGTCCGTTCGATTCAGATTGGTGCCGTTGTGCTCGGCAGTGGGACGATGGCAACGGTGCTTGCCGGATACGTGCCGGCGCTGATGTTCGTCGGCCTCTTCTTCTTAGGCTTGGGCTGGAACATTGGTCTCATCGCCGGATCGACATTGCTGACAACGTCGGTGCCCGCCAAGTCAAAGGTCGAGGTCCAGGGAACCTCGGACCTGACAATGAGCTTCTGTGGCGCGCTGGCCGCGTTCAGCTCGGGATTTATCAAGCAATCGTTCGGGTTTCACCTGCTGGCCAACATCGCAGCGGTTCTGGCCGGCGGCCTCCTGGTCTACGCATGGATGACTGCAGGCCGCGACCGGGCCATCGTCAAACCCGCCTGACAACGTGCGTCAGCGGTTGCGGAGTCGCTTACTCAGGTCGTTGAGGCGCTTCTTCTCGGCACCGCTCAGGGAGTCCATACCGGATTCGCCGATCTTGTCGAGCAGCCCGTCGAGTTCGGCCTGGTCGGCAGGCGACGGCCCGATTGGAGGAGCGGTTGGTGCGGGGGCGTTTTTCCACGGACCGTCGACGACCTTCATGCCGCCCGATGACTTCGGACCCTTCGAACGCTTGCGCTTTGGGCCACGCGACTTGGTGGTGCGCGTCGGAGACGGCGAGCCAGAACCAATGCCGGACAGGTCGATGTGCGGAATCGGCCAGCCGGTGGCCATACCGAGCGAACGGCCAGCAAACAATGCAGCAGCGATCGAGACAAGCAGGAACAGCACGGCACCGGTTGCTCGGTCGCCGCTGTACTGCAGGAGCCGCAAGCCCGTGAATACCCCGGCGAGCGCCCAGAGGGGAACGACTTCGAACCACTTCACTCCGGGGTACGTGGCGGCGTACACCCAGATGCCGCCGAGGAACATCAGGCTGAGACCGAAGTCCGGGCTGGTGGCGTCGAGCTCGTTGCTCAGGGCGCCGAGCAGGGTGAGGACGACAGCCGGGATAATGGCGACGCTGAGCACCCAAACGAGGAACTTGTTGCGACCGAAGAGCGCTTCGATCTGCTGGCCGAACAGCCAGAAGAAAACCACCCCGAGGAGCCCGGAGAAGGTCGGCTGCTCGGCAATCGGCCATGTGACAACTCGCCAGAATTCGAAATCACGGACCGATGGGCCGAAAAAGATCAGTCGAGCGAACAGGCTGCGCCCGAGCCCGTAGATGAACATGCTCACGATCGCCAGTGCACACATGATGTCGGTGGTCGTGGCGTCGTATTTTCCCGCCTTGAACCACCCGTTGTTCGGGCGGCGGCGGAACATCGCTTGCAGATAGTCGGACATCGCCGTCAACCGTATCCGCCGATCTGGACCCTGACCCGGCATGATGGATGTGATGATCAAGCGGCCACCCGCTGGGACGATTCCCGAAGAACCTGGCTCGTACCAGTTCAAGGACAAACGCGGGCGCGTCATTTACGTCGGCAAGGCGTCGAACTTGCGTCAACGGCTGAGCAACTACTTCGGCAGCCCGCGGCACATGCACGCGCGAACGGCGCAGATGGTGCAGGTTGCCGAGTCGGTCGAGTGGACCATTGTCCGCAACGAGGTCGAGGCGCTGATGCTTGAGCACAGCCTCATCAAGCAGCACGACCCGCGATTTAACGTCCGGCTTCGTGACGACAAGAGCTACCCGTTCCTGGCGGTGACGACGGGGGAGGAGTGGCCGCGAGCCCAGGTGATGCGCGGTCACAAGCGCAAGGGCACGCGATACTTCGGTCCGTACGCACATGCGTATGCGATCCGCGACACGCTTGACCTGCTCCTCCGGAGCTTCCCGGTTCGGACGTGCACCGAAGGCAAGTTCAAAGAGCATCAACGGCTCGGCCGGCCCTGTCTTCTGTTTCATATCGAAAAGTGCTCTGGTCCGTGCGTCGGCGAGATCGACGAAATGCCGTACCGCCAACTCGTCACCGAGCTCTGTCAGTTCCTCGACGGTGATACCGACGAGATCGTCGATCGGCTCGAAGCCGACATGAAGTTGGCAGCGACGTCGCTCGAGTTCGAGCAGGCCGCGCGTTTACGCGATCGGCTTGACGCCGTGCATAAGGCCATTGCGAAGCAGCAGATGGTCGCGGAGAAAGACGAAGACATCGATGTCATCGGCATTGCCGAAGACGAGCTCGAAGCATCGGTGCAGATGTTCTACGTCCGTAAGGGACGAGTCGTCGGGCGGAAGGGGTTCGTGCTCGACAAAGTCGAAGATCTGACTCCAGGTGGTCTCATTAACCGCATCCTCGAGAACCTGTACGGGGAAGAGCCAGTACTGGGCGTGCCGAAGCAAGTGCTCGTTCCTTACGAGGCTGACGACCGTGAGGTGTACGAAGAGTGGCTCGAGCTGGCCCGCGGTTCGAAGGTGCAGATCCGAGTTCCGCAACGAGGCGACAAACGGGCGTTACTTGAAACGGTCGAACGAAATGCGAAGGAAGAGTTCACCCGCCATCGGATGAAACGGGCGAGCGATCACAACACGCGCAGCCGGGCGCTCACCGAGCTGCAAGAAGCGCTCGGCCTCCCCGAGGCGCCACTCCGTATCGAGTGTTACGACATGGCGCATATCCAAGGTACGAACTATGTGGGCTCGATGGTCGTGATGGAGGACGGCCTGCCAAATAAGCGCGAGTACCGCCGGTTCAAGGTGAACGGTGTCGGCTCTGAAGTCGGTGGGCAGAGCGACGACTACGCGGCGATGGCCGAAGTGGTGCGCCGGCGCTTGCAGGCCTACATCGACGAGCGCGATCGGCCGGTGAGCGAACGCACCGGGCCCGACGGCGAGGGCATCGAAGGCCCGCAGAATGGGGCTCGCAAGCCCGGCAAGTTCGCCTATCCGCCGCAGTTGCTGCTGGTCGATGGCGGCAAGGGCCAGGTCAGCGCCACGTACGAGGTGGTCAAGGAACTGGGCCTCGCAGACGAGATCCCGGTTGCGGGCTTGGCAAAACGGTTCGAAGAAATCTACGTCCCGGGCCGATCAGAGCCGGTCGAGGTGCGACGTGGAAGCGAAGCGTTATTCATGCTGCAGCGCATTCGCGACGAGGCGCACCGGTTCGCGAACACGTTCCACCGTGAGCGTAGGAGCACCGCAATGACGGTCAGCGTTCTCGACGACATTCCAGGCATGGGCGAAGTTCGCAAGAAGAAGCTGCTCAAAGCGATGGGCGGCATCACCAAGGTGAAGAAGGCCTCACTCGACAACTTGAAGGAACACAGCTTCCTCCCCGACGCTGTCGCCGAAGCCATTTACGCCAAGTTCCACTAATAGTTGCGTTTGGGGTTGCGTTTGGGGTCAGGCCCCTTTCGCAACTATCTCGCGATCAGGTGACGTTGGGGATGATGTCGTCGCGGAAGCGGGCGTACGCGTCCGTCCTGGCTTCGGCTGTGGCCCCGAGCGTGAAGTCGGGGACGATGACTTCGTCGAAGCCGGTTGCGGCGTACTGCCCAAGCGCATCGATGATTTGCTCGTTGGAGCCAACGATCGACCGCTCAGCCATGGGGCTCGCCGCGATCTTGTCGACGTCGCCGTCGAGGAAGAACATGGCCTGGACTGATGTGTGCTTGCTATCAACATCGACGTCGACCGACTCGCATGCAGCGGCGAACGCTGCGTGGCGGTCAGCGGCGAGGGCCGGGGCCCCCCAGGTATTCCAGTCAGTGGCGTGGCGAGCGGCGATTTTTAACATGCGTGGGCTGCCGGTGCCAACGGTGATGGGGAGGGGCGACTGCACCGGCTTCGGATCACACGGTGCGTCTGTGAAGTCGTAGAACTCGCCGTGGAACTCGGTTCGGTCGTCCGCGAGGAGCGACTCGATGATTTGGATCGACTCTTCGAAGCGGCTGACGCGTTTGCCCGGAGCTTCGAGTTCGATGCCGTATGCCCGGTGCTCGTTGATTTGCCAACCGGCACCGAGGCCGAGGACGAAGCGGCCGTTCGAGAGCTGATCGAGTGTCGCGGCGCGGTTCGCAAGGAGCGCAGGATGGTGCACCGACGTCGGTGACACGAGAGGGCCGAGGCGAATGCGTTCGGTCACGGCAGCGATCGCCGGGAGGATTGTCCAGCACTCGTGGACCGGCCCCGCCTTGAACGACTCATCGCCGGTGTTCTCCATGTAGTGATCGGCATACCAGAAGCAGTACCAGCCGTCGGTGTCACCCATCCGAGCGAGGTCAAGCACTTCTTGGACGGGGCGAGATGGGCTGGGCCAGATGGAGAACTTCATTCGATGCAACCTACTGATGTGTCCGCTTTTGACCCGAGGGGAAGCGGACAGACCGTACGCTGCGGTTTGTGGCTGATACGAGCAATCAACTGTGGGAAGAGCACGCCGACTGGTGGATCGAAGGCTTTACCGACGGTGCCGACCCCGAGTACGAAGAGCAGATCCTGCCGCTTGCAGCGCACGAGTTAGCCGGTGCTCGACGAGTGCTCGACATCGGATGTGGCGACGGCCAGGTCAGTCGACTCGCAGCATCCAACGGCGCTGACGATGACATCACGGTCATTGGTATCGACCCGACATGGAACTGCCTTGTGGTCGCATCTGAACGAGGTGGAGGGCCCGCGTATGGACGCGCCGCCGCGGCCGCGCTGCCTTTCGCCGACGAGTCGTTCGACACCGCTGTTGCCTGCCTTGTGTTCGAACACATCGACGACGTCGACGACGCAATTGCTGAGGTCGCCCGGGTCCTCGAACTGGGTGGCCGGTTCTGCTTCTTCCTCAACCACCCAATCTTGCAGACACCTGACGCTGGATGGATTAACGACCATACGGTCGACCCACCCGAGCAGTACTGGCGGATGGGCCCTTATCTCATCGAATCCGCCACGATCGAGCAGGTCCAGAAAGACGTGTTCATCCGCTTCATCCACCGCCCGATGTCCCGCTATATCAACGCTCTCGCCGAGCATGGTTTGGTCATCGAGCGCATGTTGGAGCCATCGCCACCGCCTGGGTTCCTTGCAATCTCCGAGCAGTACGAAGCAGCGTCGGCATTCCCCCGGCTGCTGTACTTGCGCCTCCGCAAAATCAGCTAGCGGTCACACTGTGCCTGGCACAGTGTGACCGGTGACGCGATGTGTTGGGGGCCGCGCACGAGGCGGCCGGGCAGTGCTCCTGTGAACTTGTCGTTCTCGACGGTGACCTCGCCGCGCGCGATCGTGTAGCTGTAACCGATGCCGTGCTGGACGAACCGGGGAGCGTCGGTCGGGAGGTCCCAGGTCATGCGCGGCGCGTCGACGTTGAGGTTCTCAAAGTCGATTACGTTGACGTCGGCGCGGTAGCCCGCTGCAAGCACGCCACGGTCATGCATGCCGTAGAACTCTGCGGTTTGCTGCGTCTGGCGGTGGACCACATACGGAAGTTCCATGCGCTTGCCTCGGCTGCGGTCGCGTGCCCAGAACGACAGCATGAACGTCGGCATCGAACCGTCGCAGATGGCGCCGCAGTGGGCTCCGCCGTCAGCCAAGCCCATGCGAGTGAGCGGGTGAAGATGCATCTCGCGCAGTGGGTCGAGGGTCTCTTCACCGTAATTCATGAGCGGAAAGTAGAGAAGGCCGTTGCCGCCGTCCGTGCACAGGTGGTCATAGGCGAGCGATGCTGCCGACGACGCATCACGCTTCGCGCGTGCCGCGAGCGAGTTGGCGGGGTCGGGCTCGTAGTCGGAGTCGCCAACGAAGGCCCACATCTTGTCCCAGCTGCCGAGGACGAACTGCAGGAACTCCGATGCATCGGGGTGCTGCTCGGCAAGGATCGCCGCTTTCACCTCGGGCTTGAGGAGCTCGGTGAGTCGTGCAGCACGATCGAGGTCGGCGAGCGCTTCGAAGCTTGGTCGTCCGATGAACGGGTTGAGCGTGCCGTCCCAGCACTGCAGGATCCCGACGGGTCGACCAGATACCTGACCGTGCACGGCCAGGCCGTCGTCATGCGCTTTTTCGCACAGCCCGAGGACGTCCTTCCAAAGATCCGGGTGGCGGTCGTTGATGTTGAAGTTGAAGACGACGGGATGCTGGGTGATGCCGGCAACTTCGCGGAGCCATCCGAACGACTCGGGAACCTCGGGATGGTGGAGCGCGCATTCGAAGACGCCGTGACCGGCTGCGGCCATTCCCTTGGCGATGCCGATCAGTTCGGACGAGTCAGCCGAGGTTCCTGGAACAAGGTCGCCGTCAACCGACTTGTGCAGCGGAGTGCGTGACGTGGAGAATCCGAGTGCACCGGCGCGCAACGCCTCTTCGGTGAGCGCGGCCATCTGCCCGATTTCTTCGGGCGTGGCCTCAATGCCATCGGCCGAGCGGTCTCCCATGACATAGGCGCGCAGCGCGCCGTGCGGCATCTGTGCACCGATGTCGGCAATGAACTCGCGTCGATCGAGCGCGTCGAGGTATTCGGGAAATGTCTCCCACTCCCACGAGATCCCGTCGGTCAGCGCAGCACCGGGGATGTCTTCGACGCCTTCCATCAGGCGAATCAGCCACTCCCTGCTGTGTGCATGTGCTGGTGCGAAACCAACGCCACAATTGCCCATCACGACGGTGGTGACACCGTGCCAACCGGCAGGGGTGAGGTACGGGTCCCATGTGGCCTGCGCGTCGTAATGGGTGTGCATGTCGACCCAGCCGGGCGTGACAATCTGCCCGTCGGCATTGATTTCTCGACGGCCGCCAGCAGCCACCGTGCCGGGCGGCCCGACGGCGACGATCGTGTCGCCGTCGATCGCGAGTTCACCAAGATACGGCTCGGTGTTGGTCCCGTCGATGATCGTGCCGTTGCGAATCACGATGTCATGCATGACTACATCATGGCGCATGTCCGAGAGCTCACGAACTGCTGAAGCACTATCAGCGGCTGGTTGTCTGGGCCTGTAGATTGGCCGAATGGCCGAAATCGTCCTTATCTCCGGATTGTCGGGAGCAGGACGCTCGGGGGCAGCCAATGTGCTCGAGGATCTCGGTTGGTTTGTCATCGACAACCTGCCGACAGCGCTCGTCAGTACCTTCGTCGAACTGGCTGCGAAGCCGGGAAGCGAGATCGCGAAGCTGGCCCTCGTCGGCGGACGCGACCATGCGAACGTCTTGAGCAAGGTCGCCGAACTCCGCGCCGATGGACATAACGTACGAATTCTCTTCCTCGATACAACGACCGCACAGCTCGTCAAGCGATATGACGCGACGCGCCGCCGGCATCCGCTGGCGGCTCAGGCTGACGGCTTGGTCGAATCAATCGAACTGGAACGGCAGCAGTTGGACAAGGTTCGTGGCAGCGCTGACCTCATCATCGACACGACCGACTTGAACGTTCACCAACTCAAGGGACGGATCCTCCAAGCCTTTGACCATGGCACAGAATCACGCTTGCAGGTAGCAGTCGAGAGCTTTGGATTCAAGCACGGTCTGCCGCTCGACGCTGACATGGTGCTTGACGTGCGCTTCCTCCCAAACCCTCACTGGGACGAAGGGCTGCGACCGCTCACTGGGCATGATCCGGCTGTGAGCGACTACGTGCTTGAGACTTCCTCCGGTAGCGACTTCGTTGATCGCATCCACGATCTGCTCTCGAGCCTGCTGCCGCAATACGAGTCTGAAGGCCGCAGCTACCTCACTGTCGCGATCGGCTGTACCGGCGGGCGACACCGCTCGGTCGCGGTCGCAGAAGAACTCGCCGGCCGACTCCGGTCGGACGGGGTTGCGGTGCGCGCAGCACATCGCGATCTGGCGCGCTGAATCGCTCGTTTTCGAACAACGACACCGAACCCGGAACGGCCACGCCCGCGCCAGCTACAGTCGTCTATGCGCACTCGGTGCGTCGAACGCTCCACTCGGGGGCCTTCACCTTTCACCACGATCAAGGGATTCATCACATGACAGTTCGCGTCGGCATCAATGGCTTCGGACGTATCGGCCGTAACTTCTTCCGCGCGGCAAAGGCGCAGGGTGCCGACATCGACTTTGTTGCGGTGAATGACCTGGGGTCGCTCGAACAAATGGCTCACCTCCTCAAGTACGACTCGGTGCTTGGCCGCTTCCCCGAACAGGTGACTGTTGTTCAGGGAGGCTTGAAGGTCGGCGAGGACACTCTCAAGGTGCTCAGCGAGCGCAACCCGGCCGATCTGCCATGGGGTGAACTCGGTGTTGACGTCGTGATCGAGTCGACTGGCTTCTTCAACTCGCGTGAAGCGGCTGGCGCCCACCTCGATGCCGGCGCACCGCTCGTCATTGTCTCGGCGCCCTGCACCGAAGCCGACGCCACGTTCGTCTACGGCGTGAACCACAAAGATTTCCGGGTCAGCCAGCACAAGGTGATCTCGAACGCCAGCTGCACGACCAACTGCATTGTGCCGCTCGTCAAAGTGCTCGATGACAACTTCGGCGTTGTTGAGGGTCTCATGACCACCATCCACGCCTACACCGGTGATCAGGCTCTGGTCGACGGCCCGCACAGCGACCTCCGTCGTGCTCGCGCCGCGGCAATCAACATCATCCCGACAACGACCGGCGCCGCACGTGCGACCGCCCTGGTCATGGAGTCGATGAAGGGCAAGCTCGATGGTGGCTCACTCCGTGTGCCCCTGCCGACCGGCTCACTCACTGACTTCACCGCCAACCTCAAGAAGAAGGCAACGGTCCAAGAGATCAACGCTGCCTTCAAGAAGGCCGCCAAGTCGGGTGCCCTCAAGGACGTGCTCAGCTACACCGAGGACCCGATCGTGTCGAGCGACATCGTGACGGATCCGTCGAGCTGTACTTTCGACGCTGGTATGACGCAGGTGCTGGGCAAGATGGTCAAGGTCAACGGATGGTACGACAACGAATGGGGCTACTCGAACCGCCTTGTCGATATGGCCATGTTCACGGGTTCCAAAGTCGCCAAAACGGCCAAGCGCTGAGAATGCTCCTGTTTCAGTTGGGGTCAGACCCCAACTGAAACGCTTGCATCATCATGAGTGACATCCCCACGCTCGAGGATCTTGAGCAACAACTTGGCGGCCTGTCGGGCAAGCGCATCTTCGTCCGCACCGACTTCAACGTTCCGCTCGCATACTCCGACGACACGACAGTGTCGATCACCGACGACTTTCGGATCAGGGCCGCACTGCCAACCATCGAATGGTTGACCGAACGCGGCGCGAACGTCGTGTGTGGGAGCCACCTCGGCCGTCCCTTCGCTGATGGACGCACCGAACCGAATCCGAAGTACTCGATGGGCCCGGTACGGGCTCGGCTCGCCGAACTCGCACCCGAGGTCGAACTGCTCGAGAACCTGAGGTTCAACCCAGGCGAGACCGGAAACAGCGATGAGTTCGTCGCACAACTGATCGCCGGACCCGATGGGAAGAGAATCGATGGGTACGTGAATGATGCGTTCGGCGCGTCGCACCGTTCGCACGCCTCGATCGTCGGCCCGCCGCGACACGTGCCCTCAGCGATGGGTCGCCTCCTCGAAAAGGAAGTGCACGTGCTGCTGGGTTTGCGCAACAAGCCGAAGCACCCGTTCGTGGCTGTGCTTGGTGGAGCGAAGGTCTCGGACAAGATCGGTGTGATTGGAGCGTTGCTCGAAATCGTCGACGAGATCATCATTGGCGGCGCGATGTGCTTCACCTTCTTCGCCGCGCAGGGCAAGCCGGTTGGCGCCTCGCTGCACGAGCCCGACCAGATCGATGTGTGCCAGGCGCTCATGGTGAAGGCGACTGAACTCGGTAAGACCATTCACCTGCCAGACGACATCACCGGTGTCGATGCGCAGGGCAACTTTGCGCAGTTCGGTAGTCGCCTCGGGGAAGGCTCGATTGGCTACGACATCGGGCCCGGTTCGGCTGCGGCATTCACCGACGTGGTCATGGACGCCCGCATGGTATTTTGGAACGGTCCGATGGGCATGTTCGAAGACGAGCGCTTCGAGTCGGGTACGCGGACGGTTGCGCAGGCGATGGCCGACACGAAAGCGTTCACCGTCGTCGGCGGCGGCGATTCGGCGGCGGCGCTCGCAAAGTTCCGTCTCGACGACGAGGTCGACCATGTTTCAACCGGGGGAGGGGCCAGCCTGGAACTCCTCGAGAACGGTGACCTTCCCGGCCTCAAAGCACTCCGCAACGACTGATGTTTCAGTTGGGGTCTGACCCCAACTGAAACCCATTACGAAAGACGACTCATGTCAAACCGCAAGCCCTTGATTTCTGGTAACTGGAAGATGAACCTCAATCATTTCGAGGCGATCCAGACCGTCCAGAAACTGCACTACCTGTTGCCGAAGGACCTTTTTGAGAAGGTCGACGTGTCGATCCACGCGCCGTTCACCGACATCCGCAGCGTGCAGACCCTGATTGACAGCGAAGAACTCGACTTGATTCTTGGCGCTCAGCATTGCCACTGGGAAGACAGCGGAGCGTTCACTGGCGAGGTGTCGCCGGCGTTCCTCGAGAAGCTCAACGTGAAATACATCATTGTCGGCCACAGTGAGCGGCGCGAGATTTTCGGCGAGACCGACGAGATGGTCAACAAGAAGGTTGCTGCGATTCAGCACCACAATATGGTGCCGATCGTGTGCTGCGGTGAGACCCTCGAAGAGCGTGAGTTGGGCGAGACCGAGTCGAAGGTGCTCGGCCAGATCGAAGCTGCACTGGCTGGTCGCAGCAACGAACAAATCGCGGCACTGGTGGTCGCATACGAGCCGATTTGGGCGATCGGTACCGGCAAGACCGCAACCGCTGAAGATGCACAGTCGGTTTGCCACGCCATTCGTCAGAAGTTGCGCGACATGACCAATGATGTGGCGGCCGACGCCGTTCGCATCCAGTACGGCGGGTCGGTCAAGGCAGCCAACGCTGCAGAACTCATGGGCCAGGCCGACATCGATGGAGCACTGGTCGGCGGGGCGAGCCTCGATCCCGATGAATTTGCACGCCTCATCCAGCTCAGCGGGCCTGATGCGGTCTAAATAAGATGTGGCGTTGGCTGCCAGATGGGTGATTCATGCACCCGCAAAGACTCCACCCGCCGCTAGAGTCTCGACCCGTGCGTGACGTCATGCTATATATCACCCTCGTTCTGAACGTGGCTTCCATGTTCGGTATGATCGCTGGAATCTTGCTGCACAGTGGGCGTGGCGGAGGCCTCTCCGACATGTTCGGTGGCGGCGGCGGCGCAGCTCTCGGGTCAACGGCTGCTGAGCGCAACCTGAACCGCATTACGTTCGTACTTTCGCTCGTCTGGATCTTCACTCTCGTTGGGGTGAGTTTCCTGCTCGAGCGGGTGTAGCGAGCCTCGGCCTGCGCTAACGTTGCAGGCCAACACCACGTCGAAGTGGCGGAATTGGCAGACGCGCTAGCTTGAGGTGCTAGTGCCCTATTAATGGGCGTGTGGGTTCAAGTCCCATCTTCGACACCAGGAAGAATTACGTTGACCAGGGCTCCGGCCCTGGTCAAATGCTTTTTCGTGGTCGGTGTCTCGGCGCCGGGGCATTCTGTTTTTGTTGGTGGTGTGTTGCCGCTTCGAGGCCGGGTACCAACCCAGGGACGAGCCCGAACGCGGGGACCGACATGGGCCGACCGGCTTGGATCAGGTTGGCGCAATGAGACGGGTGTCGCTTTCCGCAGTCTCTGCGGATCGGGAGCTGTCGACTTGGTGTAGCGAACGAGCTGATCAGCCACCTACTTGGGCATTTGTATGATTCTGGAAATGCACGATCCTGTTCTTTCTGCACTACGGAACTCGATTCACCGACGCACTCGACACGGCGACGTTGACCAGACACGCTCTGCAGGTCGTTTGTTTGCCTGCGACTTCAGCGCCGGGACGACCGTTGGCGCCGAATTTGGTAGCAGCAGCCTCGGGATCGGCGTCATGCACGATCTCGACGGCGAAATCGTGAGTCTCAGTGGCGAAACCTGGCGAATCCCTGTCGACGGCAAGCCAGTCGCCGTCGGCCCCAACGAGACGATCGCTTTCGGTGTCGCTGCTCACGGCGGCCGGCGCCACGCCCTGGATGTTCCCGACGGATCCGACGTCGACGGCATCGTCGCAGCGATCGACTCATACCTCAAGCGGGCGCATACCGATCACGAACAGGTCGTCTGCGCTGTTGAGATCGTCGGGGAGTTTTCCGATGTACTTGCCGCACCGTCGCGCCGCCAGATCATCAGGGTGTTTCGCTCGGCGAGGTAATCGATCGCGAGACGCGGTTCCGTTTCAGCCAGTGGCACGGCACCATGGATTGACGAACTGCACCCGATCACCGACAACGAGCGCGTGGACGCAGCCTTCGATATCGACTTTTCAAGGTATGAGGGGCCCTCTGGCTGACAAGCACATCAGAACGTGTCCTACTGATCGTCTAAGAATTGGCGCGAGGCGACTCGGCGCTGCAACGGCATCCTCGCCGCAGGGCAGTCAGAGTCGAATCAGCGACAAGCAGTTCCCATTGACCGAGCGTGGTCTTGTGTTTGTACCGCTCATGCAGGGGTGCGGCCTGCTTTCCGAATACGGCCTGCTATGTCGAGACCACAGCGCGCTACTCGTGTCACACGCGACGAGCGAGGAACGCGTAGCCGTAGACCTCGAACGAGCGTGCATTGACTTCGCCGATCGCGCCGCCGAACGTGTCGACCGCAGGTCCAATGGTGACGTGTTTGAATCCTGAGTCTTCAAGCATTTGTTGCCAGCCCGCACGGGGCAGCCCTCCGGCAATTCAACCAGTCCATAAATCAACGTCATGCATTGCCTCGAGAGGTACAGGTTGGCCGTTGGCGATATCGGCGAACTGCAGTACCCCGCCGGGGCGTAGCACCCTGAAGATCTCGGCAAACACGGCTTGCTTGTCAGCGCACAGATTGATCACACCGTTAGAAATAACGACATCGGCCCACCCACTTTCGACGGGCAAGGCTTCGGCCAGCCCTTCGCGAAACTCGACGTGGCCGAAGTTGAGTTGCTCGGCGGTATCTCGCGATTTGGTGAGCATCTCCGACGTCATGTCGATCCCAACGACAGAGCCCGTCGGTCCGATCTGCGTGGCGGCGATGAATGAGTCGAAACCGGCACCGGAGCCCACGTCGACGACATGCTCGCCCGGTTCGAGAGGGCGCAGCGAGAACGGGTTACCGACGCCGGCGAAAGACTCGACCGCTTGATCCGGCAGTGAATCAACGGCGGCTTGTTCATAGCCCAGACGTGCGGCGAGGGGACGGCCGGTGTGGAAGTGATGTGTGCCGTGAGGGTCGAGGGCAACATCTCGGTACTTTTCACGCACCTGGGTCCGCAACGTGTCGACATCTACGAGAAACTCTTCGGGCATGGTGTCCTCTTAGTGTTAGTCAAGGGTACGTCTTCAGTTATCGCACCCCACCTGGTCGAGGGTGCGCAAGCGTTCACGTTCCGCTGACCGTTACGGTCGCAGTTCCTGACCCATCCCTACGGCCGGGCGTAGCGGACACCGATTGGTGACCGCCCGCGATCACCGAGGAGGTCTGTAGTGACTCGTCGGCTTGCGAGCCCGTTGAGGACGTTGTCGACGTGAAACAGTTCGAGTCGGAGATGCCGCTGCAGCAGCGGCTGCCTGGTGACAGCGTGTACGACGTTCTCGTTCGAGCGGCCGATGAGTACGGCGATCGGATTGCGCTGACGATGGTGATGACGGGGGATGACGATGAACATTCTCGTCGCGTGAACTATCTGGAGTTGTTGGGGGTCGTTCGCCAGACCGCCAACTTGCTGTCTGGTCTCGGCGGTGAGCGACCCGGCGTGGCGTTCATGCTGCCGACGCTCATCGAGACGCATGCTGTCCTCTGGGCGGCTGAGACCGTCGGCTATGCGGTGCCGATCAACTTTCTTCTGCGGCCCGACCACATCCGAGGTCTGCTGGAAGCGTCTGACGCGAAAGTGTTGGTGACTCTGGGGCCACACCCAGCTCGACATCTGGAAGAAGTCGCTCGAGTTGCAGCGCCAGATGCATGACCTGACGTTGGTGCGCGTTGCGCCGCCGGGTACGGCACCCGTTGAGGGCGTCATCGATTTCTTCGATGCGATTGGCGATCAGGCTGCGGACCGTCTGATCTTCGACTCCCGTGGACACGGCGACGACGTCGCCGCCTACTTCCATACCGGTGGGACGACCGGTGTTCCAAAGCTTGCTGCTCACAGCCGCAACGGCCAGCTGACCGCAGCCTTCGGCTGTGCCGCGCTGATGAACCTCGGGCCCGACGACGTGCTGACCGGCACGTCACCGATGTTTCATGTAGCGGGCACGATTCTGATGGGTATCAGCACGTTCTTGGCTGGGTCAGAAATCGTGCTGATGTCACCGTCGGGTATGAGGAACCCGGCAATGGTGACGAATTTCTGGCAGATCTGTGAGCGCTACGGGAACACGCTTGGGTTTGGGGTCCCGACCGCGATCGGCGCGATCACCGACGTACCTCTCAGCGGGGCCGACATCAGCTCGGTACGCGGTGGTCTGACCGGGGCAGCGTCGCTCCCCGTTGCGGTACGCGAGAAGTTCGAGGCCGTTACCGGGACGAGGCTCAACGAGATTTACGGGATGACCGAGGCATCGGGCATCATCTCCTGCAATCCGTTCGAGGGCGAAGGAGGTTCCGGCTCGGTCGGCCTCCGTTCCCGTATACGACGGTCACCGTTCGTCGTTGCACCGAAGATGGGTCGCTCGGCGACCCGTGTGCGGTCGGTGAAGTCGGAGTGCTGACGGTCGGAGGACCAACCGTGTCACCCGGGTACCGCAACGAGAGCCAGAACGTGGGGACATTCGTCGCCGGAGAACTCAACAGTGGAGATGTCGCGTACACCGACGCTGACGGCAGGATGTACAACGCCGGTCGCTCGAAGGACCTCATCATCCGCAGCGCCCACAACATTGACCCGTTGATGATCGAGAACCCTCTGCAACGGCACCCGGCAGTTGCACTTGCCACTGAGGAGGAGCTGCGGACCTTCGCCGAAGCCAAAATCGGCGAACGGCCAGCCTGGCCCAAAGAGATCCGGATTATCGACGCGATCCCGATGACTGCGGTCGGCAAGATCTTCAAGCCGTCCCTGCGCGAAAACGCAGCTAAGCGAACCGTCCGAACAGTCCTTGTCGAACGGCACCTGGCGGGAGACGTCGTCGCAGGCGGTGGGCTACGCGCCATGAGCGTCACCGTCACCCTTGCTGACAGCAACCATGACGACGCCTCACAACTCCAAGAAATATTGGACGGCTACCTGTTCCAGACAACAATCAAGAGCTGATCCTGACGCCAAAGGACGCGCCGGTCACTGGGAATGTTGCTGCAAGGTGGTGCTAGGAAGCTGAGGAAACAAGCCAGGCCGTGACGACCACGACGAAGCTCAACATGATTGCCTCGGCAGTGATGATGGAGCGCAGTTGTTCGTGAAGTACCGGGCTGTCGGGGTCTGCGTCAAGCGCAGGGAGAAGGCGGAAATGGTTGTACGCGCCACCGACGAGTGCCAAGCCCGCAGCTGCAGTCTTGAGAAGAAGAACCTGGCCCCATTCGGTTCCCGTGACTTCGCCGACCGAGTCGAGTACCGAGACGGCCATGATCAGCCCGGCGACGATCACTGCGCCCACGGCGACGGAGGCGACCGAGGAGAATCGCAGGACGAGTTCGAGGGCTCGTGGAGCGACGCCCCGACGGTGTCGCATCCACATGACGGCAGCCATTGCGACGACGCCGCCCATCCAGACTGATCCGGCAACGACGTGCACGCTGTTGGCTATCGCGTGGAGCGGCCGGAAGCCCTCGGAAACGGTGTGCCCGTCGAACCAGAACGAAATCACTGCGGCGCCACAGCCGGCGAAGGCCAGCGCTGATGAGCGATCCGCAACCCATCGTCTGACCGGTTCCGTGGACGGGTTACGTGCACCGTCTGCAGCATGGGTTTGGTCGGTGGCCATTGCTTGACGTGACCGCGACTGCTTCGGTAATGCTCGTCGAGGCACCCGAGTAATCGCCTCCGTCGGCCTGTCGAAGGTATGTGCCGCAGCCTGCCGACGCGCCATGATCAGCCCGGGATCACTGAAGGCGTGCGGCGTGTTGTGCGGCCGATCTCGGGCTTCGCTGAGCGTCTCGTTCGGTGCGCGCTGGCGCACCGGCTGGTGGCGAGTCCGGGCGCTTATTGGGGCCCAGAAACCGCCGACTTCCTCGAGATCTCCGGTTGTGTTTGGCGCTGACGACAGGGGCTTGAGTTTGCGACGAGGCCGGACCGCGACAGTCGTCGTCGCAAGGCCGGCAGCGATTGCGAAACCAGCGAGTATCCGCAGGACCGTTGCAAAGCCAGGTGACGACGTCCAATAGTCGAGGATGGGCTCACCGGCGATTCGGGCGACGCCGCCGTACTCGATGGCTGCGCCGATGGTGATAGCGCCCCCAACGATCCTCACTCCGTTCACAAGCAACCGGATCTCGGTCAAGTCTCCGCGCAACGTTGTGACGGCGAAGGCAATCCCACCGATGGCCATTGCAATTCCGGCGAAGCTGAAGACCCGGCCGATTGTGGCTTGCGACTCGCCGGGTCGTGCCGAATCGACGACGAGAAAATCTTCCATCGACATCATCTCATCCATCGTCATCGAGCCGTCCATCGACATCGAGCCGTCGGCGCTCATCTGCGACATGTCTGCGTTGCTGGTTGCCGTTGTCTTGCCGTCGATCGTTGTTGTCGGCACGGACGCTGGTACTGCCCCTGCGGGTGATGGAGCCGAGACGGTGAACGAAAATGCGCCTTCGATCGGGTGGGCATCAGGGGCACGCACACTCCACTTCACCCCGATCTCACCGCCAGCAAGCGGTGGATCGAAGGTGA
>ERZ888423.1816-NODE-1816-length-17317-cov-9.178195_pt1 | contig 17317 bp, 21 predicted proteins | sample MGYA00520523_ERZ888423 | MGnify/ENA primary metagenome ERZ888423 (study PRJEB32303, sample SAMEA104408611) | aquatic metagenome | biome: Brackish water; feature: Pelagic; material: water | place: Baltic Sea | collected 2014-06-08T10:24:00 | depth 30,27 m ...
CCCACCCAATCACCAAGTTGCATAACAACTGGACCACCAAATGGGTCCCCCTCACTTCCACCGCGCGTGTGATCGCGCCCGCCCACCGTGACGACGACACCGACGTCAACGTCTGCTTGCGCGTCGCACGCCATTGCTTATGTCCGTCACGGTCTATCCGACCCAAACGGACACGCCCGGCCAGCTCGCGGCGATACCAACCACCGAGGAACTCACCGATCTCCACCAACGCGGCGGCTTCGGTGTCAGAGAGATGCAGCCGGGTCCGGAACCGACACCCAGACGGTCCCGCGGCGACCAGCGGATCGGAGATCTTCCGCAACGGCTTACCCGTACTCACCAGTGCCTCATCAGTTCTTTGACCGTGAAAGGTGGCTCCAGGGATCGCTCTTTCAGAAGTGCGCTGACGTCGGATTCGGTGAAAGTTTCGCCATCTTTCATGGCGTAGAGCATGGCCTGCTCGATGTCGCCCATGAAGTCGGAATGCTTGACACACCAACGGCGGACACTTTTCTTGATACCTTCGCGCTGGCGTTTCTTCTCCGGTGAAACAAACTTGTAGGCGTGTGCACGGTGGGCATCCTGCGCGGACTTGTATCCCTAGCCCTGGCATCATCACTAACAACCACGCGCACAGCTGATTCCGCCATGTCAGTCATTCTCCCGGCGGGCTACGACAGATTCCGCGGCGATAACCGCATGCGGTCCGATGTCTCGCTGCGCGCAGCCGACTGCTTTCAAGGCACGGTTTCGGGCACTTCTACGTCCATACAGTCGTGCGCAGAATGACGTGAGAACCTCGACCATGTCGCGCACCAGATCGTCGTCGACCTCACCGTGGTCAAGCACCACCAGCCGCCGGCCGTGCGCCGACAACGCGGCTTCCACCAGGGCGGTGTTCATCCTCCCCAGCCGGTCGCGGTGCTCGACCACCACGGTGGTGACTGCCGGGTCGGCGAGCAGCCGAAGGACTTTCGAGCGTGAGCCGTCCATCCCGGAACCGATCTCGGCTTCAACACGCACCACCTGGCCGCCGGCTTGCGCCGCCCACGTGGACAACCGGGCGACCTGGCGGTCGAGATCGGACTTCTGCTCATGTGACCAGACCCGCGCAGACAGCCCGAACGCGGTGGTCGGGGTGGCCATCGCCGCCTCAGGCGAGACCAACACCGACCGCGAATTCACCCGCACCGCGGGCACTGGCAGGGCGCCCTCACGGAACCAGCGATACGCCGTCTGCGGGTGCACTCCCTGCAGTCGTGCCCACTGGGTCAGATTCACCCCACACGCGCACTCGTTAGAACGTATGTGCGCTAGTTATTGCTCAGTAAATGATGAGCAGCTAGTAACCCCGCCGAAACACCACCGAAAAGGTCACCCAAACAGATTGACCCCGCTGGTCACCGGCAGATCCAGGGTGGTGCGGATTCCCGGTGGCGCCGCGATCACCGACGGGATGGCGTTGACGATCCGGCCGGCCGCTCCGGAGATGGCGGCATGGTTGTGGTCGCCGAGTCCACTGGTGGGGCAGATGTCCACGGCGTAGGACGGTTCGCCGGTGATCTCGACGCGGTAGGAGCCACCGGGTTGCGCGGGCTGGGCCCAGTCCGGCCGTAGATCACCGCGCAGTCGGGTCACATGTTCCACGACGATCGCCGGCCGGCCGCTGACCATGCCGGTGATCTCGAAACGCACTGCCGCGACGCCGCCCTTGGGGATGTGGCCGGCCGCGATGTCGAACGCAACAGGTGCGGGCTCGAGTTGGTAACTCTCGGTGATGGCGTCGACATCGACCTTGAGTCCGGCGGCGAGTTGCCGGATCGCGGTGCCCCACGCCACGCTGAGCACGCCGGGCTGGAACAGCATCGGAATCTCACCGGGCGGCTTGCCGAATCCCATCACATCGAACATCACCGTCGCGCCGTCGTAGGTGGCGTAGTCAGCAATCTCCATACAGCGCACCTGCTCGATGCTGCGGCAGGTGCTGGCGAACGCCAGAGGTATCAGGTCGGTAATGAATCCGGGGTCGACGCCGTTGATGAAGATGCTTGAATTGCCTTGCCGAGCAGCAATTTCCAGCGGCTCGATGTACTTGTCCGGGATCACCCGCCAGGGAAACTGCAGCACCCCGGGAGCCGAGCCGACCACATTGACCCCGGCAGCCAGGATGCGGCCGACATCACGCATGGCATCGGGGGTCCGGGTGTCGCCCATCGCGCAGTACACCGCGCATTCCGGTTCGGTCGCCAGCACCGCCCCCAGGTCATCGGTCGCCGCGATACCGGTGGTCACATCCAGGCCCGCGAGTTCGCCGGCGTCCCTGCCGACCTTGTCCGGCGCGGAGACGCACAATCCGGTCAGTTCGAAGGCCGGGTTCTCGATCAGCTCCCCGAGGGCGAGTCGGCCGACGTTTCCGGTGCCGATGTGGACGACGCGAATAGCCATGGGCACAGTATGCGCAGCCGGAGCCGAAACTGGAACAGGTTCTAGTAGCGTGACCGCCCATGGGACGCGTAGACGACAAAGTGGCATTGATCACCGGCGGCGCCAGGGCCGGCGGGATGGGTGCTGCCGGCGCCCGCATGCTGATCGCCGAAGGGGCCAAGGTGGTGATCGGCGACATCCTCGATGACGATGGTGCGGCGCTCGCCGCGGAGTTGGGGGACTCGGCCCGCTACGTCCACCTCGACGTGACCAGCGCCGAGGACTGGAAGGCCGCGGTCGACACCGCCGTACAGACCTTCGGCACGCTCAACGTGCTGGTGAACAACGCTGGCATGGTGCAGGTCGCGCCGCTTAAGACCGCGGACATTACGCGATGGCAGAAGGTCCTCGACGTCAATCTCACCGGCGCGATGCGCGGCATCCAGGCGGTGATCGAGCCGATGATCGCGGCCGGCGGTGGCTCGATCATCAACATCTCCTCAATCGAGGGCATGCGCGGGGCGACCTGGGCGCACAGCTACGTCGCGTCGAAATGGGGGCTGCGCGGGCTGACCAAGTCGGCGGCGCTGGAGTTGGCGCCGGAGAAGATCCGGGTGAACTCGATCCATCCGGGTTTCATCCGGACGCCGATGACCAGGCATCTGCCCGACGATATCGTGACGGCCCCGATGGGCCGGGCCGGAACACCCGAGGAGGTGGCCACCTTCATGGTGTTCCTGGCCAGCGACGAGTCCTCGTTCTCGACCGGCTCGGAGTACGTGGTGGACGGTGGTCTGATCACCGACGTTCCACACCGCGCCATGTGACCCAGCGCCATGTGACCCAGCGCCGTGTGACCTAGCGCCAGGTGACCCAGCGCCACCTGACTCAGCGCCGACGACCGCGCAGTGCCACCGCGCTGAACGCCGCTGCCAGCGCGGCCCGACCCATCGCCGGCAGATGCCCGAGCGCGTCGGCGGATCCGCGTTGGCCGGGCGCGCTGACGCGCAGCACCGGCCAGCCTTCCGCCGCGGCCAGGGCTGCCAGGCCCGCCCGCGGGTTGACCGGGCGCGGATGCCCGACCAGTTTCATCAGGGCAGCATCCTCGTCGCCGTCGGCGTAGAAGTAACTCTGTCGGATGTCGACCTCGCGCCGGGCGCAGAACCGCTGCGCGGCAGCGGCTTTCTGCCGGCCCCAGACGATCGGCCTGGTGATCCGGCCGGTCAACAGGCCGTCGGGGTCCAATTCGAAGGTGTTGCAGATGACGTCGGGAATCCCGAGTGCCCTGGCCACCGGTTCGGCGTGGATGGTCAGCGCCGATGAACTCATCACCAGGGTGTGGCCGCGGTCCCGGTGTGCTTCCACGATCTGGCGCATCAGCGGGTAGATCTTCTCGGCCACCTGCTCGGCGAAAACCCGTTCACCGGCCGCGTCGAGATCCGCCAGCGCATCACCGCGAAGGTAGCCGGCGGCGCGATCGAGCAGTTTCTCGAACTGCATCCGGCCCAGTTTGTAGCGCAGCGAGGCTTCGACGACGCCGAGCACCTCGCCGATCCGGGCCTGCCCGTTTCGGAGTCGGTCGCTGGCGTGGGCGGCCGCGGTGAAGCCGGCCACCAGGGTGCCGTCCAGGTCGAAGAAGGCCCCCACCGTCGGGCCGGCCGGGCCTGCCGCGATCTGGGCGAGCGGGTCGATCGTCGGGGTCATATCGCCGGGGGCCCCGCCGCCCGGGTACCGACCTGGGCCTCCAGTTCCTCCTCGTAAGCGCCTTCGTCGCGGCCGAGGGCAATGGTGGCGGCCGCCATCGCCGCGAGCGCGATCCCGAGGATGACGGCGGTGGGCGGATTCGCGGTCAGATACTCACCGAGGACGACCTGGCCGAGCAGGACCGCGACGACGGGTTCGAGCACCAGCATCGCCGGCACCGAGGCCCGTAGCGAGCCGGCATGGAACGCCGACTGCTGGAGCAGGGTGGCGATCACCCCGACCAGCGCCAGGACGTACCCGATCGGTGAGGTCAGCAACCGGACCGCGTTACCCTCGGTCACGGTGTTCATCACGATCTTGGTCAGCACCGCCACCACTCCGAACAGCACCCCCACCGCGCTGCCGAGCAGCAGCGCCCGCCGCCAGCCCGCCAGCCGGATGGCCACCGGCACCGTGCCGAGGGTCACGGCGAGTGCAACGGCGGCCACCATCACGGCAGGCCGCTCGGAACCTCGGTAGTCGCCGGGGGCGGCTCGGGCAAGTGCAACGAACACCGCCAGCGCCAGGGTGAGAACCACCGCCCAGACCCACTCCACCCGGGTCACCCGCCGCCCGGCCAGCCGAGCGCTGAGCGGCAGGGCGAACAACAGGGCGGACACCAGCAGCGGCGCCACCAGCAACAGCGAGCCGAAAGCCAGTGCGACGGCCTGGAACACGTAGCCGGTGACGGCTGCGGCGGTACCGGCCCACCACAGCGGACGGCGCAGCAGCGTGGTCACCATCACGGTGCTGACGCCCTGGTCTTCCGGCACGTCCAGGGTGGCACGCTGGCGCACGACAATTCCGATGGCGAGAAACACCGCGCTGGCCAGGGCCGCGGCCACGACGAGGGCGCGCTCGAGCACGTGCGGTATCCCTTCGGCGTGTCGGCGGCTCACAAGCCGGCGTGGACGGCCGGATGCCGCCCCCACCGAATGTAGGCCACTGGAGGCACCCCGGTACGGGCACTTGGCGGCGGACCTCGACCGTCTCGCCGGGGTACACGGTGAAGTGGTCGCCGTCCGGCGATGCGACGGGCTTCGCCACGGTGAACCACCTTGGCAGAACCGGCCGTCGCCGTCGGCGGCGTCGAAGGAGCCGTAGAGCGGCCTGTGGGTCTGCCCATCGGCGAGCGCCGGGGCTAGGCTTAGGCCATGACCGATCAGGACCGTGCCGTCACCCGACGTGCTATCGCCGATGCCCTGTTGACCGCCCTCGAGCGCCGACATGAGTTGGTCGACGCCATCGTCGAGTCTGCCGACCGTGGAGCGGCCATCGACGCCGTCACGGACCTGCTGGGCACCCCGAGGGTCGGCAGCGAGGCGCTGATGGGAATGCGTCTGGACCAGTTCACCACGGAGTCGAGGCGCCGGATCGCCGCCGAACTCGATGACCTCAACAGCCAGCTGAGCTTCACCGTGACCGAGCGGCCCGCCAGTGCGGATGACAGCCTGCGGTTGCGGCCCTTCGCCGACGAGTCCGACCGGGATATCTTCGGCGCCCGCACTGAGGAGGTGGGCGCAGCCGGCGACGGTTCGGGTTCACCCGCAGGCAGCCTGGAAGACGAAATCCGCTCCGCGCGTGACCGTCTGCGCGCCGAGGAGGCAGCCTGGTTCGTCGCCCTCGACGGCGACGACAAGGTCGGCATGGTGTTCGGCGAACTCGCCGGCGGAGAGGTCAACGTCCGGATCTGGATTCATCCGGAGCACCGCAAGAAGGGCTACGGGACTGCGGCCTTGCGCAGGTGCCGCTCGGAGTTGGCGGCAGCGTTTCCCGCCGTCCCACTCGTCGTGCGCGCACCCGGCGCCTTCTGACACCCCGGCATGGTGGCGGTTCCGGCGGCATTCCGATATCCGCAGGCCCGCACCGGCACCTCGCATGCGCGGCTTCGGGATCGAGTGCTGCGACTGACCGGGTTTGACCTGTTCCCCACCGATGACGTCGCCGCGGCGTTCAAGACCGGCCTCACCGCCGGCGATCCGGTAGCCGAACGGTTCGTCGCGGAGACCTACCACGGAGAGATCGGTGCCCGCCGGGCCCGCGACCTCGTCGAGCAGGCCCTTCAGGTGGGTATCGCGAACGTGCCCGAGGCACCGGATTCGATGCGAGCGCTGTTCGCCGACTTCGAGACGGTGCCGGACTGGGTCGACACCGGACTGGTCGAGGAGGGCGCGGCGGTTTGGCGACGCTGGGCCTATGCGCTCGGCGCGGTCGGCAACGCCGGCACGATGGACACCTACACCGAAAGCTGGCTGGCCCTTCCTCTTTCGCTGTCCGGCGGCTACGCCGGTGACCGGGCGCTGCACCGCTACATGGAGACCTCCCGGTGGTGGATCGAGGTGAGCGGCCCCGGCGCAGTGCTGCGGCCCGGCACACTGGCCCGGGCAATCTCGCTGCATGTCCGCATCATGCACGTCAGCGTGCGGGCCCGGGTGCGCCAGCATCCGGAATGGGACTTCGACCGGTGGGGCCTGCCGATCAGCCAGTCGGCGATGCTGCTGACCCTGCTGGGCGGGAGTGTGGCGCCGGCGCTGGGCCTGACAGCGCTGGGGTATCTCACCTCGCCCCGGGAGATGCTCGCGGTCCTGCACTTCAACCGCTATTGCGGGCACCTGGTCGGGGTGCGCTGCGACGGCTACTTCCCTGAAACGGTGATGGACGCCTGGCGCATCCTGTTCATGGCCGACTCCGCCCGCAGCTACGATTCGGCCCGGATCGGCTCCGAACTCGTCGAGTCGTTCGTGCCGGCATTCGCACCCCGACCAACCCAGCGCGGCTTGGACCGCGTGCGCGCGGGCTATCACTACCGGCTTCAGGCCGGGTACGCGGGCCTGTTCATGCTGCCGTGGAACCGGCGCCGCTATGACCTGCCGTCGCCCGCTCCCGGAGTGGCGATGCTGCTGATGCGGGCACCGCTGATCGCTGCTGTCGAAGTGGCCCGGCGGGTGATTCCGGGCCTGGACGAACGCTGGCAGCGATTCGGGCTGCGCCGCTGGGAGCGGTGGTACCGGTGGCAGTCCGGTGGACGGGCCGCGCAGTTCGAAGCGGCGACTCCGCTGCGCCGGTAGTCGGCGACGTCTGCGTAGGCTTCTCACCGATGAGCGCACGCGCAGGAATTCTGGTGACCGGCACGGAGGTGCTGACCGGCCGGGTGGCCGACCGCAATGGTCCGTGGGTGGCCGACCGGCTGCTCGAACTGGGGGTCGATCTGGCCCACATCACCATCTGCGGGGACCGGCCGGCCGATATCGAGGCCCAGCTTCGGTTCCTGCGCGCCGAGGGTGTGGATCTCATCGTGACGACCGGCGGTCTGGGGCCGACAGCCGACGATATGACCGTTGCGACGGTGGCCCGGTTCTGCGGTCGGGATCTCGTGCTGGACCCGGCGATGGAGGCCAGGATCAGCGCGATCGTCGCGAAGTGGATGGCCCGATTCCCGGACCTGGACGCCGATGCAGTTCAGGCCGCCAACCGCAAACAGGCGATGGTGCCCGACGGGGCGACAGTCCTGGACCCGGTCGGCACCGCACCAGGAGTGGTCATCGCCGGCAGTCCCACCGTGGTCGTGCTCCCGGGCCCACCCAAAGAACTACAGGGCATGTGGCCCACCGCAGTGGCCACCGATGCCGTGGCCCAGGCCATCGCCGGGCGCACCATCTACCGTCAGGACACCGTGCTCATGTTCGGGGTGGCGGAGTCCGGCCTGGCCGAAACCCTGCGTGAGGCCGAGCATACGGTCGCCGGATTCGCCGGCCTGGAGATCACCACCTGCCTGCGCCGCGGCGAATTGGAGATGGTCACCCGATACGAGCCCGCCGGCGAACCGGCCTACCGCACTCTGATGGATCTGGTCCGGCAGCGCCACGGCACCGCCATCTTCTCCGAGGACGGCTCGTCGGTCGACGACCAGGTCGCGGACCTACTTGCCGGGCGGCGGATCGCCACCGCGGAATCCTGCACCGCCGGAATGCTGGCCGCCCGGCTCACCGACCGTCCGGGCTCATCGGCCTATGTCGCCGGCGGGGTGGTGGCCTATGCCAACGAGGCCAAGACCGACCTGCTCGGGGTGGACCCCGCGCTGATCGCCGAGCACGGCGCGGTGTCGGCGGAGGTGGCTACGGCGATGGCGGCCGGTGCCCTGAGCCGGTTCGACGCCGACACCGCGGTGGCGATCACCGGTGTAGCCGGACCGGGCGGCGGCACCGAGGACAAGCCCGTCGGGACGGTCTGGTTCTGCGTCGCCCTCGGCGAGGGTGAGTCGGTGACCCGGTGCGTGCGGGTACCGGGGGAGCGGGCCGACGTTCGGGAGCGGTCGACCACGGTGGCGATGCACCTGCTCCGGCGGGTGCTGCGGCAGGATTGATGGGGCGGGCCCCCAGCAGCGGTGGCTACACTGCTGACCCGGGGAATCCTCCGGAACGGAGTTTCCGCACGGAGATCTGGGACTCAAGCAACCACGGGAAGGCATTGCGGTGAAGATCGGAATTCTGCTGGCAGCCGCCGGTGCGGTGGCCATCGTCGGTGCCCCGGCGGCGGCAGCCGACGATGCGGAGACCACTGTGACCTCGATCGGCGGACAGGCCGAACTCGTCAACGGTGATGTGGTGCAGGCCTGGACCGTCCTTGAACTGCAGCCCAGCCTGGATTTCATCCCGTATCAGCCACAGGGCACCCTGTGGGAGGCCATCGTCACCGACGAGGCGATCCGGGGATCAGTGACCCCGATCGTGGCGGATTTCAATGCCCGCGCCGAGAGTGGCGAGAACTACCGGGCCCTGTTCCAGGTCCCGACCGCTCAGGGCATCAGCCCGGCCACCCTGGCCCAGGGTCAGGAAGTCGGCGGCAAGATCTACTTCGACGTGACCGGTACCGACCCGAGCAGTGTGGTCTACAACTCGATGGGCCAGGACCTCATCGTGTGGCAGCAGCCGACCGAGCAGACGACCCTCGAGGAACTCGAAGTCGATGTCGACGGCGACACGGTCGTCATCACCGACGAGGAACTGATCGTCGACGGGGACCAGGCGGTACTGGAGGAGACCGAGATCGTCATCGAGGGCGACAACGTGGTCGGCGAGCAGTCCGAGTTGGAGATCGCGGGCTACTGAGCCACACGCCGATCGGCCGATCCGGGCTGGGGCCGGGTCAGTGCGAGGAATCGCCGGGCGTAGCCGGTTCGGGCACAGCCCCGCCCGGCGCGATGCGCACAGCTGAAACCACCAGAGTTGCTGCCGCGCAATATAATCCCCGCGATGCCACGGCCGCGAAGCCTAATCAGCCAACCGGGAGGGAGGTCCGGGTTTGGCGTCGGCGGCATCGCGGCGACGGGCCGCCATGCCGGCCAGCGCCTCGAACACCACCCGGTGCGCGGCATTGACCGTCAATTCGGCATGGTCGTAGGCCGGAGCCACCTCGACCACATCCACCCCGACGACGTCATGCTCGTAGCACAATTGCCGCACCATCCGGAGTAGGTCGACGCTGGTGAGGCCGCCCGGTTCGGGGGTGCCGGTCCCGGGTGCGTGGGCGGGGTCCAAAACATCGATATCGACTGACACATAGAGCTTCTCGGCTTTCTTCAGGGCCTCGCCGACGGCCCGGCCCATCACCGCCTTGAAACCCTCGTCCCAGATCTCCTGCATGGTGTGCCAGGTCATACCCTGCTTCTGCATCCACTCAAAGGTGTCCTGCGGCGGCCAGTAGCCGCGCAGGCCGACCTGCACGAAGTGGGTGCCCGGCACCGCCCCCGACTCGATCAGCCGGCGCATCGGGGTGCCGTGACTGGCCAGGTTCCCCTCGACGCTGTCGGCGGCGTCGGCGTGGGCGTCGAAGTGGACGATGCCGACATTGCCGTAGCCGTGCACGTCGGCCACCGCGGTGGCGGCAGGCCAGGTGATGGAGTGATCCCCGCCCAGGATGACCGGGACGATTCCGCGGGAGGCGATGGCGTGCACCCGTTCCCGGATGTTGGCGTGCGAGCGCTCGGTCTGAGCATGCGGGCAGTAAGCGTCGCCGAAGTCCACCACCTCGAGCCAGTCGAAGATCTCCAGCCCGAGATCCAGGTGGTAGGTCCCCGGTTCGTAGGCGGTGGATCGGATCGCCCGGGGGCCGAACCTGGCGCCGGGCCGGTTGGTGGTGCCGACGTCGAACGGCGCGCCGACGATAGCCACATCGGGCCGCCAGGAGTCGAGTTGGCCGGGCTCGGTGAGGAACGGGCGCTGACCGAAGGAGACCATGCCCGCGTGCGAGATGTCGAGTTGCTCCGTCATTCCCGGCGGCAGGTCGCGGGACGGCTTGGATTGATGGTCACCGGCGCTCACCGCATGCACACTACTGCCGGAACGCCACCGGCCCGGCGCAACGCATCCGGATCACCGGTCCGGCTCGGAATCCGGCGCTGCCGGTGCGCTCAGGTCGGGATTGAGCACGTACTCGGCCTGGTTGCCACCACGCCGCCGGGCGCGGAACATCGCCGTGGTGGCCAGCGCGATCACCTCCTCGATGAGGTCGTACGGGGGACGGTCCGACAGCAGCCCGAGTGGGGTGCTGACGACCCCGATGCTGGCGGTCACCCCGCCGGGGATGGCGGCCAGCGCACCGCGGACCCGCTCAGCCAGCGGGGTCGGATCGGATGCGGTGAAGGTGTCGGCGATGAGGAACTCCGCCTCGTCGAGATGGCTGACCAGCGCGTCGCGTCGGACCGTATCCCGCAATGCCTGCGCGGCGGCGACCCGGGTCCGGTCGGCCTCGCGGCGCCCCTGCAGGCTCAACTTGGCGGCGAAAGTATCGATGCCGGCAACAATAACCACCAGGAAACGGTCGTCACCGCGGCTACGGGCCCCCAGCAAGGTCGCGGCGAGTTCGTCGAAGGCCCGCCGGGTCAGCAGCCCGGTCAGCGGCTCGACATCGGTGCGACCCCCGGTGGCCGCGCCGATGTCGGCGATGATCCGGCAGGTGACGACGACCGAGACGTTGATCAAGATCACCGGGGTCGTGACGGCGAGTGCCGTCGGCGCATCCGTCATCGCGATCCTGATCGCCAGCCAGCCGATGGTGCCGGCGGCAGCGGTGGCGACGAAGACCTGGAGTCGGGCGCCGTGGAACAGTGCGGTGTAACTGAGGACGAAGGAGAAGGACGTTGCGATCAGGAGCCCGGAATAGGGATTGACCGGGACGATGCAACCCGCCGTCAGCAGCAGTGTCCCGAGGGTCACGACCGCGGTGGACTGGCCCCGCGTGGGCCACCGGTAGCGCAGCCATGGGCTGGCCAGAGCCACGCAGGCCAGCGGGGCGAAGGCCAGCAGCGCCCGGCCTCCAGGGATATCGCTGGCGTCCGGATTCGTGGCTGCGAGTGCCGCAGGCAGGCCCAGGGCGAGGATGCAGCCGGCCACCACCCGCATGACGGTGCGCTGCTGACCGCGGGCGGCCAGCCGGGCGGTGATCGCGTAGTACTGGTCGGGGACTCCGGCCGCGAAGAATTTCATCGGACCGCCCGGTGCACCGAGACGGCGTAGTCCCCGCCGACGAACGGCTGCCGGTCCCATGTAGCCCAGCGGTGCACCAAAACCAGGCCTGCGGTCGCAGCCAGATCGTCATAGCCGTCCAGGGACAGCCGGTCCGGACGTAAGGAGAATCCCGCCACCACCAGTCCACCGGGTGCCAGCCGAGCCGCCAGGTTGTCCAGCACCCGGCCTTCGGAGCCGGGCTCGGTGAAGATCATCACGTTTCCGGCCAGCAGCACCAGGTCGACGGTCACGGGAAGCCGATCGCCGATGCAGTCGACCTCGACAAGATCAGCGGTGACCCACGTCAGTTCGGGCGCCTTGGCCCGGGCCGTCCCGAGCATCCGGTCGTCAGCGTCGACACCGGCGACCAGGTATCCGCGTCGCGCCAGTTCGGTCGCAACCCGGCCGGTTCCGCATCCCGCGTCGAGTACTGAGGTACCACCCGATTCGGCGAGCAGCGACTCGACGAGGTCGGCCTCGCCATGAATGTTGTGCCCGGCGTCGGCCAGTGATCGCCACCGCGCGTCGTAGTCGTCGCCGCGAGGTGCGGCGGTCCGCTCCCAGCGGTTGCTCACGGGGTCATCCTTGCACCGTCACCCGACGACCGCGATGGTCAACTAACCACGATGGTCAACTGGTTGCCGTCCCGTTCCACCCGCATACCGGCTCGGCGGGCGACGGCGGCGACCGCCGCGGCGTCATCGGGATCGGATCTCCCGGCAGCCAGCGCCCGTGCCAATCGCCCCTTATGAGCCTTGTTGAAGTGTGTGACCACGGTGCGCCGGCCGTCGGCATGCTCGGTGAGGACGTCCACCCGCACCGCCGACTCCAGCCGTCCGAGACCCATGTAGGCCCCGGATCGCAGGTCAACCACGAGTTCGCGGGCGGCCAGGTCGGCGAGCACCGGCTCCAGAGCACCCCGCCATCGGGTGGCCAGTCCGGGGCGGCCGGGAAGTTTCGATGTCCCCGACAGCCGGTAGGCCGGAATACGGTCATCGGCCCGCAACAGTCCGAACAGCGCCGAGCCGACCGCCAGCCGGGCCCGGGCCCGGCTCGCGGCCGCCCCACTCAGCGATTCGACGTCCAGTGCGTCGTACAACACCCCGGTATAGCGCCGGATGGCCGGCAGGGTCTCGGCGGTGCGCAGTGCAGCGTTGCGCTGGATCTCGGCGTCCTGGGCCTCCGAGATACCCAGCGCCCGCCGGCAGGCGGGCGGGTCAGCGGCCAGGTCGACCAGTTCGGTCACCAACTCGTCGCGCACCGGCGCCAGTTCCGGCCAACTGAGATCGGGCACCTTCAGCGGGGGGCCGTCACCGCCGGCACGCTTGGTCTCCGAGGGCGGAAGCAGCACGATCACGATGCAGACGCTAACCTGCCGGGCCTTCAGGGCGTGCCGAAGCCGGCGGCGGCGAGGACCCGCCGGCCGGTCGGCCCCGTCACCAAGTCGACGAAACGCGAGGCGAGGTCCGGGTTGGGGGAGCCCTTCAGAACGGCGATCCGATAGCCGTTCACCAGATCCGAGGCCTCGGGCAGCGCCACAGCGGTCACGGCGGCACCGGCGGCGCGCGCGTCGGTGACGTAGACCAGGCCGGCGTCGGCCTGCCCGCTGGTCACCTTGTTCAGGACATCGGCGACCGAGGACTCCTCGCTGACCGGTGCCAACCGGACACCGGTCCGGTCCTGCAGCATCGGCAGCGCGGAGCCGCATGGCACCTGAACGGCGCAGACCACCAGGGTGACATCTGGAAGATCACGAAAAGAACTGATGCCCTTGGGGTTTCCCGGCGCAACCACGATGGTGAGGCTGTTGGTGGCAAATGGAACCGCCGGGCCGGCCAACAGTCCCGCCACCGCAGCCCGGTCCATTGTCAGGGCGTCCGCAGTGGCCAGCACATCGGCAACGGCACCATGGGTCAGCTGGGCGAGGAGGTCGGCCGACCCGGCCGTCGACAGCTCTACCCCGGTGCCAGGATTGGCTCCGGCGAAGGCCCCATCGAGGTCGGTGAAACTGTTCCGCAGCGACGCAGCGGCGAATACCGACAGGGTTTCGCGGTGCGATGGGGGAGAACCGCACCCGGCGAGCAGGACGATCAGCAGCGTGGCGAGGAATTTCACAGCAGACTGTCAGGCGCGTGATCGGTCAGTAGGGGGGAAGCTGACCGTTACCCGACTGACCGGCCAGCCCGTTGAGCATGTCGAGACTGTGCCGCAACTGCAGTTGCGACAGCCACGGGAGGTTCTGGCTCGGCGGTGGACCGTCGGTCAGGGTCCACGTCTGGCATCCGTTGGTCTTGAATGCGATATCGCCGGCATCGATCCGAACAGTCTGGGGTTGTTTGGTCAGCGCGTTCTCCAGCGTGGTGTCGTCCGCTCCGATACGCCGCCAGTAGCAGGTGTCACCCGGCAGTGGGCCGGGGGAGCTGTACACCCCGGGCTGGATCTCGGTTCCGACCGCGAAGGTGCCGTCCCGGTCCATCACACCCGGGCCGGGAGTGGCGCCCGCCTCGTGCGGGGCCTCCGGGGGCGGGGCATCCGGTTCCGGGGCTGCTGCCGTCGGGTTCACCGGGGTGTCCGGGTCGGCGGCCGCGGGAAAGGCACCGTTCAGCGCGGCAAGAACCACCGCTGAGGCCATCAGCAAGTCTCGTACCCGCACGCTCACCGAGGGTACGCGGCGAGAGTCGGCCGAGCTTCAGGCCGTCTTGCGCAGCAGCGGCAGCAGCATGCGGCGGCGCTTGAGGACCGCCTCGTCGAACTGATGCTCCGCCTCGGCGACCGTGGCGATGACTGGGAGATCAGCGCGGCCCCCCAGTCGGGATGCGACGACGTCGCCGGGAATCAGCGCCCAGGCCACACCGGCCGCGGCGCAACGGGCGTCAACCGCATCCAGCAGGTCCACCGCTCGCGGGGTGAACGTCGTCACGGCGCCGAGGTCCAGGACGAAGGGGGTGTCGGCCAGCACGAAGCGGGTCACATACTCGCTGACCCGGTCGAGGTTGCGGGCGTCGACCCGGCCACCGACTGCCACCACCGTTGCGCCGTGGCGGCGGTGCGCCCGGACGCGCGCCCCGTGGAAGTCCACCGCGGGATTGCCGTATCGGGAGGTGAAGCTCGTCATGATGTCCGCCCCTCATGTCGATTGTCGCCGACCGCCGACGGACGGCCGCACCCTTGACGCTACGGAGCAACTCTAAGGTCGCCGGGAGCGGTGTCTAAAACTCTGGTGAGAATGGGATTTTCGGATCATCGCGCTGTCGGGGGGCAAAGGACGCGGGGGCTGGAGACGACAATGGTCACGGTTCGGTCGAACGGCCGTCCACCGGTGCCGGATTGTCCGCCGGCGCTCGTACGGTGTCAGCGTGCAGGCGGACTCCGAACCGGCGGTGACGGCCCTGAAGTGGGTCGGGATCTGGTGCGCGGCGACCGCGCTGCTGGCCTATCTCGGTTCGGTCAGCGGGCTGACCTGGATGCTGGGGGCGCTGACGGTGCCGGTTGCCGTGGTGGCGTGCTGGCGGTGGTGGCTGGCCTGGCTGGAGCAGCGGCGCCGGGCGCGCCTCGACGCGTTGTACCGGGCCACCGGACAGGCGGCGATCGACGCGATGACGGGGGTGCAGTTCGAGCATTACGTCGCCGCGGTGTTGCGCGGCCACGGGTACGCGGTGGAGCTGACCAGGGCCAGCGGCGACTTCGGCGTCGACCTGATCGCGGTCCGCGACGGGGTCCGCACCGCGGTGCAATGCAAGCGCCAGGCCCGCACCGTCAATGGATCGGCCATCCAGCAGGTGGTGGCAGGGGCCGCGGTGCACGACTGCGTCGCCACCATGGTGGTGTCGAACCATCGCTATACCCGCGCCGCCGAACACCTCGCCGAGGTGCACGGCTGCGTGCTGGTCGACCGCATTCGGCTGGCCCGCCTCGCACGGGGCCGTCTTACGCGTTTCTGACCGCCGCCCACCGGTGTGGCCGCACGCATCCAACCAGACCTAGAGTCTCGTTCATGAAGACCAATGCGTTCAGATTGCTGACCCTGATGCTGGCTGCGGCCGCACTCACCTTCGGCATCGCCAAGCCCGCCACCGCCACCGCCGCTGACCTGAACTTCTCCGGAACCACGCTGAGCGGAGCCCCGTTCAACGGGTCCAGCCTGGAGGGAAAGCCTGCGGTGTTGTGGTTCTGGACGCCGTGGTGCCCGTTCTGCAATGCCGAGGCCCCCAGCGTCAGCGCGGTCGCCGCCGCCAATCCCGGTGTGACCTTCGTCGGCGTCTCCACTCGTGCCGACGTGGCCGCCATGCAGGGATTCGTGTCGAAGTACAACCTCAACTTCACCAACCTCAATGACGCCGACGGAAGCATCTGGGCACGGTTCAATGTGCCGTGGCAGCCTGCCTACGTGTTCATCACCTCGAACGGGTCATCGACCTTTGTGAATAATCCGACCTCAGCGATGTCGCAGCAGGAACTGAGCGACCGGGTGCGCGCTCTGTCGTCATAAGCGGCAGTGAATACCGATCTGCTCGGTCTGGCGTTCGCCGCCGGAATGATCGCGGCGTTCAACCCGTGCGGTTTTGCGATGCTGCCCGCCTACCTGACGCTGGTGATCCAGCGTGAGGGTGGCGGGCAGCTTGCCGCGGTAGGTCGTGCGCTGGCTGCGACCGGGGCGATGGCGCTGGGTTTCCTGGCCGTCTTCGGCTCGTTCGGGCTGCTGACGGTGTCGCTGGCGTCGACGGTGCAGCGCTACCTGCCGTACGTGACTCTGACGGTGGGCCTGGCACTCGCAGCCCTGGGCGTCTGGCTGCTGGCCGGGCGAAACCTGCCGGGGGTGAACTGGCACCCGGGCGCCCGATGGGCTCCGACCGCCCGGGTGGGGTCGATGTTCGGCTACGGGGTGGGATATGCCATCGCCTCGCTGTCGTGCACCATCGGCCCCTTCCTCGCGGTGACCGGCAGCGCCCTACGCAGCGGTTCGGCCCTCGATGGCGTCCTGGCATACGCCGCCTACGCCGCCGGTATCGCCCTGGTGGTTGCTGTGCTTGCCGTCGCGGTGGCGCTGGCGAGCGCGGCGGTGATCGACAGGATGCGGCGTGTCCTGCCGTACGTGAACCGCATCAGCGGGGCGGTGCTGCTGCTGGTCGGCCTCTACGTCGCCTACTTCGGCTGGTACGAACTCCGGCTGTTCAGCGGTGCGGGCGGTGCCGACGACCCGGTGATCGGCGCGGCCGGCCGGGTGCAGCGGACGCTGGCGGGCTGGGTGTATCAGCACGGAGCCTGGCCGTGGCTGCTGATGCTGGCAACGCTGGTCGCCGGTTCGGCCGCCACGCTGGCTTGGCGGCGACGCCGGGCATCCCGCTTAGGGCAGCCCGGATAGACTTTCAGCCATGTCTGTGCGTTCCTGGTGCGGGGCCGCCGCGGCGGCCCTGATGCTTGCCTCCGTGCCCGTCGCCATCATCACCATCGCGCCCGGGGGAGAAGCCAAGGCGGACGTCTGCGCCAGCGCCGGACGCCGCGTCACGGTCAGCGGGTGCGCAAGTCTGTCCGATGTCATGGCGCCCTATGTCGTCCCGCCGGATGCCTACGCACCGATCAGCCCGAACGCCAGCGCCTGCGTGGGCTGGAACGGCCGCTGGGTCAGCGCCAACGGCTGTACCTGA
>ERZ888423.1817-NODE-1817-length-17316-cov-8.117664_pt1 | contig 17316 bp, 15 predicted proteins | sample MGYA00520523_ERZ888423 | MGnify/ENA primary metagenome ERZ888423 (study PRJEB32303, sample SAMEA104408611) | aquatic metagenome | biome: Brackish water; feature: Pelagic; material: water | place: Baltic Sea | collected 2014-06-08T10:24:00 | depth 30,27 m ...
GAGCAAAGTCAATTTTGTAAACAATGTCACAATATCTCAGACCAGCCCCTCTGTGATATTTGTGTCAATGTGAATCGAGACAAATCCGTAGTTTGTGTGGTGGAAGATATTCGCGATGTCATGGCTATTGAAAATACGAGTCAGTTCAAAGGAGTCTATCATGTCTTGGGCGGGAAAATTTCTCCAATGGATGGGATCGGGCCTCATGATCTTACGATAGAGTCTTTAGTCCAGAAAGTTCGTGCTAAGGAAATTAAAGAATTGATTTTTGCCTTGAGTTCTACAATGGAAGGCGACACGACCAACTTTTATATTTTTAAACAAATTGAAGGCCAAGAGGTGGTTATGACCACAATTGCTCGGGGTATCGCCGTGGGAGATGAATTGGAATTTGCCGACGAGGTGACCCTTGGGCGGAGTATCGTACATCGCATACCCTTTGAAACTTCATTTAAACAGAATTAAACAAGTCTTTGGAACTTTCGGTAATCATACTGAGTTACAATGTCCAACATTATGTTTGGCAGTGTATTGATTCGGTATTGGCTGGGGTTGAAGGACTCAAGGCCGAAGTTATTCTCGTAGATAATGCCTCAAGTGATGAAACTTTGGTGTCAATAACACAGGATTTTCCACAGGTAACGCTTATCGCCAACGAGGAAAATATCGGCTTTTCTCGAGCGTATAATCAAGCAGTGAAACAGGCCAAAGGCACTTATCTCTGTATTTTAAATCCTGATACGGTTGTCGGGGAATCCCTTTTTAAGACCCTTTTAAAGCCCTCCATGACCCACCGTCAAATGGGGGCTATAGGCACCCAATTTATCGATGGAAGAGGTTGTTTTTTGCCCGAGTGCAAGCGGGTCGTGCCCACACCCCTAGGAAGCCTGAGAAAGTTATTGGGTTTCGCTGGTCAAAAAGACCTTTACTATCATGACTCAATGGCCCCTGATGAGGCAGGCCCTGTTTCCATTTTGGCCGGAGCATTTTTATTTTTAAAGAGATTGGATTATCTCGGGATTGATGGTTTTGACGAGCACTATTTTATGTTTGGAGAAGACATTGACTTTAGCTACAAACTCTTGTTAAATGCAAAGCAAAACTATTATTTAGGCACCGAAAAAATAATTCATTATAAAGGCGAAAGTACCCAAAAAAATCGGCAGTATTTGTCGCGATTTTATGGAGCAATGGTCCATTTTTACAAGACCCATTTTTCCAACAGTCGATTCAAAGTATTTTTAGTTTCCTTGTTGGCTCAAGGACTCATCTTATGGCGCGGCTTATGGCCAAAGAATCAATCAACACATACCCCGTCTATAGAGGCTGTATTTTGGGTCAGTGAACGCGTCGATCTGAGTGATCATTTGGCTCATTGGTTGGGGCAAAAAGTACAATCACTTAATTTGGGCTCATTTAAAAGGCAAACGCCCGCGGGTTTAAAAAACACCCCACCCAAGAACGCTCTTTTGGTTTTTGATCGGGCTTCTTTGACCTATGAGGCTATTATTGAACTCATGTCTTTAGGGGCGTCTCATGGTCAACGATTTAGAATATGGCACAGTCAAAAGCAATTACTCATCGGAAGCGATTCGAGTGACACTCATGGCGAGGCCTTGATCTTGGGCTGATGAACGCTTTTTTGGGATATTTCGCGTCTGAGAATTCTTGATTTAACCGGGATTTTGTGTCAAAGGAATTGTAAAATATTCAACAAAAACCTGATATTTTCGTTAATTTTGCAAAAATTAAAGACAACCGCCGACCTATGGCTAGATTTGAATTAAGACTGCCCAAAATGGGCGAGAGTGTTGCTGAAGCAACCATCACCAATTGGTTAAAAAACGTAGGGGATACCATTGATATGGATGAGCCTGTTTTGGAAATAGCCACCGATAAAGTGGATAGCGAAGTCCCCAGTGAAGTTTCGGGTGTTTTGGTTGAGCAGTTATTTTCGGTTGATGATGTCGTGGAAGTTGGCGCGGTTTTGGCCGTAATAGAAACTGATCAAGATTCGGCAAATAGTGCACCTGCCGCCCATGAGGCCTTAGAGGAAGATATTGCTCCAGAGGTACTTGAGATGGTGCGCCAGCCCCTTACTCAAACAACATCAGACGGGCAGACAGTGGTGAACAGTACTGAGGGCCGTTTTTATTCGCCACTTGTGCGCAATATTGCCCAACAAGAGGGAATTGCGCAGGCAGAACTTGATGCCATTATGGGCTCGGGTAAAGCGGGGCGTGTTACTAAATCCGATATTTTAGATTATGTCGCTCAACGTGGCGCTGCCCAAAACGCCGCACCGGTAGCTCCATCGACTGAATCAGTCCAAAAGCCGCAAAGCACAGAGCAAAAGTCCCCAGCAATAAGCGCGATAAAGCCTTCGGAGAGCGGTATTAAGCCACAGGCAGTGCCCTTGCAGCAAGGAGATGAAATTATTGAAATGACCCGTATGGGCAAACTCATAGCGCATCATATGACGGCGAGTATTGCCACTTCTGCCCATGTTCAGAGTTTCGTGGAGTGTGATGTGACCAAAATTTGGCAATGGCGCGAGCGTGTGAAAAATTCATATGAAGCTCGAGAAGGAGAAAAACTGACATTTACCCCGATTTTCATGGAAGCGGTCGCACGGGCCTTAAAAGATTTCCCGATGATGAATATCTCCGTTGATGGCGATAAAATCATCAAGCACCGGGCCATTAATCTCGGTATGGCTGCATCCTTAAACGATGGAAATTTAATCGTCCCTGTAATTAAAAATGCAGATCAGCTCAATCTCGTGGGGATGAGTAAGGCGGTCAACGACCTCGCTAAGCGGGCCAGAGCAAACAAATTAAAGCCCGATGAGATTGCAGGAGGAACGTATACGGTGACTAACGTTGGTAATTTCGGAAGCATCATGGGAACACCGATAATCAATCAACCCCAGGTCGGTATTTTGGCTTTAGGGGCCATTCGTAAGGTGCCTGCAGTAATTGAAACCAGCGAAGGAGACTTTATTGGCATCCGTTATAAAATGTATTTGTCCCACAGTTATGACCACCGAGTCGTCAATGGGGCGCTCGGAGGAATGTTTGCCAAGCGGGTCGCCGATTATCTTGAGGCCTGGGATCCTCAGCGTGAAGTTTAATCAATATGGCCTTAACACTCAACAAACCGATTTGTTTTTTTGACCTTGAAACCACAGGGATTCAAGTGGCTATGGACCGCATTGTCGAGATTTCCATACTGAAAGTCTGGCCGAATGGGAACAAAGAATCGGTTACATGGCGCGTTAATCCAGAGCAACCAATCCCTGCTCAGGCCACTGAAATTCATGGTATTGATGATGCTATGGTGGCTGATGAGCCCAATTTTAAGACCTTAGCGCCTAAGGTGGTCCAAATGATCAAGGACAGTGATTTAGCGGGTTTCAACAGCAATCGATTTGACATACCTCTTTTGGCCGAGGAGCTTTTGCGGGCGGAAATAGATATAGATCTGCGCAAACATGCAGCAATAGACGTTCAAACCATTTTTCATAAAATGGAAAAACGCACTTTGACCGCAGCTTATAAATTTTATTGCGATAAAGATCTTGAAAACGCCCATAGTGCTGAGGCAGATACTTTGGCAACCTACGAGGTGCTCGAGGCGCAACTTGAGCGTTATCCGGAGCTTGGCAGTGATGTCGCTTCATTGGCTGAGTTTAGCGCACATAAAAAGTTTGCCGATTTTGCGGGTTACCTTCAATATGACGATCAAGGCCAAGAAATTTTTGCTTTTGGTAAGCATAAGGGAACCTCTGTGGCACGCGTATTAGAACAAGAACCAGGTTATTTTGGGTGGCTGTTAAACGCTGACTTTCCGCGCTACACCAAAAAAGTCTTGACCCAAATAAAATTAAGGGCCTTAAATACAAAACAAGATTCATGAAAATAATTTGCGTCGGGCGGAATTATGCAGATCATATTAAGGAGTTGGATAATCAGCGCCCTGAGGAACCGGTGTTGTTTATGAAGCCTGACTCGGCGGTTATTCTGAAGAACAACCCCTTTATTATACCAACTTTTTCTTCAGACATTCATTATGAAGTTGAGGTACTCGTTAAGATCAACAAGATCGGAAAACACATCAGTCGTGAGTTTGCTTCTGACTATTACGAAGAAATAGGTCTGGGTATTGATTTTACTGCTCGAGATTTACAAGCGAAGTTAAAAGAAAAGGGCCTGCCGTGGGAGCGCGCTAAAGGGTTTGATGGTTCGGCAATGATCGGTCAATTTGTCCATAAACAAACGCTCGGCGATTTGGAAAATCTCAATTTTTCACTAAAAAAAAATCAGGAAATTGTCCAAAAGGGCAATACCGCAGACATGCTGTGGAAAATTGATGCGTTGATTGAATATATTTCAAAATATTTCACCTTAAAGATTGGAGATATTATCTTTACCGGTACCCCCTCAGGGGTGGGGCCAGTAACCCATGGGGATCAATTAGTGGGGTTTGTCAAAAACCAGGAGTTTTTCTCCGTAAAAGTTAAGTAGATGAGTGTTTATTCTATTGATAATTTGAAGGAAGTAATAGGTGATGATCCCGAGTTCATCGCTGTAGTGGTGCAAACCTTTTTAGATGAGATCCCACCAGACTTAGAGGGATTGAAAACCGCTGTGGCCGAGGGTGATCGCAAACGCGCTTATGGATTTGCCCACAAAATGAAGCCGAACATCGAGATGTTTGGTGTGGATTTGATGAAAAATATTCGCTCTATTGAGACTTGGTCCCGCTCCTCGAAAGACATTGATGCGGTACAGCCACTAGTCGATGAGGTCAATGAAGTCCTCCAGGCCGTTTTTGTCGAACTGCGACAAGATTTTAATCTTTAGATGCTTGCCGAAATTATTACCATTGGTGACGAAATTTTGATTGGTCAAATCGTCGACACCAACAGTGCATTTTTATGTAAAGTTTTAAATGAAGCTGGAATTGAGGTTTATCAAATTACCTCAGTTCACGATGAACGAAACCATATTTTAAAAGCACTAGAAGATGCGTCGCAACGCGTTTCACTGGTTCTAATTACCGGAGGTCTTGGTCCGACCAAAGACGACATTACTAAATCTTGTTTTGTTGAATTTTTTGAAGATCAGCTCGTGGTGCATGAGTCGACCAAAAAACATGTCCAGCATCTTTTTGAGACCTATATCCAAAAAGCCCCATCAGATCAAAATCTCAATCAAGCTTTGGTTCCCTCTCGGGCTCAAGTACTGCATAACGCTCATGGCACTGCACCGGGACTTTGGATGCAAAAAGAACAAACTGTATTTGTTGCCATGCCTGGGGTTCCTTATGAAATGAAATACCTCATGAACGAAGAGGTTTTGCCCAGACTGATCGCACATTTTGATCGACCTTTTATTTATCACAAGACCTTAATGACTTATGGCATGGGGGAGAGTTCCATTGCGGACCGAATCGATTCTTGGGCCGATCAATTGCCTTCTTGGATCAAATTGGCCTATCTTCCTTCCTATGGTAAGGTTCGGATTCGTTTATCGGCCGCCCACAAGGATGAGCAAATTTTACATCAAACCATAGACGCGCTTATGGAACAGTTAAGTACCATGCTCTCGGATATTGCCGTTGGCTTTGAAGGGCAAACCTCTATGGTGGCCCAAATTGCTTCGCTTTTGACCCAAAAAGGACTCAGTCTCGGGACCGTCGAAAGCTGTACCGGAGGTAACATTGCTCAGCAGATTACAGAACTGGCAGGGGCTTCGGCTTATTTTAAAGGATCAATCATCCCCTATGATACAAGTTTAAAGTCCAGTCTTTTGGAGGTAGATCCTAAGGAAATAGAAAGGCATTCTACGGTGAGTTTAGAAATTGCCGAGGCCTTAGCCACGGGAGGAAGGAAAAAGTTAGGCGCAGACTATGTGGTAGCGACCACGGGTATTGCCGGTCCAACAAAAGGAGATGGTGTGGGTCAGGTGGGGCGCGTTTGTATTGCCATAGCCAGTCCGTACGGCGTTTTAAAGGAAGAATTTATGCTTGGAAAGGCCCGTGAGCGTATTATTCAAAAAGCGGTCGACAAGGCACTAGAATTGCTCCTAAAAGAAATTTCTAAAAACTGAAATTCATTTGTTGTACGAGCAAATTAATTTTCCTAAATTTGCAACCTGTTTAAAAAATTTAAAAGTTCAAGCGATGTCTAGAGTTTGTGAGCTTACCGGAAAAAAGCCAATGGTTGGGAACAATGTTTCTCACGCCATGAACAAAACCAAGCGTAAATTTAACGCCAATTTGGTTAAAAAACGCTTTTATATTCCAGAAGAGGACAAGTGGATTACTTTAAAAGTTTCTACTTCGGCCTTGAAAACCATCAACAAAAAAGGAATTTCTGCGGTGCTTAAAGAAGCACGTGAAAACGGTTTTCTTAATAAGTAATTGGCCAACCATTTAATAAAATAAGATTATGGCAAAGAAAGGCAATAGAGTACAGGTAATTTTAGAGTGCACAGAGCATAAAGAAAGTGGTTTGCCTGGAACGTCTAGATACATCACAACGAAGAATAAGAAAAATACTCCGGACCGTATGGAATTGAAGAAATTCAATCCTATTCTAAAAAGAATGACGGTTCATAAAGAAATTAAATAAGACGCGTCATGGCAAAGAAATCAGTTGCATCATTACAGACCGGGTCAAAGCGTTTGACCAAAGCCATCAAAATGGTTAAATCACCAAAAACCGGTGCCTACACTTTTGTTGAAGCTATTATGGCTCCAGAGTTGGTCAACGAGTGGATGAGCAAACAATAACGCATTCAAACCGATACAGGCCACTTTTTAGTGGCCTTTTTTTTTGACCTCAAGACATTTGCAAAGTCTGTGAATCCCGCGTAATTTTATCCTTAAATAACGCCTTGATCAAAAGACGTTTAAATAATCGAATATGGGACTGTTCAAACAGCTATTCAACAAAGAAAAGAAAGCAAAACTCGATGAGGGTTTGGCCCCATCCAAAAAATCATTCTTTGACAAGCTTTCCAAAGCTGTTGTGGGAAAAAGCAAAGTTGACGACTCTGTACTTGATGAGCTCGAAGAGGTGTTAATTGCCAGTGATGTCGGAGTCGCGACGACCCTAAAAATTATTCAACGTATTGAACAACGTGTGGCGCGTGACAAATATCTGGGCACCGATGAACTCCAATTTATTTTACGTGAGGAGATCGCTGCTTTATTGCAGAACCAAGAACGCCAAGCTGATGGACCGGCCGAGGTGTTTTCTGACCCAGGGAAAAAGCCATTTGTCATTATGGTTGTGGGGGTGAATGGTGTTGGAAAAACGACAACTATAGGCAAATTAGCGGCTCAATATAAGGCTCAAGGCCTTAAAGTTGTTTTGGGGGCAGCCGATACATTTAGAGCAGCCGCTATTGATCAACTTCAAATTTGGGCGGACCGAACCCAGACCGATATTGTGAAACAAAAAATGGGAAGTGACCCTGCAAGTGTTGCTTTTGAGACCTTGACCTATGCCCAACAGCAAGGCGCTGATGTTGTTTTGGTAGATACCGCAGGACGTTTACACAACAAGGTAAATCTCATGAATGAGTTGTCAAAGATAAAAAGAGTGATGGATCGCGTCGTGGCTGATGCTCCTCATGAGGTCATGCTTGTTTTGGATGGTTCTACGGGACAAAACGCGTTTGAACAAGCCAAACAATTCACTGCAGCAACCGAGGTTACGGCCTTAGCGATCACCAAACTCGATGGAACGGCCAAAGGAGGAGTGGTTATTGGTATCAGCGATCAGTTTAATATTCCAGTACGCTATATTGGTGTAGGAGAAGGTGTTGAAGACCTTCAGGTTTTCGATAAAAAAGAATTTGTTGACTCGTTTTTTAAAATTAACTGAGGGATTCAGTTCAAACTATGCGTACTAAAAGCACAAAAAAGCACACCATTAATGTCGTTACTCTAGGTTGTTCCAAGAATGTCTACGATAGTGAGGTTCTCATGGGGCAACTACGCGCCAACAATAAGGATGTAGTTCACGAACAGGAAGGGGAAGTGGTTGTAATCAATACCTGTGGGTTTATTGACAATGCCAAAGAAGAATCGGTCAACACAATTTTGTCTTACGTCCAAAAAAAGCAGGAAGGCCTTGTAGAAAAGGTTTTTGTAACGGGCTGTTTGTCCGAGCGCTATAAGCCGGATCTTATTAAAGAAATTCCAGATGTCGATCAGTATTTTGGGACCACAGAATTGCCGAGTTTACTGGCTGCGCTTGGCGCCGATTACAAGCACGAGTTGATCGGTGAGCGATTGACCACCACGCCTAAAAATTATGCCTATCTGAAAATTGCTGAAGGTTGTGATCGCCCCTGTTCTTTTTGCGCCATTCCCCTCATGCGCGGTAAACACAAAAGTAAGCCTATTGAAGACTTGGTTATCGAAGCGACTAAACTGGCTGCTGATGGCGTAAAGGAACTGATTTTAATTGCTCAGGACCTTACTTATTACGGCTTGGATTTGTATAAAAAAAGGGCTTTAAAAGAGTTGCTCGAGGCGCTTGTAAAGGTTGAGGGCATTGAGTGGATCAGATTGCATTACGCTTTTCCTTCTGGCTTTCCTTTGGAGGTTTTAGACCTTATGCGTCAAGAATCCAAGATTTGTAATTATATCGATATTCCCCTGCAACATATTTCAGATCCCATACTCAAGTCCATGCGTCGTGGGACCACTCAGGAAAAAACAAATGCGCTCATTCGAGAGTTCAGAGAGCGCGTGCCGGGTATGGCTATTCGTACCACGTTAATAGTGGGTTATCCAGGAGAGACTGAGGCCGATTTTAATCTGTTGAAACAATGGGTGAAGGACACCAAATTTGATCGATTGGGTTGTTTTACTTATTCGCACGAAGAAAACACCCATGCCTTTAATTTAGAAGATGACGTGCCAGAAGAGGTGAAAATGGAGCGCGCGAATCAAATCATGGCGTTACAGTCTGATATTTCATGGGCCCTGAACCAAGAAAAGATCGGCAAACAATATCGCGTAGTGATCGACCGAAAAGAAGGCGAATACTACGTAGGGCGCACCGAATACGACAGTCCTGATGTGGATAATGAGGTTTTAATTGCCGCTCAGGATGGTTATCTCAGACAGGGTGATTTTTACTCTGTTCGCATCACCGATGCTGAGGACTTCGACCTATACGCTGAAGTTTTGCCATAAGATGAGTTTCAGAAACAACTTTTTTTTGGGTCTAATGCTTGTTGGCTTCTCCTGTCAGGGGCCAAATCGCCAGAGTGGCCCTGCCGAAGTCGTTTCATCATGGGAATCTAATATTGCGGTCCCTGGTCCTTGGCAAAGTCACGAGAACGTCACCACCCCGAATTTATTTTCTGATGGCACAAATCTCTATCTCACTTGGATAAAAAGAGATTCGGTCCTAAGTACCCTGTACTATAGCCGTTTGGGTCAAAATACTTGGTCCGATCCCCAGCGCATTGCCCAGGGTGAGGATTGGTTTGTGAATTGGGCAGATTTCCCCCAATTTTCGGCCAATAAGGGGACCTTAATGGCTACGTTTTTAAAAAAATCGGATTCAGGAACTTATACCTACGACATTTATTACACCTTGTCGCAGACCGATAAAACATGGGGCTTGCCTCAAAAGTTGCATCGGGACAGTGCAAAAGCTGAACACGGTTTTGTCAGCATCGCCCCAACCAAAAAGGGATTTGTGGTGAGTTGGTTAGACGGCCGAAACACGCTAGTATCAAACAATCAGAGTAGCGGTGGTTCCTCTGCGGGCCATCAGGGTCATGCTGCTGGAGCCATGAGTATACGAAGTGCCCTTGTTGACTTTGAGGGGACGCTGAGTCCTGAATCACTGATTGATGAGCGGGTGTGTGATTGTTGTCAAACCGCCATCGCTGTGGATGAGCGGGGATACACCTTAGTCGCCTATCGCGATCGAAGTGCTGAGGAAATCAGAGATATCTCTTTAAAGAAAGGGTCTCCTGAATCAGGTTGGTCGAATCCGGTTTCCACAAAGGATCACTGGGGCATTGCTGGATGCCCGGTCAATGGTCCGTCGATTGATGTATTTAGAAATCATCTCGCTTTAGCCTGGTTTACCGCAGGTCAAGACAAGCCGCGCGTTCAAGTGGCTTTTAGCGGAACGGATACACTGCAACTGACCCCGGGTATGCGCATGGATTCAGGAGAGGCCGTAGGGCGGGTGGATGTGGTTCAACTATCAGAGGACTCGGCCGTGGTTAGCTGGGTAGAGCCTCAAGGTTTAGAGGATTATGTACGCGCCCAATGGGTCAATGATCGCGGGCAAAAGGGACCTTTGCGCACCGTAAGTCAAACTGAATCGTCTCGTGCTAGTGGCTTTCCCCGCCTAGTGCGCCATGGCGATCGTTTTTATCTGGCGACTACACGCGGTGTACCCGGAGGCGCGAGTAAAATCACCTTAACTTCATGGCCTTTGTCGGACATGCTACCATCAGACTAATCCATGACTGCACCCAGTAGAGCGCGCATCTTATTTATTGGTCATCAATGGCCAGAACCCAAACTTACGGCAGCGGGCTGGCGCACCTGTGAACTCATTCAAGGCTTTATCAACCAGGGTAACGCGGTTGATTTTGCCTGTGTCGTTAATCCCGTACTTCAGGTCGAAGATGCTGTGCTGTCAGGGGTCACATGCCACATGATTACGCTAAATGACGATGGATTTGACCTGCTACTCCAAGAAATCCAGCCCCAAATGGTTGTCTTTGACCGTTTCATAACGGAAGAGCAGTACGGATGGCGTGTAAGATTACAATGCCCGGACGCCGTTAAGGTTTTAGATACCCAAGACTTGCATTTTTTGAGAAAAACCAGAGCGGCCTATATCGATAAATATCCTTCGGCTTTTGACGCGTCTGGATGTCCTACTCAATTTTTTTATGGTCCTTTGGCCATGCGTGAATTGGCCAGTATTTGGCGGTGTGATCAAACCTTGTTGATTTCTGAGTTCGAATACGGGTTTTTGACCGATCACTTTTCTATACCCGAGACCTTATTGACTTATCTGCCTTTGGGGAGTAGTGTAGCGCCACAAGCGGATCGTCCATGGAAAAATCGCCAGCATTTTTTATGGGTTGGGAACCGTAAACAACCGCCCAATCACGATTCATTGATGTATTTAGGTCAAAGACTTTGGCCCTCGATTCACCGAGAATTACCAGAGGCCGAACTGCATGTGATCGGCGCCAATAAAAATACGCTTCAAACCCAAATGATCGCCCAAACTAAAGGTATGGTAGAAATGGATTGGGTTGACGATCTGCAGGGCCTAATGACGCAGTACCGTGTCAATTTAGCCCCGGTACGATTTGGCGCAGGACTCAAAGGCAAGATTATCTCAGCCCTGAGTTGTGGTTTAGTCACCCTCACTTCGCCCATTGGTGCTGAAGGACTGGACTGTAAACAAAACAATGGCGTCAATGTTGCTCATGACCCCCAGGCATTCATCGAGGCCTCCGTAAGACTATACCGGGAAAAAGAGCATTGGCAACGCGCCAATGAGTCCGGGTTGTCCCTTATTCAGGCCCGCTTCTCAATCGGGCACTATATGGATCACCTCATGGAAGATTTGAATCGAATTAAAGACACATTGACCACGCACCGCCAGCAGCATTTTATGGGGCAAATCTTGCAACACCAGTCGCTTAACGCGTCCAAATACATGGGACGTTGGTTGACCCTAAAAAACGCTCAGATTAATCCAAAATAAAGACATTCGCATCGACCATAAACAAACTGTTTACAAAAAACAGCTTGCCATTTTCCCAAAAGGAACGGAATAAAATGTCGTCAGTCAAATAAACCATACTTCCTTGTCCTAAAGGATATTCACCAAATACAAAGCTATCGCTCAGTTTTTTCTTCGCATCAGATCCTGAGAACCCAGAATAAGATTCTGCTGGACCGTCAAAATAACCGACATTGTATCCTCGCTCGAGTTTTAAATAAGCGTCGTCATCTTGCTTAAGGCTGAAGTATAATTCAGAATAACCAAAGGCCAGGGGGTGCGTTGTATCCAGGTGAACCTTATAAATGCTTCCGGTAATTAAATCTTTCACGCTGTGGCGCTCACGGTCCCCATAGGGAATCATGTTAGACTTATCTGAAGACTCTGGTTCAATCGACTTCAAACCAAATCCATCTCGATCCGCAAAGACATTGACCGCCTGGTCAATGGCAATGAGCTTCCCTCCTGAGCGTACCCAATCTTTAAGTCCATTGAGCTGCTCTTCTGAGCGCAGGTTAGAATAATAGCCGCTTGGCATAACGAGCACGTCAAATTGGGATAAGGTCTTGGCAGAAAAATTGGCGGTATTTATTGGGGTGAAAGGGTACTTTAGTTCTTGCTCCATAAAGTGCCAAATTGTCCCATAACTCAGTGATGAGACCCCATCCCCTTTGAGAATCCCAATACGATGAGGATTAATTAGTTTGATATCCGTAGATCCCAGATCAACACCGTTGTCACTAAAACCGCTGCTCAGTGCGGTAATCTGTCGCTGATGAGTGCTGGCTAATTTTCGTATGAGTGGATTAAAGTCTTTTCGCTTTATGTTATCCCCTTTAGTAATGACTAAACTTCCTCGGGGAAATTGTTTCCCCCCAAAAGAAAGGGGCTTTTCGCTAAAACGAACGCGGAGGCCTTTTTTTAATAAATCGGTAAGAAAGGTGGCGTCGGCGAGATCACCCCATGGGGCAATAAACCCGGCCACAACTTCAGGCTCCGCGGGCAACTGAAAACGACCGTTGTATGGATTGTTTTGACTGGTTTCTAGAGGCTTGTCGGTAACCATACAATTCAGACCAAAAGCATAGGGTAAGCTCCAAGCGGTAATGTCATAGGTCAAAGGGTCTTCTAAAGCCGCTTCTGCCTCAAAAAGGACACGAACCATAGCGCCTTGGGGCTGATCAGTACTTAGGACAAGAGCATCAGCTACATTGCGTTGCGTATTTTTTTGGGTGCTATAGTCCCATCCTTTGACCACTGTGGATTGCGCAAAACTGTATTGGATTTCATGACGATCCAAGAGCTGAGTTAGCGCCTGAATTTTATCCGAATTGCCCTGAAGGATATAGTTTTGTAGCGGTTGAGGGGTGCGGAAGTACGATTTGAACTCTTTATTGAGTTTCAGGGCATTTTTTGAAGAGATTTCAACAGTTGAAAGCCCAGTGGTGGTGTGATGGGCCGCACGATCCACTAAGGTTAACTCAACGCCTTCGTCGTTAAGTATCCCCAATCCCGCGCGTCCATTACCGGCTTGTTCGTAGGTCATGCCAATGGCCCCGAGATAGGTAGGGTAGGTGTCTCCATAACTTGGATAGAGTAAGTCGAAAAATTGACGTGTAAAATACAACCAACCCTCTTGATCAAAATATTTGGCATTGTTTTGTCCTATTTCCACCTGGAATTGTTTTTGCCATGGGGTGATGACCTCGTGATAAGGGACTGCTGCAGGGGCAAAATAGTAGGGTTCGTTGATGCCTTGCTCGTGAAAATCAACATGAACATGGGGCATCCATTTATGATACAAGGGTAATCTTTGTTGGCTCTCGACTTGTTTTGCCCAGGCCCAATCGCGATTTAAATCAAACAAATAATGATTCGGTCGCCCTCCCGGCCAAGGTTCATTGTGTTCATCGGCTGCTTGTAGGGGGTTGTATGGGCTCGTGCCTACTTGATTGTACCAATTAGCGTAACGATCCCGTCCATCAGGATTGACACAGGGGTCCATAATAACCACTGTATTTTTAAGCCATGGGGACGAACCATTAATGAGTTCATAAGCGGTTTGCATGGCAGCTTCCATACTTGAGGCTTCATTTCCGTGGACATTGTAGCTCAACCAAACTATGGCGACATCAGGACTGGAATTCCCAGGAAGCATGCCAATTTGACGGAGATTATTTTGACGTATTTCCTCTAAGCGGGCCTGGTTTTCTGGCGTGGTAATTATGGCGTAATTCAACGATCGTCGTTCATTAGTCTCACCGTACTGGTGAAAACTAATCCAATCGGAGGCATTGGCCAAATGCTCAAAATAGGAAACCATTTGATGATGACGCGAGTATTTTGTCCCGATTGGGTAACCCAAAAACGCTTCGGGAGATAGGATCTGACTACTGACCAATTGAGTGCAGAACAAGGTTAGAGCAATGAGAATACGCTTCATTTTTTATAAAAATTAAAAGGGGGTTGTGTTTAAAATGAGGACTAAATATAAGAATTCCTATTAGACGCATAACAAACCCAAATGGATAATGCCAAACACGACGAAACATCGTATTTTTGTCATGGCTTTAGCGAGATTGGCACAGGTTATCCCTGTGATTATGGAAAAACAACTGCTGACATATAAATCCACGAGACAGTTCTCAGACTTAGTCCTTGATTATTTGGAAGGAAGCGATCAGTTACGTCCGTTTTTTAATCGAGCTCCTGATTTAGAGCAAGTTAAGGCGCAGATTCAAGAGAAGTCTCAGAGCTTTCCCCCATCTTCGCGGGCAAAACTCGTCCAAGCGCTGATCGGGCAGTACCAAGATTTTTCCTTGAATGAATCTTTTGATCAGCGCATTAAGTTGGCGATCCAAGCCTTATCGGGTGAAAAAACCTTTACCGTGACCACGGGGCATCAACTTAATTTATTTACCGGACCGCTATACTTTCTCTATAAAATATTTGGGGCGATTAATTTGGCCGAACAGTATACAGCACAGAATCCAGGTTACCGGTTTCTACCTGTTTTTTGGATGGCAAGCGAGGACCACGATTTTGAAGAAATCGCTCATTTTAGAACAGGGGCGCACAAGATAAATTGGCCTAAACAAGGGGCTGGGCCTGTCGGTCGATTAATGTGTACGGACCTAGATGAGGTGCTCAATACGCTGGATAAGCTATGGGGGGGCACAGTCATAGGACGCAGCATGCTGAACCTATTTAAATCAGTCTATACCCCCGAGCTAACTTTAGCGCAAGCAACCCGAAAATTGGTTCATGAGCTATTTAAGGATTATGACCTCATAATCATCGATGGTGATGACGCGGTTTTAAAATCTGAATTTACCTCGATAATGCGCCATGAGTTAACCGAAAATGGCTGTAGTCAGGCGATTGAAAAAACAACTCAGGCGCTCACGCTCAAGGGGTATCACAAACAAGTCCATCCAAGAGAAATTAATTTGTTCTATTGCGACAGTGGTTTGCGCGAGCGAATTATTGCGACAGAATCGGGCTTTGCTATTGATCAAACCGAAATGCGCTTTACTCAAGGGGAACTCCTTGACCTATTGGAAAGACGCCCTGAATTATTTTCTCCGAATGCCTTGCTTCGTCCTTTGTATCAAGAACGTGTTTTGCCCAATTTGGCCTACATCGGTGGAGGGGCGGAAGTGGCCTATTGGGCTCAACTCAAGGATTGTTTTGCGACCAATGCCTTGACCTATCCAATGGTTTATTTGCGCAATTCTATATCCCTAATCCCGGCCAAAGTGATAAGTAAACTAAGGCGTATTAATCTCGAAATCAGCGATTTATTTTTGCCGATGGATGAGTTGTCTCGGCGCTATGTTGCGCGCAATAGTGGGCTTGAGATTGATTTTTCGGCTCAAATCACGCACTTAAAAAAGCAGTTTGAGCAATTGTACTTGATGGCGGAACAAACTGATGCCTCATTCATGGGCGCCGTGGGCGCACAAGAGAAAAAACAAATCAAAGGACTTGAACGGCTCCAGCAAAGATTGATGCGCGCGGAAAAAAGAAAACATGCTCAGGATATTCAGCGGCTTGCGAAAATGCGTGAGTGGCTATTTCCCGAAGGAACCCTTCAAGAGCGCAAGGAAAACATGAGTTGGGGCCTCACTCAAATAGGGCCTGAGTTTTTGGCGCTGCTCAAAAACCATATTGATCCTTCCGATCACAGATTTACTTTATTGATTTATAATTCATAAACCCTTAGGACCCTTATCCCAAAAAAGGAGTTATTTTTGACTATGCAGAACAATGTCCTCATTCTTGATTTCGGCTCACAGTACACTCAGCTCATCGCCAGACGCGTACGTGAGCTCAATATTTATTGTGAAATTCACCCCTACCATCATCTCCCAGAAGATCTCTCTGGCTTTAAAGCCGTAATCCTCTCTGGCAGCCCATTTTCGGTACGGGCAGACGATGCGCCCCATCCGGATTTAAGTCAAATTAAAGGTCATTTGCCCTTGCTCGGGGTATGTTATGGGGCTCAATATATGGCCCATTTTAACGGAGGATTAGTTCGAGAGAGCAATATTCGTGAATACGGTCGAGCCAAATTAGAAGTCAAAGAAGAGGATTCTCCATTGTTTAAGGCCATACCTCAAGGGTCTCAGGTTTGGATGAGTCATAGCGATACCATTGCCGAATTGCCCACAGGGGGCGTGCGATTGGCGAGTACAGAAGATGTCGCGAATGCGGCCTACAAGATTGAGGGTGAAGAGACTTATGCCATTCAATTCCATCCAGAGGTCTACCACAGCACGCACGGGAAACAGCTTTTGGAAAATTTTTTAATTGATGTGGCTGGTGTTGAGCCCACGTGGACTCCAGCTGCTTTTGTGGATACAACCGTTCAAGAATTAAAAGATAAATTAGGTGAGGATCGCGTCGTACTTGGGCTCAGTGGCGGGGTCGATTCGACGGTCGCTGCGGTACTCTTACACAAAGCCATTGGGGCTAATCTTTATTGCGTTTTTGTCAATAATGGTTTATTGCGAAAAAATGAATTTCAAAGTGTCTTGGATCAATATCAGCACATGGGCCTCAACGTCAAAGGGGTCGATGCTTCGGTGCGATTTTTGGAGGCATTAAAAGGAGAAAAAGATCCCGAGACAAAACGCAAGGCCATCGGAAAAGTTTTTATCGACGTATTTGATGACGAGGCGCATTTAGTCGAAAATGTTACCTGGCTCGCACAAGGAACGATCTATCCTGACGTTATAGAAAGTGTCTCGGTTAATGGACCTTCGGTAACGATAAAGTCTCATCACAATGTGGGCGGACTCCCGGATTATATGAAACTAAAGATTGTGGAACCCCTGCGTATGTTGTTCAAAGATGAGGTGCGTCGTGTCGGTGCACAGATGGGTATCGATCCAAATCTCTTGGGCAGGCATCCTTTTCCGGGTCCTGGTCTAGCGATTCGAATTCTCGGCGATATCACTCCGGAAAAGGTGCGCATCTTGCAGGAGGTCGATGCCATTTTTATCGATGGATTACGC
>ERZ888423.1818-NODE-1818-length-17307-cov-8.534315_pt1 | contig 17307 bp, 16 predicted proteins | sample MGYA00520523_ERZ888423 | MGnify/ENA primary metagenome ERZ888423 (study PRJEB32303, sample SAMEA104408611) | aquatic metagenome | biome: Brackish water; feature: Pelagic; material: water | place: Baltic Sea | collected 2014-06-08T10:24:00 | depth 30,27 m ...
CGGTGTCATCGGTGGGAACCACGACGGCGACGGTGAGCGGCATTGTGAATCCGGGGGGTTTGTCGACCACGGTGTCGTTCTGTTTCGGCACGGCATCGGACCTGACGGGATGCACGTCGACTCCAGCTGGGCAGTCACCACTGGCAGCAGGGAGCTCGGATCAGTCGGTGAGTGCGGCCTTGTCGGGTTTGACTCCGGGGACGACGTCAAGGCCATCCAGCAGATGCTCGGCCATGCCTCTGCGCAGATGACCCTGGACCGCTACGCGGGTCTCTTCGATAGCCACCTCGACGATGTTGCGGACCGGATGGAACTGCTTGTCCAGGTCGAAGAAAGTGACTCAGAAGTGACTGGCGTCAAAGACCCGCAGACGCAGGCGTGGCCCCTTTTCACGAAACCCCACGTCAGTAAGGGAAAGAAGGTGGTGGCCCCGAGAGGATTCGAACCTCCGACACAAGGTTTAGGAAACCTCTGCTCTATCCCCTGAGCTACGGGGCCGGGGCGCGTGTACGCATCCGTTTTCCTGTGCGTTTGCATGACCCGCGCGTAGGCCGGTTCGGGAGTCTATCGGGGTGTGGAGGGGTCACATGTCGGGGTGTCGGGATGACTATGCGACGCCGAATCGACGTTTCGCGGTCGCTGGTGCCCAGAAATACGCACGAGGGGCATGGTTGAGAACCGGCCGTCGCCGGTGGGATGCGAACTAAAGGTGGGGTGCGCTACGAGTCGGGGTGCAAGAGGTGGCTCAGGCCGTTGAGTAGCGCTTGTCTGGCTAGCAGGTTATGTCCGATGAGGTAGCCGTAGACGAATCCCGATTTCGATGCTTTGCCCCAGCGTTGGAGGACCTGGAAGGGCAGTAGCGCGTCGAGGATGGAGTGCATAGTTTCGGTGCGCTCCCGAATCCCGAAGGCCTGATCTGATCTGTGGTGCCGTGGGGTGCTGCTGGAAGGATGTTGGCCGGGTTTGAGTCCCATCGTCGAGATCTCATCATCAGTTCTCGCCTCAACGCCGCTCGGCGATCGAGCGCGTGGGGGTCAGGTTTAACGCACGGACAGCGCGTGCGTTAATCTGTGACTTGGATCACACACCGGGGGGATCGGTGATTCCGGGTCTTGAACAGTCGGCCAGGGGAGTCGCAATGTTCAGAGCACGTTTTTTAAGGGTGGCGGCGATGGGCGCCGTCGCTGGCTGCCTCGCTTTTTGCAGTGCGATTGCGTATGCGCAGGAGGGCGCCAACGAGGCCGACCCCGCACCAACGTTGGAAGTCGCCGCACCGCAGATTGAGGATCAGATCAGCGCGGCAGAGATGCAGGATTTGATGTTGTTGGCGGAGCAGACCGATGCTCCGCTCGACGAGGTGGTCAATCGATACGCCTGGAACGACAACTTCGCCATGGCTGCGGCGCAGATCCGGGACACGTATTCCGATCTGTTTGTCAGCGCCGAGATCGTCGACGCGAACCACGCTTGGGTGGCGTTCAAGGGGTCGCCTCCTGATGGAGTGCAGGCTGTTCTCGACTCTTTCGCAGAAGCCGCACCATCGGTCAAGGTTGAGTTGCGAGGTGGGCACGGATACTCCGAACGGGAATTGCAGGCATCCATCGAGAGCGTTCACTACGCCATATATGAATCTCCGGTCGTCCAAGAAGTCGCTACGAGTTTCGATGCCGACACCCGCACGATAACTACAACTGTCGTTCTCGCCAACGAACTTCAGGAGTCGGTGGTCGTTGACCTAAATGCGACGGCACAAGCAGCGCTTGGAACTGTCTCCGCTAGATCGCTCGGCATCGCCGCCGTCGTTGTCATTTCCGACCGTGCTGTTCTCGGCGGAGTGGATAGCTCGGGCTATCACTACGGAGGCGAGGTGCTCTCGTCTTGCACCTCCGGTTTCGGGACCCGGGCCTCGAGTTCTACCAGCGGTACCCACGGGATCGCCACTGCCGGTCACTGTGGCAACAGTCAGAACGATGATGGCTCGGCGCTGACCTACCAGGGTGGGCACGTGAGCACCCACGGCGACTTTCAGTGGCACATAGGGCCAAGGCTGGAGTCGGATGACTTCTACGCAGGTACCGCGAGCACGACTGAGACGAACCTTCGTGACGTCTCAGCAGTGGGGTCACCGACCGTAGGTCAGACACTCTGCAAGAACGGTGCAACGAACCACGCCAGTTGCCAGGAGGTGCGCGCGCTACACCACTGCAACGGCAGTGCATGCAACCTCGTCATGATGGGCGCGCGGCTTGCGGCTGGAGGGGACAGCGGCGGACCCATCTACTGGGCAAATACCGCATACGGGCTGCATCAGGGCTGGAAGTACGACCCGGTTTGGCCCGCTGACCGTGACCTGTTCTCTCGGGCCGACCGGATCGATAACGCCCTCGGTGTCTGGATCGCGACGAATTGACAGCGCAGAGTCCGTCGGGCAGGAAGGCGGTGAAACAGACTCGGCGAAAAAGAACCCTTTGGATTGTTGCGGTCTTGCTGCTCCTAGTCGTGGTGGTCGCTGTCGCGTTCACACTGACACAAGGCGTGTCTTGGCGTGACCGGTTTCCGGTCACTCGCGCGATCCTGTCAGATGAAGACACCCTCACCCTCGTGGTCAATACCTGCGGCGGGGAGCCTGCGATTGATCTGTTGCGGGAGCGGAACGAGACGGTGCAGGTTGCTGTCACCTCGACTCGCACCTTTGGCGGGTCGGGGGGCATCGATTGCCTGGACACGATTGAGGTTCAACTTCAGGCACCGCTCGGCGCGAGAAACCTAGTCGATGCCACAACCGGCGACGAACTCGCCGTGGAGGCTGGATAGCTGGTCGTCTCCGACACTTACGAAGGCCTGAAATCCGCGATCGCCGCAGTCATGAGCGGCGTGCCCTGGCAGCGCTGCCGGGTCCATTTCCGGCGCAACGTCCACGAGCAGTTCAAGGTCATCGCCGCCATGCTCGGCCGGCAAGCACTCAAGGTCCCCACCATGATGCGCGACGCGAAAGAGGATCTGCTCGCACCCTTGGCAGCATGGGTCCGGTATGTGGAAATGCCTCTTCGAATCGACTGTTGTCGCCCGGAAAAGGGATTCTGGAGGGAAGTTTTAAGAATCCGGCCGAAGGTTTTGGGATTCGACGATTCCGTTTGGATACATTGACGGTGTTTCCCGACGTCAGAGGGGACATGCAAACGCGCCCGGGGCCGGGGCGCGTGTACGCATCCGTTTTCCTGTGCGTTTGCATGACCCGCGCGTAGGCCGGTTCGGGAGTCTATCGGGGTGTGGAGGGGTCACATGTCGGGGTGTCGGGATGACTATGCGACGCCGAATCGACGTTTCGCGGTCGCTGGTGCCCAGAAATACGCACGAGGGGCATGGTTGAGAACCGGCCGTCGCCGGTGGGATGCGAACTAAAGGTGGGGTGCGCTACGAGTCGGGGTGCAAGAGGTGGCTCAGGCCGTTGAGTAGCGCTTGTCTGGCTAGCAGGTTATGTCCGATGAGGTAGCCGTAGACGAATCCCGATTTCGATGCTTTGCCCCAGCGTTGGAGGACCTGGAAGGGCAGTAGCGCGTCGAGGATGGAGTGCATAGTTTCGGTGCGCTCCCGATCACGGGCACAAGAGGTGAGGTGTGTGGCACACCGGGAGTGGTCGTCACCGGCTCAGGAGCGAAGACGGCACGGTGGAGTCCAACCGCCTCATCCTCCGCAGGACCTAGATCCCCACGCCCCACATCCAGGAGCTGGGCGTTGCATACGTGGCGTGTGCGGGGGCCCTCGCGATGTCACCCCTGGGGACGATCTTCTACACGTCCTTCAGTTGGGGACGTAGAGAATTGCCTCTGAGGAATTCCGGCAGGGTGATGGGGTTGCCCGCGTGGTCCAGGGGGTGGTGGTGTGGGGCTTAAGGGTTGTCGATCAGGTTGCGTCCCGATGCTGTCGTGAGCACCCCTAAATCCGAGCATCGCCTGCTTGCGCTAGACCGATGAGCAAGCTGTGCGCCGAACCAATCTCCACAATACGCGGATCATTGGTGAAGTCATGTTCGGTCTTCAGGTCGTAGATGGCCTTGAGGATGGTGGATTCAATCACAGACTCGATCCGATCGTGGCGGACCTGCTCCTGTCCAGCCACGGCCTTGAGCGCCTCGGCCAATCCCTCAACCGACACGGCAACAAAACCCACAGTCAACACCTCGCGAGGGTCTTCGAGACTCACGGAGTTGAACACGCGTGTGGGAACCCCGAATCCTTTGTCGGCCTCCCATTCGGCGATGAACTCCTCGAAGGTGCAACCCTCCTTCAGGCGTCGCACAAAGACACTGACAATCACTGAATCCTCCATCCCTTTGAGCTAGGACCGTGCCCTAGGCGAGGCCGCTAACACCGACAACCAGTGCGAAAACTCCGAATGCGAAAGGCCCGGTGCCCGCAAAGACGGCGGCAGACATTCTGATCGTAACGGGGTCTGTGAGGGAGAGGTGCGTCATCCACTCCTTTGTCCGCATGGGTGGAGTGTGAGATGAGCGAATGGGGGGCCTCAGTCTTTATCGGGACTGGCGGATGGATCGCCCGTGGGATTGTCGAAGTCGGCGATGGCGACCTGGGTTGGTCGTCGGATGATCCAGGTGAAGACAGTGATGATGGCGACACCACCGGCGATGACCTCGGCGGCTTCGAGCCAGCCGTTGCGGGCGTAATCCAGCACGGCAAAACCGATTTGCTGACTCAGGATGAAGACGGCCATCACGAGGACGAAGTATCCAAAGGCCATGCGCAGTTTGTCCGGATGGATGCGACCCACCACGGCGCTGCCGATGAGGGCCCCGACGATGGCTGCCCCCGTGATGATCAAGGTCACCGACCAGTTGAACTCGGTCTGCGGGTTGAGGCTGATGAAGGAGCCCTGGCCAAAAACAAAGATGTATCCCGCTAGTCCGGCGAAGGACTTCATCGCGACGACGAGGAGCGACGTGGCCACGGCCTGGGGCATCGCGAGCCCGGCCAGGAGTGCCAGCGCGGGGACGACGAGGAAGCCACCGCCCGCGCCGACGAGCCCGGTGACCAGGCCGACGATGAGACCGTCCAAGAGGATGCGGAAGAGGGGCAGTCCCTTATGCGCTTTGCCGGCGACCTGCTTGCGACCGCGGATCATGGCCACGGCGGTGATGCCCATCATGACGGCGAAGGCAGCGAGCAGGAGGGCACTCGGCAGGCGGGCACCGATCTGACCGCCGATGAACGCTCCCACCATGCCAGCGCCACCGAAAAGCAGGCCGATGCGCCATACGACTCGACCGGCGCGCGCATGGCCGATGAGACCAAAAACTGAGGTCACCCCGACAACGAAGAGGCTGGCTGCGATCGCCTGCTTGGCATCGAAGCCCACAACGTAGATAAGCAGCGGGGTGGTGAGGATGGAGCCGCCCCCACCGAGCAGGCCCACGGCGACACCGATGAAAACCGCGAGGACGGACGCGAGAATGATCACGGGCGGCTGATCCCCTCGGTCGTGGCGGTCAGGGTGGATCCCGCGGTGGTCCACTGAGCCTCGAGGCTGAAGCGATCGGCGCGGATATGTGTTTCACGCCATTCGGCGGGGCGCCCCTGCGCCGTGGCGCGGCGTTCGAGCAGCAGGACGGCGGCATCGGCTGGCAGATCCAGGGCATCGGCGATGTGACGCGGCGCGGTCTCGGCGCTCACCCGCTCGGATCCCGCGTCGATCGAGAGGCCGAAGGACTGCAACTCGGCGTAGAGGCCAGCGCTGGTGAGGTCACGATCAAGGAGGGGGCGGGCGAGATCGGCGGGCAGCCAGGAGATGTCATGCGCCAGTGGCTGGTCGTCGGCGTAGCGCAGGCGCTCCAGCACGACAAGCTCGGTGTCGTCGGGCAGCCCGAGATCGGCGGACACCGTGGCGTTGACGGTGGTGGACAGCCGGAGGACATCGCTTCGTGGTGTGGCCCCCTGCGCGGCAACGGAGTCAAAGAGCGAATACAGCGTGCCGAGGCTTTGGCGGTAGACGGTGGGCTCGATCACCGTGGGCCTGCCGCGATGACTGCGCAGCACGCCCTCGCCGCGGAGCACACGCAGTGCTTCTCGGATGGTGTGGCGACTCACCTCGTACTCCTCGGTGAGCGGAAGTTCGCCCGGGAAGCCGGCGGTGAAGTCCCCCGCCTCGATGCGACGGCGCAGGTCACCGCAGACCTGGGCCCACAGGGGGAGCGGGTCGGTGCGGTCCGGTGGACGGGCTCCTGCTGCCGCGCGCGTGGTCACGGCCTAAATGTACGGACATCCGGACAAGGTGTCAAAGCCCGCGGGGTTTCACAGGACCAGGGCATCCCGCAGGCACGTCAGGAGTGCCTCGAGCTCAGCGACCGAAAGCCGGCCGCGGCGTATCCGCAGCCGTGCGAGGGGTACCGAGTGCAGGTCGGTGGCGTTGACCCAGGACACGGGGTACCTGCTGACTCCTGCGGCCTCGTCGAGGGCAACGTGCGTCGTCGTCGGTCCCGGCGTCCCCGTGACAATGGCGGCCGAGACGGCTTGCAGGTGGGGAATGAGCGCAGTGCTGGTGAGAATCACCACCGGATGGAGGCCGATGGGTGGTGGGAAGTGGGCATCCCACACCTCACCGCGCAGGGGCAGACTGTAGGGCTCCCCAGGCTCAGGCATCCGATTCGCCCGGCGGGGCTGGATGTCCCCATAGGGATGAGGTCACCTCGCTGAGCGGTGCGGGCGCACCGCCGTAGAAGTCGTCGTAGGAGCGGGCCAGCCTGACCTGGGATGCCTTGCGATGAAGAAGCTCGATCCCCTCTCGGAGCGCCGCTGATGTGCTCTCGAGTCCGAGTGTCGCCGCGTCAGTGGCGAGTTGCTCCAGGACCTGGTCGTTCACGCGGGCCTGCACGATGTGATTCGACATGCGTCATACGATACGTCCTACATCGTGTCGGGTCACCCCAACTCGACGGCGGTGGCAGGCCGGCGTACTCCTCGTGGGCTTCGGGCTCGTCGCCGCGGGTATTGCGATGCTGGTGCTGCCCGGTCCGGGCTGGGCGACGATCATCCTCGGCTTCATCGTGCTGGCATCGGAGTACGCCTGGGCGAGAAGGTTGCTGGAGCCGGTCAAGCGGTGGGCGCGCAAGGCGGCTGACGCCGCGCTCGATCCGCGCGTGCGCAAGCGAAACATTGCCCTCGTCAGCGCCGTCGCCGTGACGGCCGCTGTGGGGATCGCCTGGTACGTCGTCGCCTACGGGCTGACCCTTCAACCGATCACGGGCCTGGTTTTCCGTTAGGGGTCGTGCGTTAGTCTCACGCCTCGGATCCGACGGGGAATGCATCCCGACGGGCGATTAGCTCAGTGGTAGAGCACTCGCTTCACACGCGAGGGGTCACTGGTTCGAACCCAGTATCGCCCACCATAAAGGCCGTTGTGGCTGCCCCGCGGACTCCTGGACTGCAGGCAAAGGTTGACCCCGCCAGTGGCTGATCTGCCAGGTCGGCCGGCCCCAGTTCGTACGCCGCCGAGGTGACGAAGAGCGTGTCGAGGTCCGCACCGCCAAAGCAGCAACTTGTCACCTGGGTGACCGGCAGCGACACCGTGTCAGTGCGATGGCCGGATGGATCGAATCGGCGTACCTCACCGGCACCGTAATAGGCCACCCATAGGGCTCCCTCGTCGTCCATGGTCATCCCGTCGGGGAATCCGCTGTCGGGAGTGCCGACGACGAGGCGTTCGCCGGAGATATTCCCAGTGTCGATGTCGTAGTCGAAGGCGCGCACGGTGCCGGGCCCTGAGTCGATGAAGTACATCGTGGCTGCGTCCGGGCTCCACCCCATGCCGTTGGCAATGGTGAGGCCGGTGAGCGCTCTCGCCGCTGTCGCGGTCGCAACATCGATTCGATACAGACTTGCGGCTCCAGGGGTGAAATCAAATGCCATGGACCCCACCCATAGTCGGCCGGCCGGATCGCACTTGGCGTCGTTGAGCCGGATGCTGTCATCGTCGGCATCAATCGGGACCAGCATCTGCGGGGCGGAGCCATCCGTCTCACTGAGGTAGATGCCCCGCCGAGCTGCAACGACCATGCCGCCGGTGTCCGTGGGAATCGCTGCTCCCACCTCCTGGCCGAAGGCGGTTCGTGTGAGCTGGTCAGTCGTCGGATCGAAGCGGTAGATGAAGCCGCGCGAGATGTCGACAAAAAGCAAGGTCTGGGTGAGGGCATCCCAGGACGGTCCCTCGCCGACGTCAGCGGTCAACTCCACCGCAACCTCAGCGCTAGTCACCGGTTCTCCGCCCCTCGTCCATGGTGTGAGCATCCCACTCGTCTATGGAACAAAGTCGCAGCATCGCCCCACGACCTTGCCGGGTTGGACTCCGGCGGGCTGACCAGGCTTCCGCGCCATGGGCGAGGGGCGCCCGGCCGGACGAAGACGGGGTCACTGATTCGAACCCAGTATCGCCCACCGTCTAGGCGGTCCTGGTAGCGCCGCGGACTTCGGGATCGTACGCGAAGGTCGAGCCCGCCTGCGGCCGGTCGGCTGGTTCCCCCGCTACCTCGGCACCCATCACCACTCGTCAGGGCTGGGACCAGAATGGCGATTTCACGATCGTGAAGGATCGGGGGTTGGCCCAGGGACCGGCCTAAGACTGTCGATGTGACCGGTGGACGATCTGCCCGTCCCGCGACACCATCGTCCGACTTGAAGCCGCCCGCGCCGGCACACCGGCTCTGCTCGTGGATGCGGACACCCACGGTGGTGCCGTCGGGGTCAGCCTCGGCCTGCTCGATGACGTCAGCGGCATCGTGGTCGCCTGCCGTCAGGCAGATGCGGGCACGCTGGATGCTGCTGCGCTCGCCGCTGCGGCGCGCACAGTGCACGGTCGCTTGCGCGTCCTCACCGGCATCCCGCGCGCATCACGATGGGCGGAGCTGCGCCCGAGCGCGCTCACCCGGCTGTGGGAAACCTGCCGGAACACAACGGGGTTGACCGTCGTCGATGCTGGATTCGGGTTGGAGTGTGACGAGGAGATGCTGCACGACACCCGCACTCCGCGACGGCACGCGTCGACATTGACGGCCATCACTGCCGCCGATGTTGTCGTCGCCGTGGGGACTGCCGATCCCGTGGGCATGGAGCGACTCCTCGTTGGTCTTGAGGATCTACGTCGACTCGCCCCGGACACACAGGTGGAGGTCATCGTCACGCGGGTGCGGCGTAGCGCACTCGGTCGCGATCCCGAGGGTCAGGTGCGTGAGGCACTTCGACACCACGCGCGCATCACCGAGGTCACCTGTGTGCCGGATGACCGGGCGGCCTTCGATGCCTGCCTGCGGGAGGGGCGCACACTTGCCGAGGTGGCCGCACGCTCCGCGTCACGCGGAGTTCTCCGCGAATTCGTCCGCAGGTTGCCGCTGACGCACACCGGATGGGATGCGGTCTCCGCCTAGGATTAGTTCGTGATTGACGCCCCTAGTCCTCCGACCGCTTCCTACGCCGGCCTCATCGTCGACTGGGGCGGGGTGCTCACGAGTGACATCAACACGTCCGTGCGCCGCTGGGCGGATCGACACTCCGTGGACCTCGGGGCCTACGCCGACATCATGCGGGGCTGGCTCGGACCCGAGGCCGAGCTCGAAGCCATGGTGAATCCGATCCACGCCCTGGAACGAGGCGAGATTGAGGTGCCTCACTTCGAGGAGCTACTCGCCCGCGAGCTCAGCATCCGCACGGGCTTCATGGTCTCGGCCACGGGTCTGCTCACGCGCATGTTCGATGAGTTTGAGCACGCCCATGACATGAACGCGCTGGTGCGACGTGCGCGCGAGGCAGGGATCCGCACGGCACTGCTCTCCAACTCCTGGGGGGACTTCTATCCACGGGACCTCTGGGAGGGGATGTTCGACACCGTCGTGATCAGCGGCGAGGTGGGGCTGCGCAAGCCGGATCCCACCATCTTCCATCTCACGCTGGATCGCCTTGAGTTGCCAGCCTCGGCGTGCGTCTTCGTTGATGATCTCGCCCACAACATCACGGCCGCTGCCGACCTGGGCCTCGTGGGGGTGCGCCACGTCGGCTATGACACGACTCTGGCGGAGCTCCAGGCGCTGTTCGGCGTCGATCTGACCTGACGGCGTGGGACCATGGCGGAGTGGCCGATCGCCTCTCCGCGCTGGACTCGTCGTTTCTCTACGTCGAGAGTCCGACGACGCCCATGCACGTGGGCAGTCTCACCCTCTTCCAGGAGCAGCCCGGGGTCCTGGACCATGAGCGACTCGTCAAGCTCATCCGAGACCGCATCGCCTACGTCCCGCGCTACCGCCAACGCCTGAGGGAGATCCCGGGGAGACTCGCCTCACCGGTCTGGGTGGATGACGAGACATTCGACGTCACCTTCCATGTGCGGCGATCGGCTCTCCCGGCCCCCGGCACGCTGCGCCAACTCAATGATTTGGTCGCCCGCATCATGAGTCGCCCCCTCGACCGACGCCATCCCCTGTGGGAGGTCTACCTCGTCGAAGGAGTGGAGGGCAACCGCTTTGCCCTGCTGAGCAAGACACATCAGGCCATGGTCGATGGCGTCACCGCCGTGGACCTGGGAGAGGTGATCTTGGAAGACACCGATCAGGTGCATGGCGCCCCCGTCACCACGTGGCGGCCCGCGCGCGGGCCGAGCTCGGTGGAGCTCGTGGCCGGGGCGCTCGGAGATGCCGTGGCTCATCCCACCGCGCTCATCGACGTGGTGCGCAAGGGAGTCGGATCGGCGCGTGAGGCCGTGGGTGATGCGGTGGCCACGGTCGTTGCCGCCGTGCGTCCACACGAGTCCAATCCGCTCATGGTGGAGGTGGGTCAGCAGCGCCGCTTCACCACCGTCGACCTGCGGCTCGATGATCTGCGGGCCGTCCGGCAAGCCCGCGGCGGCACGATCAACGACGTCGCCCTCAGCATCGTCGCCGGGGCCCTGCGCCCGTGGCTGCTCTCCCGGGGTGTCTCCGTGACCCATGAGACGGTCATCAGGACTCTCGTGCCGATGAGCGTCGCGGGAGATTCTGACGCAGCAAGCCTGGTGGACGCCTTCACACTCGATCTGCCCGTCGGTGAGCCCGACCCCGTGATTCGACTGCAGCGCATTGCCTTCGACACCGGTCGCTTCGAGGAGACGGCTCGGCCCGTCGGAGCCAAGGCCATGGTCAACCTCGTGGGGTTTGCGCCCCCCACACTCCACACCCTTGGAGCTCGCGTGGGCGCGTCGTTGTCACATCGCTCCTACAGCCTGACCGTCACGAATGTGCCCGGCCCGCAGACTCCCCTCTACGCCGGTGGCGCGCGCATGCTGGCCGCTTATCCGATTGTTCCGTTGACACCACGCCATGCCCTGAGCATCGGGCTGACGTCGTACGATGGTGGTGTGTTCCTCGGACTGCATGCCGATCGTGATGCGATGCCTGACCTTGATGTGCTCGGGCAGGCGATGCGCGAATCGCTGACCGAGCTCCTCGAAGCCACCCAGGGACCGCGCCATCTCACGGTGGCGGAGTAACCGTGGCTGCTGTCGATGCCTGATCGTCCCGCAGCAATCCGCCGCGGACTCGTCCTCGGTGGAGGCGGCGTACTGGGCAGCGCCTGGGCGGTCGGCGCGCTGCAGGCCATCAAGGATGTCCAGGGGCTGGACCCGCGGGACTTCGATGTGATCGTAGGAACGTCGGCCGGTTCTGTCCTCGGAGCACTCATTGGTGCCGGCGTCAGCATTGATGCCCTGCGCGACCACCAGCGCGGTGAGCAGATCACCGAGGGACCGCTCGCCGGCTACCTCTGGGACTACGAGACGGCCACCGGAGGGCGGCGGCCGAACCTCCCGCGCCTGCGCGGGCCGGGGTCGGTGCGACTCATGGCGTCCTCCCTGCGGCATGGGCTCAAGATGCCTCCGACCGCGGTGCTGTCGGCCTTCCTGCCGGTCGGCAATGGATCCCTCGAGCGAGTAGGTCATCTCATTGATGCTCTCACTCCCTACGGTGAATGGTCGCCGCATCCGTCCCTGTGGATTGTGGGCATGGACTATGAGGCGGGTCATCGCGTGGTCTTCGGCCGAGACGATGCACCGACCGTCGCGCTGTCTGACGCGGTGATGGCCTCGTGCGCGATCCCGGGGTGGTTTGAGCCGGTGACGATCGAGGGTCGCACCTATATCGATGGTGGTGCCTGGTCCGCGACATCCGCGGATGTCCTCGCCGCGCAGGGGCTGGATGAGGTCATCGTCGTGGCACCGATGGTGTCCTTCGAAAACGACGAGCCGGACTCCCTGCTCAGTCGCCTTGAGCGTCGGTGGAGGGGCAGCGTGACCCGACGGTGTCTGGCGGAAGTGGACGAGCTTGAAGCGGCCGGGGTGCAGGTCACCGTCCTGGGCCCCGGGCGTGAGGATCTCGAGGCGATGGGCGGCAACATCATGGATGGCCGCCGCCGCCTGCAGGTCCTAGAGACCTCGCTGCGCACAAGTCGGTCAGCCCTGGAGCAGGGCGGGTCTGGCAGGCTTGCGGATACAGGCTGAGGGCTGGAGGAGGCGACCGACATGGCTCTTCCCCACGGGGAGGTCACGGCGCATCAGGTGTTGGACGAGGTTGAGCAGATGGCCAGCGGCAGTCCGCTGCTGGAGGAGCTGGCCCCCGTCTACTACCGGCACGTGCCGGCAGAAGACATCTCTGCGCGCTCTCCCGCTGATTTGCTCGGCGCGATGGTGTCACACGTTGAGCTCGCCTCCGAGCGTCCCGCCGGCACAGCGCGGGTGCGGGTGTTTACACCGACCGAGGATGCTGATGGCTGGTCCTGCGGGGGTCCGGTCGTCGAGATCGTCACCGATGACATGCCCTTCCTGGTCGATTCTGTTGCTGCCGAACTCTCCCGGCTGGGTCGCTCACTGCGGCTCGTGATCCATCCGGTGATCTCTGTTGAGCGCGACCTGTCCGGCAGTCTCCAGTCATTGTCCGCGGATGGCCCGGGGCTGCGCGAATCATGGATTCATGCCGAGATTGATCGCGGATCACGATCAGCGGCTGATGTCGAGTCAGCGCTGCGACGTGTACTCAGTGATGTGCGCGAGGCCGTCGAAGACTGGCCGCGCATGCGGGCGACCGCCATCTCCACCGCGGACGCATTGATGCAGCACCCTCCCGTCGGCGTACCCGTGCCTGAATCCGAGGAAGCTGCGGCTCTGCTGCGCTGGATCGCAGATGACAACTTCACCTTCATCGGCTACCGCGAGTACGACCTGATCACCGACGAGGGCCGAGACCGGCTGCGATCCGTGCCCGGGACAGGCTTGGGGATCTTGCGTTCGGACCCCGACCACACCCTGCCCCCGCACTACCTGAGTGATCTCGTCTCAGGTCAGGCTCATGAGCCCCGCGTCCTGGTGCTCACCACGGCCAACAGTCGATCGACGGTGCATCGTCCCTCCTATCTTGACTACATCGGGGTCAAGCGCTTCGACGATGTGGGTCGAGTCACCGGGGAACGTCGCTTCCTGGGAATCTACGCGGCCTCGACATACGTCCAGTCCGTGCGCGAGATTCCCATCCTGCGCACCCGGGTGGAAGAGGTCCTCGCCGAGTTGGAGATGGATCCCGGGTCGCACAGCGGCAAGGAAATCGTGCAGTGGCTCGAGACCTATCCTCGCGAGGAGCTCTTCCAGGTTGATTCGGCCGATGTGGCTCCGGTCGCACTGGCTGTCCACCAGATGGCCGAACGGCGGCAGACGCGCGTCTTCGCACGCCGCGATCCCTACGGTCGCTTCATGTCCTGCTTTGTGTATTTCCCACGTGATCGATACACCACCGCGGTCAGGCTCCGCATCCAAGAGATCCTGCGAGAGGCCTACGGCGGCGCATCGGTGGACTACACCGCTCGCGTGTCGGAGTCCGTCCTCGCGCGCCTGCATATCGTGGTGCGGGCCGCACCGGGGCACACGGTCGACAACGCGGATGTGGTCCTGGTGCAGGAACGCATCGCGGCCGCAGTGCGCAGTTGGGATGATGATTTCGCCTCCGAGCTCCTCGGTCGCGTCAGTGAGGATCGGGCAGCCGAGATTCTCGCGATCTACGGGGGGGGATTCCCGGAGTCGTACAAGCAGGAGGTCCCGGCGGGTGCGGCCGTCAAGGATGTCCTCATCGCGGAGAGTGCCCCGACCGACGGGGTGCGCCTGCGGCTCTACGCACCTGAGGGACCGGACTCGCGTCTGCGCCGATTGAAGATCATTCGTGCGGGTGACCCGATCTCCCTGTCACGGGTGCTGCCGGTGCTCAGCAGCCTGGGTGTCACTGTGGAGGACGAGCATCCCTATGACATTGCGCGTGCGGATCGGTCCGCTCTGCACGTCTACGACCTGGGATTCCAATTGCCCGAGGGGGAGATCGCTGAGCGCAGTACGTTGCGACGGAACTTTGAGTCGGCATTCCTCGCCATTTGGGATGGCAGGTGCGAAGCCGATGCACTCAACGGACTCGTGGTGCGCACGGCATTGACCTGGGAGCAGATCGTCATCCTGCGCTGTTATGTGCGCTACGTGCAACAGACGGGTTCCAGTCTCGGACCGGAATTGACCGAGTCGGCTCTCCTTGCCCATCGGACCATTGCGTCGTTGATCGTGGCTCTCTTCGAAGCGCGATTTGATCCCGCTGACGATGACGGTCGCGCGGATCGCGAGGCATTCATCGCTCTCGAGTTGACGCAGGCCTTGGACGCGGTATCCAGCCTGGATGAAGATCGTGTCCTGCGGTCCATCGCCGGCATGGTGGGGGCAACCCTGCGCACCAATGCGTATTGCCGGGGCGATGATGGCAAGCCGCTGGATCGAATGTCATTGAAGTTGGATCCGCGCAGGATTCCCGAGCTGCCCCTGCCGCGTCCGCGCTTTGAAATCTGGGTCTACTCGCCGCGCATGGAGGGTGTGCATCTGCGCTTCGGGCGCATTGCGCGGGGTGGATTGCGCTGGAGTGACCGACGTGCGGACTTCCGCACCGAGATCCTCGGACTGGTCAAGGCCCAGGAGGTGAAGAACGCCGTGATCGTCCCGGTCGGCGCCAAGGGTGGCTTCCTCCCCAAGTCCCTGCCGGATCCGCAGGTCGATCGGGAAGCGTGGATGACCGAGGGGCGCGCGGCCTACGCAACATTTATCCGAGGCCTTCTCGATATCACCGACAACCTCGTCGATGGTGTCGTCGTCGCGCCCCCGGATGTCGTCCGACATGACGGCGATGACCCCTATCTCGTGGTTGCCGCGGATAAGGGCACAGCGACGTTCTCCGACCTTGCAAACTCGGTCGCGGCCGAGTACGCATTCTGGTTGGGGGACGCCTTTGCCTCGGGAGGATCGGCGGGCTACGACCACAAGGCCATGGGCATCACGGCGCGTGGTGCATGGATCTCCGTACAAAGGCACTTCCGCGATCTCGGTATGGATATCCAGCGCGAGGACTTCACCGTGGTGGGTGTCGGCGACATGAGCGGCGATGTCTTTGGCAACGGGATGCTGCTCTCACCCCACATCCGTCTCGTGGCGGCATTCGATCATCGGCACATCTTCTTGGACCCCGATCCTGATCCCACCGTCTCCTTTGCCGAGCGGCAGCGCCTCTACGATCTGCCCCGCTCCTCCTGGGTCGATTACGACCGGGCAGCGCTGTCGCCGGGCGGCGGGATTTTTTCGCGCAACGCTAAGTCCATTGCGCTGACACCCCAGGTGCGTGCCCGTCTGGGCATCCCGGCCGAGGTCGATGCCCTCACCCCGGCGGAACTCATCAGGTGCATCCTCACCGCCCCCGTTGACCTGCTGTGGAACGGCGGGATCGGCACCTACGTCAAGGCGCAGACGCAGACACAGGCGGATGCCGGGGACAAGGCGAATGACCCCGTCCGGGTCGACGGCTCTGCACTGCGATGCCGAGTGGTGGGAGAGGGAGGCAATCTCGGACTCACCCAGCTGGGTCGAGTGGAGGCCGGCCGGCATGGTGTGCGACTCAACACCGATGCCATTGACAACTCAGCCGGTGTGGATACCAGTGATCATGAGGTCAACATCAAGATCCTGCTCGATGCTGCGGTGCGCGACGGTGAGCTGCGTGCCGATGATCGTGATGTGCTGCTGACTGACATGACCGATGAGGTGGCTGAGCTCGTCCTACGGGACAACTATGAGCAGAACGTCCTTCTCGGCAATGCTCGCTGGGGTGCACGTTCGATGATCTCGGTGCATGCGCGCATGATCAACGACCTGGTGGCGCGCGGGATCCTCAATCGAGCGATTGAATATCTCCCGGACGATGAGGAGATTGTCACGCGCACGGCGGCTCACCAGGGTCTGACGTCACCCGAGCTTGCCGTGCTGGCCGCCTACGCCAAGATCGCGCTGCTGGCGGATCTGGAAGGCGCTGGGCTGGCCACGGATCCGTGGTTCGCTCGCTACGCGGTGGACTACTTCCCCAGGGTGATTCGCCAGCGCTTCGCTGACCGCATCGCTGCACATCCCTTGAGAGACGAGATCATCTCCACGGTCGTCGTCAATGATCTCATCAACAACGGTGGCATCACCGTGGTCTTCCGGGCCTGCGAGGAGACAGGTGCATCACCGTTGGAGGTTGTCCGAGCCGCGACCGCCGCCACAGCGATCTTTGACCTGCCGTCCTTGTGGAGTGCGCTCGACGCACTCGACAATGAGGTGCCGACAGCGGCCCAGGACGCTTTGCATCATGAGTCGAGGAGGCTGCTGGATCGATCGATTCGTTGGTTCCTGCAGAGCCGAGGCGGCAGTATCGACGTGACGGCCGAGATTGCCCGCTTCGCACCAACGGTGCGTGACCTGACACCTCGCGTGCCCGGTGCGCTGCTCGGCACCGAACGCACTCGCCTCGAGGAGTCGACACTGGCCCTCACGTCGCTCGGATCACCACCGGCCCTCGCCGAGCAGGCAGGCACCATGCTGGACGCGTTCGCCCTGCTCGACATCGTGCAGGTGGCGGCCACGGTGGGGCAATCACCCGGGGACATCATGTCCGTGTACTTCGCCGTCTCGGAACGGTACGACGTTGACCGGCTCCTCATGCGCATCACCGGCCTGGCGCGCGGTGATCGCTGGACGGCACTGGCACGCCAAGCCCTGCGCACCGATCTTTACGCCGCCCTCGCCGGTGTGACCGCGGCCGTGGCGGCAGCCACCTCCCCGGAGATGCCGGCGTTAGAACGCATCGTGACCTGGGAGGACCTCCACCGAGAAGGCATCACGCGCGCCCAGGCAACCCTGGATCAGATTGCTGCCCTCGAGACCGGGGATCTGGCCACC
>ERZ888423.1820-NODE-1820-length-17305-cov-11.147014_pt1 | contig 17305 bp, 13 predicted proteins | sample MGYA00520523_ERZ888423 | MGnify/ENA primary metagenome ERZ888423 (study PRJEB32303, sample SAMEA104408611) | aquatic metagenome | biome: Brackish water; feature: Pelagic; material: water | place: Baltic Sea | collected 2014-06-08T10:24:00 | depth 30,27 m ...
CCATAGTGCCAATGTTCACGTGCGGCTTATCCCGCTCGAACTTTACTTTGCTCATTGCAATTACTCTTCTCTTGGTGTCGGTATTCGTGGGTTGTCAAAGGTCTGGGGTGTTGCGCCGTTCAGGAACGAACGGTTCCGAGGCTATTCGCCGCGGACGCGCTTGATGATGTCGTCTGCAATCGCTGCGGGAACCTGTTGGTACTCCTCGAACTGCATGGTGTACGTCGCACGGCCCTGGGTACGTGAACGCAGATCGGTACTGTAACCGAACATTTCGGACAGTGGCACGGTGGCATTGACGACCTGCGTGTTACCGCGGGCTTCCATCTGGCCGATGCGGCCACGACGACTGCTGATGTCGCCCATGACGTCGCCCATGTAGTCCTCGGGCGTAACGATTTCGACTTTCATAATCGGCTCCATCAGGACCGGCTTGGCCATTTCGGCAGCCTTCCGGAATACCTGCTGGCCGGCAATCTTGAATGCCATCTCCGAGGAGTCGACGTCGTGAGCCGAACCGTCGACCAAGGACACCTTGACGTCAACCGTGGTGTAGCCGGCGAGGACGCCGTTGTCCATGGCTGCTTCGAGGCCCTGCGCTGTCGGGTTGATGTACTCACGCGGGATTTTTCCGCCCGTGATCTTGTCTTCGAATTCGAATCCCTGACCGGGGTTTGGCTCCATGTTGATCTTCACCACGGCGTACTGGCCGGTACCACCGGACTGCTTGATGTGGCGGTACTCAACGTTGGTGACTTCTTTGGTGATGGTCTCGCGGTAGGCAACCTGTGGCTTGCCGACAGTTGCCTCGACGCTGAACTCGCGCCGCATGCGGTCGACGAGCACTTCGAGGTGGAGTTCGCCCATGCCCGAGATAACGGTCTGGCCGGTCTCGTGATCAGCGCGGATACGGAAGGTCGGGTCCTCGTCAGAGAGCGACTTGAGGGCCTTGCCCAGCTTCTCCTGATCGGACTTGGTCTTCGGCTCGATGGCAACGTGGATAACGGGCTCAGGGAATTCCATCCGCTCGAGAATGATCGGGTCGTTCCGGTCGCAGAGCGTGTCGCCAGTGGTGACGTTCTTGAAGCCGAGACCGGCAACGATGTCGCCAGCCATGGCCACGTCGATGTCTTCGCGCTGGTTGGCGTGCATCAGCAGGATGCGACCGAGGCGTTCGCGGTCTTCCTTCACGGAGTTGTAGACCTCTTCGCCCTTGGAGATCTCGCCGGAGTACACCCGGAAGTAGGTGAGCTTGCCGAAGGGGTCAGCGACGATCTTGAAGGCGAGCGCTGCGAAGGGCTCGTTGATGTCGGCCTTGCGGTAGATGTCGACTTCTTCGCCGCCCTTCATGATGGTGCCGTGTGCCGGCGGAATGTCCATCGGGCTTGGCATAAAGTCGACGACGGCATCAAGCATGGGCTGGACGCCCTTGTTTTTGAATGCCGAACCGCAGAGAATCGGAACAAAGTCGAATGCCAGGGTGCCCTTACGGATGGCGTCCTTGATGGTCTGCTCGGGGATGTCTTCACCAGCGAGGTATGCGTCCATGAGCGCTTCGTCTTGCGTGGCGATGGTTTCCATCATCGCCTCGCGGTACTCGGCGGCCATTTCGACCATGTCTTCGGGGATGTCGGTCTCGTCCCAGGTGGCACCGAGTTCTTCGTTGTCCCAGATAAGTGCCTTCATCTTGACGATGTCGACGAGGCCCTCGAAAGCCTTCACGGCTTCGGGGCCACCCGCGCCGATGGGTAACTGGATGACGAGCGGGTTCGCCTGGAGGCGGTCGATGACCATCTGCACGGTGCGGTAAAAGTCGGCGCCGATGCGGTCCATCTTGTTGACGAAGCACATGCGGGGCACGTTGTACGTGTTGGCCTGACGCCACACGGTTTCGGTCTGCGGCTCGACGCCGGCAACCGAGTCGAAGACGGTGACCGCACCGTCGAGCACACGGAGCGAGCGCTCGACTTCGATGGTGAAGTCAACGTGGCCCGGGGTGTCGATGATGTTGATGCGGTGGTTGTCCCACACGCAGGTGGTGGCAGCAGAGGTGATGGTGATACCACGCTCTTGCTCCTGGGCCATATGGTCCATGGTCGCTGCGCCGTCGTGCACTTCACCGATCTTGTAGCTCTTGCCGGTGTAGTAGAGGATGCGTTCGGTCGTGGTGGTCTTACCGGCATCGATGTGCGCCATGATCCCGATGTTTCGGGTGCGCTCCAGGGGAAACTCTCGCGTGGCCATCTTCTACTTCACTTCCATCTCAAAGGGCGTCGTCACGCAGGTAACCGGCAGATTCCGGAGCTGCGTATTCGGGGGGTGTGCAATCTTGTGCATGCGTGCACAAGGCAATGAAGTGTACCGGTCGAAATCCAACCGCAACACGCGTTTACCCGGTGTTCCGCAGTCCTGGCTCAGCCGGAAATGGCCCGGCCCGGCCCGACCCGAAATGGAGACCGTTTCTCGCCGCTGACGACGCGCAGCGGTCTCAGTGTTGGAAAATCAGCGGCAAAGGGATCGGGTTAGACACGACCTTCGATGTAGTCGTGGAGTTGGCTGTTCTCGCTCTCCAGTTCGCCGAGGCGGTACTTGACGACATCGCCGATGCTAATGATGCCCGCCATCGACCCGTCAGCTTCGAGTACGGGAAGGTGGCGGATGCGGCGGTCGGTCATCGCCTTCATCAGCACATCGATCGTGTCGGCAGGTTGGCACGTGATGACGTTGCTCGACATGGCCGATCCAACCGTGAGGTGCAACGTATCGTCGCCGTGGGTTGCAATCGAGCGGACCACGTCTCGTTCAGACAGGATGCCGGCGATCGTCGTGCGATCGTCGCTCACCACCAGCGCACCGACGCCGTGGTCCCGAAGCGAACTGACCGCATCAGACAGCGTGGCTGTGGACGCAATCGTGGCGACCGCGTTCCCCTTGACCGACAGGATGGATTGCACGTTCATCGAGTTCCCCTTTGCGTCTGAATCAACCTGAAGAGAACCTAGTGCACTCGTGAAGCGCACGCATCAGCACCGGAAAACGACAAAAGCCCCGAAGCCTGATGAAGGCTTCGGGGCTTTCATGCAATTCGGATTACCAGCGGTAGTGAGCGAACGCCTTGTTCGACTCAGCCATCTTCTGGATGTCGTCGCGACGCTTCATCGCTGCACCGAGGCCGGTGGACGCATCCATAATCTCGTTGGCGAGGCACTCGGACATCGTCTTTTCGCGGCGGGACCGAGCGAAGTCGACGAGCCAGCGAATGGCCAATGTGGTCGAACGGCGCGGGCGCACTTCGACGGGCACCTGGTATGTGGCGCCACCAACGCGGCGACTGCGCACCTCGAGTGGCGGCTTCAGGTTGTCGATGGCACGCTTGACAGTGTCGATCGCCAGTTCGTCGCCTTCGAGGCGAGACTGAACAATGATCATTGCGTCGTAAACGATTTTTTCAGCGATCGTCCGCTTGCCATGCAGCATGACCTTATTGATCAACTGCGTGACGACGACGCTCTTGTAGATGGGATCCGCAACAAGTTCGCGGCGGGGAGCGGGACCTTTACGAGGCATCGTTCAGCCTACTTTTCCTTCTTCGCGCCGTAACGGCTGCGGGACTGCTTGCGGTTCTTGACGCCAACGGCATCGAGCGCGCCGCGGATGATCTTGTAACGGACGCCGGGTAGGTCGCGGACACGACCGCCACGGACGAGCACGATCGAGTGCTCCTGCAGGTTGTGGCCCTCACCCGGGATGTAGGCCGTGACTTCGATACCGGAGTTCAGACGCACGCGTGCGACCTTGCGAAGTGCCGAGTTCGGCTTCTTCGGTGTGGTCGTGTACACGCGAGTGCAGACGCCACGACGCTGGGGGGAGCCTTTGAGGGCCGGCGTCTTCGACTTGGTGACTTTGGAAGTTCGTCCTTGACGGACGAGCTGTTGGATTGTTGGCACGAATGGAACCTCGTTCGTCTGGACTGACCGTTCGCACCGATGGATACGACGGCATGTGGTGGGTTGGCCGGGACCACGAACGTGGCCGACCGCCGTACACCGAATGTCAGAAGACACTCGATGAGAGGACCGTGCAATGCTAGGTGCATCGCGTTGATCGCGCAACGCGGTCGCCGCCCGCCTTTCGGTGTCCCTGGCATGAGCAGCACACGAGCGAGGCGCGGAGCGGCGAGCGTCGGACCCCATCGACCGCTGCACTGGTGAGCGCTGCAAAACGGACAGGCCGATCACGCCTCCGACTCCGCCCACCATGTTCTTCACGGTGCTGGCCGCCGCTCTCGACCGAGCAGCCGGTCACCAACGCGATATCAATCTGACCCAGAACGCGCAACGGCCCGGGCCGTCTCACAAGGAGACGACCCGGGCCGCAGTGCAATTCAGTCGGTGGTCAGCCGATCGGCTCGGTGGCCTTGGCCGCGTCGTACGAACCATGCAGGTTCGCGAGGAACGCTGCGGGATCTTCCACACCATCGTCGCTCGAGTAGAACGTCATCGGCTCGTAGTCCGGTGCTTCGATACCGAACTCGCGGTACTTCGGCATACCTGTGCCAGCTGGAATCAGCTTGCCGAGAATGATGTTCTCCTTGAGGCCAATGAGGTGGTCGGCGCGGCCATCGATGGCAGCCTCGGTGAGCACACGAGTGGTCTCCTGGAACGAGGCAGCCGACAGCCACGACTCGGTTGCCAACGATGCCTTGGTGATGCCCATCAGCTCCGGACGGCCTTCGGCCGGACGCAGCGACTCTTCGACCATGCGACGGTTCGTGTCGCGGAAGCGCTTGGAGTCGACACGCTCGCCTGGCAGGAAGCCTGAGCCGCCCGGCTCCTGGACGCCGATGCGACGCGTCATCTGACGCACGATGAGCTCGATGTGCTTGTCATGGATCGACACGCCCTGGTCGCGGTAGACACGCTGGACTTCCTCGACCAAGTAGAGCTGGGTCTCGCGGATGCCCTTGATCTCCATGATCTCCTTCGGATCGAAGGGACCATCGACAAGCGGATCGCCGGCCTTCACCGACTGGCCATCTACCACGATCGGGCGGGCACCGAGCGGCAGAACCACTTCGTGCTCTTCGCCGGCGTCGTCAATGACGACAACAGGAATGCCCTTGCCCTCGTCTTCACGAAGGTGGAGGATGCCAGTTGCCTTGGCCAGACGGGCCGAGCCCTTCGGCGTACGAGCTTCGAAGAGTTCGACAACGCGGGGCAGACCGCCAGCGATGTCCTTACCTGCAACACCACCGGTGTGGAAGGTCCGCATCGTCAGCTGAGTACCGGGCTCACCGATCGACTGAGCTGCGATGACGCCAACGGCCTCACCAAGTTCAATCATCTTGCCGGTGGCCAGCGAGCGGCCGTAGCACAGGGCGCACACACCGAGCTCGGCGTCGCACGTGAGCACCGAACGCACACGGATCCGTGTGATGTCCTTGTCCTCACGGAGTGCTTCCATCTCCTCGTCGCCGACAATTGTGTTGCGTGGCAGAACCTTGCGGCCGTCTTCCATTGCCTTCGCAAGGTTGGTGTCTTGCAGCAGCGCACGACCATAGAGCTTGGTCTCGATGTAGGAACGGACGTTGGCCGTGTCCGGCGTGACGTTCTCGATCCACACTCCGAGAGTCGAGCCACAGTCGTCTTCGCGGATGATGAGTTCCTGAGCAACGTCGACGAGGCGACGAGTCAGGTAACCAGAGTCAGCGGTTCGGAGTGCGGTGTCGACCAGACCCTTACGAGCACCAGGAGTAGCAATGAAGTACTCAAGGGTTTCGAGGCCCTCACGGAAGTTCGACTTGATCGGGCGAGGAATCATGTCACCACGCGGGTTGGCAACCAGCCCGCGCATGCCAGCAATCTGACGCATCTGCGTCATGTTGCCTCGGGCGCCCGAGCCGACCATCATGTCGATCGGGTTGAACTTGGCTTCCTTGAACTCGCGTTCCATCTCGGCTTGCACCTCGGCGGTGGCGTCGGTCCAGATGCGCACTTCCTGCTGACGGCGCTCACCGTCGGTAATGATGCCACGACGGAACTGCGTCTCGACCTTGTCGGCCTGGAGCTCGTACTCCTCCATCATTGCCTTCTTGGCCTTCGGAGTCCGCACGTCGTCAATTGACACCGTGATGCCGGACTGCGAGGCAAAGCGATAGCAGAGGTCCTTGATGTTGTCCAGAGCGTTGGCCACTTCGGCCTTGCTGTAGTTGTCGGAGAGCTGCTCGACGATGACGCCCATCTCCTTCTTGGTGACAAGGTAGTCGATATGACCGAACTTGTCGGGGTACGACTCCTGGATCACTTCGCCGCTGTCAGCGACGCGACGCTGAGGTAACGCCTCTTCAAAGAGGGCGCGACCGGCAGTGGTCTCGAACGGCACTTCGCCTGGAACACGGACGTTAATCACTGCGTGCAAGTCGAGCGTCTTCTCGTCGTAAGCACGGAGCACTTCCCACAGGTGGCGGAATGTGCGGCCTTCGCCCGGAGCCCCAGCAATCGACTCGGTGAGGTAGTAGCCACCGATGATCAGGTCTTGTGACGGCGTGACGATCGGGCGACCCGATGCCGGCGACAAGATGTTGTTGGCCGACAGCATGAGCACACGAGCTTCGGCACGAGCCTCAGCTGAGAGCGGCACGTGGATGGCCATCTGATCACCGTCGAAGTCGGCGTTGAACGCCGTACACACGAGCGGATGGATCTGGAGCGCCTTGCCCTCAACCAGCACAGGCTCGAACGCCTGAATGCCAAGACGGTGCAGCGTGGGCGCGCGGTTCAGCAGCACTGGATGCTCTTGAATGACGTCTTCGAGGACATCCCAAACCTGCGGGCGGCGACGCTCGACCATGCGCTTGGCGGTCTTAATGTTCTGTGCCAGCTCAAGGTCAACAAGGCGCTTCATGACGAACGGCTTAAACAGCTCGAGCGCCATCAGCTTCGGCAGACCGCACTGATGTAGGCGCAGCGTCGGGCCGGCCACGATGACCGAACGGCCCGAGTAGTCGACGCGCTTGCCGAGGAGGTTCTGACGGAAACGACCCTGCTTGCCCTTCAACATGTCGGACAGCGACTTGAGCGGGCGGTTGCCCGGGCCGGTGACTGGACGGCCACGACGGCCGTTGTCGAAGAGTGCATCGACTGCTTCTTGCAGCATGCGCTTCTCGTTGTTGACGATGATCTCCGGTGCACCGAGGTTGAGCAGACGCTCCAGACGGTTGTTGCGGTTGATCACACGACGGTAGAGATCGTTGAGGTCGGATGTCGCGAAGCGGCCACCGTCGAGCTGCACCATCGGGCGCAGCTCCGGCGGGATAACCGGGACCACGTCAAGGATCATGGCCATCGGATCGTTTTCGCGACGACCGTTCTCATCGCGACGGTTGAATGAAGCAACAATCTTCAGGCGCTTGATGGCCTTCTGCTTGCGCTGGGCGCTGAGCGGCTTACGGCCGGAGTCGCCGACGTCAATGGCTTCGCGGAGCTTGATCTCTTCTTCGTCGAAGTCGATCCGATTGATGAGCTGCTTGATGGCTTCGGCACCGGTGCCGCCTTCGAAGTACTCGCCGTACTTGTCGCGCATTTCACGCCACAACATCTCGTCTTCGATGATCTTGCGAGAGTGGACGCTCTTGAACTCATCCCATGTCCGCGCGACGAGATCGAGCTCGATGGCGTACCGCTCGCGAATGCCTTCGAGTTCCTTGTCCCCTTCACGCTGCAGCTTCTTGAGATCGGCAGGCTTGGCGCCTTCTTTCTCAGCAGCAACCACGGCCTCTTCGAGTTCCTTGAACCGACGATCAATGGCGATCTCGAGTTCCTTGTTGATGGCCTCGATCTCTTCGAGGTACTCGGCCTCGAGGCTCGGCAGTGCTTCGTGGCGGCCGTCTTCGTCAACCCAGCTGACGAGGTGCGCAGCGAAGTAGATGACCTTTTCGAGCATCTTCGCCTTGAGTTCTTCCTTCGGCTCGATGCCGGCGAGGAGGTAGGCAAGCCACGAGCGGGTACCGCGGAGGTACCAGATGTGCACGGCCGGTGCGGCCAATTCGATGTGGCCCATACGATCACGGCGGACCTTCGAGCGTGTGACCTCGACGCCACAGCGCTCGCAGATGATGCCCTTGAAGCGAACGCGCTTGTACTTGCCGCAGTAACACTCCCAGTCACGAGTCGGTCCGAAGATCTTCTCGCAGAACAGGCCGTCCTTCTCGGGACGGAGCGTGCGATAGTTAATCGTCTCGGGCTTCTTCACTTCACCGTGTGACCAGTTACGAATTTGGTCTGCCTCAGCGAGGCCGATTTTCAGTTGGTCGAACATATTGACGTCGAGCATGTGGTTTCCCTTTTGTCGGTAGCTCTGGGTGTTCGGGGTTCATCGCACAGTTTCAGTTGGGGTCTGACCCCAACTGAAACTCAGCGGAAATTGCCTGCGCGCTCCGCTTTTTCTCGTTCGCGGCGTGCGTCGTCTTCATCGGTACCGCGCTCGGGACGTGAGATATCGATACCGAGCTCTTCGGCAGCGCGGAAGACCTCATCGTCGAGGTCACGCATTTCGATTTCCTGGCCATCCTTGGTCAGCACTTCGACGTTGATGCAGAGTGCCTGCATCTCTTTCATCAGCACCTTGAATGACTCGGGCACGCCCGGCTCGGGAACGTTGTCGCCCTTGACGATCGACTCATAGACACGGACACGTCCGAGCACGTCGTCGGACTTGATGGTCAACAGTTCCTGCAAGCAGTACGCGGCGCCGTAGGCCTCGAGTGCCCACACTTCCATCTCACCGAAGCGCTGGCCACCGAACTGAGCCTTACCACCCAGCGGCTGCTGAGTGATCATCGAGTACGGGCCAGTAGAGCGGGCGTGAATCTTGTCGTCGACCAAGTGGGCCAGCTTCAAGATGTACATGTAACCGCAGGTAATGGGATTGTCGTACGCATCGCCGGTGCGACCGTTATACAACGTCATCTTGCCGTCGGTGCCGACCAGCCGAGCACCAGATGCCGACTCGACGTTGAGGTTTGCGAGGATGTTCTGGATGACCGGGTGCTTGCCGGCCTTTTCGGTCTCGTCCCACTTGGCGCCGTCGAACACTGGCGTCGCCACGAAGGTAGCGGGCTTGGTGTTCGGGCGGGTCTTGGTCTCGGTACCACGGATCGGGTCGTCGCCGATCTGGGTGCCGTCCGGGTTGGTCCAACCCCAGCGAGCGCAGTAACCGAGGTGCGCTTCAAGCACCTGGCCCACGTTCATTCGGGACGGAACACCGAGGGGATTCAAGATGATGTCGACAGGCTGACCGTCTTCGTTGTACGGCATGTCCTCGATCGGAAGGATCTTGGAGATGACGCCCTTGTTGCCGTGACGCCCGGCAAGCTTGTCGCCCACCGAGATCTTGCGCTTCTGAGCCACATACACCCGCACCAACTGGTTGACGCCTGGGGGCAACTCGTCTCCGTCGTCACGGTTAAACACCTTGACGTCGATGACCTTGCCGGTCATACCGTGCGGCACCTTCAGCGAGGTGTCGCGAACTTCGCGAGCCTTCTCACCGAAGATCGCACGGAGCAAACGCTCTTCAGGCGTCAGTTCGGTCTCGCCCTTCGGTGTGACCTTGCCAACGAGGACATCGCCCGGCCCAACGTCGGCGCCCACGCGGATGATGCCGCGGTCGTCGAGGTCAGCAAGGATGTCGTCGCTCAGGTTCGGGATGTCACGAGAGATCTCTTCCGGGCCAAGTTTCGTGTCGCGAGCATCGACTTCGTGCTCCTTGATGTGGATCGACGTGAGTACGTCATCCTTCACGAGGCGCTCCGAAAGGATGATCGCATCCTCGAAGTTGTAGCCCTCCCACGGGATGAACGCCACGAGCAGGTTCTTGCCCAATGCGAGTTCGCCTTGGTCGGTCGACGGTCCGTCAGCGAGGATGACGCCCGCCGTCACCTTGTCGCCTTCGTTGACCAGAACGCGGTGGTTGATGCAGGTGTCCTGGTTCGAGCGACGGAACTTGGAGAGCTTGTAGGTCCGCTTGCCGAGCGTCTTGTACAGCACCGAGATCGCCTCACCGGAGACGTCGGTGACTTCACCGTCGTCTTCAGCCATGATCAGATCGGCGGCATCACGGGCGGCACGGTTCTCGATGCCGGTACCGATGTACGGCGCCTCGGCACGAAGCAACGGCACAGCCTGGCGTTGCATGTTGGCCCCCATGAGGGCGCGGTTGGCATCGTCGTGCTCGAGGAACGGAATCAGCGCCGTGGCAACGGACACGATCTGCTTCGGGCTGACGTCGATGAAGTCGACCTCCGACGGAGGCACGTAGCCGATGTCGGTAGTGGCACCGAAGAAGCTCTCAGCTTCGAGCATCTTGCGGAGATCCTCGAGGCTGGCGGCCTGCGGCGAACGGCGAACGAGCACACGCTCGTCGGCGAGGCTACCGTCGTCCTTGAGCGGCGTGTTTGCCTGGGCAACCACGTAGTTCTCTTCTTCGTCGGCTGCCATGTAGACGATTTCGCCTGTGACCTTGCCGTCCTTCACCTGGCGGTACGGCGACTCGATGAAGCCGAACTCGTTGACTCGGGCGTAGCACGACAGGCCACCGATCAGGCCGATGTTCGGGCCTTCCGGGGTTTCGATCGGGCACATCCGGCCGTAGTGGCTGAAGTGGACGTCTCGGACTTCGAAGCCGGCGCGCTCACGGGACAGACCACCTGGGCCGAGCGCAGAAAGGCGACGACGGTGCGTGAGGCCCGAGAGCGGGTTGACCTGGTCCATGAACTGCGAGAGCTGAGAGGTTCCGAAGAACTCCTTGATCGCAGCGACGACCGGACGAATGTTGATGAGCGTTTGCGGCGTGATTGCCTCGACGTCTTGCGTTGTCATGCGCTCACGCACGACACGCTCCATGCGGCTCAAACCAATGCGGACCTGGTTTTGGATCAGTTCACCGACGCTACGGATGCGGCGGTTGGCGAAGTGGTCCTGGTCGTCGAGTCGGTAGCCCGGCTCCTGCTTGACCAGATGCAACATGTAGCTGATCGTCGCGAGTACTTCGCAACGGCTGAGGACGTTCTGGCCCTCCTCGGGGTAGTCGAGCAGCGGCTCGCCTTCGGCGTTCAGGCCGCCTTCGAGGCCAAACAGTGTGCCGACCTGGCTGAGCTCTTCACCGAGCTTGCGGTTGATCTTGTACCGGCCGACACGGCTGAGGTCATAGCGACGGCTCTCGAAGAACGCGTTGCGGAAGTAGGCCTTGGCGGACTCGGCGGTCGGCGGTTCGCCCGGGCGGGCGCGCTTGTAGATCTCAATGAGCGATTCTTCCTGGGTCGGCGCAGTGTCGCGTTCCTTCTCCCATTGGCCCTCGAGGAAGTCGAAGTGGCTAACGAAGCGATCGAGAAAGCCCGGAGCGTTCTCTTCGTCGTAGCCGAGCGCACGAAGCATGGTGAAGACACCGAGGCGACGCTTGCGAGCGACACGCGTGCCGGCGGTGACATCCTTGCCCGGCTTGTGCTCGACATCGAACTCCATCCACTCGCCGCGGTACGGGTGGATGGTGCCCTTGACCAGCTGGTGCTTGGTGAGGTTACGCAGGCGGAAACGCTCACCTGGCTCGAAGATGACGCCGGGGCTACGAACGAGCTGACTGACGACGACACGCTCGGTGCCGTTGACGATGAACGTGCCCTTCTCGGTCATGATCGGGAAGTCGCCCATAAAGACGGTTTGTTCCTTGATCTCACCGGTGTTGCGGTTCATGAACCGGGCGCGCACGAAGACCGGCGCGCTGTAGGTCATATCCTTTTCTTTGCATTCCTCAACCGTGAACTTCGGCGGTGGGCGCAGATCTTCGTCGAACGGGTCAAATTCGAGCTCAAGCTGGAGCGATTCCGAGAAGTCCTTAATGGGGCTGATATCGCGGAATGTGTTCGCGAGCCCTTCATCGAGAAACCACTGGAAGCTCTCACGCTGGACAGCAATCAGGTCGGGGAGCTCGAGCGGCTCCTTCAGATTGCCGAACGAATAACGTTCACGAGACACGGGACGAGTCGCCACGATCACTCTCCAAAGAGTTGAGGGTTGTTGCCAGGCTGCCGGGCGCGCTGAACCACACCTGATGAATGGTGGGGGGACAGTAGACGCACGGCAGCGTGCCAGACTATCTACGTGGGGCGAGCAATATCAACCGCAGACAGCCTGAATTCGCGCTGCGGGCGTACATTTCCTGGATCGACGATGTTGAAAGTGTCATCGACGAATTGCGAGCCAACGTAAAGAACATCCCTCGAAATGTCAAGCATCTCAGCAGTATCGCCACGAAATTCATACGTGACCAGGTGCTCTGCTGACGTCACCGGAGCCCCATTTCGCCTGAAGTGACGCCTCGAAGTTGGCTGATTCACGACTCGATGTCGTCTGCAGGACGTCAGTTGGGTCACTGACTCAGAGCGCGACAGAGCCCGGATGCACACCGAGGGGTCGACATCCGGGCTCTGGCTTTTCTCGGAAGAACTCAGGTCAGCAGCGCGCTGCGCCGCCGACTGATCACTTCACTTCGACGTCAGCGCCAACTTCTTCGAGCTTGGCCTTGGCGGCTTCAGCGTCAGCCTTGCCGACCTTCTCCATAAGCGGCGTGGGGGCGGCGTCGACGAGGTCCTTGGCGTCCTTCAGACCCACACCGAGAAGGTCCTTGACGACCTTGACGACCTGGATCTTCTGTCCACCTGCACCGTTAAGAATGACATCGAATTCGTCCTTCTCTTCGGCTGCTTCGGCGGCGCCACCAGCGGGAGCTGCTGCAGCCATTGCTACAGGGGCAGCAGCTGTGACGTCAAACTTCTCTTCGAAGGCGTCGAGGAGCTCTTTGAGCTCGATGACGGTCTTGGCGCCAATAGCGTCGAGGATTTCTTCGTTAGTCATGATGTTCTCTCTTTTCGTTCAGTTTCAGTGCGGGGCCGTTCGACCCCAGAAATATGGGGTGTTCAGGCTTCGGCTTCCTGCTTCTCGATGAGAGCAGAGAGTCCGAACGCGAACTTGTTTGGCAGTGCCTTGAGCAACCGTGCGGTCTTGACCAGGGGTGCTTGGAGTGCGCCAGCAAAATTTGCCAGCAACTCGTCGCGCGACGGCAGGCTGGCCAGTGCTTTGACATCATCAGCGGACATCGGCGTGTCGCCGAGCATGCCGCCCTTGATGACGAGCAGCGGGTTCGCCTTGGCCGCATCGATCAGCGCTTTTGCTGCGCCCACCAAATCATCGGCGGCGAAGGTGAGCGCAGTCGGACCGGTCAGGTGATCATTGAGGCCGTCGCGACCGGCGTTGGTAGCGGCAAGCTTCGCCAGGGTGTTTTTGTACACCTTGTGCTCGGCGCCAACAGCGCGCAGCGGGGTACGAAGGTCTGCCATCTGGCTGACCGACATGCCGCGGTACTCAGTGACGAACACTGCGCTGGCTTCTTTGAGCTTTGCAGTGATTTCCTCGACCTTTGCGACCTTGTCGGGTCGCGGTGCGTTTGCTTCTGTCATGTGTGTTTTCCTCCTCTCGCTCAACTCGGGGTGCTCGCGATGTTCAGCGAACACCTCCAAGGAGCGACCAGCGAGACGATGTCTCGAGCCGTTACCTCGTGGTATGCACCTCGGTTGGCGTCTCCTTCACGAAATGTGGAGGATCCATTACCCGGATTTCTCCGGACCAACGGTCTCTGGCGAGCGACCTATTTTACAGGGCCTCATACTAAGGCTCGCGCGTCGAGGTTCCACGCGGTCCCGCGACTGGGCCTGATCTACAATGACGGGATGGTCGGAGAGAATCGCAGGGTTGCAGCCGACTCGTCTGCCCATGCCCAAGGTCTCACAGACAACCTCACGAAGCAGGGCTTCGCTCTCGAGTCCCAGAGTGCCGGCGAGTGGACGCTGCGTAAGGAACGCCGCCGAGGCGATCACGTGGTCACGATTGCCATTTCGCAACCGTCGGTGATCCAGCAGCCCAACCTGGTGACGCCCCCAACATCTGGTAGCTCAGCATCTGCCAACTGGGCGCCACCGAAATTCTGACTCCCCCAGCCTTGTGGGTCGACGGGGGACAGTGGCCGCTGGCCAGAACTCGTCCACGCACGGTGCCCAGTCGAAAACGACGAATGCCCGCACCACAGTGCGGGCATTCGTTCAGTCTTTCCACGCGGCGCCAGGTTCGAGACGCTGAATCAGCCTTCGCCAGGCAGCACTGGCTTCAGGCGCTGAATGTCCACCTTGACGCCGGGGCCCATCGTCGACGAAACGGTGATCTTCTGGATGTATCGGCCCTTGGCCGACGCAGGCTTCGCACGCTGGACCTCTTCGATCACTGCGAAAATGTTCTCAGCCAGCGCTTCAGGGGTGAAGCTAGCCTTGCCGACAGTGAGCTGCACGTTGCCGTAACGGTCGGTGCGGTACTCAACTTTTCCGCCCTTGAACTCAGTGACGGCCTTGGCGACATCCGGAGTGACGGTGCCGGTTTTCGGGTTCGGCATCAGGCCACGGGGACCGAGCGTGCGGCCGAGACGACCAACAAGCGGCATCATGTCCGGTGTCGCGATGACGAGATCGAAGTCCATCATTCCTCCCTCGATCTGTTCGAACAGGTCGTCAGCGCCCACGATGTCGGCGCCGGCTTCGCGGGCAGCGTTAGCTGCTTCGCCCGAAGCGAACACGGCGACACGAACGTCCTTGCCGGTGCCCTGAGGGAGCGCGACAGTTCCGCGCACCATCTGCTCGGCCTTGCGGGGGTCGATACCGAGACGGAACGACACGTCGACGGATTCGTCGAACTTCGCCGTCGCGGTCTCTTTTGCCAGACGGACTGCGTCGGCCGGGGTGTACATCGTCTCACGATCGAACTTCTTCGATGCGTCAATAAATTTCTTGCCTGACATATATGTCTCCCTCAGTAGTACGTCCGCCGGTCGAGGTGAGCCGGTCGAGACGTTGTTCGGTGGTTATCTGAAATAGTTGCGAAAGGGGCCTGACCCCATCCGTAACTTTGGTTGTCTTGATATGGGACGTCAGTCGCCCCGGCATCATGAGCTGACAGTGATCCCCATCGAGCGAGCCGTGCCACGGACTTGAAGCTTTGCGGCTTCCATGTCGTTGGCATTGAGGTCAGGCATTTTGATCGTGGCGATCTCTTCGACCTGGGCCTCAGTGATGTTGCCAGCGATTTCTGAGCCCGGGTTGTTCGCAGCCTTGGAGAGTCCGGCCTTCTCGCGGATCAACGTCGAGGTCGGCGGCGTTTTCAGAACGAAGGTGAACGTACGGTCGTCGTAGATCGTGATCTCAGTCGGCACCACTGTGCCGGCCTGGGCCTCGGTTTGGGCGTTGTACGCCTTGACGAAGTCCATGATCGCGATGCCGTGTGGTCCAAGAGCGGTACCAACGGGCGGGGCGGGACTCGCCTTGCCAGCTTCGATTTGGATCTTGACGACGGTGAGGACTTTTTTCTTGGCCATGTGATTTCTTCTCTCGGGGTTTCTATTCAGTGTCAGTCAGCGAACGACGCTGATCAGAGTTTGGTGACGAGCTACAGCTTCGCAGCGAGCTACAGCTTCGCAACTTGGCTGAAGTCCATTTCCACCAGGGTCTCGCGACCGAAGATGTTGACGAGGACCTTGAGCTTGAGGTGGTCGGCGTTGATTTCGGCGATTTCGCCGGTGAAGTCGGCAAACGGGCCTTCCTTCACACGTACGCTCTCGCCTTCTTCGTAGTCGAGCTTGGCCTTGCGGCGCGGTGCGTCGGCTTGGGCGTTGGTTTTCGGCGACAGGAAAGTCTTGACCTCACGACGCGAGAGCGGCGTGGGCTTCTGGCCCTTGACGGCCTGGCCAACGAAGCCGGTGATACCGGGCGTGTTGCGGACGCAATACCACGACTCGTCGTCCATCTGGCAACGCACCAGCAAGTAGCCCGGAAAGACCTTCTTCAAGACGGTTTGCTTCTTGCCGTTCTTGAACTCGTCGACTTCTTCCATCGGAATGACGATCTCGTAGATCTTGTCTTCCATGTTCATGGACTGAATGCGAGCGTTGAGGTTCGCCGTGACCTTTTTTTCGTAGCCCGACTGGGTGTGCACGACATACCAGTCGCCCGGGCGGAGCAGCGGATCGTCGTACGGAACCTCTTCGACTTCTTCTTCGACTACAGCAACCTCGTCGAGTGCTGCTTCGGAATCGTCGGCAGGTGTACCGCCAGCGGCATCACCTTCGTCAGCGGGCTCAGCCGTGACATCAACATCACCGGTCGGGAGCACGGCGTCAGCGCTGACAGGCCCGCCGACCGACGCCTCGGTCTCGACATCGGCGAGCACGTTGACGTCACCCGAAGGAAGCAGAGCGTTGGTTGCTTCGACGTCAAGCGCAGCCAGCGCGTCGGTCCCGGTGGATTCGTTGTCGTCGGAGGTCATATCATCAGTACTGCTGTGGGGCATATCGTTGTCTGTCATCTCGTCGCTCATGATGCTCGGTAGAACCACTCGGACAACTGCCCGAACAGGTAGTCGAATCCGCCGACAAGTGCCGTAAGGAACACGACGGTGATGACGACGACGATGGAGTAGCGCGTGACCTCAGGACGCTTCGGCCAGGCCACCTTGCGCATTTCTTCGCGCACTTCACGCAAGTACTGAAGAACGCCAACACGCTCTTGATTCTTCTTCTGCTGGCGCGGGGCGCGAGTAGCTCTACCCTCCTCGTCGAGGGCACCCATCTTGCGAAGCTGTCGCTTCTGCTCACGGTTCAGATCATCAAGTGACACGTTGTCGTTACGTTCTCTCGTGTTCGAGTTGTTTGGTCACATCACCGGTATCCCGGTGAAATTTGCAGGGCAGGAGGGACTTGAACCCACAACCGTCGGTTTTGGAGACCGGTGCTCTGCCAATTGAGCTACTGCCCTCGGTTAGACGCACCAGGGTACCAGCGCATCGGGTGAGGCCGGGTCCGGCAACGAATGCCACCGACTCGCCCTCACGTTGTCGTCAGCGAGTCTCCTTATGGAGGGTGTGCTTGCGCTCACGCGAGCAGTACTTGTTCATCTCGAGGCGCTCGCGGTCATTGACCTTGCTCTTCATCGTGATGTAGTTGCGCTCTTTGCACTCGGTGCATTCGAGGGTCACTTTGACCCGCTTGTCATTCTTGGCCATGTCTGGCTCGCTTTCGTGTTCGTCGCCTGGGCGACGGGTGGTGACAGCACAACGGTCGGCTCGGACAAACCGAGCCGACCATTGTCGTCAGAAATTGCTTACTTCAGGATCTTGGTGACGCGGCCAGCACCAACAGTGCGGCCACCTTCACGAAT
>ERZ888423.1823-NODE-1823-length-17282-cov-12.009346_pt1 | contig 17282 bp, 19 predicted proteins | sample MGYA00520523_ERZ888423 | MGnify/ENA primary metagenome ERZ888423 (study PRJEB32303, sample SAMEA104408611) | aquatic metagenome | biome: Brackish water; feature: Pelagic; material: water | place: Baltic Sea | collected 2014-06-08T10:24:00 | depth 30,27 m ...
AAATTCTGAAATCAGATTGAAAGAAGCCATAGAAGAACGCATGCTCCAAATCACGTATGAAATGCCGAAGACATTGTGGGATTAGACTTTGAATATATCGCAGGGCAAACCCCGCTTGAAGAGGATGAATCCCAAGGGTTACGGATAAAAACCATTTCTACACGCTGGGAATTGGACGAATTTGAACAAAAGAATATTGAGGATTGCGTTCAATGGATTCAAGGTAGAACACTAAAAGTAGAGCACGTGTTTTCTGATGTATTTATAAAAGAAGTGCACCAGCGTATGTATTCAGGAGTGTGGTCATGGGCCGGAAAGTATAGACTTAGCGACAAAAACTTAGGAATAGACAAGTGGCAGATACAGCAAGCAAAGAGGAGTTTATGTGACGATGCGCAGTTCTGGATAAAGGAAGAAAGCTATGCTAAGGACGAGGTTGCTATCCGATTCAAGCACGCTATCGTCAGCATACATTGCTTTCCGAATGGGAACGGAAGACACAGCAGATTGATAGCTGATATTATAAACGAAAACATCTTTGGAAACGAACCATTCACCTTGGGATCCCTACAAATAAACGAGGATTCTGACGTAAGAAAAGAATACCTCAACGCACTTAAACAAGCAGATAGAGGAAATATAAAAGCACTTCTTGATTTCGCGAGATCTTGAGAATTCATGCTATGCTAACGAATAACAAGCCTACTTTTGTCCCGTGAAAAAACTACATCTGTTCGTATTGGCCATTTTGAGCCTTCCTGTTGTACACTTGAATGCGCAAACTGAAAATGCTCATCAACGAACTCATTCCTTTTACATGACCTGGGGATATAACCGAGCACATTATCAGGATTCTGATATTCGGTTTCAAGGCAAAGACTTCGACTTCACCTTATATGATGTCTCTGCACATGATGCGCCTACGCCCTATGAAACCAACACCTATTTCAATCCAGTACGTCTTACAATTCCTCAATTCGACTTTCGCGTTGGGTATTTCTTGAATGAAAAAACCTCCATTTCAGGCGGTTGGGATCACATGAAATATAAGGTCACTCAGCGTCAACGCGTGAAGATTGACGGCACAGTGAGCGAGAACTTCGTTCCCACGTATGCAGGCGAATACGATAATGCCACATTCGATTTAGCCCCTGATTTCATCAGACTTGAGCACACGAACGGATTCAACTTTTTGCGCTTCGCCATAGAGCGTCATGCAGAGCTTTGGGCCAATAAAAAGCAAACCCTTCATGCCGATGCCATGCTTGGATTCTCCCTAGGAGCAGCCCTACCTTGGACAGATGCGTACGTGGATAATGTGCGCTACGTAAACTGGGTACACCTAGCAGGATGGGGAACTTCAGGACAAGTGTCAGTGAAGTTCAGGGTTAAAAACACCTTCTTCATTCAGTATCAGCACCAGACTGGCTTTATGAACATGAGTAACATCATCTTCATGGATGACTCCCCGAACAGAGCTTCTCAGAAAATCATTTTCAACGAACAGAGCATCTCCATAGGAGCGCAGATTCCCATTTTTATCAAGGGGAACCCGAATCGTTCTGATCAATAAAGAAGTTCGGAAATTTTCTCCCCCACCTTCATCTTCACCTGTGCCCCAAGAATCATGGCGCGGTTATCAGCAATGTGCCCTACAGGAGCACCTACCATCACTGGAATTCCTAGCGGCTTTGCATAAGAAAGAATGATTTCTTCAGCGGTCATACCGTAAGGACTATCTGAGCTGAACCCAAAGGCTTTCGTGTTGTCCCTCAGATCAGTGAATCCACCTAGGATGATGCCGGTTAGTTTTTTCAGAACCCCAGTTCGAGTGAGTTGTAAAAGCAAGCGATCCATATGATAGATCATCTCGTCAATGTCTTCCAAAACCAAGATGTCTCCTTCTTGAACCGGGAAACAATCAGTGCCCAGAATACTTGAAAGAACAGATAGGTTTCCACCCACGAGTCGCCCCTCAGCTTGCCCCTGAATGGAACGAGAATCTGTGGTTATGGACCAGCTAGGCAACTTGCCTTCTAACGTATTGAAAAGCGAATCCATGGCTTCCTGCGTAGCACCTGAATAGGTGCTTGGCATAGCCGCATGAAGACTAGCAATGCCGGCATTCTGAAGAAATCCATGAAGCACCGTCACATCACTGAATCCCACGATCCACTTGGGGCTTTTCTTGAATCCATCTATGGAGATTCCGTCCATGATTTTATGTGTTCCGTACCCACCGCGCATGATAAAAATGGCCGAGATAGAAGCATCATCTAATGCAGCCTGAAGGTCCGCAGCGCGCTCATTATCCGTTCCTGCAAACTGACCATGACGGGCCATAAGATGCGTTCCTCGTGAGGTCTTGAATCCCTTAAGCGCGAGCAGAGATTCTGTTTCAAGAACCAAAGTTTCCTCAAGCCAGCGAGCCGTAGCAATGAGGCGTATGGCATCGCCTTTTTGAAGAGAAGGAGGAAGAGTAAAGCTCATATACAAATGGACGTATTAATTCGCTTGGAATAGCCCCTAGAAGAATTAGTAATTCAAGGTTCAAAGTTCAAAATGTAATGGGGGATGCTTCATTTCCATCTTCACATTCTTCTGTTCGAGTGATTCTGAGGAACGAAGAATAGTATCGAGAACCTGTTGTGCCGTGTCAAAAGCTGTTCTCGATACCTTTTGAGCTCATACTTCATTCAAAACACTCGAACAAAGCTTAAAAAATCGTAGCACTTCCAAGCATCATTTTCATTTTCATTCCCATTCTGGTCCCTGAGCTTGTAGAAGGGGCATTTCAATTCCCATTTTAATTCCAAAGGCCCCTCCTTTGGCAAGACCTATATTTGCCAACTATTACAAGAAACTGTGCCAGAAAGATACTTGATCACCTCCGCGCTCCCTTATGCTAATGGTCCATTACACATAGGCCATGTGGCTGGGGCTTACCTGAATGCTGATATTTATGTGAGGCACTTGCGCGCCTTGGGTAAGGACGTTGTCTGGGTATGTGGCAGTGATGAACATGGAGCCGCGATAACTATTCGCGCCCAGAAGGAAGGAACAGATCCTAAGTCCATCGTAGATCGCTATCATGCCTTAATTAAAGACTCCTTTGAGCGCTTCGGGATATCCTTTGACATCTATCACCGCACCTCTTCTGAATTGCATAAAGAGACCGCTCAGGCCTATTTCTTAGAGCTTGAGAAAAACGGCAGTTTCGAGGTGAAGACAACCGAGCAGTATTATGATGCTAAGGCAGGCATGTTCCTAGCCGACAGGTACATACAAGGAACCTGTCCTAATTGCCAGAACCCATCAGCTTACGGAGATCAATGCGAGAAATGCGGAAGCTCACTTTCACCTACTGAATTGATAGATCCTCGTTCTACGCTTTCAGGAGAAAAGCCTGAGTTGAAGGAAACCTCACACTGGTTCTTGCCTATGGAGCGCCATGAAGGTTGGATCAAAGAATGGATTGAAAAAGGCATACTGGACGGAAAGCCACACCACGACATTGATCAGTGGAAAAAGCATGTGATGGGCCAATGCAAAGCATGGTTGGATTCAGGCTTGCATTCCCGCGCCATGACCCGTGATTTGGACTGGGGAGTTCCTGTTCCATTGGAGCAAGGAAAAAACAAAGTGCTCTACGTTTGGCTTGATGCTCCCATAGGGTATATCAGCGCCACCAAGGCCTATTGTGAGGCCAATGGAAAGGACTGGAAAGATTATTGGCAGAACGATGAATCACAATTGATTCACTTCATTGGTAAAGACAATATCGTCTTCCATTGCATTATTTTTCCCATCCTTTTGAAGGAACACGGAGGGTATAATCTTCCGGTCAATGTTCCTGCCAATGAATTCTTAAATCTGGAAGGAGATAAGATCTCTACCTCCAGAAATCATGCGGTATGGTTGCATGAGTATTTAGATGAAATGCCGGGCCGTGAGGAAGAATTGCGCTACGTGCTTACCTCTATCATGCCTGAGGTAAAAGACAGTGAGTTTACATGGGATGATTATCAAGCCCGTGTGAACAATGAATTAGTGGCTATTCTGGGAAATTTCGTGAACAGATGCCTTGTGCTCACAGGAAAATATTTCGAAGGAAAAGTACCAGAGCCAAGTGAGTCAGAGACACCTGAAGAACTGAAAGAACTCTTCGCTACGAATGCCGATGAGGTTTCCACAGCTATTCAAGCCTATAAGTTCAGAGAAGCCATGCAGGCCGCAATGATGGGCGCCCGAATAGGGAATAAATACTTGGCAGATACAGAGCCATGGAAGCTCATTAAAACCGATGAAGAAGGGGTGAAGAAAATCCTTTTCGAATCCATTCGCATCATCGCTCATCTCATACGTGTGATGGGGCCGCTCTTGCCTGGAACTTCAGAAAAACTGAAAGGCATGTTGGGCGAAGGATTAGATGCTGAAGGCAAGGTGGTGAAAGGAGGAGCGCTGGGCGAAGTAGGCCTCCTGTTCAGGAAAGTAGAAGATGAAGAAATCACCTTCCAGAAAGAGAAATTGATCAAAGAACCTATAGCAGAAGAAGCAGCACAGATGGACGTGAAAGCAGAGATAGATTTCGAGACCTTTTCCAAGCTGGATATACGCGTGGGAAGCATCCTGACTGCAAAACCTGTGGAAGGCGCTGATAAACTCCTTCACTTGGAAGTGAAAGTGGGAACAGAGACACGCCAGGTGGTCTCAGGAATCGCGAAACACTTTAAGCCCGAAGAACTCCCTGGAAAACAAGTAACCGTCTTGCTCAACTTAGCACCGCGAAAAATCAGAGGAGTAATGTCTCAAGGCATGATTCTGATGGCCGAGGATGAAACAGGAAAGCTGGTATTCGTTGGTCCTGAAAGCGCCATAGATGACGGGAGTGAGGTGCGTTGAAGCGGAGTTCTCCTCCTATTCTATACTGAGCTTCTGTGAATAGATAGAGCCATCTTTTGAGCTAAAAACAAGAGAATAGATACCACTCAGAAGGCTCAGGTCACTCCACCATAAGCTGTTCCCCATCATACCAGACCCCTTTCTCTGAAATCCAGTGTAGGCTATACGTGCCAGTGGAGAGGCGAGGGAGAGACAGGTTCAAGATAAAACCCTCATTGCTGCCCGTAGGAGCTATTTTTTCTTCAAAGAACAGCCTACCTTGAAGATCATAGAGGAGAATGCGCGTAGCCTCGCTGTTATACGGCATGGTGGCAGTGCTTAGGGGCTTGAATTGAAGGCTCAGCGCTTGACCTGAAGTGACAGGATTAGGGAATACGGTCATGGAGCCGTCCAGGCCTATGATCTGCTCTTGAAGGCCACTGATGAGGTGACAGCCGGGTTCTATGCAGCCCATGCTGTCCACACGAAGAGTCCAGATATAATCAAGGCCTGGTACGATGGTATCAGAAAAGGAACGCTGTTGCTTGCCGGCCAAAGCGAAACCTCCATTTGGGAGTTCTACGATATCAAAGAAATTGCTGAAAGGTTTAATGCTATATGCGTCCAGATCGAAGAAGTTATAATAACGGGCATAAAGGCTGTCCAGCTCAGGGGAGAGCATGACCAGGGTAGCTTGTCTGTAATCATAGTTTATGGGATCATGAGTGTAATCGTTGTTCTGTCCAACGAAGGCCACATTGCCATTACTTAGGGTGATGGCCTGAAAGGCATAATGGTAGGCATTATGTGTGTCGAAGAGGAAATCCTCCAAGATGGTATAGGAATCTCCATTATCCTAGATCCGTTTCACCCACCAAGGGCCCTTCCCGAAATCGAATTCCTCAAGGCCGATATTATGAGTGATCACAGTGATGGTGCCATCTTGTAGGATACAGATTGGGGCCGTAGTTTCACTGTTCGAATTAAAAGGATCTTCATCTTCCCAGAACACATGTCTCCAGAGTTCATTGCCTTGGGCATCGGTTCTAATTATAACAATGTCCGAACCGTTTTGGGTGAGTAAGTTCTGGGAACCACTGAGCAGGATACCCCCATCAGGCAAGGCTTCAGAGTACCATATCTCTTTGACCTCAGGATATCGCTGATGCCAGAGGATATTTCCTTCCAGGTCGGTGCGGGTGAGGAGGCCTTTTATCTGATCGTAGGATGTGACGACACCAATAGAGTCTACGATGTATCCATGGACGATATAGCCTTGCCCGAGATAATCGCTGCAGCCGCGGTAGATCTCCACCTCATAGCCTGTGGAATCTACTGCTAAGGATTTTTTCCAAAGGACCTCTCCGCTATAATTCAGTTTGACCAAGGAGTCTCCATTGAGGTTGCCTTGCTGATAATTCAGCCACTCTGTAATTGGAGAAACAATTCCATCTTCAACTCTTGCCATTTCACCTAATTGAGCCACGTTAGTCTTGAATCCCAGATTAGAACTTGAGAATAATTCAGAGAGCAAGACTTCCCCTTCGGAGGAATATTTCAGATAGATGCCATGGGTCAGGGTATCAGCGCCTACAATACGACCCAGGACATGAAATTCCCCTTCATGGAAAGCGATGGCTTCCGCTACTCCTCCTCCATTGATAAGGAATGGATTCTCATAGATGACATTGAAAGTACCTTGGGCCCCGGCAAAGCCAGGACCCAGGCACCAACAACAGAGTATTAGAGCAAGCCTCAGCATCATTCTACAGAGAATTTAAGTGCATCCATTTGCATTCCATCAGACCAGAGAGAAGTAAGGTAAATGCCCTTCTCCCAGTTCCTGATATCCAGCTCTATCAAGCCTTTATCCTTCAGTTCAGCGTTGTATACTTGTCTTCCTAGCATATCATGGATTTTCAGTTCTGCCAGTCCATCTGCCTCAGCAGGATAGCCTATGAAGAGCTGCTCATGCGCGGGATTGGGACTGGCAGTTAAGTAGTTATAAGTCTACCGAAAAGTGGCATAGAATCAAGCTTTTACAAGAACAAGCTAAAAACAAAAACCTACCAAAACCTTGAATCTTAAACCTGTAATCTGGAATGAAAGCAGCTCAATCCTCAAACTTCAACAAAACATCTCCCTTCTCCACCGCTTGTCCTTTCATGATAGAAGAGAGTCTTACTACGCCATCTTGAGGAGCCTTTAGGATGTTCTCCATTTTCATAGCTTCTAGGATGATGAGCGGTGTTCCTACAGTTACGCTTTGCCCATCGCTCACACATACTTCGAGCACCAGTCCTGGCATAGGAGCTTTGAGGGCCTTCACTTTACTGCTTGTGCTCATGTTCATTCCCATGGCTTCAAGAAGCGCATCGAAACGGTCTTTTCCTTGTACTTCGAAACGGGTTCCGTTGATTTCTAGCGTAGCTTTTTTAACGGTGCGATCCAGTTCTTGAACCGTGACTTGATAAGAGCGTTCATTCAAGATGAGATGATACACTTCATCAGACAAGCGTAGCAGATCATAGGCATGCTCCTTACCATCGAGCAAGAGAACCTTGTTCTGCTTGAATTCTACTTTTCTTGATTGTTCCTTATCTAGTTGAATCTCCATGGCCCGAAAGATATCTATTTGCGTCCGAAATCAGCAGGAATTTCACCCCATGCCCTTGTCTCCCATTTCAAAATGGGATTCGAGTAGGTATTGTTCTTCAGCCACTCTTCAGCGCGTTTCACAAGCTCAAGAGCCTTAGGGCCACTGGCTTTGGTGTTCGCTTTTTTCTTTTTCACCCAAGCCATGGCGTACTTGGAATCAGAGTAGATGGGAAGATCACTGCGGCTCTTTTTTAAATAAGCCAAGCCATGCACAAGTGCAAGAAACTCAGCGATGTTATTACTGCCTCTTGGATAAGGACCAGCATGGAAAAGTTCAGTGCCTGTATCTGTCACTACACCACGGTATTCGAATTGTCCATTCACTGCATTGCAAGCCGCATCTACACAGATAGAAAGCGGGTTAGGAATCCCAATTCGCGCCTCTTCCTCAGGACTGAAATCACGGGTCTTTTTAAAGCCACGCCCTTCATAATTCTCTGGCCCTTCTTCGTAGGCCTTCTCTGCCAAGTTCTTGCTACCGAAAGACTTGTATTTAGGAGCACTTGCCCCTTCTATTTGCGCCTTACATTCATCCCAGTCGGTATAGATTCCCGGTGTATGACCGCTCCAAACCACGTAGTAAAGCGTCTTCTTTTCTTTGGGAGCTACGGCATTAGGATTCTTAAATGCAGCTTCAGCTTCAGCTAAACTCTCGAAGGAACGAAAGGAAGCCTCAGGAAACCCCGAAGTTTGGCGTTGACACTCATTCCAGCTGTTATACACACCTGGGTTATGCCCTTTCCAGACCACATAATATTTAGGCTTCTTACTCACTATTCGAAGAGCACTTGAACATTACTCGTGAAGAGTTTCACAGCAATGGCCATGAGAATAATCCCGAAGACTTTTTTCAATATGGCGATTCCACCCGTTCCAAGAATGCGTTCTATGGCCTTTGTACTCTTCAGCACAAGATAGACCACGATGATATTTAAGAAAATAGCCGCAATAATGCTTGAAGTAGAGTATTCAGCTCGGATAGAAATTAAAGTGGTCAAGGTTCCGGCCCCTGCGATAATGGGAAAAGCCAGCGGAACGATAGAAGCTATATCAGGATTCAGGTCCTTTTCTTCTTTGAACAGTTTCACTCCTAAAATCATCTCTAGAGCGAGGAACAACAGGATAAACGAACCCGCCACCGCGAAGGAATACACATCTACACCAATGATATTGATGATGCGCTCTCCTAAAATGAGGAAGGCAATCATAAGCCCAAGAGAAACCAAGCTGGTTTTCTCAGCATTGATCTTCCCGCTTTTCTGCTTGAGATCTAAGATGATGGGGACGCTGCCTATGATGTCAATTACAGCAAAGAGCACTAGGCTAGCGGTCAGTATTTCAGTCCAATTGATATTCATGGGGTGACTATTTGTTCAATAGTTTTAGGTAGAGATTCATGTTCGAGTTTAAGTACGCGAGCGGCAAGGCTAGCGGGAGTATCGTCAGGCATCACATCACAAGAAAATTGCGCGATGATGGCACCCGTGTCATAACCCTGATCCACATAATGTATTGTGCAGCCTGATTTTTTCTCATTGGCTGCAATCACAGCTTCATGTACGCGTATGCCATACATACCAGCACCACCATGTTCTGGGAGGAGAGAGGGGTGAATATTTATCATCTTTCCTTGGAATCCATTTAAGAAGGAAACTGGAATTTTTCTAAGGAATCCGGCCAATACGATTAATGAAATGCTTTGATCATTGAGCCTTTCAAAAAGAGCCCTTCCCAAGAGGTCATCATCGGTAATACACTCGTTATGCAACCCATGTTCTTTAGCCAATAAGAGAGCCTGGGACTTAGGCGAGCTAGCATAGATAGCCACCACTGAAAACGCCTTGGATTTCAAGGAAAAGTCAATAACAGCGTTGGCATTGGAGCCTTTACCTGAGACAAAGAGCACTATTTTTACTTCTTTCTTCATGCGATTGAGCTGCAAAACTATCCCAAATGCTAACTTCACAGTACAAGAAATTGAATGAGAGACGTTGCGAACCACATTCCTTTAATCACCACTCAGTACTCTGAGGAGGAGATGATGAGTAGGACTAAAGCCTTCTTCGAGGAGATGTCTAAGCGAAGAACGGTGAGGGAATTCGATACACGTCCCATTCCTAAAGCGGTCTTGGATAACTTGATTCGCACAGCTGGATCAGCGCCTTCAGGAGCTAATAAGCAGCCTTGGAGTTTTTGTCTAGTTCAAGATAAAGGAATCAAGCATAAGATTCGCGAAGCGGCAGAAAAAGAGGAGTACGAGAACTATAATGGCCGCATGGCAGATAGGTGGTTGGATGATTTGAAAGACTTCGGGACGGATCACGTCAAAGAATTTTTAGACGAAGCCCCATGTTTGATTGTGGTGTTCAAACGGGTGTATGAAATGGATGAACATGGAGGTCGTCATAACAATTATTATGTGAATGAATCGGTGGGAATCGCTGTTGGCATGCTACTTGCGGGGGTCCAACATGCGGGACTTGTGGCAGTCACGCACACTCCCAGCCCCATGAATTTCTTGGCTGAACTCCTAGAAAGACCTGAGAACGAACGCGCGTACCTCCTGATTCCAGTGGGATTTCCGAAGGAAGGCACACGTGTTCCCGATATTAAAAGGAAAGAATTAGAAGAGATAAGGGGGGAGTATTGAAGACAGAGTTTGTAAATAGCCCGAATCTTCATTTATTTGCCATACAATAAAAACGCCTTAAAACAGGAAATAAATGTCTGACGTACAAGCAAAAGTAACCGCGATCATAGTTGATAAACTTGGAGTGGATGAAGCAGAAGTTACCACCGAAGCGAGCTTCACCAACGACCTTGGTGCAGATTCACTAGATACCGTGGAACTTATCATGGAATTCGAGAGAGAATTCAATATCTCTATTCCAGATGACCAAGCCGAGAAAATCGGTACTGTAGGTCAAGCCGTAGAGTATATCAAGAACAACGTAGGCTGATACCCTATGCCAACAATTGAACTCAAAAGAGTAGTAGTTACTGGGCTGGGGGCATTGACCCCAGTCGGAAATAATGCCAAGGACTCCTGGCGCGCTCTATGTGAGGGCGTCAGTGGGGCTGCGGCCATTACTCATTTTGATGCGTCAAAGTTCAAGACCCAGTTTGCCTGCGAATTAAAGGGGTTTGATCCACTTGAACACATAGACCGTAAAGAGGCGAGGAAGATGGATGGCTTCACGCAGTATGCCATGGTGGCTGCTACGGAGGCTATCGCTGATGCGCGCTTGGTCGAGGATAAAGTGAATCAGGATCGTGTTGGAGTCGTGCTGGGTTCAGGGATAGGTGGTCTATTAACCTTCCAAGAACAAGTACTCGAATTTGGATCAGGAGATGGTACTCCTAGATTCAATCCCTTCTTTATTCCGAAGATGATTGTAGATATAGCCCCAGGCCATGTCTCCATGAAATACGGATTCAGAGGACCTAATTATAGCACCGTTTCGGCCTGTGCTTCTGCCACTAATGCCTTGATAGATGCCTTCAACCTGATTCGTTTAGGGAAGGCTGACGTCATGGTGTCAGGAGGGTCAGAGGCATGTGTGCATGAATCAGGTGTAGGAGGATTTAACGCCCTCCATGCACTTTCCCAGCGTAATGATAGCCCACAGACCGCTTCTAGGCCTTTCGATAAGGAAAGGGATGGATTCGTGCTCGGTGAAGGAGCTGCCTGCATCATATTGGAGGAATATGAGCATGCTAAAGCAAGGGGGGCCAAGATATATGCCGAGATGGCAGGAGGCGGAATGAGCGCTGATGCTTACCACCTCACCGCTCCTCATCCTGAAGGCTTAGGAGCCTTGAACGTGATGAGAGCGGCCTTGGAAGATGCTGAGATGACACCCGCTGACATAGATTATATCAATGTTCACGGTACATCAACACCACTTGGGGATATTGCAGAAAGCAAAGCTATCGTACGTGTATTTGGCGAGCATGCGTACAACTTGAACATCTCCTCTACGAAGAGTATGACAGGACATTTGTTAGGGGCTGCTGGTGCTGTTGAGGCTATGGCCATCATCAAATCTATTCAGGAGGATATTATTCCTCCGACTATAAACTTCAGCGTACCTGATCCAGAAATGGACCAGAAATTGAATTTCACATTCAATAAAGCTCAGAAACGCACCGTGCGTGCAGCCTTGAGTAATACCTTCGGTTTCGGAGGACATAATGCCTCCGTTATTTTCAAGAAAGCTCCTTAATGAGTCTTTTAGTTCGTTTATGGAAGTGGTTGACAAGAAACAGCAACTCTTCTGAAAACATTAGAGCCATAGAGGAAATCTTTGATTTGAAAATCAAAGACCCTAGCCTCTATCATCTTTCCCTAGTACATCGTTCATCATCCATAGAAAGTGCTGATAATGAGCGTCTTGAACTATTAGGTGATTCGGTTTTAGACCTAGTTGTAGTCGATCATTTATATAGGTTATACCCTGATTTGGATGAAGGAAAACTCACCAAATTGAAGTCTAAAATTGTAAGCAGGGAGCATCTAAGTGCTTTGGCTATACGAATGGGGTTGGTTACACGATTATCATTGGCCAAGCAGAAAGAACTTAGTCCTGAACTGCTAATAGGAAATGTACTGGAAGCGATTTTCGGAGCAATACACCTAGAGCAAGGATTTAGAGTAGCCCAGCTGCGCGCCTTGAAGATGATAGAGGATCACATTAAACTAGATAACCTCTTCGTGGATCTAGTAGATGCGAAAAGCAAGCTTCTTGAACAGGCGCAAAAGAACAAGTGGAACATTGTTTTTTCTGTCAAAGAAGAATCTCGTGAATCAGAATACCGGTTTAGTTCCAGAGTTAAATGTGGAGATAGAATTCTTGGTCAAGGAAATGGGAGTTCTAAGAAGAAAGCTGAGAAATCTGCAGCAGCACAGGCGCTTAAGACTTTGCAAGAAGAGAATCAGTCATAGTGTCCTTTGAACACAAAGTGATCATGTACATTTGCTAAAGAAGATGTCAGTTCATAAACTCATATTCGAAGACAATGAAGCTGTAGAGCTTATCGCATTGCGGAGCAGTGATTTGCCCTATAAAGTAGTGTGGAGGCTCAACAAGGCCTTAAATGTCAAGTTGAGTAAAGTGGGGGATTATGAGCTGAATCGAGAACTGAATCAGATAGCCGTAACAGGCCTGTTTCAAGCTGAATTTAAAGAGCCGTCCTTCGAAGTGTTTTCTTTGGGCAAAGAAGAAGCTGAATCAGAAGCCTTAGTGCTCGTCTCGAACAAGGATGAGGGCATCTTACTTTTCAAGGAGGCCAAGGGATTTGACATGGTTCTTTTCATGTCTTCCCAGCGTTTTGATTACGACCATATGCAAGACCTGTTAGATAGCCTAGAAGAGACGATGGTCACGAAACGAATCTCCTGTTTATCGTATTCTAAATTTAATACACCATTCAATTATTTCGACCTGTGAGACCTATTAAGAAAAAGACCAAGATAGTGGCCACCATTGGCCCGGCTAGTTCCAGCTATGAGAACCTGAAGGCCTTGGCCATGGCAGGTATGGATGTAGCACGTGTGAACTTCTCGCATGGTGAATATGACAAGCATCTTGAAGTCGTGGAACGTATCAGGAAACTGAATGAAGAGACAGGGTTCCACATAGCTATACTTGGCGACTTACAAGGCCCTAAACTGCGCGTAGGAGATATTGCAGAGGGAACGATGGAGTTAGAAGATGGTTCTGAAGTAATCTTCTGTACAAAGCCTGACGTGAAAGGGACTATTGAAGTGCGCTACGATTCCTTTGCCCAAGACGTAAAGAAAGGAGAGTTCTTCTTGATTGATGATGGAAAACTAAAGCTAGAGGTCATTGCCTCAGACGGCAAGACTAAGGTCACTGCGAAAGTGATTCACGGGGGAACATTAAGCTCAAGAAAGGGATTGAACTTGCCTGACACAGAGATTTCCTTGCCTTCCATGACGAAGAAGGATAGAGCTGATTTAGAATTTGCCATAGAGCATGACTTCGATTGGATTGCCTTGTCATTTGTACGTACAGCAAGGGACATAATAGAGTTGAAGCATATCATCTCAGACAGAAAAGGAAGGTCAAGGGTCATTGCGAAGATTGAGAAACCTTCAGCCGTTAAGAACATTGACGAGATTATAAGAGAGTCTGATGGTTTGATGGTCGCGCGTGGTGACCTAGGTGTAGAAACACCCATGGAGACGGTACCCCTAATCCAAAAGATGATCATCAAGAAGTGTAGGCAGATAGGAAGACCTGTTATTGTAGCTACTCAGATGATGGAAAGCATGATCACGAATTTCCAACCTACGCGTGCTGAGGTGAATGACGTGGCTAATGCCGTCCTAGATGGCACCGATGCAGTGATGTTGAGTGCAGAAACGTCCGTAGGAAAGTACCCTATACAGGTTGTTCAGAGCATGAGCAAGATTATTCTTCACATGGAAGATCATGACATCCTCTATTCGAATGATCATGTCAGCGTGTCAACGGAAGAAGAACGAATGATCTCAGATGCCATTTGCGAAGCTTCTACGGTCCTCGCTAAACAAACCCGTGCGAAGGCTATTGTGACCATGACGCATTCAGGATATACCGCTATTCAGATTAGCAGTTATAGACCTAAAGCACACATCTTCGTATTCACATCAAATAGATCGCTATTGGCCAAATTGAGCCTCGTATGGGGTGTAAGTGGCTTCTTCTATGATAAGATGGTGAGCACGGATCATACTATTGCTGACATCAAATATATACTCAAGACAGAGGGAAAGATGAAGGAAGGCGACTTGGTGATCAATATCGCGAGCATGCCCATCTCGGAGCAAGGTATGACTAACATGCTGAAATTGAGCAGGATAAGCTAAGTCACAAGTACTTAGAGCGTGCGAAATTGATTCAAGAATCGCACGTCATTCTCAAAGAACATTCGTATGTCTGGGATTTGGTAGCGAAGCATAGCGATACGCTCTATGCCCATGCCGAAGGCGAACCCTGAATAGACCTCAGGGTCTATATTACAGTTCTTCAATACCTCAGGATCTACCATGCCGCATCCCATGATTTCAAGCCAACCGGTTCCTTTCGTGATGCGATAATCGGTTTCTGTTTCTAAACCCCAGTATACATCCACTTCAGCACTTGGCTCAGTGAATGGGAAATAAGAGGGACGAAGCCTGATGTCGGTTTTCTCTCCTAGAAATTCCTTTGCGAAATAGAGCAAGGTCTGTTTCAGATCAGCGAAAGAGACCCCCTTATCTATATAGAGCCCTTCTATCTGATGAAACATGCAATGTGAACGTGAGGAGATGGCCTCATTTCTGAATACTCGACCAGGCGAGATAGTGCGAATAGGTGGCTGGGAACCCTCCATTACACGTACTTGAACGGATGAGGTGTGGGTGCGCAAAGCTTCGTCCTTTCCTACGAAAAACGTATCCTGCATATCACGAGCGGGGTGCTCAGGGGGGAAGTTAAGCGCTGAGAAATTATGCCAATCATCCTCTATCTCAGGCCCTTCACTCAGGCTGAATCCTATACGAGAAAAGATGTCTATGATCTCTTCCTTAACTAAGGTAATGGGATGAATACTGCCGGTGGCCGAGCTATGGCCGGGCCTGCTAGAATCTATGCGTTCCTTGGCAGAATCAGAGGACTCATGGTCCTTCCAAGATGCGATCTTCTCATCGACCAGCATACGCAGGCCATTGATGGACTGACCCACCTCTTTCTTCATCTCATTTGGCACATCCTTGAGCTCCTCATAGAGTTGTTTCAGGTGTCCTTTTTTTCCAGCATACGCGATTCGGAATGCTTCTAGGCCGCTTGCAGGCAGCTCTTTTAAGGCGTTCAATTCGGCTTCTAGCTTCTCTATTCTTTCTTTCAAATCCATATTCCAATCCAATGATTGTCTGTTTTCAAATCAAGTGAGATTCGTTGACAGCTTTCTAGATAATGAGCGATTGATTACTTTCGCTCTTCAGTATTTTGGGATACGAAGGTAAATAATCACTACATGCACATCAGAAAAGCCATAGGCATTCTTCTAGTTCTCTTCGTTTTTGCGGCTTGCAAGAAAGAAAAAGACACCTTAGCGGTAATCACAGTTGTCAATATAAATGGACAAGCAGTGGAAAATGTGAAGGTGAGATTATATCCTGAGCCCTCTATAGAAGGGGCTAATCAAGGGGAACTCATTGATGAAGTGGAGCAGTTCACGGACGCGGCTGGACAGACAGTCTTCGATTTTTCTTCCTACTACGAATTAGGCCAAGCTGGCTTCGCGGTGCTTAATATAGAAGCGACCAAGGACACACTATCAGCTGAGGGAATTATCAAGATAGACCCAGAGGTGACTAATTCTGAGACGGTCATCATTCAGTAATCATCTGATTTTCCAGATTTTTTTACACTAAGCTTCTTTTTTTCTTCCACTTCTCCTCTTCAGAGATGAAAGACGGATGCGCGTTTCTGCGCCTACGTCTTCATACCATAAGCCCTGTTCGTTTTCAACGAGCGTAACATTTACGCAGGACTTGCCGTAAAACTGAGCAACGATTGAACTAAACAGAATTTTTTCAATGCGGCTTATTAGAACTATAATATCCATACTTATTATCATGTTGTTCTTGCCTACACAGGGTCAGGACCTATGGAATAAGGCTATCCTCACATCCTCTGATGACAGAGCATTGGCAACTGCTGTGAGCCCTAATGATGGCTCAGTGGTATTGGTAGGAGAAGTGGCTTCATCCCAGGCGTATTTAAATCCGTTAAGACCATATGGCGGTGGAACCTTAGATGGCTATGTGGCGAAGTATACACCTGATGGCGGTCTTCTTTGGGCAACACATATAGGCGCTGAAGGAAGAGATGCTTGTGGAGACGTGGTCATTGACGAGTCAGGGAATATATATGTGACTGGCTATTACGAGACCATCGGGGGCTATGTACCTGCAGATCTTGCGGGGGATCATCAAGGGGCTGGCAGTAAGGACGCATTCATCTTGAAACTCGACCCCAATGGCGCAGTACTATACTTCAACACGCTAGGCAGTACAGGAAGAGATCACGGTCTTCGGCTAGCGATAAAATGGAATAAAAGGGTAATTGAAAGTGGTTGGTATGATGAAATGAGATTAAACATAGCAACTGCTGAAATGGAAAAACAAAAATTACTAATCGATAAATAACTAAATGAAGTATTTAAAATTAATTTCACTGTTACTTTTATCGGTAATCTCATCTATTACTATTTTCTCTCAAAGCAACAGTTGTAGTGCTTTAGAACCAATTTGTACAGACGTAGGTTTAAATTTCCCTGCTCAAACGGGTGTGGCAAATGCCAGTACTACGTATCCAGGTAACGCTTATGGTTGTCTAGCCACATCTCCAAATCCAACATGGTTTTATATGGAAGTAGCAACAGCAGGAAGTATTGATATGGATTTGTCTGCTGGGGCTGATATTGATTTTGCTTTATGGGGCCCATTTTCAAGTCTTGCAAATGCTCAAGCTAATTGTAACTCTTATGGTTCAGCAGTAGATTGCAGTTATTCCGCTGCTGCAACCGAAAATGTAAATGTGCCAGTATCTCAAGTTGGTGAAGTGTATGTATTGTTAATTACAAATTATGCATCAGTTCCTCAACAGATTACGCTAACACAAACTGGTGGTACGGGTGCTACCATCGCTCCATTAGCCAATGTGACAAACCTTCCTGCAGTAACGGGACAA
>ERZ888423.1824-NODE-1824-length-17273-cov-12.852828_pt1 | contig 17273 bp, 9 predicted proteins | sample MGYA00520523_ERZ888423 | MGnify/ENA primary metagenome ERZ888423 (study PRJEB32303, sample SAMEA104408611) | aquatic metagenome | biome: Brackish water; feature: Pelagic; material: water | place: Baltic Sea | collected 2014-06-08T10:24:00 | depth 30,27 m ...
CACAAACTCCTATTGGTTTTGGTAGCGATGGAAATGATGCTGGTGCTTGGAATTCCGGATATGTATTGTCAACAAATAATGAAAATTTTCTTGAAAAAACATTGAAATTAGCATATAGTTCGACAGATAAAACGATTTCATTATTTAATAATTCGGACGATTCTTTGACTGTTGAAATATTTAATGTGTTGGGTGTTAAAGTATTCTCGAATAGAAACTTTAATAGGCATACAAAAATAAATGCCTCTAATTTTAAAACCGGGGTTTACTTATTAAAAGTTTTGGATAAAAGCAAATCATTTTCTAAAAAATTTATTGTTTTTTAGAAATCTAACATTCTAATTTTTTAAATACGGTAATTATGAAAACAAACAAAATCTTTTTTTTTCTTCTAATTTTTTCTATTAAGTTATTTTCTCAACAATCAATAGTAAAAGTTGAAGGAGTAATCATTGACTCAGGAAAAACCACTATCCCTTATGCAGCTATTGGAATTGTGTCAAAATCTATAGGGACGTCAAGTAATGATGATGGAGAATTTTCCCTTAAACTAAGTAAAGAAAATTTAACAGATTCACTTACTGTTTCAAGTATTGGATTTAAAAGTTTTAAAATTAAAGTCCAAGATTATATAAATCAAAAAGAAAAGACAATCATTATTCAAGAAGATGTTGTTTCGTTAGGTGAAATTACCCTAATCAAACCTGACTATTACGTTAAAAAAGCATTAAAAAACATCAAAAAAACAAGCTTAAACTCACAGCATCAATTATCAATTTTGTATCGAAGATTTTCCACAGAAAACAATACTCCAAGATTTTTGGTAGAGCATTATTTAAACGTAATTGATAGAGGATTAACCATTCCAGAATTTGAAGAAATAGAAGTGTTAGAAGGAAGAAAATCGGTTGACTATAGATATGTTAAAGAGAAACAACCTTTTCATGCGATTGAAATGGTTGCAAAGCAAAACCCATTAAGAGGTGATTTTTATGCTTCTGATTATGATTGGAAAGTTACAGGAGAATCTTCTTATGATGGAGAAGATTTAATAATTGTTGAAGGTGAAAATAAAGAGGTTCCTACATCTTGGGTACGATTATATATTGGTATTGAAACTTTTGGTATTTATAAGTTTGAAAAGTCTCACAACCAAGCAGTATATATTTATAAAAAGGATAAGGAAGGAAAATTATATTTGAGTTACCACAATAGAGAATGGAAATCACAAGGGCAAATATCACCTCATTTAAGAGGATTATTAAAATTGAATTCTAATAAAATTGACTTGTCTTATAGGCATGAAGCTGTAGTTCTTGGGATTGAAACTGATTGGAAAAAAATAAATGTTAAAACAAATGCCAGAATTAGAACAGATATGGGAGACTTTAAAGTGCCTTATGACCCAATATTTTGGGAAAATTTGAGCATACCACCAGACTCTAAATTTTATATAAAGAACAAAAAAGAACTAGAAGCTATTTTTGGGGTGCCATTAAAAACCCAATACAAAGCTGTTAATTAAAAGCAGTATTATAAAAATAATAGCCTTTTTTTTAGTTTCTGATAAATATTTAGCAAAAATTTATAAAAACCTCAATTATTAGCAAAAAATTAATACTTTATTAATCAATAGTCCTTCTTTTACAAAATATTTAAAACATAAAATCAAACTATTAATCACATTAATTTCCAGAATATGAAAAAAAAGAAATTGAGTTTACTATTATTACTCATTCCTTTTGTTGTTTTTTCTCAATCAAGAATTATCAAAGGTAAAGTAACTGATGAAAAAACAGGAGAACCTATTCCTGTTGTTTCTATCGTTTTAAAAACAACTAAAATAGGAGTTTACACAGATTTTGAGGGAGATTTCGAGTTGGATGTAAAAGGTGCTGAAAGCGGTATTTTAACATTCGGGTTTTTGGGCTATGAAACAAAAGATGTGCCTTTTACAAAAGAATCTACTGTAATAAATGTTTCCTTAGATCCATCTGCTGAAGAATTGGATGAAGTTGTTATTACAGCACTTGGTATTAAACGTGAACAAAAATCACTCACCTATTCAACCCAAAAAGTAGATGTTGACGATATGAAAGAAGCGCAAACATCTAACTTTTTAAATGCACTTTCAGGAAAAGCGGCTGGGGTGCAAATTGTGGGTTCTTCAACCCCAACAGGTTCTACAAGAGTAATTATTAGAGGTTTAACCTCTATAACAGGTAACAATCAACCTTTATATATTATCGATGGTGTTGCTTTAGATAGTGGACAGGGAGATGGAGATGTAACAGTTTGGAACGGAGGTAATGATATTGATTATGGTAGCCCATTATCTAATATTAATCCTGATGATATTGGATCTATTCAAATTTTAAAAGGTGCAAATGCAGCTGCTTTGTATGGTTCAAGAGCTTCAAATGGTGTTGTGTTAATTACAACAAAAAAAGGAGTAACTGATAATAGTAAGGTAGTAATCTCATTAAATTCTAATTTCTCTATGATATCAAATAGAGAATATCCTGATTATCAATATGCATATGGTAGTGGTGCATCAGGTAAATTGGCACTAAATATTTCAGGAATAGACCAAGTTACCGGGCTCCCTTTTATTGGTTTCACCACAAGAGCTTATGGAATGCCATTTTTAGGTCAACAAGTTATAGGATATAATGGTGAGGTAACTACTTATCAGCCGTATACAAATAACGTAAAAGAACTATATAAATTGGGTACTGTAAAGACCAATACTATTTCTGTATCAAAAGGAAATGAACAAGGATCTATTCGTTTTTCATACAATAATACAATTGGCGATCACGTAATGAAAGGAATGGAGCAACAACTTAAAAACAACTTTACATTGCGTATTGCTCAAAATCTTTCTAGTAAAGTAAAAACAAATATGACAATATTATATACAAACTTTAAAGTAGACAACAGGATGTACCAAAATGGTAGTGAAAGAAATCCTGCTAACAACTATATGTATATAAGACCTGATATGTCTCAGTCAAACTTATTACCTTATAAAGACTTAAATAACAATGCAATTGTTTTTAATGGCCCTTTTAATAACCCTTATTGGAATTTAAATGAAAACAGTAATGCAGATGAAACAAACAATTTAGTTGCTAATGTAAGTTTAAATTGGGAAATCTTAAGAGGATTAAATTTATCAACCAAAGTAAATGGGGCAATTAATGTAAGAGATGATTTTCAATTTAATAATAAAGGGGCTGCTTATGATCCAGATGGTTTGTTAATTAAAACAAACTCAAACCGACAAAACTGGAACTATGAAGCTATTTTAAATTATACAACTAAAATTAAAGATTTTTCTATTGTTTCTATAGCTGGTGTTAATCGTTTTGACTTGCGTTTTTCAAATCAAGTTTCTATAATCAATTCATTAATTGTCAGAGATATTATCAGTTTATTTAATACTCAAGACATTCCAATAATAAATGAAACTGCAGATAATAAAAGAATAAACTCTGTTTTTGGGTCATTATCTATGGGGTATAAAAACACTTATTATGTTGATATTACTGCTCGAAACGACTGGTCTTCAACACTTCCTGCTCAAAATAACTCGTATTTTTATCCATCTATTGGAGGGTCTGTATTGTTTTCTGATTTCATTCCAAGAAACAGGATATTAAGTTATGGTAAAATTAGAGCTTCATATGCACAAGTGGGTAACGACACAAGATCATTCAGAGTTTTAGATACGTATAATTTTGGGGGTAATTATAATGGAACTCCGTGGTTAGCGCTTCAAAACACAAAAAATAATGCTGATTTAAAACCTGAGTTAACTTCTTCAGTCGAATTTGGTTTAGAAACGAGAATGTTTAAAAATAAAGTTTCAATGAATATTTCTTATTATCAGTCAACTACAAATAATCAAATTATACCTGTACAAGTTACACCAACATCTGGTTTTTCCTCTAATATAATTAATGCTGGAGAAATTGAAAATAAAGGATTGGAAGTATTTATGTCAGCAAAAATAGTGGATAAAAAATTTAAATGGAATACTGATATTAATTGGTCCAAAAATCGTTCAAACGTGGTTTCTTTAGTTGATGACGTTGATCGTTTATTGTTAAGAAACTGGTTTAATGTGGGTGTTTATGCTGAAGTGGGGGAACCTTTTGGTACAATTAGAGGAAATGCACCAGCTAAAGACCCAGAAACAGGGGTTACTTTAGTGTCTCAAAACGGTAGATTGATTTGGGAAACAGATCAATATTTAGGAAATGCACAAGCGGATTGGATAGGAAGTATTAGAAATTCTTTCTCATACAAGGGATTTAGTCTAAATTTTTTAATAGATGTTAAAATGGGTGGTGATTTATACTCAGGAACAATGGCAAAAGTAGTAAATCAAGGAACTCATTCAGAGTCAATTCAGGGAAGAGATGATTGGATCCTTTCTTCATCAATTTTAGGAGAAACTAATAATGAAAGAAGAGGGATAGGGCTTTATGGAAACCCATATACAGATACAAATAGACCTAAAGGAAGAGCTTATGAAAATGCAGCTTATGGCGTTAAAGATGCCAGTGGGAATTGGATAGCTCAAGAAGATGCAGAGGGTAATGTAATTTATCAAACAATTTGGATTGACCCAATGCAATATGGATTTGATGGTCTTCAAGATCAAACAAGATGGATGTATGATGCCTCTTATGTAAAACTACGAGAAGTTGTTTTTGCATATAATATCTCTCAAAAAAGCTTAACTAAAACACCATTTAAATCAATGAGAGTTGCTTTAGTTGGTAGAGATTTATGGACTATTTATAGAAATACTCCTCAAGGAATTGACCCTGAGTCTCAAACCAATTCGGGTAACGGACAAGGTATTGAATATGGTTCTTTTTTACCCACAAGAACTGTAGGTGTAAATTTAAAATTAGATTTTTAAAAAATAAAAACAATGAAAAAAAATATATTTTTGGTAAAAATAGTGTATCTGTTTTTCACGCTATTCATAATAAATTCGTGTACCAAACAATTCGAAGATTTAAATATTGATCCAAATGCTTTTAACAGCTCAGCTCCTGAAAATTTATTTGCTGGTTCTGTAAAAAGTACACTCGATTTAGTGGGTGGTGTAATGAACGACCAAATGTTCATGATGTATGCCAGTTATTATGGTGGTAAAGGTGGTCAATTTAGTAATTTCTTTTTTACAGAAAATGCCTTAGATAATTGGTGGAAACAGTTTTATGTTGATTGTATTAAAAACAATCAAGAAATTATAGACACGTATTCTGACAATCCTGATTTTAAGAATAGGGTGCTAATTGCTAAAATTTGGAAAAGTTATCAATACTCTGTGCTCGTTTCTACATTTGGGGGTGTACCTTTTGAAGATGCTTCTAAAGGACTAAACGCTACAAATTATTCTACCGAAGAAGAAATTTACACCTCTATTCTAGACATGCTGAAAGAAGCTGGTGAACAAATAGATAAAAATGGAGACCAACTTTTGCCTGACCCAATTTTTAATGGAAATACGGAATTGTGGATAAAATTTGCCAATAGTTTGCGATTAAAAATTGCTTTAAGAATTTCAGAGGGTTTCCCTACTCTTGCTCAACAGCATGGTGTTGATGTTATGATAAAGGAGAGTGATTTTATTAGTTCAAATTCAGAAAATGCTCTTATTAAATGGGGTTCTGAACAGCAAAATTGGTCTTATAATTATAGCAGATACATTTTTGTTGAGCCCCTAATAGATATTTTACCGAATATAAATTTTCATTATATCTTAAACCTAAAAACATATGGTGATCCTAGGCTTTTTGCGATTGTTGAGCCTTCAAATAATCCTATTGATATTATTGATGAGGTCTTTAAATCTGGTTCTACCACCGAAAAAATTAGAGTTCGATACAAATTAGCACACTTTGGAAGACCTCTTGGAGGAAATGGGATAGTAGATGGTTGGAATCTTAATCAAAATCTTAACGTTTTAAGCGGGGTTGCAACTCAAAGATTTTCCAGACCTAAAAAAGAAGTTTTCATGGCACAAGATATGAGTTTTAATCTTATCACTAATGCTGAGATAAACTTTATGAAAGCAGAGGCGAAGCTAAAAGGTTGGGGTGGTTCTAAAACTATAGAACAATATTATTACGATGGCATAGATGCTTCTTTTCAACAATATGGTGTATCAGGCGCAAGCCAATACAAACAACGAGATGGAATAAGATGGGGTAGCGCAAGTGTTGGCGATAAAGATTTATATGGCATACAAACAAGTGGCATTTCTGCAGATCCAATGGATAAAATTGTAAGACAACGCTGGTTAGGAAGTTTTAATCAAGGTCATGATATGTGGTGTTTGCAAAAAAGAACAAGATTATTGCCAATTATTGCACATTTTAATCCAGATGGCTCTACGGGGTTAGATTGGTCTGAAATTCCTGAAAGAATGGTCTATCCTCCATTATCAGAAAGTGGTTTTAACAATGCTGGTTATATTGCTGCTTCTGCAAGACTTGCAAATGGTAACGATTTAACAAGTCCTTTACAAATGAATAAACCATATACACCTGTTAATTATCCTAGTTTAAATGTAGAGTTTAATCAAGATTTTGCAACTAATTTTTACGGCCCTTCTGAGGATGACTTAATCGCAGCAGGAATTCCTTACACAAAACTTTAAATTGAAAATAATGAAAACAATAAATAAATTCATAATATTAATAACGTTATTGGCTGGTTATTCATGTACTGAAGATAATATAACAGAGGCAGGAAATACAATATTAGACTATGACATTCCTCAAGTTCCAGTAACATCTAATTATTTAGTTGGTTCAATATACCATCGTTTTGGAAGGCTTGATAGAGTTGTTGAGGCACCAAGTATTGGAATTTATAATGGAAACTTAGGGGATCCAATAGTTTATGAAGAACACGTAAAACAAGCACAAACAGCTGGTATTGATTTCTTTGTTTTTGAGATGAGGTCTTCTTATAATATAGCGCAATACGATCAAGATGTTTCTTTTATGGATGGCTTACTTACTGCGCCAAATGCAAACGATATCAATTTTGCTATTAGGTATAATTTTGGGAGTATGAGCCTCAATAATAACAATAGAATTGAACGCAAAAACCTTGTTGCAAAATTTATTGATGATTTTACAAAAATGACACCCTATTTTCAAAAATCTAACTACATGAGTGTAGATAATAAAAAAGTGGTATACATTACAAATGCGTTCAATTTATTCTCAGATGACAATTCAGCATTATATCAACAAATGAGAACTGAATTAAGAAATCTAGGGTTTGAATTGTTTATAATTGGCGAGCAGCTCGAGTGGACTCCTACGCTTAGATTCGATTTTAGGTTTGTAAATGCAGTTGACGCGGTTACTCATAAAACATATGCTTTAATAAATGTAAACGAATATGACAGATTTAACACCTTTCATAAATTTACCGATATTGCTTTCAATATCCATAAAGATATCTGGAGCAACCACAATATAGAATATATTCCTACGATTTCGCCATCTATAAATGTTCGCCTACAAAATCCTGGAAGTCCAACATTCATAATTGAAAAAAAATCACAATGGTTTAGAGATTTTTGCAACATTGCTAGAAGAACTACTGGTACTAATAGAATTGTTATTCTGGATTCTTTTAATAATTGGAATAATGATACTCAAGTTGAAACAGCGGAAAGCTACGGAGAAGACTATTTAAAAATTGTTCGCGAAGAATTTAAAGCCAATTAGATTTTAAAAATGAATAAAAGAAGCATTGTTATCTTATTGGTATTGTCTATATTTTTTTCAACAAATAGTCAATCTAGTAAAACGCAAAAAACAACTATTGAAATAAAAAATACTACAATTATTGGTAAAGTGCTTGCAGGATATCAGGGTTGGTTCAATGCAAAAAATGACGGTGCTAAACTAGGTTGGAAACATTATGGAAATAATAATCAATTTAATTCTGGCAATGCTTCTATAGATTTTTGGCCAGATGTATCTGAATTAGACGAAGATGAATTGTACGAAACTGAATTTACTCATATAAATGGCAAAGCTGCCTATGTATTTAGTTCTGCAAATTCAAAAACGGTAAATCGTCATTTTAAATGGATGAACGATTATGGAATTGATGGTGTTTTTGCACAAAGATTCGTGGTTGGTTTAACTAGAGGACAAAAAAGAATTGATAATTACAATAAGGTTTTTGACAACTGTTTTATAGCGGCAAAAGACAACAATCGATTATTAAGTTTAATGTATGATCTTTCTGGAACTGATAATACCAATGTTGTAGAAACTACAATTCAAGATTGGAAACAACTCGTAAAAAAATATAAGTTAAATGATCCAACAAATCCTAATATATTAACTTATAAAGGTAAAGCAGTAGTTTCTATTTGGGGGGTAGGTTTCGAAAATAGAAAATACACTTTAGATAATATAAAAGAGCTTATTGATTTCTTTAAAAATGATGCTGAATATGGAAATTGTGTTGTGCTTTTGGGCTTACCAACTGGTTGGCGAGAACTAGAAAGAGATGCAGTAGCCGATACTAAACTGCACGATGTTATAAAAATGGCAGATATTGTTCATCCTTGGACTCCCGGAAGATATAAAACTTTAACATCTGCTGATAAACACAAAGAAGATTATACTATAAAAGATCAGCAATGGTGCAATGAGAATGGTCTTTTATATATGCCTGTAGTTTTTCCAGGCTTTAGTTGGGCAAATATGAAAAAAGATGCGAGTCTTTTTAATCAAATTCCACGTTTAAAAGGAGAATTTTTATGGAGGCAATATTACAATGCAATATCATCTAACGTAAAAACTATTTACGTTGCTATGTTTGATGAAATTGATGAGGGGACCTGTATTTTTAAAGTAGATAATAATCCACCTGCAGGAAAAAGTGAGTTTTTAACTTATGAAGGTTTACCATCAGATTATTATTTATGGCAAACAGGAGAAGCAGGGAAAATGTTGCGAAAAGAAATTCCGTTGTCAAAAACGCAACCTATTTATCCTAATTAAAAATAACCTCTTAATTGATCGTCTCAATGAAATCAATAAATAAAAAACAGCTTACTAACTGTATAAAAATTTTTCTAGTTTCTGTGTTCTTCTTTTCATGTAATTCAGAAAAATTAGTAGAAAAAAAGATTGACAATGTAAAATATGTAGATCCACAAATTGGCGGAGTTGCTCCTTTTCTACAACCGACAAGAACACGTATACATTTGCCAAATTCAATGGTTCGTATGTATCCTGAAAGAGATGATTATAGAGATGATCAAATAACATCTTTTCCATTAACTACAAGAAAACATCGCTCAGATTTACTATTTAATATCATGCCAGTTTCAGGAGACCTGCCAGAAAATGAAGCACCAATTTCTGCTTGGGATCAAGAACTTGAAATTGCACATCCATATTATTTTAGCACTTGGCTAGAAGATTATGATATTACAGTTGAATTTACTCCAGCAGCTCAAGCGGGTTTTTTTAGGTTTAACTATCAAAATGATGAGACAAGAAAACTGTATTTAAGAAATTTAAGTGGTGATAATTGGTTGTTAAATTCTGATGGCTCATTAACAGGGTCGGAAATTTTTGAGGGAATGAAAGCCTATGTCTATGCAAAAATAGATTCTCTTAATATAACTTCAAAAGGAATCATAAAACGAGACACAATAAACTCATGGATTTCTTGGGGAAATAATAAACCTAAAAAAATACAGTTCAAATACGGGTTGTCATTTATAAGTGTTGACCAAGCAAAGAAAAATTTAGAAAGAGAAATTCCTGATTTTGATTTTGATAAACTGAAAAATAAGGCGTACCAAGCATGGTCAAAAGTAATGAATCAAATCGAAGTCGAAGGAGGTACAGAAGCTTATAAAAGAACCTTTTATACAGCATTATATCGCTCTTACGAAAGAATGATAAATATTACTGAAGATGGAAAATATTATAGTAATTACGATAAAAAAATCCACGAAGGAGAACAAGATTTTTATGCGGACGACTGGGTTTGGGATACGTTTTTAGCACTACATCCTTTACGATATATTTTACAACCAGAAATGGAATCAGACATGATGGCTTCTTATGTAAGGATGTACGAGCAGTCTGGTTGGTTACCACAATTTCCTCAAATTCACGGAGACGCACCTCCAATGAATGGTTTTCATTCTACCATAATGCTATTAGATGCATACAGAAAAGGTGTTCACAATTTTGATACAGAAGTTGCTTTTCAGGCCATGAAAAAAAATGCTATAGAAGGTAGTATGATTCCTTGGTCAATGGGAGAACATGCACCTCTTGATAAACTCGCATTAGAACTTGGTTATTTCCCAGCGTTACATCCAGGAGAAAAAGAAACTGATTCAAAAGTGCACGATTTTGAAAAACGACAAGCAGTTGTTGTAACATTAGCGCAAGGTTATGATGATTGGGCCTTAGCAGAATTTGCAAAAGAATTAGGTAAAGAAGACGATTACAAATACTTTTCTAAAACTGCACAGAATTACAAAAATTTGTATTGGAAAGAAAAAGGATTTTTTATGCCAAAAGATGCCAAAGGCAACTGGATTGATATTGATCCAAAATTTGATGGAGGAATGGGTGGTAGAGATTATTATGATGAAAATAATGGTTGGACTTATTTATGGAATGTACAACAAGATATTTTAGGGTTGCAAGAATTAATGGGTGGTAGAAAAACGTTTGAAGAACGTTTAGATCAAATGTTTAGAGAAGATTTAGGGAGAAGCACGTATGCATTAAATGCACGTTTTCCAGATTTTACAGGTATTGTTGGACAATATTCTATGGGAAATGAACCAAGTTTTCATATTCCATATTTATACAATTTTACAGATTCGCCTTGGAAAGCACAAAAGAAAATAAGAATGTTATTAAACACTTGGTTTAAAGACAATATTTTTGGTATTCCAGGGGATGAAGATGGTGGAGGAATGTCTGCTTTTGTTGTTTTTTCTGCAATGGGGTTTTATCCAATAACACCAGGAATTCCTGTCTATACTATCGGAAGCCCTTTGTTCTCAAAAATTAGCATCAAGCTACCAAATGGCAAAAAATTTACCATCAACGCACTAAATTGTAATGAAACGAATAAATATATTCAGTCGGCAACATTAAATGGTAAAGAACTAAAAGGTCCCTGGTTTACGCACCAAGATCTTATAAATGGTGCAACAATTACCCTAGAAATGGGAAAATATCCAAATAAAAATTGGGGTGCAGATCAATCTCTCATACCACACAATTTTAAAAATTAACAACAGGTTAACCTATGAAAAATATAAAAAGTTACTTACTATTGTTATTACTTACTTTAACAGGTATTTTCTCTTTTAGTAAAATCACAGAAACAACAACTAAAAAATCTATTGATAACACCAAATATGTGAACACATTTATAGGTACAGGTGGCCATGGACATACGTTTCCAGGAGCAACTACACCTTATGGCATGGTGCAATTGAGCCCAGATACAAGAACTTTAGGTTGGGATGCTTGTGGCGGATATCATTATACAGATTCTTCAATTTTAGGGTTTTCTCATACCCATTTAAGTGGAACAGGAATTAGTGATTTAGGGGATTTTTTATTTATGCCTTTTTCAGGTGAAGCGAAAGTAACTCCAGGAACTCCAGAAGATCCAGATGCAGGATATCGTTCTAGATTTAGTCACGAAGATGAGGTGTCATCACCCGGATTTTATTCAGTTTTATTAAAAGATTATAATATCAAAGCAGAACTGACAGCTACCAAAAGAGCAGGTTTTCATAAGTACACGTTTAATAAAGAAGGTAAATCTGGTATCATTATAGATTTATCGCATAACATTTATCCAGACAATGCACCCAATCATCAATTTAAATTAATTTCAGATACTGAAATTGCAGGTTATAAAGGTTCTGGAGGTTGGGCGGTAACTCAAGATATTTTCTTTAAAGCAAAATTTAACAAACCTTTTATAGTAACATTTTTCGAAAACGGAAAAAAAATTGATGCTTTACCTAATAAAATGTCTAAAAAATTAGTAGCAGTATTAACTTTTAATACAAACGCTGGTGAAGAAGTTTTAGCTAAAGTGGGTATTTCTTCTGTGGACTATGAAGGCGCAAGTAAAAATTTAGAAGCAGAAATTAATCATTGGAATTTTGATAAAGTTAAAAAAGAGGCTCATGATTCATGGAAAAAAGAATTATCAAAAATTAATGTCAAAGGAGGTACAGAGGATGAAAAAACAATTTTTTATACAGGTTTGTATCACACTTCTATAAGTCCAAATACTTTTTCTGATGTAGATTTCAGATATAGAGGAATGGATAGAAAAATTCATCAATCTAAAGAAGAAAAAATCTATACAGTTTTCTCTTTATGGGATACTTTTAGAGCATATAATCCTTTAAAAACAATTACAGATCCTGATAAAACAAACGAATTTATAAATACACTTTTAACAAAATACGATCAAGGTGGCGTTTTACCAATGTGGGAATTGCAAGGAAATTATACAGGTTGTATGATTGGATATCATGCTGTACCAGTAATTGTAGATGCGTACAATAAAGGAATTAGAGGTTATGATGTAAAGAAAGCCTATGAAGCAGTTGTTCACGCATCAATGTATGATACTACAGATATCTTTTTTCCTTCACAAAGAGTTAAAAACATATTAATGCCAAAGGGTAAACTCTATAATGAAACTATGGATTTTATTCCAGCAGATTTAGAAAACGAATCGGTTTCTAAAGCATTAGAATATGCTTATAATGATTGGTGTATTGCACAAATGGCGAAAGATTTAGGCAAAACTGACGATTACAATCGTTTTATGAAGCGCTCTAAAAAATACACTCAATATTATGATACCGAAACAGGCTTTATGAGAGGGAAAAATCAAGATGGAAAATGGCGAGAGCCTTTTGATCCTCGTTTTTCTAAACATAGAAAAGATGATTATACAGAAGGAAATGCCTATCAGTGGTCTTGGTTTGTGCCTCACGATGTTGAAGGTTTGGTAGATTTAGTTGGCGGAAAAGAAACGTTTATCAAAAATTTAGATGTTTTATTTTCTACAAGTTCTGATTTGACTGGAGATGATGTTTCTGGGGATATTTCTGGTTTAATTGGGCAATATGCACACGGAAATGAGCCAAGTCATCATATTGCACACATGTATAATTTTGTTGGGCAACCTTGGAAAACACAAGAAGTTACAGACAAAATTATGAGCGAATTATATTTTAACAATCCAAATGGATTAGCAGGTAATGAAGATTGTGGACAAATGTCTGCTTGGTATGTATTAAACGCAATGGGTTTTTATTCCTTTAATCCAGGTGACCCAACGTATTCTATTGGTCGTCCAATTTTTGATGAGGTAGAAATTAATTTACCAACAGGAAAGAAATTTGTGATCACAGCAAAAAACAACAGTCGTGAAAATAAATACATTCAAACTACTAAATTGAATGGGAAAAAATTAGAAACTCCATTTTTTACGCACGAGCAATTAATGGCTGGAGGAAAAATGGAATTTATAATGGGTAATCTGCCTAAATAATTAAAGACTAACCTTAACTAAATTTAAAAATGAAAGATTTAAAAAAAATACCAGTAGTACCTAAAAAGAATTTAATCCCTTTTATATTAGTTACCTTGCTTTTTGCCTTATGGGGCTTTGCTAATGCAGTAACAGACCCTATGGTTCAGGCATTTAAAAAAATTTTAGAGCTCTCCAACTCAGAAGCTGCTTGGGTACAAATGGCTTTTTATGGTGGGTACTTTTGTATGGCTTTGCCAGCAGCAATGTTTATGCGTAAATATTCTTATAAAGTTGGTATTTTAATCGGTTTAGCTTTATATGCAACAGGAGCATTATTATTTTACCCTGCAGCGCAATCAGAAAGCTTTATGTTCTTTTGTTTGGGTTTATATGTATTAACATTTGGTTTGGCATTTTTAGAAACAGCAGCAAATCCTTATGCATTGGCAATGGGCCCAAAAGAAACTGCTACGCAACGGTTAAATTTAGCGCAAGCTTTTAATCCTATTGGATTAATAGCAGGATTATTTGTAGCCCAACAATTTGTTTTAAAAAATCTTAAATCAGATGATATCTCTGATTTTAGTGTTCTTGATGAGGCTTCTAAAACACTTATAAGAACTACCGATTTAATGGTTATTAGAGATCCTTATGTAATGTTAGGGTTATTTATTGTAGCTGTTTTTGTGATTTTCTTGGTAAGTAAAATGCCTCAATCAAAAGAAGAGGGTGATATGCCAAAAATAGGAGAAACTTTTGCGATTTTAGCTAAAAATTCTAAATATGTTTCTGGTGTAGTTGCTCAAATTTTATACGTTGGTGGTCAAATAATGTGTTGGACCTATATTTATCAATATGCTGAAGCAATTGGTGTTGATAGCGTTACAGCTGGCTATTATCAAATGGCAGCTTTTGTAATTTTTACTATTGGTAGAGTACTTGGAACTTATTTATTGCGTTTTTTTAGTTCAGGAAAATTATTAATGTACTTTGCTTTATTTGCAATGGTATGTGCATTAGGTACAATTTTCATTCAGGGAATGGTAGGCTTATACTGTTTAGTAGGTATCTCATTTTTTATGTCTTTAATGTTTCCAACAATTTACGGTATTGCTTTAGCTGATTTATCAGAAGAACAATCAAAAATAGGTTCTGCTGGTTTAGTAATGGCAATTGTAGGTGGCGCCTTAATGCCAAAGCTACAAGGTATAATTATTGATTTTGGCGGCAATGGTGTAGCAGACACTACTATTTTAGGTGTTTCAGAAGTAAATTTTTCATTTATTTTACCATTAGTATGTTTTACGTACATAGCGTGGTATGGTTTTAGGGTATTTAAAAAATACGAATCAGTTGTAAATTAATCACAAATATTATTTTAAGTCTTTCAATAAATGTAAAAAATGTTTATCAACAATAATTTATTTTATTTCTTTATTATTTTGACATTTCTTGGAATAAAAAGTGACATTTCAAAATCTAAAACTAAAAAGAAACCAAATGTTTTAATACTGTTTTCAGATCAACATAATAAGAAAACAATGGGGTTTGAAAATCATCCAGATGTGATCACTCCAAATTTAGATAAACTCTCAAACGAATCTGTTGTTTTTGATAGAGCGTATGCAACAAGAGGTATTTGTGTGCCTTCTAGAATGTCTTTAATGACAGGATTGTATCCAAGAACAATGGGTTTAATGGATAACAATGAAGAAACTTCTGTTACTGATAAAGCAACTTCATTAGCAAGTGTTTTTAAATACAATGGCTACAAAACATATGCTTTTGGCAAAAGACATTTAAAGGGTGGTGGAGATAAAGGATGGGATATAAAAAAAGAGGTACATCCCGAAGAAGGAGATAATGGCAACTATTTAAGTTGGATTATAGCGCATGGTTATGAAGCTGAATTTTCTTATGATTGGGCTGCTGAATTTGGGAAAGGACCTAAAGGAAGTAAAGAAGCAAATGCTAAAATACCTACAGCTAATTTAGGAACACGTATTTCTAAATTACCATTTGGATATTCAATGGAAGCATATACGGCATTAGAAACTATTAAAATGATTGATCAACAAAAAAATAGCGATAAACCTTTCTTTTGTTTTTCTTCCTTTTACAGACCTCATCAACCATACAACCCAGTAAAGAAATTTATGGACATGTATAATGTTTCCGAATGGGGAAAAGGAACAAAGTTAAATAGCGCTATTAAAATGCCAGCAAGTTTTTACCAACCAACCAAAGATTTGCCACCATTACTACAATTTCAAAGAAATGGCGGAAACAAAGTATGGAATATGGATAAAGCATTTAAAGATGAACAGCTATGGAGAAATTTTATAGGGGCATATTACGCATTGGTTACAGAAATAGATCATTACGTTGGCGAAATTTTGCAAGCTTTAGACAAGGCAAATATCAAAGAAGAAACTATAATTATTTACACCTCAGATCATGGAGATTTTGCAGGTAATCATGGTATGGTAGAGAAAGCTGCTGCTGGTCATAATGTATATGAAGATATTTTAAACATTCCTTTAATGATTAGAATTCCAGGGAAAACAGTTCAGGGAAAACATACTGCAGAACTGGTAACTTTAGCAGATATTATGCCTACTTTAATAGAAACTTTAAATTTAAAAACACCCAAACTAGAAAACAAATTTGAAGGAGCATCACTTGCTAATTTAGTGCTTAAAGACAAACCATTAAATAGAGATTATATAGTTTCAGAAAGTTGGTTTCAGTCAACTGTAATCAGTAAAAGTGCAAAATTGGGTATTATGAAACAAAATCTAGTAAATCCTAATCAAGATTATAGAGAATTTGGAGATATGTTTTTTGATAGAATAAAGGACCCTTTAGAAATCAATAACGGAATTAATGATCAAAAAAATCAACAAACTATAGCGCAGCTTAGAGTCTTTTATGAGGAATTTATAAAACAAGTTCCAGGTATTGGTATAACAGAAATAGTTAATAAAAAATAAATAATTAAAAATGATATTTAATAATTATAAAACAATAGCAGCTATTTTTTTTTTAGTCCTTTTTAGTAGTCATAAATCAATAGCACAAAACACTAAAAAACCTAATATCATCTTCATAATGACAGATGATCAAAGTTCCATTGTGTTAAAAGAATCTGATAGAAAAAATCAATCTCGCCCATTTGGTTTTAATGGTGACAGCCAGGTTGTTACACCAATCATTGATGATTTAGCAAAAAACGGAATGATTTTTACAAGAGCATACGTGTCAAGTTCTGTCTGTGCACCAAGTAGATACACCACATTAACAGGACGTTATGCAGGTAGATCTGAAGGACCTGTATTTATGAAACAACATCCTTATGGTAACATGACCCGGGTAGAAAATAATACGGAGCTAGAAATAGACAAAGAGAATTTACCAAGATTATTACAAAAAGCAGGGTATAAAACTGGTTTTGTAGGGAAAAGTCATTTGGTAGCGCATGACCTTGCAAATCAAATTAAAAATTGGGGTGATAATGGTTTCAAAGAATATGATAAAGATGCAGACCCAAACGATATAAATGTATCTGATGCCATGGCGTATAATCATAAAAAATGGGCAGAAATCATCAAAAAATATGGTTTTGATTATGCCAACGGCGTGTATGCGGGTAATTT
>ERZ888423.1825-NODE-1825-length-17269-cov-8.446555_pt1 | contig 17269 bp, 17 predicted proteins | sample MGYA00520523_ERZ888423 | MGnify/ENA primary metagenome ERZ888423 (study PRJEB32303, sample SAMEA104408611) | aquatic metagenome | biome: Brackish water; feature: Pelagic; material: water | place: Baltic Sea | collected 2014-06-08T10:24:00 | depth 30,27 m ...
CATTCATCTAGCGCTGTATTGCCGGAATTATCTTCCTTATATCGCCAATGTGCTGCATAGCCTTTTTCCGCTCCTTCATCCATGCGGTGTGACCGCAACTGGACTTCTACCCAGTGTCCTTCAGGCCCCATGACAGTGATATGAAGGGATTCATATCCGTTGGCCTTCGGCGAGGTAACCCAATCCCTTAATCGCCTTGGATTAGGTCTAAACACCCCCGTAATAATGGAATAAACGCGCCAGAGATCTGACTTTTCACGTTTAGGGTGACTATCCAAGATGACCCTTATAGCATATTTGTCATATACCTCTTCAAAGCTCACTCCTTGGTTGAGCATCTTACGGCGAATGGAAAAAATACCTTTATTCCTTCTTTTTATGGAATAGTTCAATCCTTCCGATTCCAATAAAGACTCAATATTCTGACTAAAGCGTTCAAGGTAAATGGCATCATCTTCCTCGGCATCTTGAAGTTTTTGGGCTAATTCCGTGTAAATATCCGGCTCTGTGTACTTAAGCCCAAGATCTTCATACTCTGACTTAATATGGTAAAGGCCCATTCGGTGTGCGAGTGGGGCAAAAATGTACAACGTTTCACTCGCGATCTTGAGTTGCTTGTGATAGGGCATGCCATCCATCGTGCGCATATTGTGCAGTCGATCGGCCATCTTGATTAAAATAACCCGGACGTCATCACTGATACTTAACAGCAACTTTCTGAAATTCTCCACTTGCATGGAGCTGGACTGTGTATCGAAAATGCCTTGAATTTTTGTCAAACCTTCCACCATATAGGCAATCGCAGGACCAAATAAATGTGCAAGTTGTTCTTTTGTATAATCAGAATCTTCGACCACATCATGTAAAAGTGCAGCGGCAATGGATTGGGGTCCAAGCCCTATTTCTTTGGCGACGATAAGCGCAACGTCTAAAGGATGTGTGATGTAGGGTTCGCCAGATTTGCGCTTGACATCTTTGTGTGCGTCTGAGGCAATTTTATAGGCTTTCCTGATAAGGGCTATGTCATCCTTGTCCCCGCCGCGGGACTCCACAGCACGAATAAGGGTTCGAAATTTATTCCGAACTAGTTTTTCGTAATCGACGATTGCTTCCATTCTCTTGCTGGATATAAGGTAGCAGAAACCTCGCCAAACCCAATACGCAATCCATCTTTTTCACAATAGCCGCGCATCGTAACCGTGTCTCCGTCTTCAATAAAGCTTCGGCTGCTACCGTCTGCCATCGTGATGGGCTCTGTTCCATTCCAGGTGATTTCTAGCATGGATCCATAGCTGCCCTTGTCTGGTCCGCTGATGGTCCCGCTACCCATGGCGTCACCTGCATTTATAAGGCAGCCATTGATGGTATGGTGCGCCAATTGCTGCGCCATAGACCAATACATATGCTTAAAGTTGCTTCTTGCTACGGTGGTTTCAGCATGTCCCTTAGGTGCGATGACTACTTCAAGACGCACATCAAGATTGGCCCCCGTGGGCTCCTGCTGCAAGTAGGGCAAGGGTAGGGGGTCTAACTGTGATGGACGATCCGCTTTAAATGGGGTTAAGGCGTCTAAGGTCACAATCCACGGAGATATGCTCGTTGCAAAATTCTTAGCTAAAAAGGGGCCCAGTGGCACGTATTCCCATTGCTGAATATCACGTGCGCTCCAGTCGTTTAGCAAGGTGAGGCCGAAGATGTAGGCTTCTGCATCCTCTACGGGGATCGCCTGACCGGCTTCCGGCCCTTGGCCAGTGATAAAAGCCATTTCCAGCTCAAAATCTACCTTTTGGGAAGGGCCAAACGTAGGTGTTGCATCACTCGGGGCTTTCCTTTGGCCATTTGGGCGAATAACAGGAAAACCGCTCTCAAAAATGGTCGAACTTCTACCATGGTAACCCACCGGTAAATGCAGCCAATTAGGGAGCAAGGCATTTTCTGGATCTCGGAACATGCTTCCCACGTTGGTTGCATGCTCTCTAGAAGCATAAAAATCGGTATAATCGCCAATGATGACAGGAAGAATAACCTCCACATTAGAAAGGTCAAATTCTACTTCTTTCCGGTGGGGTTCCCCTTGCGCGTAGGCCGACCCTTGTACAAAGAGGTCGGCTATGCAGCTACGTACCGCTCGCCAAATGGGTCTTCCCAGGGCAATAAAATCATTCAAAGATTCTTGTGCAAACAACCCATCTGGAAGATCAAGGTCTTTAAAGTGACCAAGTTGTTGCAGTGCGTTTAAGTCAATGGCTGTTTCTCCAATACGTGTTCCGCATACGATGACGCCATCCGGACGGATAAAAACCCCGAAGGGTATATTTTGAATTGGAAAGTCTGATTGTTCAGAAACGCGTAAAAAACTCTGGGCGTTTAAATCGTTCAAGGGGTGCATTTGGCGTACTTTTGAGGCACAAGTTACCACCAATATTATGGAACACGATAGCGCAATTTTCCAACTCATTGAAGCTGAAAAGCAGCGTCAAATCAACGGTATAGAGTTGATCGCCTCTGAAAACTTTACAAGTCCAGCCGTCATGCAGGCGGTGGGGTCTGTATTGACAAACAAATACGCAGAAGGCTATCCAGGTCGTCGCTATTACGGTGGTTGTGAGGTGGTTGATCAAGTTGAAGATTTGGCCCGTAACCGTGCGTGTGAACTCTTTGATGCAGAATATGCTAATGTGCAGCCCCATAGTGGGAGCCAGGCAAATGCCGCCGTCTATTTGGCTTGTCTACATCCAGGGGACACGATAATGGGTTTTGACTTGAGCCATGGCGGCCATCTAACACATGGTAGCCCCGTGAGTTTTTCGGGTAAGACCTACCGTGCAGTTTTCTATGGTCTAGAAAAGGAGACGGGAACCTTGAATTATGAAACGATTCGTGAAATTGCCCTTCGTGAAAAGCCCAAAATGCTAATTTGCGGTGCATCAGCATATTCTCGCGATCTGGATTACGCGAAATTCCGCGCTATAGCAGATGAAGTAGGTGCATTGCTTTTGGCTGATATTTCACACCCGGCAGGTTTAATCGCCATGGGCATGCTCAATGACCCCATGCCACACTGCCATTTTGTAACTACTACGACACACAAAACTTTACGTGGGCCTAGAGGGGGCATGATCCTCATGGGACAAGACTTTGAAAATCCATGGGGTCTTACCACACCCAAGGGGGAGATTCGGATGATGTCCAACTTGCTCGATATGGCAGTCTTTCCCGGCATTCAAGGAGGCCCCCTCGAGCATGTGATTGCGGGCAAGGCAGTGGCTTATGGTGAAGCTTTATCCGATACGTACTTCCAGTACATGGTACAGGTTAAAAAAAATGCACAAGCCTTGGCTGCGTCATTGACCTCCCGTGGCTATGAGATTATTTCAGGGGGTACGGACAACCATTTGATGTTGATCGATTTGCGTAATAAAAACATTACGGGAAAAGCGGCAGAAGTGGCCCTCGTTCGGGCGCACATTACGGCGAACAAGAATATGGTGCCGTTTGATGACAAGTCTCCTTTTGTGACCAGTGGCATACGACTTGGAACGCCGGCGATCACTACCCGAGGCTGTATGGAGTCGGACATGGATGCGATTGCAGGATTCATTGATGAAGTACTGATGAAAAGTGATAGCGACCAAGTACTCAAGTCCATTGGGGAAGCCGTTGTGGCTATGATGAAAGACAAGCCATTGTTTGCCTAAGACTTCGTGGGGTCAAATAAAAAGCTGTTTTAAGCGCTAGGGTAAAGCAGTCAAATAACATAGGGTTTCTGATTCTCCCTTTGACCCAATGAGATTTCGGCATTCCCTTTGCTTAAGACATAGAAATACATGATGATGCGAAAATTAATTTTCTTGTTTACCTATTTGGGCATCTCCGTTTTGGGCAATGCTCAAGTGAAATTACCCAAGGCGCTACCTAATGTGGCTCAAGCGGTGCAGGGTTTGAAGTCCTTGGGTCAAGGAATGGAATCTGGACCCAGTATTGAAGAGATTGGGGCCGGTCTAAAAGAAGCTTTGGACGCTGGGGTTGCCACGGGTGTTAGCCAATTGTCAAGGGTAGGGGGCTTTGCAGAGAATTTGCTGTACCGGATTCCTCTTCCCCCTGAAATTCAATCCGTTGAAGAAAAAATTCGCAAAAATCCTTTGTTGAATGCAGGAATTGGACCTAAACTAGATGGCCTAATCGCAGCGATGAATCAAGGAGCAGAAGTGGCTGTGAAAGAAGCTACGCCCATTTTCAAGGAGGCCATTACGGATATGACGATTAAAGATGCCTTAGGTATTTTACAAGGTGGGGATGGGGCAGCAACCGCGTATTTAAGGCAAGAAACCTCCGACGGCATTCAAGCAGCCTTTGCTCCTATAATCGAAGCAGCGTTGAAGACCGTAGACGCAGGCCGCTATTGGACACCCCTAATCCAAGCGGTCAATGCAAACAAAAAAGTTTTGGGCTTAACAGAGGATATTGAACCGGACTTGCCCACATACGTCAACGCGCGTGCTAGGGAGGCGATGTACAAAGAAATCGGAATACAAGAGCAGAAGATCCGTAAAGATCCATTGGCAAGAACGAGTGCGTTGTTAAAGTCTGTCTTTGGTTCCAAAATAGCCCAGGGCTAAACCGCTTGTGGGTGCCCACTAGGGCGTTTATTTTGAGTATGAAAGTGAAATATTTTCTTTTGTTAGGACTTTGTGTCTTTGCCCCCTATTCTGTGTTACATGCGCAAAAAACGAGTGCGGACGTACAAGATGTTTTCATTGCGTCCTCTAATGCTGTAGATAGTTTACATGGCTTATTGACGGTGGTAAAAACAAAAAAGCGTTCTCCTTATTCCTCGATTCTCGCGATTTTCATTCCGGGTTCGGGTCCAACAGATTTACACGGTAACAATACGCAAACACTTAAAACGAATACGTATGATTATCTCGCATTGGTATTCCAACAAGAAGGCATATCGACACTGCAAATAGATAAACGTGGCGTGGGAGAGAGCACGGCAGGGGAAGGCGAATCATCTTTGACCTATACCTCCTTAGTCGAAGACATGGGTGCGTGGATAGCGTTTGTTCAAATGCAAGGATTCCATGATATTCTATTGGTCGGGCACAGTGAGGGAGGCCAGATGGCACTCACCCTCGGAATAGAGAAAGAATGGAAAACAACCTTATCAGGATTGTTCCTTTTTGCCCCTCCAGCTGAGCATCCTGCAGATTTATTGTGGGATCAAATGGTGCCGAGGCAGATTTCCGCGGAATCTGAATATGGTAAGTTTATTAGAGCAGGCCTGGATAGTCTTCGGACAGGATATTTATTGTCTTCCGAAATTCCGCTACCCTTATATCCATTATTTCGTCCTAGTGTCCAACCCTATATGCGCGATTGGTTTCAGGATAGCCCCATGGAGAACCTTTCCAAAATCAGGGAAGAACTGCCGTTGTATGTCTTCTTTGGAGGTGCGGACATTCAGGTCCAACCTACAGAAACAATAAAGGTGTTGATGGAACAGCGAAAAGGAATATCAGAATTTTTACTCTCGCCAAGCATGACCCACACACTCAAAAGGGATGTACTAGGCTCCCCCATGGCAACATACACGAATCCATCGTTGCCACTCGACGCGGATATGGAGGAAAAATTACGCGCCGCAATCCAGTCCGTTAAGGACGACATAGCGGCGCGCTAATCTGGAGAAAACAGGTTTTAAAAATACATGGCGTAAGAAAATATAGGAAAACGGAAGGTGTTCCAAATACGCTCAAGAATGGGATTATCATAGTCCAATATGGAGGAGTAGTCGTTTCCTTCCTGGCCACTTGGTCGCTCTGTCACATCCACCATGCCATCAAAATTGGTATCATATCCGAGGATAGGATAGGAGTAGCCTTCCGTAGAAAAGCGTGCTGCCATAAATCCAATATTCCAATATCGACGATCCCGTTTGGTATAGATCCGAAAAGCGGGAGCAGCGATATAGGTTTCTAATTCAGGTAAATACCAAGATTCAAAAAGAATCCCCGTTTTGCCGCCAAAGTCTTTATATGCCGCTGCATTGATCGCCAAGCCATTGAGGTCCCCCGCCCAATCACCTGTACTGAAGCCATACCCAACGCCTAACGTGATATTTGCATCTGGTTTGCCAAGCGTGAGGACTGCATAGGGAAGGCCGAAACTCGCCTGACCCAAAACGGGAAGCCCATAAAGGCCACCGACTTTTGCTGTCATAAAGTCATGGATGGGAAAGGACATACTTCCCGTCGCGTAGATGCCAAAGAAGGCCGGCGTTCCAAGACCAACCGTGGTATTTTCTGTTGGGGCATACTGAACGTCTAAAAGGGGACCGATCCAATTCAAGTAAATAGAATCCTTTGGAAGGTTGTAGCCACTAGGGCTGAAAATGTATCGGCTAGAATGAAGGGAAGCAGCGCCTCCGGTTTGGGCGTGACATAACATTGAACTAATAATCAAAAGGGTAGTAATCCAGTTTTTCATACGCAATAAAGGGTTAGTTACCTTCAAAGGTGCCACAACATTTTCGTATAACAATGCCTGTCCATTTTGAGCGGTTGCGGGTCATTCAATAGGGTCATATACGGTCTCAGTATGATCATTTTCCATTCTGCTATAGTGACAAATGATGGCGCCGAAGGCTTCCTGGAAAGAGCACTGTAATAGGGAAAATCCTAATCTTTCTAATGTTTTGCGACTTCGCACGTTATCTTCATTTGCATAGGCATCCACACGTTTTAGTTTCAGGTGCGTGGTTGCATAGGCTAAAACCACTTTGCTTGCCTGAATGACCCAGCCCTGTCCTTCATAGGAAGGGAGTAAGGCAAACCCAAGGTCGGGCGCTGGGGTTCCACTTCTATTCACTAATCCGCAAACCCCAATGGGTATTTGGTTTCCCCGGAGAATGATGCCCCACAGTCCATAACCATGCTGAGCATAGGCTTCGGTGTAGGCCCTTTGGATGTAGGTATAGGTCCCCTCTGTTGTTTCAGTACCGCGGGAACCAATATATTGAAGCCAACCAGGTGTTTGGGTCAATTTTTGAATAAAGCCTGCGTCTAGCAAATTTATTTCGCGCAAAAAATATGGACTGGAATCATCTACAGAGGGTGCGGGCATAAGGTCAGGGTTCATGGGATCAAAATACGATAGGCGTTAGACATTTTCGGCTTGAATTCCAATGGCATGAAGCCTCTACCTTTACAATATGTCTAGCCACGCCACGCGTCTGAATAAGTTTATTGCCGAAAGTGGCTACTGTAGTAGACGTCAGGCAGATACCTATATTGCCAATGGTCAAGTGAAAATCAACCAACGCAAGGCTGTTATTGGTGATCTCGTTTTCCCAGGCAACCGGGTGATGGTCAATGGCTTTGCACTAGAGCCAAAAGAAGCAAGCGTCTTGGTGTTTATCGCCCTGAACAAGCCAACAGGTGTTACCAGCACAACGGAAGCAAGTGTAATAGACAATATTGTGCAGTTTGTCAATCATCCTTCTCGCATTTTTCCAGTAGGTCGTCTTGACAAGGATTCGCAAGGGCTCATTTTTTTGACCAATGATGGTGATGCCGTCAATAAGATTCTCAGAGCAGGTAACAAGCATCCTAAAGAGTATACCGTTACCGTGGACAAGCCATTGACCGAGGAAGCGCTAAAAACAATGTCACGCGGGGTCCCTATGCTAGGCACCGTAACAAAAAAATGTCAAATAGTACAAGAAGCCCCACACATATTCAAAGTGACTCTTATTCAGGGCTTAAACAGGCAAATACGTCGAATGTGTGAACATGTAGGGTATGAGGTTCTGAAGCTTGAGCGCGTGCGCATCATGAATGTGCACCTCGGAAAATTGCCCTTAGGTGAGTGGCGTGATTTGACAACAAAGGAACTCGAATTGCTCTACACGGCCATGGAAAGCAGTTCTTCAGATAGCGCTATAGAACAGGGCAAGAATGTGCCGGTAAAAAAAATTAAGGCAAAGCCAAACCACCCAATGAGCCCAGTACCTGGTGGGAGCGCACAAAAGAAGAGACCGGGCAATGCAAGGCCGCCTAAGGCTTTTGCTAAAGGAAAATCCAAAGGCCGAAAGCTAGGTAGAGGAGGGCGTTAGGATGATATCTTGGATGAAAGTGGCCCCAAATTGAGCAAAATAAGCCGTTCCGCCGGTATTAAATTGGGGATCTTCTGGAAGATTATTGACACAGTGTTGACCTAACGTACGCCTGTTTAGAATAAAATAGATAGATTTAGACTTCATAAACAATCTTTTAACACATGAAAAATATTCTAAGTCTATGCGTGGTAGGTCTTCTGGTAGGGTCGTGCAACCAGGCGCCCTTAGTAGAAACAGCAGCCACGGATGCCTTTTTACGTAATTGTGAAACGGTTAAAGCAAACCTTGAGGCCTTTCAGTCAGAAAGTCTTGACTATTCTATGTATGCTGATAATTTCTGGATGCCCAATACAAGTTTCAATCAATCTACGGATACACTCCGGTTAGTGGATTTAATCGCGGTTGATGCTGAAGGATGGGCACAGTTTGATTATGAACTCACCTCGCCTCTTTTCTTATTGCCAGGAGTCAATGGTACTACCCGTGAACCCAACTCTTCGGTCAGGTATTATGGTATTTGGAAAATAACAAGGCCTGCCACGGATACTACCGAAGCTAAATCTGTGGAGATTTCTTTATATGAATCCTTTGATTTCAATGATGAAGGTCAAATATTGATTCAGCAATACTATGGTGATTTTGGTGCTGCCATGCAGTCGTTAAATTAAAGTCTAACGACCAAAGAAAGAATGCCCCGCATAATGCGGGGCATTCTATTTTAAACATTTTGGATATTCTTCGGTGCTACATAAAGACATGATGCGTCTTTTTGCATGCCTTATTCTGTTCTTACTACTTGAACTAGCTGAAGGCTTTTTGGAAGATAGAGTGGGTGCTTTGGACTTCCATCCTTGTTAGAGCCTAGGATGAATATTTTCGAAGCACTTTTACTAACGTATGGAGGGATTGTTCCGCCTTGTAGCCCCCATGCGCAAAGAATGTCATGCCTTTGCAATAGAGCCTCTTGTATGTATTCTAGGTTTAGTGGGCCTTCGGGTGAAGGATGGGTTTTCACTTCTTTTGGATCATAAGAACGCAATGCAAAAAGATTCAAGAGGGTAATGCCGCCATAGCCCCAATTTTTTGCGTACTGAATGCACCTTCGAAGAGTTGGGTCATCCTTTGTGGCGTCCGCAGTGCTAGGATTATATAGAATGATGGTTAGCTGTGGGATGGTGACGTCCCAAATCCTCCATAACTTATATCGGTATTGGTTGCAGTCAGAAATTACAGCGCCGTTAGATTGCATGGGCCAGGAAATGACTTCTATAAAAATGCATCAAGCTGAAAGTAGGGATTTCTTTTCGTTTCATATGTAGACAAACAGCCATGCTTCATTCCTGGATCAGAACCTACGCAAAAAAACCCAGGCTGTTTGGCCTGGGTTTTATTCTGTAGCGAGAGGGAGAATTGAACTCCCGACCTCAGGGTTATGAATCCTGCGCTCTAACCATCTGAGCTACCTCGCCTTGGAGGGCGCAAAAATAGGGCAATAAGCGCAGTTGGGCAATGCCCAACAAAGATTTTACAAAGACACACGAAATAGATAAAAACCTGTCTATTCGAGTTTTGCAAAATCAAACGAAAGGCTATATTGCAGACTAAACGTCTCCATAATAAAGTCATGTCAGATCGAATTAAAATAACGCTGGAATTTCCAGTACGAAGCTCAGCCGCCATGCTATATAATTTTCTCTCAACCCCAAGTGGTTTGTCAGAATGGTTTTGTGATGACGTGAACTCAAGGGGCGATAAATATACTTTTATGTGGGGCGACTCAGAAGAGGTCGCCTATATGGTGCGTAAAAAGCAAAGCCAGTTCATTCAATACAAATGGGAAAGTGATGAGACGGAAGAAAAGTTTTCTTTTGAATTCCGCATCGAGATGGATGAATTGACTGGAGATGGACTTCTTCTCGTGACGGATCACGTAGATCCAGATGAAGACCAAGAAATGCGCCTTCTTTGGCAGAGCCAAATCAGCACATTATTGCGCACGATTGGCTCTTAATAGGCTGTGAACAGGCGTTTCCTTTATCTCTTCCTTTTGGTTTGGAGTCTCATGGCGCTGTATTATTGTCTGTATGGCTCTCATTCGGCGATGTTGGAGGCTCAGCAAGTCCGCGTGCCATGGACAGATGAGGGGATGCGTTGGATTACGCGTCTAGGTGAATTTTATATCATTCTGCCAGTTGCCGTAACACTTTGGTTCATGCAAGGGAAGGGTCAAAAGGCAAATGCAGGACAGCTAGCGATACTTTACAGCTTACTCTTGGGCATCACATTACCGCAATTAACCAAGCTTGCTTTTGCCGATAGCCCAAGGCCTTGGGCTGTTTTTCCAGAAGTGCAAGATTTTCCAGGTTTGGTTAAGGCCTACTATAAGAGTTTCCCTTCTGGACATACTGCAGCGGCAGTGACTTGGACTTCCTTGTGGGCGAGTATTGCAAAACCCGCGTTACGTAAGCCAATGCTCATGGTGCTATTTGCCTTCGGTGTTGGGATGAGTAGAATTCATCTCCATATGCACTGGTTACATGATGTTATTGCAGGAGGCCTTTTGGGTCTATTTAGTTCTGCAATGGGCTTGAGATTCGCAGGATATTCACAAACTACCTAATTTCGTTCTATGAAACTTCTTGAAAATAAAGTTGCCCTCATTACGGGGGCGTCCAAAGGCATTGGCAGAGCCATTGCACAACGATTTATAGAGGAGGGTGCCAAAGTAGCCTTCACTTATTTATCCAGTGTCGAAAGGGGAGAAGCCCTAGAAAAAGAGTTGTCTTCCCTAGGGGGAGAAGCAAAAGGTTTTCAGTCGGATGCTTCTAGTGGTGAGCAGGCGGAACAATTAATCACGGATATTATCGCTCATTTTGGACAAATTGACATTATTGTCAATAATGCGGGCATTACCCGTGATACATTGATGTTGCGGATGAGTGAAGAGGACTTTGATCAAGTCATCAGTACCAATTTGAAGTCTGTCTTCAATACGACAAAACATGCGCAACGCTATATGCTTAAGCAGCGAAGTGGGAGTATTATCAATATTTCCTCTATTGTGGGAATCAAAGGAAATGCGGGTCAGGCAAATTATGCAGCATCCAAGGCTGGCATCATTGGTTTTACAAAATCTGTGGCTCTGGAATTAGGTTCTCGCGGCATTCGATGTAATGCGGTTGCGCCAGGCTTCATTGAAACAGAGATGACCGCTGTTTTGGATGAAAAAGTTGTCCAGACATGGCGTGATGCTATTCCTTTGAAGCGTGGAGGGCAGCCTGAAGATGTGGCCAATGCCTGCGTGTTCTTAGGCAGCGAATTAAGTAGTTATATATCAGGACAAGTGCTGCAGGTCGATGGCGGATTGTTAACGTGATTTGTACGTTGATCAAATAAAAAACGGGGGCAAATGCCCCCGTTTTTTATTTAATCCGATTGGGATAGTCTTTAATCTATCATAAGATCAGCAGGAGAAACTAAGTGTTCCATTAAATAACTTCGCAATGCTTCAGGGGAAAGATTGCGCGCTACAATCGTTTGGTCAGGCCCAATTAATACGCTCTGCGGGATGGCGCGAATGGCATACAATGCGGAAGCGCTGTTCTGCCAGCCCTTCAGGTCTGTCATCTGAGGCCAAGTAAGCCCATCTTCTTCGATAGCCCCCATCCAGTCGTCATAACTGTCGTCAAAGGCTACACCAACAACTTCAAAACCCATTAGGTGAAATTCAGCATAAAGCGTAACCAAATCAGGGTTTTGTGCGCGGCAAGGACCACACCATGAAGCCCAAAAATCTACTAAGGTGTAGCCTGAGCCTAAAAGGTTTGTCAATTGAACATCGTTGCCCGAAGTGTCCTTTTGTGCCAAGTCTATCACAGGTTGTCCAACGGCCACCTTCTTCAGTGCCGTGACGCGCTCAGCGAGGAGCTTCACATCGTGTGAGCCATAAGCATCTTCAGGTATGCCTTGGTAGACAGAGTCTAGGTAGCTCGCCTCTTCCATGTATAGGTAGCGGTTTGCGATAAAAGCGCCGAGGGCACCATTTTCCAATGCAAAGGTTTTTGTTTTGGCTTGAAGCTTTCCATATTCGGCATCCATCCATGTATTCAGTGAATCTACCGTTGCAGAATCATTCATGGCCATAGCTGAACGATAGAGGTCGTTCATCGACTTGGCGTATTCTTGGAAGCTGTCCTGTTGGGCATTAAAAGTGTTGAGTGCTGTCATATCCTCAGACCCTTCCAATAAGCCTTTAAAGGGCATTTGGCTAGCGTCTCCTGTGAGCGTCAAGTCCCCACGGTAGCCAAAGCCTGCAATGGGCTGCAGTCCGGTGATGCGGACATAAAAAGACGTTGGGCCATCAGGAGAAAAGGACAAGGATCCTTTGCCATCCATTAACAGTGTTGAATCCGCCGTATGCCAGTCCGCCGTGTCACGAACCATAATCATGGCCCAAGCTTCTTCCTCGCCGGGCGTAAAATTGTCTAAGGCCACCTCAATGGTTAAAGCATCAGGTGAACAGGCAACAAGGAACGCTAAGCTGCTTGCTGCGAATAAGGTTTTGAATACTTTCATGTCGCGAAGATATACCTTTACAGAATGCGCAAATACACTCTCCTTTTTTCGATGGCGATACTCTTGGCCAACTCCATTGCTGCCATGGCACAGGGAATGTGGTTCCCGGAAAACGCAGCGGCTCAATATGACCAGATGAAAGCCATGGGTATGGATATGTCTTGGAGCGATATTTATTCCAAAGGTGGTTCGGGCAGCCTGAATGATGTGGTGGTGCACTTTGGCGGCTTCTGTACAGGTGAAGTCATCTCTAGCCAAGGGTTGGTTTTGACAAACCATCATTGTGGATTTGATGCGATTCAAACCCATAGTTCATTGGAAAATAATTATTTAAAAGATGGATTCTGGGCACCTACGTTCGCTGATGAGAAGCCCAATCTAGGTCTTTATGTAGATTTTATCGTCCATATGGAAAATGTCAGTTTAGAGGTGTTCCCGCTCATAGCTGCTGGAACAGCGGAACGAGAGGCCATTGCGGAGATCCTTGAGCAGAAAATGGAAAGCTATCCGTCAACTGGTGGTTATCGTGGTGAGATTCGTCCTGTTTATGCAGAGAATGCTTATGAGCTCAGTATTGCCCGTCGATATTCTGATGTGCGTTTGGTAGGATCGCCACCTAGCGCGATTGGAAAGTATGGAGCGGATACGGATAATTGGGTTTGGCCTCGGCATACGGGGGACTTCTCTATGTTCCGAATCTACACCGCCCCTGATGGCAGTCCAGCCGAATACAGCACAGAGAATATCCCCATGCAAGTGGCGAACCCCCTGACGGTGAGTTTGAAAGGCTCAGAAGAAGACGATTTTTCCATGATGTATGGATTCCCAGGGCGCACGACAAGCTACCTACCTGTATCCGAAGTAAAGCAGCAGTTAGAGGCCATGCTCCCGGTCCGCGTGGCCATGCGAGATTTGGTTTTGAGCACATGGGATAGTGCCATGCGCGTAGATGCACGTGTCAAGATTCAATATGCCTCTAAATACGCTTCCGTCTCTAATGGATGGAAGAAATGGATTGGTCAGATAGAAGGAATGAAGGCAGCCCATGGATTGGATACGTTACAGGCACGTCAGGACGCCATGGTGGCCTGGTCGCAAGGCCAAGCCCTAAACCAAGGACTTGGGGGCCGTTTGGTGGCTGATTTTGACCGTCAGAATGCGGCATTAGAAGAGGCAAGGCTAGGCATCGTCTATTGGCAAGAAGTTTTACCAAGATGGGAGTTAGCCTCTTGGAGTCGCTTAGCGGAAGACTTGGTAAAGAGCTTTGATGCACAAAAAGATGTTCAAAAGGCTCTGGATGCCTTGGTTGAATTTCACAAAGACTTTTCTCCTGAATTGGATCGTCGCGCTTCAAAGCGCTTGATTGGGGCTTGGCGCACTGCCGGCGCGAACAAGAAGGGATTAGGCGTCCCGCTTGAATACTTCGCGGAAACGGAAGCATTCATACAAGGGTACTTCGACCCAAGTTTATATGCGAGTATTCCAGTTGTCCTTTCGGGGGCCTATGACGAATTGGATATCGCCCGTATAGTGGCTGCCCACCGCAATCATCTCGCGTTTTCCTTGTGGCCAGATTTGCTAGAAATGTACCGGACAGCGTCCGCATCTATACGACCTGCTGAAGCTGCTTATGCGGAGGGCAACAAGGCATGGATGAACGAGCGTATGTTGGCAGCCAATGAAAACGGCAGGGGTATCCCTACCAATATAGCTGCAGACGCCAACTCTACTTTGCGCTTTGCCTATGGTCGGGTGGGGGGCTTTTCCCCCGTGGATGGGATGTCCTACAAGCACTTCACTACGGCAGAGGGTATTTTAGATAAATACATACCAGGAGACTATGAATTTGATCTTCCTGAGGCGTTGCGACAGAAGTTAGAACGCCGTGAATATGGCGAATACGCCAATGCAGAGGGTGATCTGCCCGTGTGCTTTTTGGCCGCGAATCATACTTCAGGTGGAAATTCTGGCAGCCCGGTCTTTAATGCCAAGGGAGAACTCATTGGTCTCAATTTTGACCGTGTGTGGGAAGGAACGATGAGCGACTTTTATTTCACTCCAGATCGTTGTCGTAACATTATGGTAGACGTGCGTTACGTTATGTGGGTGGTGGATGTATATGCCGGTGCTGACCGACTTATTCAGGAAATCAAATTCAGCCGCTAGATAGGGTAGGGGTTCGTCAATTGAACCCTACTTTTGCGCCAGCATTTTCATATTCAAATTAACTGCCCCTATGAGCGTTCTCGTTGATAAGAACTCCAAGATTATTGTCCAAGGTTTTACTGGTAAGGAAGGATCCTTTCATGCCGAACAAATGATCGCCTACGGCACTAATGTAGTAGGCGGTGTCACACCTGGAAAAGGAGGGCAGACGCACCTTGATTTACCTGTTTTTAACACGGTGATGGACGCTGTTGACAAAACAGGTGCAGATGTATCCATCCTTTTTGTCCCTCCAGCCTTTGCGGCAGACTCTATTATGGAGGCTGCAGATGCGGGTATTAAAGTTATTGTTTGCATCACCGAAGGGATTCCGGTCTCTGACATGATCAAGGCTAAGCCCTATGCAAAATCGAAAGGTGCTACGTTAATTGGTCCCAATTGCCCTGGGGTCATCACGGCCGACGAAGCCAAAGTAGGCATCATGCCAGGCTTTGTGTTTAAAAAAGGAAATATTGGCATCGTTTCTAAGTCTGGAACCTTAACCTACGAAGCTGCAGATCAAATTTGCAAAGCGGGCATGGGTATCACCACGGCCATTGGCATTGGTGGAGACCCAATTATTGGGACTACGACCAAAGAGGCGGTGGCTATGCTCATGAACGATCCTGACACCCATGGCATTGTCATGATCGGGGAAATCGGAGGTCAACTAGAGACGGAAGCCGGTCAGTGGATTAAAGAATATGGAACAAAGCCCGTTGTAGGCTTTATCGCGGGAGAAACTGCTCCAGTAGGCCGCACCATGGGGCATGCCGGAGCCATTGTAGGTGGAGCTGAAGACACGGCCCAGGCAAAAAAAGCTATTCTTCGTGAGTGTGGCGTTCATGTCGTCGATTCTCCTGCGGATATTGGAACAAAAATGGCCTCGCTTTTTAGCTGATGAGCCAAGTATGGTATGCGGGAAATAAATTGAACGACGCGGAGGCTGCATCCTTTTCGCGTCGTTCGCATTTGTATGGAGACGCGTTATTTGAAACCATGCGGGTTCATCTCGGCAAAATCTGCTTTTGGGAGTCCCATTATTTTCGTTTGATGTCTTCCATGCGTATCCTGCGCATGGATATTCCACTAGACTGGGGGCCCGATGATTTGGAGTCAGATATCCTTTCTTGTGTGCCTCAAGGGCAGGTGGATCAACGTGTCCGGTTAAGCGTTTGGAGAAAAGGAGGATTAGGCTATGCTCCTACGGTGCAAGGTGTCGATTGGGGTATCCATGTAGAACCTTTAAAGGAATTTGGCTATCCGCATCCGATAAAAACACTCCATATGGACTTGTTTCAGGAACATAAAAAGTCCAGTGGTTTATTAAGTACGCTAAAAGCCACTCATGCAGCACTCTATATTCTCGCTGCACAATTTGCCCAAGATCAAGGGCTAGACGATGTTTTTTTGCTTAATCAAGAAAATCGTCTCTTAGAAACAAGTAGGGGTAATGTATTTGTCTTAAAAGCAAACGTATTGACGACTGCCTCATTGACCGCAGGTGCATTGCGCGGTGTCATGCGTGAACAAGTGATTCGGCTTGCGCCAGGCCTTGGGTTGACTGTTCAAGAGGATGCATTGAGTCCTTTTGCCTTATTGGAGGCAGATGAGGTATGGATGACCAATGCCCTTGATGGGGTATCGGCAGTTGCTCAATACCGGAAAACGAAGTACAGTGCGGAACAAGCAACAAGAATGCAGAATACCCTTCGGGCATCGTCCTTATTTTAATTCAAAAAAGCGCGACGCGGGGCATGACTCCACATCCTGATTTTTTCAGGTAAGTGGCGCAAGAGGTGTGCATATAATTCTTGAGGTTGCGCAAAGAAGTCTGTTGTATGGTGGGGAAGTATGGCCCAACTTCCTTCATCAAGTTCTTGCTTCAGTTGATCAGCCGACCAACCGGCGTATCCCACGAAAAACCGAATTTCATGTGCCGATATATGTTGGTTTTGTAACGCGGTCTTCATGGAGGCAAAGTCTCCGCCCCAATATAGATCCGTTCCTATTTCTACGGAATCGGGTATCAGGTCTGGACGTTTATGTAAATAAAAGAGCGTGTCCTGGCCTACGGGTCCCCCAATAAACAAGGGTAATTTGGGCCACTCACCCTGCAAGGCATCTGTCAAGTGTAAGGCGGTTGTCTCATTCAATACAAAGCCCATGGTTCCTTGGTCGTCATGATCCACAAGCAAAATAACGCTACGTTGAAATTGGCTATCCTCCAATAAAGGATGGGCTAAGAATACTTGCCCCGTTTGTATTTGATGCATCTTTGGCTGGCCCATATCCTCTAATTTAGCACATTCAATGAGTTACCAAGATGATCGCAAAGAATATCGTGCTGGGATCCTAGATGATTCCATG
>ERZ888423.1826-NODE-1826-length-17266-cov-8.621463_pt1 | contig 17266 bp, 16 predicted proteins | sample MGYA00520523_ERZ888423 | MGnify/ENA primary metagenome ERZ888423 (study PRJEB32303, sample SAMEA104408611) | aquatic metagenome | biome: Brackish water; feature: Pelagic; material: water | place: Baltic Sea | collected 2014-06-08T10:24:00 | depth 30,27 m ...
CCGTAGCCGCCCAGGTAGTAGCCCAGCTTCTCCAGGTACGGCCACAGGCCGGCCTTCTCGTAGTAGTCGGTGACGACCTGCGAGCCGGGAGCCATATTCGTCTTGACCCACGGCTTGGTGGTCAGACCCTTCTCGACGGCCTTTTTGGCCAGCAGTGCCGCACCCAGCATCACCGACGGATTGGAGGTGTTGGTACACGAGGTAATCCCGGCGACTACCACCGCGCCGTGGTCGAGCACGAATTCGCCCCGATCGGCCGAACGCACGAGTATCGGCTTGGTCGGCCGGCCGTGTGAGCCGTTGGCGGCCGACGGTCGGAGGTCCACCGCGCCGTTGTCCGCGAACGACAGCGCCGCCGGATCGCTGGCCGGGAAGGACTCCTCGTCGGCCTCGTCGAGTTTGGTGTGTGGTGTCGGGTGGTTCTCCTCGACATAGTTGTGGATGTCCTTGCGGAACGCGTTCTTGGCGTCGGTGAGTTCGATGCGGTCCTGTGGACGCTTGGGGCCGGCGATGGAGGGCACCACGGTGGACAGGTCCAGTTCGAGGTACTCCGAGAACACCGGCTCACGGTCAGGGTCATGCCACATGCCCTGGGCCTTGGCGTAGGCCGCCACCAGGGCCACCTGCTCGTCGGAGCGGCCGGTCAGGCGCAGGTAGTCGATCGTGACCTCATCGATCGGGAACATCGCTGCGGTCGAACCGAATTCGGGGCTCATATTGCCCAGCGTGGCGCGGTTGGCCAGCGGAACCTCGGCGACTCCGTTGCCGTAGAACTCCACGAACTTGCCGACCACGCCGTGCTTGCGGAGCATGTCGGTGACGGTCAGAACGACGTCGGTGGCGGTGACACCGGGTTTGATCTCCCCGGTCAGCTTGAAGCCGACGACGCGGGGGATCAGCATCGAGACCGGCTGGCCGAGCATGGCGGCCTCGGCCTCGATCCCGCCCACGCCCCAGCCGAGCACGCCCAGGCCGTTGACCATGGTGGTGTGGCTATCGGTACCCACGCAGGTGTCCGGATACGCAACGCCATCCCTGACCATCGTCACCCGGGCCAGGTACTCGATGTTGACCTGATGCACGATGCCGGTGCCCGGCGGAACCACCTTGAAGTCGTCGAAGGCGCCCTGCCCCCAGCGCAGGAACTGGTAGCGCTCGCCATTCCGTTCGTACTCCAACTCGACGTTGCGTTCGAAGGCGCCCGCGTTGCCGAAGAAGTCGAGGATCACCGAGTGGTCGATGACCAGTTCGGCAGGGGCCAGCGGATTGACCTTCTCGGGATCGCCGCCGAGTGCGGTGACGGCTTCGCGCATGGTCGCCAGGTCGACGATGCACGGCACCCCGGTGAAGTCCTGCATGATCACCCGGGCCGGGGTGAACTGGATCTCGATGCTCGGCTGTGCCGCCGGATCCCAGTTCGCGATCGCGTTGATGTGGTCCGCGGTGATGTTGGCGCCGTCTTCGGTGCGCAACAGGTTCTCGGCGAGCACCTTCAGGCTGTAGGGCAGCTTCTCGGTCCCCGGGACCGCGTCGAGGCGGTAGATCTCGTAGCTGTTGTCCCCGACGGTCAGGGTGTCGCGGGCTCCGAACGAGTTCAGGGACGAATTTGCGGTGCTCACATCAACTCCAGGCGTGTGGTGATCCCGCCAGACAGCGGGCAGGTCGGATTTTAACGGTACGGAGGTGCTGCCAGGGGCGGGCCCCTTCGTGAAATCCGGCCCTGCGTTCCAGTCTCGCGCGTATCGGCGCGTGCTGTCACCACCGGGCGGCCTGCGCGGTACGGTCTGGTTTCGTGACCACCCTGCCTGCACCCACCTACATTCCGATTGAGGTATGCAGCGCGGTCGGACTCCCGGTCGCCACTCCGCTCGACACCTGCATGGCTGCGGTCCAGGCCGATGTCGCCAAAGACGGGGTGGCTGCCCCGTCGGCCGATGCGGCGGGTCTGCAGCAGGTGGTGGCGGGCGCCCGGGATCGCGGTGTCGACCTCAAGGTCGTCGTAATGGAGGCAAGCCCGCCGATAGACACCCCGTTGCGGGATATCGCCACGCAGGTGGGTCAGCAGCACCCCGGTGCCACGGTGCTGGTGCTCAGTCCGGGCTGGGCCGGTTCCTACAGCACGACCTATGACCGGGTGCTGCTTGAGGCGGGCCAGGATGTGGCCAAACTCGCACCCAATCCGGTGCAGGGTGCGCAGAATTTCGTCGACCAGTTGAACACCCCGGATTTCCCCTGGATCGCATTCACGGTGGGCCTGGTAATTGCGGTTGCCGGGGCGGCAGTTGCGACCCGACTTATGCAACGTTGGGCAAAACGCAACACTCCCCCCGGAAACTGAGCCACGCTGCGATTTCGCTGAATAAGCGCCTTTTTATGGCAATTCCATAAGATTACTATTCGGTCACACCTGCGGAAATACAAACGTGTAATTTTCTGCGCCCGTTTCTTCTGCGACAGCCGTGACGTACGGTGCAACTGAAGCCATTGTTATTGAAGTGGCATATGTGACACGTGTTACTGACGTGACTGTTTGCGGAGCACTAGGAGTCAGAGTCGAGATGAGCCCTTCCACTCGCGTCAACCGCGCCATCCGGGCTACCCGGGCGGTCTGCCCGCTGACCCTCACCGTCGCGATAACGCTGACCGTTCCCGGTCTGGCGCACGCCGACCCCGACACCGCACCCGTCGGCGTGGCCGCCCTGGTCGCCGACGTCGCCGAGGCCAACCAGCAGTTGCAGGACATCGGTGCGAAAGTGCAAATGGAGCAGGAGAGCGTCAACAAGGCGATCCTGCAGGTGCAGGAGGCCCGCGACGCCTCCGAGGCCGCGCAGCAGGCCATCGAGGCCAGCCGGCAGGCGGTCACCGAGGCCAACGCGGCGATCACGGCGGCGCAGCGGAGGTTCGACACCTTCGCTGCCGCCACCTATGTCAATGGGCCGTCCGCCGCCCTGGTGATCGCACGCACGCCCGACGAGATCATCGCCACCACTACGGCCGCCCAGACGCTGGCGCTGAGTTCGGAGCGGGTGATGGTCGGGCTCAAGCGGGCACGTACCGAGGCGGTCAACTCCGACGCCGCCGCCCGGCTGGCGAAACACACGGCAGATCAGGCGGTCGCTGACGCTCAGAGCAGCCAAGACGCCGCGGTGGCGGCGCTCAGCGCCGCGCAGGAGACGTTCCGGTCTCAGCAGGCCGAGATCGACCGGCTCGCCGCCGAGCGCACCGTCGCCCAGCAGAAGCTCGAGGCCGCCCGCGCATCGTCGGCTCCGGCTGTCCTTCCGGCGGCTGCCGCCTCGGCGGTCGGGGCCGCCCCGGCGCCGCAGGCCGCGGCCGCTGCCGGCTCATCGCCGGCGGACAATTGGGATCGGGCGTCCGGCCCGGTTGCCGAGATCAAGGTGCCCTACGGCAAGCCCTCCGAATGGGATCTCACGCTGCCGGCGGTGCCGAGCGCCTTCCTGTCCGGCGATCCGATCCAGATCATCAACGCGGTGCTGCAGATCGCGCAGAACTCCTACCAGGTGACCCAGGACCTGGGCAAGAAGTTCCTGCAGCAGATGGGCATCCTCAAGCCCACCGATACCGGCATCACCAACGACGGCGGCATCCCGATGGTGTACGGGAACCAGGCCATCGAATACGTCATCAAGCGGGCGCAGTCCCAGATCGGGGTCCCGTATTCATGGGGTGGCGGCAACGCCGCGGGCCCTAGCCGGGGTATCGACGGCGGCGCCAACACCGTCGGCTTCGACTGCTCGGGCCTGGTGCTCTACGCCTTCGCCGGAGCCGGCATCAAGTTGCCACACTATTCCGGGTCGCAGTACAACATGGGCCGCAAGATCCCGTCCGCCCAGATGCGCCGTGGAGACGTGATCTTCTGGGGGCCCAACGGCAGCCAGCATGTGGCGATCTTCCTGGGCAACGGGCAGATGATCGAGGCGCCCTACACCGGCTCCTTCGTCAAGATCTCCCCGGTTCGCACCAGCGGTATGACCCCCTTCGTCGTGCGTTACATCGAATGGTGAGGTGAGTAGTCCCGTGTCTCGCAAACTCTCTCGGACGCTGCATGTGCTCGGAGCGGTCCTGACCGCCGTGACGCTGTCGCTCGGCTTGGCATCCCCGGCGCAGGCCGAGGAGTGGGATCCCACGCTGCCCAAAATGCTCAGTGCCGGCGCTCCCGGCGACCCGGTCGCCGTTGCTCAGGCATCGCTGGCATTCACCCAGCAGGCGGCTCAGGCGACGATGGACCTCGGCCGTAAGTTCCTGTCCGGCCTCGGCATCGGCGGCGGCTCCACCGCACTGCCCAGCGGGAGAGTCCGTGGGCCGCAGGCCATCGAGTACGTCATCCGGCGCGGCGCCTCCCAGCGGGGCGTGCCCTACTCGTGGGGTGGCGGCGCGATCAATGGTCCCAGCGCAGGCGTGGACCACGATGCAGGCAAGATCGGGTACGACTGCTCCGGCTTCACCCGCTACGCATTCGCCGGCGTCGGAGTTCAGATTCCCAAGTACTCGGGCGACCAGTACACCGCCGGCCGCCAGGTGTCGCCGTCGCAGGCCAAGCGTGGCGACCTGATCTTCTGGGGGCCCGGCGGATCCCAGCATGTGGCGATCTACCTGGGTAACGGCCAGATGCTCGAGTCGTCCTCGGCGGCCGGACAGGTGACCGTCGGCCCGGTGCGTACCGCCGGCATGACACCGTATGTGACCCGCATCATCGAGACCTGAACCCGACGCGCCTGCGCAGTACCCACATCGACGGATTCCGAAACGCCTGGAATAGTTGTCGGCGGGGTGCGATCTGGCCCCGATGCCGACCAACAGCTGTGGAGGAACTTGATGACGTCACCAGGTGGGTCGACCGTGGGCCCCGGCGGCTACGGCGGACCGGGCACAACCCCCGCGCCGTCGTCCTCCGGTAACGGACTGGCCGCCGATGTGCACACCCTGGAGCGGGCGATCTTCGAGGTCAAGCGGATCATCGTCGGCCAGGACCAACTCGTCGAGCGCATCCTGGTGGGCCTGCTGGCCAAGGGGCACGTCTTGCTCGAGGGTGTTCCCGGGGTGGCTAAGACGCTGGCCGTCGAGACGTTCGCCAAGGTGGTGGGCGGCACGTTCGCGCGTATCCAGTTCACCCCCGACCTGGTGCCCACCGATATCATCGGCACCCGGATCTACCGCCAGGGGCGCGAGGAGTTCGATATCGAACTCGGACCGGTCGTGGTGAACTTCCTGCTCGCCGACGAGATCAACCGCGCCCCGGCCAAGGTCCAGTCCGCACTGCTGGAGGTGATGGCCGAACGCAAGATCTCCATCGGCGGCAAGACCTACCCGCTGCCCAAGCCGTTCCTGGTGATGGCCACCCAGAACCCGATCGAGAACGAGGGCGTCTACCCGCTCCCGGAAGCCCAGCGCGACCGGTTCCTGTTCAAGATCAACGTTGACTACCCGTCGCCGGAGGAAGAGCGCGAGATCATCTACCGCATGGGTGTGACCCCGCCGGAGCCCAAGCCGGTCCTCGAGACCGGTGACCTGCTGCGACTGCAGGACGTGGCCGCCAACAACTTCGTTCACCACGCCCTGGTCGACTATGTGGTGCGGGTGGTGACCGCCACCCGGCGCCCCGAACAGTTCGGCATGCTCGACGTGAAATCGTGGATCGCCTTCGGTGCCTCGCCGCGCGCCTCGCTGGGCATCATCGCCGCCGCCCGGGCGCTGGCACTGGTCCGTGGCCGCGACTACGTCGTGCCCCAGGACGTCGTCGAGGTCATTCCCGATGTGCTGCGGCACCGACTGGTGCTCACCTACGACGCGCTGGCCGACGATGTGAAGGCCGACACCGTGATCGGCCGGATTATGCAGACCGTCGGGCTGCCGCAGGTGAATGCGGTTCCGCAGCAAGGGCATTCGGTGCCCCCGGCGGGCGGTCCGATGCCGACGGGACCTGCGGTGGCTGCTGGGCCGTCAGCGGCTGGCGCTAACGCTCGGTGAGCGAGTCGACGTCTGCCGGCGAGGCAGCCGATCGGGACCATGCCGTTCACCCGCCGTCGTTTCAGCGCGGTGAGATCGGTGACGCCAAGCTGTCCGCGGCATTGCGCACCCTGGAATTGACGGTCAAGCGCAAACTCGACGGCGTCCTGCACGGCAACCACCTCGGACTGCTCCCGGGTCCCGGCTCGGAACCGGGGGACTCGCGGCCCTACCAGCCCGGTGACGATGTCCGCCGGATGGACTGGTCGGTGACCGCCCGCACCACCCACCCGCATGTGCGGCAGATGATCGCCGACCGGGAGTTGGAGACCTGGCTGGTGGTCGACGTCTCGGCCAGCCTCGACTTCGGCACCACCGGTTGTGAGAAGCGCGACCTGGCTGTCGGGGCTGCCGCGGCGATCATTTACCTCAACAGCGGGGGCGGCAACCGGATCGGTGCACTGATTGCCAACGGCAAGGACATCATCAGGATCCCGGCACGGTCGGGTCGTCAGCACGAGCAGACATTGCTGCGGGCCATCGCCACCGCACCCCGGGCGCCACTGGGTGTGCGCGGGGACCTCGGCGCCGCCATCGACGCACTCCGCCGACCGGAGCGCCGGCGCGGGATGGCCGTGATCATCAGTGACTTCCTCGGTCCGATCGACTGGTTCCGGCCGCTGCGGGCGATCGCCGCCCGCCACGAGGTGCTGGGAATCGAGGTTCTCGACCCCCGGGACGTGGAACTGCCCGATGTCGGCGAGGTGATTTTGCAGGACACCGAGTCGGGTGTCACCCGCGAGTTCACCATCGACGCACAACTGCGCGACGACTTCGCCCGGGCCGCGGCGATCCACTGTGACGAGGTCGCGCGGACGCTGCGCCGGTGCGGCGCACCCTTGATGACGCTGCGCACCGACCGGGACTGGATCGCCGATATCGTGCGCTTCGTCGCCTCTCGGCGCCGCGGCGCCATGGCGGGCGTCCAGTGAGCGGGGCGGGGGTCGGCCGATGACCCTGCCACTGCTCGGCCCGATGGCCCTGACGAACTTCGCCCACCCGTGGTTCTTCCTTTTCCTGCTCGTCATCGCCGGCCTGGTGGCGCTCTATATCGTCGTCCAGCTGGCCCGGCAGAAGCGCATACTGCGGTTCGCCAATATGGAGCTACTGGAAAGCGTTGCCCCGCAACGCCCCAACCGATGGCGTCACATTCCCGCCATCCTGTTGGTGGCTTCGCTGGTGCTGCTGACCGTCGCAATGGCCGGGCCGCAGAACGATGTGCGCATCCCGCGTAACCGCGCGGTGGTCATGCTGGTGATCGACGTGTCCCAGTCGATGCGGGCCACCGATGTCGAGCCGAGCCGGCTCGCTGCGGCCCAGGAGGCTGCCAAGCAGTTCGCCGATCAGCTCACCACCGGCATCAACCTCGGCCTGATCTCCTATGCCGGCACCGCGACGGTTCTGGTTTCACCGACCACCAACCGCGAGGCCACCAAGGCCGCCCTGGACAAGCTGCAGCTGGCCGATCGGACCGCCACCGGTGAAGCGATCTTCACTGCGCTGCAGGCGATTGCCACCGTGGGTGCGGTCATCGGCGGCGGCGACGAGCCGGCACCGGGACGCATCGTGCTGATGTCGGACGGCAAGGAGACAGTGCCGTCCAACCCGGACAATCCCAAGGGCGCGTTCACCGCGGCCCGGACTGCGAAGGACCAGGGCGTGCCGATCTCCACGGTGTCATTCGGAACCCCGTATGGCTACGTCGAGATCAACGATCAGCGCCAGCCGGTCCCGGTCGACGAGGACATGCTCGACAAGATCGCCGAGCTGTCCGATGGCAATCACTATTCGGCCGCGACCCTGGAGCAGCTCAAAGAGGTCTTCACCTCGCTGCAGGACCAGATCGGCTACGAGACGGTCAAGGGTGACGCCAGTGTCGGCTGGCTGAGGCTGGGATCGCTGGCCCTCGCGCTGGCCGCGTTTGCCGCGCTGCTGATCAATCGGCGACTGCCGGGCTGATGTGCCGCCGAGATCGACGTCAGGGTCGCTGATCTGGTTCCGTCGAAACCGTGGTGTCGATTTCGGTGCCGCTGACCACAGGCACTAAGTTGACGGACATGAGCAACACCACCGATGCCGACTCCCGAGAGGGTGGCAGACCGCCCTTCGTGTCCCGTTCGGTGCTGGTCACCGGCGGAAACCGGGGAATCGGCCTGGCGATCGCCCGTCGGCTGGCCGCCGACGGACACATGGTGGCGGTCACCCACCGCGGATCCGGGGCTCCCGACGGCCTGTTCGGTGTGGAGTGCGACGTCACCGACAACGATGCCGTGGACCGCGCCTTCACGGCGGTCGAGGAGCATCAGGGTCCGGTGGAGGTCCTGGTGTCCAACGCCGGTATCACCGCGGACGCCTTCCTGATGCGGATGACCGAGGAGCGGTTCGAGAAGGTCATCGACGCCAACCTCACCGGGGCCTTCCGGGTGGCTCAGCGTGCCTCGCGGAGCATGCAGAAGAAGCGCTTCGGCCGGATGATCTTCGTGGGTTCGGTCTCTGCCAGCTGGGGCATCGGAAACCAGGCCAACTACGCGGCCTCCAAAGCCGGCCTGATCGGGATGGCCCGTTCGATTTCCCGGGAGCTGTCCAAGGCCGGTGTCACCGCCAATGTGGTGGCACCCGGCCTCATCGACACCGACATGACCCGTGAGATGGACGAGCGCATCCGGGCCGGGGCGCTGGAGTTCATCCCCGCCAAGCGGATCGGCACCGCCGAGGAGGTCGCCGGCGCGGTCAGCTTCCTCGCCTCCGAGGACGCGGGTTATATCGCCGGAGCGGTGATCCCGGTCGACGGCGGTATGGGCATGGGCCACTAATCACGCGGCACCTGAAAGGACTTGATATGGCAGGGCTTCTCGAAGGCAAGCGGATCCTCGTCACGGGGATCATCACTGATTCGTCCATCGCGTTTCACATCGCCCGGGTGGCGCAGGAAGCGGGCGCGGAGATCGTCTGCACCGGTTACGACCGGATGCGGCTGATCCAGCGGATCATCGACCGGCTACCCAGCCCGGCCCCCCTGCTGGAACTGGACGTGCAGAACACCGAGCACCTCGACAGCCTGGCAGACCGGGTCGCGGAGGTGATCGGAGCGGGTAACCGGCTCGATGGTGTGGTGCACTCGATCGGCTACATGCCGCCCAGCGGAATGGGGATCAACCCCTTCTTCGACGCCCCCTACGAGGACGTGGCCAAGGGTATCCAGATCTCCGCCTTCTCCTACGCATCGCTGGCCAAGGCGGTGCTGCCGATCATGAACCCGGGTGGCGGGATCGTCGGCATGGACTTCGACCCCACCAGGGCGATGCCGGCCTACAACTGGATGACGGTGGCCAAGAGCGCGCTGGAATCGGTCAACCGATTCGTGGCGCGCGAGGCAGGAAAGGTCGGTGTCCGGTCGAATCTTGTTGCGGCCGGGCCGATCCGGACGCTGGCCATGAGCGCCATCATGGGTGGCGCGCTGGGCGAGGAGTTCAAGGACGAGATGGCGATGCTGGAGGAGGGCTGGGATCAGCGGGCCCCGCTGGGCTGGAATATGAAGGACCCCACCGCGGTCGCGAGGACGGTCTGCGCGCTGGTCTCCGACTGGTTGCCGGCGACCACCGGAACGGTGATCTACGCCGACGGCGGCGCGAGCACCCAACTGCTGTGACATTCGACGCGCTGCTGCTGCTGTCCTTCGGCGGCCCTGAGGGCCCCGAGCAGGTCATGCCGTTCCTGGAGAACGTGACCCGCGGTCGGGGTATCCCGCGGGAGCGGTTGGAGTCGGTCGCCGAGCACTATCTGCACTTCGACGGGGTGTCGCCGATCAATGGCATCAACCGGGCGTTGATCGAGGCGATTCGTGCCGAACTGTCCGAGCGGGGCGAGCACCTGCCGGTCTACTTCGGTAACCGCAACTGGCATCCGTTCATCGAGGACACCCTCGCGCAGATGAAGGCCGACGGGGTGACCCGGGCCGCGGTGTTCACCACATCCGCCTGGGGCGGCTACTCCGGCTGCACGCAGTATCAGGAGGACATCGTCAGGGGCCGGGCGGCGGTCGGGGACGGCGCACCGGAACTGCAGAAGCTTCGGCAGTACTTCGACCACCCCCTGCTCGTGGAGATGTTCGCCGACGCGATCGACGAGGCCGCCGCCGGACTGCCCGATGACCTGCGCGCCGGGGCAAGGCTGGTCTTCACCGCGCATTCGATTCCGATGCGCGCGGTCGACCGGTGTGGGCCGAGCCTCTACCCGCGGCAGGTCGCCTACACGTCGGGACTGGTCGCCGCCGCGGCGGGCTTCTCCGACTACGACCTGGTGTGGCAGTCCCGGTCCGGACCGCCGCAGGTGCCGTGGCTGGAACCCGATGTGGGCGACCACCTGGCAGTCCTCGCCGAGGCCGGCGCCAAAGCGGTCATCGTCTGTCCGGTCGGGTTCGTCGCGGACCATATCGAGGTCATCTGGGACCTCGACAGCGAACTCGCCGAGCAGGCCGCGGAACTCGGGGTCGCGTTGGCCCGGGCCACGACACCGAACGCCCAGCCACGCTACGCGCGGCTGGCCATCGATCTGCTCGACGAAGTCCGGGAGGGCCGAGAGGCTTCCAGAGTTGTTGGTGCACAACCCGTTCCAGGTTACGGGTCAAGTATCAACGGGCGGTTCTGCACCGCCGACTGCGAGGCCAGCGCGGCCGCTGCGGCGGCTACTGCCAGGCCGAGTGCAGGATCGCGCTGACGGCTGCCCCACGGGCGGACCGCACCACCGTCGCCAACGGCCGCATGGCCGCGTCGGTGATACGGGCCTCCGAGGCGCTCTGGACACCGATCGGCGCCAATCCCGAACTCACGGTGACGATGGCGTCGACGCGGGCGGCCGTCGACAACACCCGAAGCGCCCGGTCAGGGGCGTGGTCGGGGATGCGATGGTGGCAGGTTGCCTGCAACACCTCCTCGACCAGGGTTCGCGGATCATCCGCGCCCGGGGCGGGACGGACGGTGTCCAGGGTTTCGGCGGCCGAGCGAATCGCCGAGCGCAGCGCGTACTCGGCCTCTCCGAGATCCGGGTGGTCCGGCACCGCAACCCGCGGCAGGGAGTAGACAGACCAGGACAGCGCAGTAGGGGACCAGCCCGACGGGTTCTCGTCGTCGAGGTCCTCGAAAACGGGGACCAGGCCGATGCTCACCCCGTCCGGGGTGGCGATCAGGACGGCCTCCCCGGCGTCGAGGGCGTCATCCTGAAACTGGGTGCCTGCGGCCAAACCCCGGACGTCCCCGGGTACCGGCAGCGCGAGGCTGATCGCCGGGCGGGCCGGCCAGGGGGCGTCGCCGGGCCGGCCGGCCGATGTCCGCACCGTCTGCAGCAGCGACATCGGGCCGGCATCATCGATATCCGGCCACGGCAGCCCGGTTCGGCCAGCCGCGACGGCGTCATAGGCGATGACCGAATGGGTTGGCGCCCACGCGGTTAACGCATCCATGACGTCATCGGGAGCGGCATGACCGGCCAACCAGGCGTTGGACCACACCGATAGCGAGACGCTCGGACACCACATGATCCCGGAAGTGTAGTGGCTGACCGGTGCCTTCCTCAGGCGGCGCGACGCCATCGGAGCGGGGCGTATCGTGGCACTATGCCCGCAGCGCTGATCTGGCTGGTAGCCGCCCTCGGGCTGGCTGGGGCCGAGGCTCTCACCGGGGACATGTTCCTGCTCATGCTCAGCGGTGGCGCGCTCGCGGCGGCCGGCTCCAGCTGGCTGCTCGGACTGCCGATATGGGCCGATGGTGCGGTGTTCCTGGTGGTGTCGGTCCTGCTGTTGGTTCTGGTGCGTCCGGTGGTCCGCCGTCGGCTTGCCTCTGGCAAGGGACTACCGGAGCCGGCCAAGGCGCTGGAGGGACGGCACGCGCTGGTCCTGGACCAGGTCGGCCGCGACCGGGGTCAGGTCAAACTGGACGGCGAGGTATGGACCGCACGGCCGTTCGGCGACGATGAGGTGTATGAACCCGGTGAACAGGTGACCGTCATGCATATCGACGGCGCCACCGCGGTGGTGTGGAAGAGCCCGTAACACCTATCTGAATATCTGAATAGGAGGACCCGATATGGACGGTGCCGTGACAGGTCTGGTGCTGCTGGCGGTGTTGGTGATCTTCGCGATCATCGTCGTCGCCAAATCCGTCGCCCTGATCCCGCAGGCGGAGGCGGCGGTGATCGAACGGCTGGGACGCTACAGCAAGACCGTCTCCGGCCAGCTGACCCTGCTGATTCCGTTCATCGACCGCATCCGGGCCAGGGTGGACCTGCGGGAGCGGGTGGTGTCGTTCCCGCCGCAGCCGGTGATCACCGAGGACAACCTGACCGTGAACATCGACACTGTGGTGTATTTCCAGGTGACCAGCCCGCAGGCGGCGGTCTACCAGATCAGCAACTACATCGTCGGTGTGGAACAACTCACCACGACCACGCTGCGCAATGTCGTCGGCGGGATGACCCTCGAGCAGACCCTGACCAGCCGCGACAAGATCAACGCCCAGTTGCGCGGCGTGCTCGACGAGGCCACCAACCGGTGGGGCCTGCGGGTGGCACGGGTGGAGTTGCGCAGCATCGACCCGCCGCCGTCCATTCAGGACTCGATGGAAAAGCAGATGCGCGCCGACCGGGAGAAGCGGGCGATGATCCTGACCGCCGAGGGCACCCGGGAGGCGTCGATCAAACAGGCCGAGGGCCATAAGCAGTCACAGATTCTCGCTGCCGAGGGCGCCAAGCAGGCCGCGATCCTCGCGGCCGAGGCCGAACGGCAGTCCCGCATCCTGCGGGCCCAGGGCGAGCGGGCCGCGCAGTACCTGCAAGCCCAAGGCGAGGCGAAGGCGATCGAGAAGACCTTCGCGGCGATCAGGGCCGGCCGCCCCACCCCCGAAATGCTGGCCTACCAGTACCTGCAGACCCTGCCCGAGATGGCCAAGGGCGAGGCCAACAAGGTATGGCTGGTGCCCAGCGATTTCGGTTCCGCGCTGGAGGGCTTCACCAAACTGCTCGGCGCCCCGGGATCCGACGGGGTGTTTCGGTATCAGCCCTCACCCGTCGACACCGATGCCCCCAAACCGGAGGACGATTCCGACGAGGTCGCCGACTGGTTCAACACTCGCACCGACCCGGATATCGCCGAGGCCGTCGCGAAGGCGGAGGCGGCGGCGAGGGCACCGATACCCGCGGTCGGTGCCGCCCCCCCTGCGGGCGGGTTGCTGCCGGGCAATTACGGCGAACGTCTGCCCGAACCCGCGACCCGCGAGTCCGTCGATCCGCCGCAGACCGGATAGGTCAGAGGTCCGCTGCGGCTACCAACCGATCATCCCGAACATGGGTTCGTCCACCATGGCGCCCATGATGCCGAGATCGTTCGGAGTGGCCCGCAATTCGGACGAGCCGGGGCTCGCACAGTCCTCCATCTGGCCGCCGGTCGCCGAGCTGCCGCCAGTCGTCTCGCACCCCGGCAGCAGGGGGTTGTTGGGACCGCCGCCGCCGTCCTCAGCCCCGGCCAGCGGGGCGCTCGTAAGCGCGGCAACGGCACCTGCTGCCGCCGCGAAGACAATCAGCGCTTGGCGCTTCTGCATCAGCACGTCCTTCGTCGTAAGGGTGATTGGGTTATGGTAGCCCCGGCCATCCGAAGCCGCCTGCCTGCCAACCCAGGGGAGTGCAATGTCAGCCCTAGCTGTGTCATATCGACGTGTTGCGGTCGCAGTTCTCAGCGCCGGTGCCGCGCTGTTCGCGGGGGCCGGGACGGCGACCGCCGCGCCCGGACCCGGGTGCACCGCCGCGGACATCGCCGCGGTGGAAAGCCAGGTGGCTGCGGCCGTGGCCGGCTACCTCTTCACCCATCCGGACGTGAACCAGATGTTCAGCAACCTGCAAGGCCTGCCCACGTCGCAGGCGGAAAGTGCGGCGGGAGCCTACCTGGACGCCAATCCGCAGACGCAGGCCGAAATCGATGCCGTCCGGTCGCCGGTACAGGATCTGCGGATGCGGTGCAACATTCCGGTCGACAGTCTCATTCGTGGCGTTTTCATGGAGTGAGGCGCTGCTGCGCTGAATCGGCGTCGCGCCGGTAGCGTCTGGTTTCGTATATCAGCCCGGCGATGCCGATCGACCCGGTGCACAGCGAGACCAAGATCAGCAACGGGTTCATGTTGCCGGTCATGGCGTCGCCGAGGATGACGACGGCCGAGGTTCCCGGCAGCAACCCGATGAGGGTTGCGAGTAAGTAGGGCACCACCCGCACAGCCGAGGCGCCGGCAGCGTAGTTCAGCACCGAGAACGGCACTGCGGGGATCATCCGCAGCGACAGCACCGCGGGCCACCCGCGTTCGGATAGCCGGGCGTCCAGCGACGTGACGCCGGGGTGGCTCACCAATCTACTCAGCTGCCAGCCGAAGGCTCGTACCAGCAACAGTGCGATCAGCGCGCTGATCGCACTGGCCGTGACCGCGAGGGCGACCCCCAGCGCCGGGCCGAACAACAGCCCGGCCGACAGCGTGAACGGGGTCCGGGGGAAGGGCAGGACGGTGAGGACGATGTGCGCGCCCAGGAAGGCCAGCGGGAACCACGTTCCGACAGTGGACGCCCAATCCCGCAGCTGAACGGCATCGGGCAGCGGAACGAATACGACGATGGCCACCAGTGCTGCGGCGGCGGTCACGGTTGCCGCCATCCGGGCGGGGCTCACCTGCCGGGCGCTTGCCGCCATCGCCGACCCGACATCGCGCAGCGTGTTCAGGCCGCGCAGCAGGGCCGGTGAGGTCACAGCTGCCGAGTTTAGGGTCTCGCCGCGGGGGCACCGACGGGACGTGAGCGGACTCACGGCAGGACGCGAGGACGTCGCCGTGCCCGACACATCGGCGATGAAGGAGAGCGATCATTTAGCCTGAGGGTCAGGCGGCAAGCGCTGCCGCACCAAAGGAGCTGCCGGTGTCCCCAGTCGACGCGGAAAGCCTGGATCAGGCTCGTGGCCGGTGGCGTGGTGCCGTGGCGGGCGTGCTGGCCAAGAGCAGCCGACGAGATCCGGCGGAACTGCCCCACGAACCGGAGCGACTGCTGGACACGCCCACCTACGAGGGTTTTCCGATCCGGGCGCTCTACACCGCCTTCGACGCGCTGCCGGAGGCCGCACTTCCCGGCGACTGGCCCTTCGTCCGCGGCGCCGACAGAGGCCGTGATGTGCTGGCCGGTTGGAAAGTCGCCGGCGAATTCCCCGGGCCCGGTTTCGCGGGCTCGGCCGCCGAGGGCAATATCGCGGTTCTCGATGCGCTGGCAGAGGGGGTCAGCGCCCTGGTGCTGCGGGTCGGCGATACCGGTATCGCGCCGCGGGATCTCGACCGCTGGCTGGCGGGCGTCTACCTGGAGCTGGCGCCGGTGATCCTTGATGCCGGAGCCGATTTCCCATCCGCCGCCGAGGTGCTGATGCGCCTGGTGGCCGGGGCGGACGACACCGTGGCCGCGTCCTTGTCCATCGATCTCGGCGCCGATCCGCTGACGGCCCGATTCTCGGCCCGTCCGGCGCCCGCCGTCGACGATGTCATTGCGGTGGCTGCCGCGATCAAAGGCCGACCCGGGGTCCGGGCGATCACCGTGGACGGCCCGGTGTTTCACGATCGCGGTGCAGGCGCCGACTGGGAACTTGCCGCTGTGCTCGCTGCGGCGACGGACTATCTGCGTCTGCTGAGCGGTGCCGGGATCGGCGTCGCCGACGCGCTCGGCCAGATCAGTCTGCGACTGGCCGCCAGCGACGACCAGTTCATGACCATCGCGAAATTCCGCGCGGCGCGACGGTTGTGGGCCCGGGTCGCGCAGGCGCTGGGCCATCCCGGCGGCGGCGCTCTCCGGTTGCACGCGGTCACCTCGGCGGCGATGATGACCCAGCGCGATCCGTGGGTGAACATGCTGCGCGCCACCATCGCCGCGTTCGGTGCGGGGGTCGGGGGAGCGGACACCGTCGCGGTCCTGCCGTTCGATAGTGCGATACCGGGGGGCTATCCGGGTGTGACCGCGGATTTCGCCCGCCGCATCGCGCGCAATACCCAGTTGCTGTTGCTCGAGGAGTCCCACATCGGCCGGGTTCTCGATCCGGCGGGCGGATCATGGTTCGTCGAAGATCTCACCGAAACCCTTGCCGTGCAGGCGTGGTCGCATTTTCGGGATATCGAGTCGAGGGGCGGTTTCCAAGAGGCCGGTGACTATGTGACGGCGCAGATCGAACGGACTCGCAGCCGTCGATCCGACGATATCGCCCACCGGCGCACCGCAATCACCGGTGTCAGCGCATTCCCCAACGTGGCCGAACCGCCACTGCCGTCTTCCGGCGAGACTTCGGAGGCGGCTCGCTACGCGGCGGCATTCGAGCACTTGCGCGATCGTGCCGACGGCTACCGGGATCGGACCGGTCGGCATCCGCATGTCCTGCTCCTGCCGCTGGGTCCGTTGGCGGAGAACAATATCCGGGCCACCTTCACGGCGAACCTGCTGGCCTGCGGCGGTATCGAGGCCGTCAACCCCGGTACCATCGGCCCAGCCGGGATCGACGACGCGGTGCGGCAGGCCGGAGTCGCCGTCGCGGTGATCTGCGGCACGGACGCCCGTTACCGCACTGAGGTGGCCGCCACCGTGCCGGCGGCCCGCGCGGCTGGGATCGAGCACATCTATCTGGCCGGTCCGGAGGAGGCGCTCTCCGATGTTCCGTCCGACGCCCGGCCGGACGGCTACCTGACCGCCAAGATTGATGCGGTGCAGTCGCTTTCGGAGCTGCTGAACAGACTGGGGGCATGAGATGACCCGTTCAGAGACTGCACGTGACTCCGGGATCGACGCCGTACCGAGCTTCGCCGACGTGCCCTGGCGCGGTGAGGATCCACCGTCGGCGCCCACCCCGGCGGCCGCCGCCGACCTCATCGAATCAGCGGCCCGCGCCCACGGCTATGCGGCCGAGCAGTTGGACTGGCACACCCCGGAGGGCATCGTCGTCAAGCCGCTCTATATCGGCGCGGACCGGGACGCGGCGGTGGCGGCGGGATACCCCCTGAACAGTTTTCCCGGCGAGCCGCCCTTCATCCGCGGCCCGTACCCGACGATGTACGTCAACCAGCCGTGGACCATCCGCCAGTACGCCGGGTTCTCCACCGCCGCCGATTCCAATGCCTTCTACCGGCGTAACCTGGCCGCCGGCCAAAAGGGTCTCTCGGTGGCCTTCGACCTGGCGACCCACCGCGGGTACGAC
>ERZ888423.1827-NODE-1827-length-17251-cov-7.401023_pt1 | contig 17251 bp, 18 predicted proteins | sample MGYA00520523_ERZ888423 | MGnify/ENA primary metagenome ERZ888423 (study PRJEB32303, sample SAMEA104408611) | aquatic metagenome | biome: Brackish water; feature: Pelagic; material: water | place: Baltic Sea | collected 2014-06-08T10:24:00 | depth 30,27 m ...
GCCAGTACGCGTCGGTGAACCACATCTCCGAATACGCGCTCTGCCACAGCAGAAACCCCGACAGCCGCTGTTCGCCCGAAGTTCGGATCACCAGTTCGGGATCGGGCTGTCCGGAGGTATACAGATTTTCCGAGATCGCCTCGGCGGTGACCGCCTCGATCAACTGGTCACCAGAGGCGCCGTTGGCCAGTTCCTTGCCCAGCAGCCCGCGGACAGCGTCGACGATCTCCTGACGTCCGCCGTATGCAACGGCGACGTTGACATGAAAGGACGCACCGTGGGCCGCGTCCCCCGTCGGCTGCACGGCGTCGCGCAGCCGGCGCGCCGGCTCTTCACCGAGTAGTTCCAAATCGCCGACGGTACGCACGCTCCAGTGATTTGCCGGCGCACATATCTCCTCGACGACCTCGGTGATGATCTCGATCAGCGATGCCAGCTCGCCGGAATCACGCTGCAGGTTCTCGGTGGACAGCAGGTACACCGTGGCCATTTCGATGCCGGCTTCCTGGCACCAGCGCAGCATCTCGGCGATCTTGCGAGCACCGGCACGGTAGCCATAGCTGACGTCGTCGTGCCTGTGCTCGCGGGCCCACCGCCGATTGCCGTCGCACAGCACCGCAATGTGGCGGGGCAACTCCGATCGCGACGGCGACAACCCATGGCGCAGACGCATCTCATAGAGCCGGTACATCGGCCCCTTGAGACGTCGCGGAATGAGGTCCACGAGGGTCAAGACTACTGTGGCGCGGGGAAACCAAATGCAAGTCAGCGGAGGTGACATGGCTACGTCTTTTGATCCCGTCGAGTCCTTTGACCCCGTCGATGCCGCGGGTTCTGACCGCCCAGGCTCGGCACACGAACCGGAAGACCTGCCGGAAGCCGTCGTCGAAGGCGTCGCCCAGTTCTTAGGTAGGCCGCGGGCGCGCGGCTGGATTCACGTCTATTCAGCCCTCGTCGCAGTCGTCGCGGGTGCCGCTCTGGTAGCGGTGTCATGGTCGGTGGAATCGCCGCGTGCCGGGATCGCCACTCTGATCTACACACTGACCATCGTCGCGATGTTCGCCGTGAGCGGCACTTATCACCGGGTTACCTGGAAGTCAGCCTCCGCGCGGAAATGGATGAAGCGTGCCGATCACTCGATGATCTTCGTGTTCATCGCGGGCAGTTACACGCCGTTCGCACTCTTGGCGCTGCCCGACCGAAGTGGCATGACTCTGTTGTGGATCGTGTGGGGCGGCGCGTTGGCCGGCGTGGCGCTGAAGATGCTGTGGCCGTCGGCTCCGCGGTGGCTCGGCGTGCCCCTCTACATCCTGCTGGGTTGGGTGGCGGCTTGGTTCATCGGTCCGATCATGCACGGTGCGGGCGTCGCGGCGGTGGTGCTGCTGATCGTCGGTGGAGCGCTGTACAGCGTCGGCGGGGTGTTCTACGCACTGAAGTGGCCGAACCCGTGGCCGACGACGTTCGGCCATCACGAGTTCTTCCACGCCTGCACGGCCGTCGCAGCCATCTGCCACTACATCGCAATGTGGTTCGCCGTATTCTCCGGGATTTCGGCGTAGTTCGTCACGCGCACGTTGACCAATGACGCCGAATTCGCTCGCTTAGAGCGCGGTGATGTTCTCCGGGCCCCAGTAGGCTTTCATCGCTGAGATCTTGCCTTCGCCGTCGAACGACATGACGCTGATGATGTCGATGCTCATCTTGCCGCCTTCACCGAGGTCGACGTCCAGCCGCCAGAAAAATGCGGCCTCGTGCCCGAGCGCGCGCAGGGTGACGATCTCGCCGCTGCTCTTGATCGCCTCGATGCTGGCGTAGAACCCGCGGATCGCATGCTGCCCGATGTGTACCTCGCTGCCAACCGGATCCTCGACGGTGGCGTCGGCGGCGTACAGCGCGACCACGTCGTCAGCACGGCCCTCGCCGACCAGCTCGAGATAGCGGTTGACGGTCTGGGTCATGTGCTCGACACTCGGCATGGCCGCGAGGCTACACGGGGCGGGCCGGCGCCCATTAGGACAGGCGCGCGCTGGCAAGCGTATTCGAAGCGGGGGCCTCAGCCCGGCCCACGCGGCGTCCCGCCGGCAGGGGGTCCGGCGGCGTCCGGATCGACGTCCGTGGTCCCGTCGAACCGGTTCTCGTCGACCGAGTCCGGGCCCTCCGAGCTTTGCGTGTCGAAGGATTCGGGCAGGCGGCGCAGGTGCCGGTTCATCGACCACACCAGTGCGAAGGTGCCGATCAGCAGCAACACCACGACGATCAGCCCGAACGGACTGGCTTTTCCGAAGTCGGGTCCGGTCTGTCGCGGCTCATCCTGGGCCAGCACCCCGGTCATCAACTCCAGGCCGAATGTCATCGCATTGTTCACTCGCGTCCCTCGATTCCAGCGAATAGGTCGGCCTCGGGCAGGCTCACCGGCACCCGCGACCGGGCCAACTCGAACTCCTCTGTCGGCCAGAGCCGTTGCTGCCACTCCATGGGTGCAGTGAAGAAGAAGCTCTTCGGGTCGATCTGAGTAGCGTGGGCGAGCAGTGCCTCGTCACGCTGGGCGAAATACTTCGAACACTCAATCCGAGTGGTCACCCGCTGGGCGAGCAGATCCTCGTTCGGATCCCACTTCTCGAGCCACTTCGCAAACGGCCCCTCCGTGCCGTGCTTGGCGAACTCGTCCTGCAGCACCTGCATCCGCTGTCGCAGAAACCCGTGGTTGTAGTAAAGCTTGTGCGCGCCCCACGGCTCACCGGCGTCAGGGTAGAGCCGATGGTCGGCAGCGGCCTCATAGGCGGCCACCGACACCTGATGACAGCGGATGTGGTCGGGGTGCGGGTAGCCGCCGTTCTCGTCGTAGGTGGTCATCACGTGCGGCCTGAATTCGCGGATCACCCGCGCCAGAGCCTCGGTGGGCGATTCCAGGGGTTCCAGCGCGAAGCAGCCTTCCGGCAGCGGCGGCAGCGGGTCACCTTCGGGCAACCCGGAGTCGACGAACCCCAGCCAGCGATGTTCGACGCCGAGGATCTCCGCTGCTCTGGCCATCTCGTCGCGGCGGATATCGGCAATCCGACCGTGGACTTCGGGGAGGTCCATCGCCGGGTTGAGGATGTCGCCGCGCTCCCCACCGGTGAGGGTCACCACCATGACGCGCGCGCCCTCGTCGGAGTAGCGCGCCATTGCCGCGGCACCCTTGCTGGACTCGTCGTCCGGATGGGCGTGCACGGCCATCAACCGCAGTTCGCTCAACCTATTCCCTCTTAGCTGCTCACCGACATGAACACTCACGGCCGACCCTGACGCTGAAGCACACTCAAGGTCAAACCACACTGACTGGCCCTATAGTTCCAGTCCTAGTACACCCATCCGACCGACGGGCATGCAAAACGAGATGATCGAGCGTCCCGCCGCCCGCTATGGACGGCAACGACTGACCCCGCGCGCGCGGCGCCGGATCGGCATCGGATTATCCGCGCTGGTATTGGTGGCGGGCGTGGCGATCGCGGCCGTGGCCTTCGTGCGGTTCGGCGCCGGCGATGTCGAGGGCGAGTTGGGCGCCTATCGCATCATCGATGACCAAACGGTCGAGGTGACGGCCAGCGTCACACGCGACGACCCGTCTCAAACTGTGGTGTGCATCATTCGAGCCCGGTCCTACGACGGCACTGAGACCGGACGGCGCGAGGTGCTGGTGCCGCCATCGCCGCAGAAGACGGTGCAGGTGACGTCGATCGTGAAGACGAGCAAACCGTCGGTTGTCGGCGATGTCTACGGGTGCGGCAGCGCCGTCCCGTCCTACCTGGTGGGCCCGTAGCAGGGCGGACGCACGACAAGCGGACAACAGCGAAATCCCGAGAATCGAGTATCCGCCCGGTGCTATCATTGGTCGATACACGGTTCCTACTGGGGCCGTGTATTGCTGCATTTGGGTGCGCCGACTCAGGCGCCTGCGATCGCGGCGATACACGTATGACAACTGCTGACGCCGGGTCAGATCTTCTTACGCGACCGGCGCGGGAGCAATGACGACAGGAGCGCGACGATATGACCGACACCCAGGTCACCTGGTTGACCGAGGAGGCATCTGACCGGCTGAAGGCGGAGCTCGAGCACCTGATCGCCCACCGGCCTGTCATCGCCGCCGAGATCAACGACCGCCGAGAAGAAGGTGACCTGCGCGAAAACGGCGGCTACCACGCCGCCCGCGACGAGCAGGGCCAGCAGGAGGCCCGCATCCGACAGCTGCAGGATCTCCTCAACAACGCCAAGGTGGGCGAGCCTCCCAAACAGTCCGGCGTGGCGCTGCCCGGCTCGGTCGTCAAGGTCCAGTACGGCGACAACGAGAACGACACCGAGACATTCCTGATCGGTACCCGGCAGGAGGGCGTCAGCGACGGCAAACTCGAGGTGTACTCACCGAGCTCACCGCTGGGCGGGGCACTGCTGGACGGCAAGGTTGGCGACGTCCGCACCTATACGGTCCCCAACGGCAGCACCGTGGTTGTGAAGCTGCTCAGTGCGGAGCCCTACCACTCCTGACCGTTACGCCGTCCCGAGTTCTGAGCGTTTGTCGGCCTGCAGTTACCCTCCAGTCCATGGCGCAGATCGCCGAGGACCTGTTCTTGCTGTTGGTGGACAACGCGTCCGCCCAACCGGGGCTGAATAGCCCGCGGCGTGAACACGTGCTCGCGGCCGCGGATCTTCTGGACCTGGCGCATGCGTGCCGCATCCGCCCCGCGGTGGAGGGCGAATCAGTGCGCCCGGGACGACTGCTGGCGCTGGACGGCCCAGCGCTGGGGGATCCTGTCACCGAGCCGGCGTTCGAGTTGCTCCGCAAAAAACCGTTGAGCCCCGCTGCCGCGATCAAGAAGATCGGTAAGCACACCCAGGGCCGCGTAGTGAATCATCTGGAACAGACCGGACAAATTCGTCGAAATACCATCCCGTCCAAGCGCTTTACCCGGACCCACACGTTTCCCCTGACGAATCGGGATCGGGTCGGGTCTGCGCGTGCCGCGCTACTGTCCGCGCTGTTCGACCGGACGCCGCCCGGTCCGTCGACGGCGGCCATCATCACCGTCCTGCACGCTGTCGACGGACTGGGCGCATTGCTGAGCCTCAACGACCGCGGCTGGCGCTGGGTACACGCCCGAGCCGGTGAGATCGCCAGTGGCAGTTGGGTCGACGAGTCGCCATCGGCACTGCCTGAGGTCAATCTCGCCGTCACCGCAGCAGCGGTTCGCCAGGCCCTGGTCCAACTCGTCTAGCTGGGTCTGACTCGTCTAACTGGGTCTCACTCGTCTAATCGGTCTGACTCAGCGAACCCAGCGCCTGCTCGATATCGCCCACCAGGTCGGCGATGTCCTCAATACCGACCGACAGCCTTACCAGATCGTCCGGCACCTCGAGTTGGGAACCTGCGGTCGAGGCGTGCGTCATGGCGCCGGGGTACTCGATGAGCGACTCGACGCCGCCCAGCGACTCAGCGAGGATGAAAATCCGGGTTCGCGCGCAGAAGTCCCGAGCCGCCTTAGGCCCGCCGCGAAGCCGTACCGACACCATTCCACCGAACGCGCTCATCTGGCGGGCGGCAACATCGTGGTTGGGGTGGGTCGATAGGCCGGGGTACAGAACCGTCTCGATCGCCGGGTGCCCGTCGAGAAACTCCGCCACCACGCGGGCATTTTCGCTGTGCCTCTGCATTCGCAACGGCAGCGTCTTGAGTCCGCGCATCGTCAGGTAGGCATCGAAGGGGCCCGGCACCGCACCCGCACCGTTCTGCAGGAACGCGAAGGCATCGTCGAGTTCCTCGTCGTTGGTCAGAAGGGCACCACCGACCACATCGGAATGTCCGCCGATGTATTTGGTGGTCGAGTGCAGCACGACGTCGGCGCCCAGCGCCAGGGGCTGCTGAAGAGCCGGCGAGGCGAACGTGTTGTCCACCAGGACCTTCGTCTTCACCGTCGATGCGAGCGTGCAGATCGCAGCGATATCAGCAATGGATAACAACGGGTTGGTGGGCGTCTCGACCCAGATCAGCTTCGTGTGATCGGTGATGGACGCGCGCACGGCGTCCAGGTCGGTCAGCGCCACTGCCGTGTAGCTGATCCCCCACAACGTAAACACCTTGTCGATGAGCCGGAAGGTGCCACCGTAGGCGTCGTCGGGGATGACGACGTGGTCGCCGGGCCGCAGCAGCGCACGCAATGCGCAGTCGGTAGCAGCCATGCCGGAACTGAACGCCCGCGCGTAGGCGGCAGTTTCCACAGCCGCCAGTGATGCTTCGAGCGCAGCGCGGGTGGGATTGCCGGTTCGCGCGTATTCGAATCCGCCGCGCAGTCCGCCGACACCGTCCTGGGCGAACGTCGAACTGGCGTAGATCGGGGCGTTGACCACACCGGTGGCGGGATCCGGCCGATAGCCGGCGTGAATGGCTGTGGTGGCCGGACCATAGGCACGGTGGTGACCGGCGCCCCCGGACGCTTCGATCCCGCTCTCTGGGCTGCTGTGCTGGTCGCTCATGATCGACCAGGGTAACCGTGTAGAACTGGAGCATGTCCACCTCTGCGGCCGCGACACTCGACAAACTGCTGGATCTGGACTCCCTGTTGAGCCCCGAAGACCTCGACCTGCGCTCGATGGTCCGCCAGTTCGGCGAACAGCGCCTGCGCCCCCACATCGCCGACTGGTTCGAAACGGCTCACGTGCCGGTCCGCGACCTCGCCGTCGAGATCGGCAAGCTCGGCCTGCTCGGCATGCATCTGACGGGTTACGGGTGCGGCGGATCGACTGCAACGGCGTACGGGCTGGTCTGTCAGGAACTGGAGGCGGTGGACAGCGGACTGCGCAGCCTGGTCTCCGTGCAGGGCTCGCTGGCGATGTTCGCCCTCCACCGCTGGGGCAGTGAGCAGCAGCGCCAGCAATGGCTGCCCGGCATGGCGGCGGGCGAGTTGATCGGGTGTTTCGGTCTGACCGAACCGGACTTCGGCTCCAACCCCGGCGGCATGCGCACGACGGCACGCCGGGACGGGTCGGATTGGATCCTCAATGGCTCGAAGATGTGGATCACCAATGCCTCGGTTGCCGACGTCGCGATCGTGTGGGCACGCGAGCATGGCGAGGAACGCAACAGCATCGTCGGCTTCGCGGTGCCGACGTCGACTCCGGGGTTCAGCGCAAGGGAGATGACGCACAAGATGTCGCTGCGGGCGTCGATCACCTCCGAGTTCAGTCTCGACGACGTACGGCTGCCCGAGGACGCTAGATTACCGGGCGCGCAAGGTTTGTCGGGTCCACTGGCTTGCCTGTCCGAAGCGCGGTTCGGCATCATCTTCGGCGCAGTGGGAGCAGCCCGGGATTGCCTGGAGACCACGTTGGACTATGTCGGAACCCGCGAGGTGTTCGATCGGCCGCTGGCCGGATACCAACTGACGCAGGCAAAGATCGCCGACATGGCGGTCGAGTTGGCCAAGGCCCAGCTGCTGGCACTGCATCTGGGACGCCTCAAGGATGCGGGTCGTATCCGGCCCGAGCAAGTCAGCGTCGGCAAGCTGAACAACGTCCGCGAGGCCATCAAGATCGCGCGTCAGTGCCGCACCTTGCTGGGCGCCAACGGAATCACGCTGGAGTATCCGGTTCTCAGGCACGCCAACAATCTGGAATCCGTGCTCACCTACGAGGGCACATCCGAGGTGCACCAATTGGTCATCGGAGAGACGCTGACAGGCGTCAGCGCCTTCCGGTGAGCATCTCCTAGTACTGCGTCGGCCCGGGGCCGGGCGCCGATACTTGTGGGTTGAGCGGTACACACACCGTGGTCATGATCTTGTCGGCCAGTGTCTGACGCTTGGCATCCCACAGCGGGAACAGATAGCCGATGCAGCAGATGACGGCGTCCACGATGTGGGCAAGCTGGCGCACGATCGAAAGTCCGAAACCAATTGGCTGCCAGGTCTTTTCGCTGACTACCTTGAACTTCATCACCGACTTGCCGATGCTGGAGCCCGTGGTGCCTTGTCGGTAGCCGTAGTTCCACACGACATAGGCCAAGACCAGGAAAACCGACGCGATCGCGAAAGCGATACCTCCTGCTGCCGAATACGCCGAGGCACACGCCACCCCGCCGTTATCGGAGGTGCTGCAATCTATGTCAGCGGTTTCGATATCGACCACCTGCCAGATGACCGCAGCGACCAGAATCGGAATCATGTCGAGCAGCCACGCCGCGAATCGGGCTATCCAGGGTGTGTAGACGGTATTCGGCAGCGACGACCACCCGTGCAACGGTGGCGGCCATTCGCCGGGTCGGGACGCACCCCTGACCATGACTTCTGAACCAATCTCGCTTGTCGACAAAAAATGCTGGCGCGCCCAGTTGAGGGCACGCCAGCATTCTTTCAGTCGGAGTACTACTGCATGGCCGGCGCGACGCCGCCGCCGGACAGAACTCGGTACGTGTAGACGGTGATCAGTGTCGCCACGGGTGCGGCAACGAGCAGGCCGACACCGCAGAGCAGCGCACCGACAATGAGCACGGCAACGATCACCAACCACGCGATGAACACGCTGCCGAAATTGTCCTTGCTTAGCCCGAAACTCGTCTTGATCGCATCAACGGGCGCCAGATTGCGGTCGAGCAGTGCCACGACGGTGAACATCAGCATGATGCTCGCGGCGATACCGGGCAGCACGCACAGAAAGAAACCAATCGTCGTGACGATGCTGACGATGACGGCTGCGACTACGACGTTCCCGATGTTGCGCGGCCTCAGGAACGAGCCGACCGTCACATGTTGACCGTTGGCGACATCGAGGATCCCGCCGATGTAAGCCGACTGGATGGCCGCCGATAGGAGAAGCGACAGAAACCAACCGATGATCGCGACGACAATGCCAGCGGTTCCGGACACGCTGTAGGAGAATGCGAATCCACTGTCGTCAGCGACGTAATTGGTCGTGTCGGGGCTCACCAAAGCGGATATCAGATTGATGATTCCCTGCAGCACAAGAAGTGCGACCGCAAAGATCAGGGTGGCCAAGATCAGCGGGCCGGCGTTTTTGGTGAACTTGTTCCACGCCCACGAGAAGGCGTCACCGACGCTGAACCCGGGCGTGCCGCCACCGATGGACGGCGGCCCGTATCCACCCGGACCTGGATATCCGGCCTGCGGAGGAGGGTACCCGGGTGCCCCCGGCGGTGGGGGCGGGAAGCCGCCGGACTGGTGCGGCGGGGGATAGCCGCCTGGCGGCGGGTAATTGCCTTGCGGCGGCGGCGGATAGCCCCCCTGCGGCGGCGGCGGATAGCCCCCCTGCGGCGGCGGCGGATAGCCCCCCGGGGGCGGCGGCTTGTCTGTCATCGATACTCCTTATCGTCTTTACAGCAGCGGCACACAGACCGTTGTCATGATTTTGTCGGCGATCGTCTGGCGCTTGGCGTCCCACAGTGGGAACAGGTATCCGATGTAGCAGATCGCACCGTCGATGATGTGAGCCAGCTGGCGCACGATCGACAGTCCGAAGCCAATCGGCTGCCAAGTCTTTTCACTGACGACTTTGAACTTCATGATCGACTTGCCGATGCTGGAACCGGTAGTGCCCTGCCGGTAGCCGAAGTTCCAGACGGCGTAGCCAATGATCACGATGGTCGCGAGGATGACCGCCATCTGGCCGAGCGTGGAGGCACCGGAAGCGCAGAACTCACCGAGGTCATACTCGGAAGAGTCCGTGATGCACACCGTCTCCTGAGTGCCCACGAGAACGCCCCAGGCGATGCCCTGGACGATCAATACGGGAATGAAGTCGACCACCCACGCGAGCACCCGGGTGAGCCACGGCGTGTACGACTCCTTCGGCAGGGCTGCCGCCGGCATTCCCATCTGCGGCTGGAAACCGCCTTGCGGAGGTGGCTGGAAACCACCCCCCGGTGGCGGAGGCGGCGGATAACCGCCGGGAGGCGGAGGTGGATAACTCCCCGGGGGTGGCGGTTGATCGGTCATGGACGCCTTCCAGTGCTGGAATTGGCTGGGCACGAGCGTGCTTACCCTACCCGAGAAGCGCCTCGGAGCAGCGTTTTCACCCAGGATGTCGATCTTGGTGCGGTGCCCATTTATGGTTGCTGGTCCTGTCGAGAACCATCAGCGATGGGCGTTGGCATCCGACAAGAACCCCAACAAATCGTGGCGGGTGAGGACGCCGACCGGCTTGCCTTCCTCGACCACCATCACCGCGTCGCATTCACGAAGGGACGTGGCGGCGGTACTCACCAGTTCGCCCGCACCGAGCAACGGTAGCGCCGGACTCATGTGTTGGGCGACAGCGTCGGCGAGCTTCGCGCGACCCTCGAACACCGCCGACAAGAGCACTCGTTCGGACACGCTGCCCGCCACCTCCCCAGCCATCACCGGGGGCTCGGCGCCGACGACGGGCATCTGTGACACGCCGTACTCACGCAGGATTCCGATGGCGTCACGCACTGTCTCCGACGGATGGGTGTGAACCAGCGCTGGGAGCGCACCGGACTTGCCGCGCAGCACATCGCCTACCGTCGATTCCTCCACCGAGCCGTCCAACCGACTGCGCAGGAAGCCATACGAGGACATCCAATCGTCGTTGAAGACCTTCGAGAGGTAACCACGTCCGCCGTCCGGCAGTAGGACCACGACGAGAGCGTCCGGGCCCGCACGCTCTGCGACCTTGATGGCCGCGACCGCGGCCATACCGCACGATCCGCCCACCAGCAGTGCTTCCTCGCGCGCCAACCGCCTGGTCATCTCAAACGAATCGGCATCCGAAACCGCGATGATCTCGTCGGGGACCGTTGGGTCGTAGGCCGACGGCCAAAAGTCCTCCCCCACCCCCTCGACCAGGTAGGGGCGTCCGGTGCCGCCGGAGTACACAGAGCCCTCGGGATCCACCCCGATGATCTTGACCGGGCCTTCTGGACGCCGCTGAGAAACCTCTTTGAGATAACGGCCGGTGCCGGTGATGGTGCCACCGGTACCCACGCCCGCAACGAAGTGGGTGACTTTGCCGTCGGTGTCGGCCCATATCTCCGGGCCGGTCGTCTCGTAGTGGCTGGCGGGGCCCATCGGGTTGGAGTACTGGTCGGGCTTCCACGCGCCGTCGATCTCCTGCACGAGCCGGTTGGAGACGCTGTAGTAGCTGTCGGGATCGTCTGGGGCCACAGCGGTCGGGCACTCGACAACATCGGCGCCGTAGGCGCGCAAGACGTTCTGCTTGTCGCCGCTGACCTTGTCGGGACAGACGAAGATGCACTTGTATCCACGCTGCTGGGCCACCAGCGCAAGCCCGACACCGGTATTGCCCGACGTCGGTTCAACGATGGTGCCACCGGGCCGCAGCTCGCCGCTGGCCTCGGCGGCATCGATCATCTTGATGGCGATACGGTCTTTGGCGCTGCCGCCGGGGTTGAAGTACTCGATCTTGGCCGCAACAGTGCCCGCCCCCGGAGGAACCACCGAGTTCAGCTGTACCAGAGGGGTATTGCCGATGAGCTCACTGACGTGCCGGGCGATCCGCATGCGTCCATCGTGTCAGGCCCGACGGGCGACTACCAGGTGGCCTCTCGGATGTACTCGCCGATCTGCCGGATGGACCTGTTGGCCTCGGACACAGCGGGCGCCCCGAGTTGGAAGACATGCATTTGACCAGGCCAGATACGGACCTCGACCGGCACACCGGAAGCTGCCAGCAGGCGTGCCGCCTTCCGGGCATCGCTGAGTAGAACCTCAGATCCGGAGACGTGGATGAGAGTGCGCGGCAGCCCGGGTTCGATGTAATCGAGCGGCTCGTAGATTTCCTCGGGTCGGCCGTCGTTGACGTTGCGGCCCGCGGCTTCACTGATCAACTCGACCAGTGCGTGGAAAGCCCTATGCGGGAACATCACGTCAGATCGAACATTCGGGTGGTCGCCGCGGGCCTCGTTGTCGATCTCGAACAAGGGCGACATGGCGGCGATGGCGGCCGGCGATTCGCCCACATAGCCGTTGATGCCCTCGACCAGCAGGCGCTGGGCAAGAGCCAGCGCCAGGTAGCCGCCCGCGGAATCGCCTGCCAGCACGATCTGGTCGGGCTCATAGCCCGTCTGCCGCAACCACTTGTAGGCGTCGTAGCAGTCGTCCAGGGCGGTACCCAGGGAGTGCTTGGGGATCATCCGGTAGTTGGCGACCAGCACGGGGCTGTCTGCATGCTTGGACAGCGCCGCCACCAATCGGCCGTGAGTATTGACGCCGCAGGTCAGAAACGCCCCGCCGTGCAGGTAGAGAACGACGCTGCGCTTGCCGTCGGCCGGGAGGACACCGGCGGCGCGCACCAGCTGCGCGGTGCAGTGGGGCAGCGAGATGGTGGCGCGGACGGTACCCGCAGGTGGCCGCATGATCTTGGCGGCGAAGTCGACCAGGCCCAACGGCCACGGCAACCTGGGAGCGTAGCTACCTATGGTCAGACTCGGCTTGATCGTCAACAAGGCTGCCAGACCCATGAGCCGACCAGCCACGCTCGGGCCATCCTCAACGACCTCGACGGGCGCACCGTCGCTGACCGGGAACCTACGGGATTTATGTCCCCGACCAGGCCTGACACCCAATTGTGCAGAACCCGTCACCCTACTTGGAGCCGTCATCGCCACCACCGCCTACAACGTTGTAGTCCGCAATAAGTCGAGTTATTCAGTCGATCTCGTAACTTAGCTTGTCATCTGTAAGAAATATCACAATTGGTAAAACGCATTTGGTACCAGAGTTGATACCCCACTGTGATCGCCGACCCGCGTCGCCACGCCAGCAACTGCCCAACTCGGCTCTAGACTGGCCAACGTGGGCATCAGTGCACCGCGTGGGTCGGCCATCGTTTTGGCGGCTGCGGCCACGCTCGCGTCGACAGGCTCGGCCTACGTCGGCGCCCGTAACCTGCTGACTGGGCAGGCCGACCGGGCGCGCCGCGTCATACCCAAGTCATGGGACGTCCCCCCGCGCGCCGACGGCGTCTACGCACCGGGCGGAGGGCCGGTCGAGCGCTGGTGCCGCGGGGTGCCATTTGATCTGCACCTGATGATTTTCGGCGACTCCACCGCTACCGGCTATGGCTGTGTGAGCGCTGACGAAGTGCCCGGCGTGCTGCTGGCCCGGGGCTTGGCTGAGGCATCGGGCAAGACGATTCGGCTGAGCACCAAGGCGATTGTCGGCGCGACATCGAAGGGCCTGTCCGGTCAGATCGATGCCATGTTCGTCGCGGGCCCCCCGCCGGACGCAGCGGTGATCATGATCGGGGCCAACGACATCACCCAACCCAACGGAATCGGCCCTTCGGCACGCCGACTCGGCCGCGCGGTGCAGCGGCTAAGGGGTAGCGGCGCGGTGGTCGCAGTCGGCACCTGCCCCGATTTCGGCGTCATCACTGCGATTCCGCAGCCCCTGCGGTGGGTGGCTCGGGGCCGCGGACGTCGTCTGGCGCGTGCCCAAGCAGCCGAGGTGCGATCGGCCGGCGGCCTTCCGGTGCCGTTCTCCGACCTGTTGGCACCGCATTTCCACAAGACCCCGGAGCTGCTGTTCTCGCCGGACATGTTCCACCCCTCCGCCGTGGGCTATGGGCTGGCTGCCATGCAGTTGTTGCCTGCGTTGTGCCACGAGCTGGGCGAATCCGTCTCGGGAATGCCGCGGGAAGAGGCCCTCGCATCGCGGACCACCGATGGTGGATCGCTGCTCGCGCGGATCAGCGGGCTGAGCCGACTATGGCGGCGCTCGACTGGGGTACCCGCACCTGTACTGGGTGGGGTCCCCGCTCCGATCGTGGCCGCTGCGGGCTAGGTTCTATTGGGCGAGTTCTAATCAGTCCGCTCAATTCCCCGAGGAGCCGTCATGCCCGAGGCCGTTATCGTCGCCACTGCCCGCTCACCCATCGGCCGAGCCAACAAAGGCTCACTGGCTGCCATGCGCCCCGACGATCTAGCCGCGCAGATGGTGAAGGCCGCGCTCGACAAGGTGCCTGGCCTGGACCCCCGGGAGATCGACGACCTGATGATGGGCTGCGGCCAGCCCGGCGGTGAAGCCGGCTACAACATCGCCCGGGTGGTCGCCGTGGAACTCGGCTACGACTTTCTGCCCGGCACCACCGTCAACCGCTACTGCTCGTCGTCGCTGCAGACCACTCGGATGGCGTTCCACGCGATCAAGGCAGGCGAGGGTGACGCGTTCATCTCTGCAGGCGTGGAAACCGTGTCCCGATTCGGCAAGGGTGCTGCCGACGGAGCCCCGGACTCCAAGAATCCGCTGTTCGCTGAGGCGGAGGCGCGCTCGGCCCAAGCCGCAGCGGGTGCCGACGAATGGCACGATCCGCGCGACGACGGCAACATCCCCGACGTCTACATCGCGATGGGGCAGACCGCCGAGAACGTCGCGCTGTTTACCGGCATAAGTCGCGAAGATCAGGACCACTGGGGAGTGCGCTCGCAGAACCGCGCAGAGGACGCCATCAACAGCGGCTTCTTCGCACGCGAGATCTCCCCGGTCACGTTGCCGGATGGAACGATCGTCTCCACTGATGATGGGCCGCGCGCCGGCACCACCTACGAGAAGATCAGCCAACTCAAACCGGTGTTTCGGCCCAACGGCACGATCACCGCGGGCAACGCCTGCCCGCTGAATGATGGCGCCGCCGCCGTGGTGATCATGAGCGATGCAAAGGCCAAGGCCCTCGGGCTGACGCCATTGGCGCGCATTGTGTCGACGGCCGTCACCGGTCTGTCGCCGGAAATCATGGGCCTAGGTCCTATCGAGGCCATCCGGAAGGCTCTGTCCATCGCCGGGATGAACATCGCCGATATTGACCTTTACGAGATCAACGAGGCCTTCGCGGTGCAGGTGCTCGGCTCGGCACGTCAGCTGGGGCTCGACGAGGACAAGCTCAACGTGTCCGGCGGCGCAATCGCCCTTGGCCACCCGTTCGGTATGACGGGTGCGCGAATTACCGCCACGCTGCTGAACAACTTGGCGACCCACGACAAGACATTTGGCGTTGAGTCGATGTGCGTCGGGGGCGGTCAGGGCATGGCGATGGTCGTGGAGCGGCTGGCGTAGCACCCGCCGCTTGCGTGCGCTCAGATCGCGATTTCAGCTGATTTCGCGATCTCGACGCACGCCAGACGCGCGTGCCCGGGCGACACGTTCGAGAATCTCGGCGGGACGCTGCCCAGCGACGACCCGCACTCGGTTCCAGCACCGCTCAGCGATGAACTCGGCGCGGATGATGTCGTTACCGAACACGGCACGCTCGCGGTGATGTGCGCCGTCGTATTCGACCGCCACCCTCACGTCCTCCCAGCCCATGTCGAGGTAGTAGCGGGGGCGTCCGTAGTCGTCGAAGACCGGGATCTGAGTGCGCGGCCGGGGATAGCCGGCGCGGATGAGCAGCAAACGCAGCCAGGTCTCGCGAGGCGACTCAGCACCTCGATCGTGTAAATCCAGCGCCGCACGCAACCGCGGAATACCGGGTGAGCCTGCGTGCTTGATCGCGAGATCGAGAACAGCGTCAGGATCGAATCTCGTGGCGTTGCCGAGCGCGTCGAGTCGAGCAACACCCTGTTCACCTCGCACCAGTCGGCCGAGGTCGAACGCCGTCCGCACGGGAGTCGTCACCGGAAGACCCCGCAGACGCTGGACTTCCTCGTCGCCCAACCGATCTCTTCGCGTGCTAATGCCCGCGGGCGGGCGGGCGTTGGACCAGATCAGCTCCACCGGTTCGTCGTCGCATATCCACTTCGTGCCGTGCATTCCGGCTGCGGCGGCCCCGGCGATGACGGCTCTTCTCCCCGACCACAGCCATGCAGCCTGTGCCCGCTTCGCCAACGTCAGTGCCATCCCGTGGGCGACGTAGACATCGTTTGAGACGTAGACATCGTTTGAGACGTAGACATCGTTTGAGACGTAGACATTGGGAAAGAGCGCGCGGTAGTGCGACCGCAGTTGATGCTTCTTGACGAGTCCGTCGGTCAACGCCTCGCTCCCGATGAAGGGGCCGTCGAGCGAAGTCACCTCTCGAATGTCGCAGAGTTGCGCCACGACAACCACGACCAGTCTGCCGCCTGTGGATAAGTGCCCTTCTGAGTCCGCACAAGTTTCCTTCTGGTGTGCACTCAGATCGCATTTTCCGTAGGTACGGCGATCTGGGCGCACACCAGCCGACCACACCCCAGCCGACCACACACCCACACCCCAGCGCACGAAAAAGGGGCGCCCACGGCTCTGGACGCCCCTATTTCGTGCCGACGCTAGTCGCTGTTGAAGTAGCTCAGCAGGCGCAGGATTTCGATGTACAGCCAGACCAAGGTCACGGTCAGGCCCAGAGCAATGCCCCAAGCGGCCTTCTCCGGCGCACCGGCGCGGATCATCTGGTCGGCGGCATCGAAGTCGATGAGGAAGCTGAACGCTGCCAGGCCGATAACCACCAGCGAGAAGATGATGGCGATCGGGCCGCCGCTGCGCAGCCCCATACCCTCGCCGCCGCCCACGCCGAAGATGGCGAGACCAAAGTTGAGCAGCATCAACGCCAGCACACCGAACAGCGCCGCAACGATCATGCGGGTGAACTTGGGCGTGACCCGGATGGCGCCGGTCTTGTAGACGACCAGCATGCCGAAGAATACGCCGATGGTCGCGACGATCGCCTGGGCGATCATCCCGGGGCCACCGGTCGATACCACGTTGGCGATGATGAACGAGATCGCACCGAGGAACAGGCCCTCGAGCCCCGCGTAGCCCAGCACGATCGCCGGATTGTCCTGCTTGCGTTTGAACATCGCGACCATGACCAGGGCCAGGCCGCCGAGCGCGCCCACCAGGGTGAACGGCATCGCCAATCCGGGGTTGCCCGCCACCAGGAAGTAGGAGACCACCGCGACCGCGGACAGCACGGCCAGAGTTAAGCCGGTCTTGGTGACGACGTCATCGATGGTCAGCGAGCGGGAGACACCCGTCTGCTGCCGGTCGGGATACTGCGTGACGTATGGATCGGCGTGTACCGCTGCCGCCGCGCCACCGGCGGCTCCGGTACCGAAATTCGCGTATCCACCCTGCCCCTTGGGCAAGGATCGAAATACCGGGTTGCTGCTTTCGCGCACCGTCGGTTCCTTCCTGTGCTGGATGTCAACCTATGACGAACAAACCCTCAACGTGCGAGGCCCCGAGTCAGTTCCCACCCACCCGAGTGCGAGTTCGAGGAAACCTTACCCGGGCCTCCACGCCACCCGGGCCTC
>ERZ888423.1828-NODE-1828-length-17237-cov-6.741474_pt1 | contig 17237 bp, 27 predicted proteins | sample MGYA00520523_ERZ888423 | MGnify/ENA primary metagenome ERZ888423 (study PRJEB32303, sample SAMEA104408611) | aquatic metagenome | biome: Brackish water; feature: Pelagic; material: water | place: Baltic Sea | collected 2014-06-08T10:24:00 | depth 30,27 m ...
GCTCTCCTGCGTGTAGGGAAGAAGCAACAAAAGATAAGATAGCTCAAAAATATGCACAAAGACGCAGAGCTAAAATGATGAACAAAAAAAGATTTTGTAAGTCATGCAATGCACCACTTTCGGCATACAATGATGAAAGCATATGTCATGCCTGTAATGTTAATCCAAAAGATGTTATCAAGGCTTTGAAGCAGCTTAAGGATATTGCTGATGGTAAGTCTTAATACCCTAAACCCAGTGCCAAAGAAGATATGCTCAATTGATGCTAGTACTAATAACCTAGCCTTTGCAGTATTTCATTCTGGCACCTTGGTTGAGATTGGTAAGATTAACTTTAGTGGATCAAATACTTACCGCAAAGTATCTGACTCTGTAAGAAAATCTAAAGCATTCTTTGCACACCACAAAGATCTTGATGCGATTGTCATAGAACACACAATTTATTTAAATAGTGCAAAAACTGCAGCTGATCTTGCACTAGTTCAGGGTGCAATGCTTGGCGGTATATCTTTGAATGGCGTAAAAGTCATTAAGTCTATTAATCCTATTGCTTGGCAAACATTCCTAGGTAATAATAGATTAAACAAAGAAGAAAAAGATTTAATTAGATATGAAACACCAGGTAGAAGTATAGCTTGGTATAAAAATAAAGAGCGTGAGTTTAGAAAGCTTAGGACTATTAGCTTGGTAAACGAAAAGTATGGTCGAACCATAAGTGATAACGACATAGCTGATGCCGTTGGCGTAGGACATTATGCATTACACAATTGGCAAAAGCTGGCTTGACAAGGAGGGGATATGGCTGCTAAACTATATCAGAGCGAGATGTGGTTGCGTAAAAGATTTCATCTGGATAGAAAAACCCCAGAAGATATCGCTAAAGAATGCGGAGTAACTGTAGAAACAATCTATGTTTATTTGGCTAAATTCGGATTAAGAAAATCTAGACGGTGAGCAAAGAGTTAGTATTATTACTTATTGCAAAGGAGAAAAATGAGAGAGTATAGCAATATAGAGCAGCTGTCGTTTGATGACATCTTGCTAGTTCCACAACATTCCGAGGTCAGTTCTCGTAGTGATGTTAGTTTAAATACAAAGATTGGTATTGGATCAACAAGCATTAATCTTAGTGTACCAATTATTGCAGCACCTATGGATACTGTTTGCGAACAGGATATGGCTATTGCTCTTCGCAATGAAGGTGGTATTGGTATATTCCATAGGTATATGCCGATTGGTCGTCAGGCAGAACAGATCAGAATGGCTAAAGCTCATCGGGCAAAGTCTGGTGGGTCTATTGGTGCCAGGGGAGACTTTTTAGATGATGCCCTCCGTATAGTAGAAGCAGGAGCATCTCTTGTATTGGTTGATGTAGCCAATGGTCACAGCGAATATGCCATCAAAGCAGTTCAAGATCTTCGTTCAATGTTTGGTGCACACCTACACATTATGGCTGGCAATGTAGCCACGTGGGGAGGATATGCAAGACTTGCAGATGCTGGTGCAGATTCTATTCGTGTTGGTATTGGTGGAGGATCTGCCTGTACTACTAGAGTAGTGAGTGCTCACGGAGTTCCTACCCTTGCATCTATTCTTGATATTCGAAATCGTATCCCATATGGTACTGGCCCTAGCCTAATTGCTGATGGTGGAATCAGAAACTCTGGTGACGCTGCTAAAGCATTAGCAGCTGGAGCTAACGCAGTTATGCTTGGAAGAATCCTTGCTGGAACAAAAGAATCTCCAGGAGAAGTTGTGGATGGTCGTAAGGTCTTCCGTGGGATGGCATCTAGGGAGGCACAGGAGGAAGGCAGAGGCTCTGTCTCTGGGGTAGAGGGTATTACGACCACTATTCCTTATACTGGGACTGTTAAAGATGTTGTTGATGACTTTACTGCAGGTCTCAGAAGTGCTCTGTCTTATACTGGTGTTCATAACCTTATTGACTTCTATGCTGAGAGCATGTATAATAGAGTATCAAGCAGTTCGCTAAATGAAACTAAACCTCACGCAAAGGAATAAAAATGGTTCGTGGTCGTAAGACAGGCTCAGGAGATGCTCCCACTAAGTTCTTTCGTTTCCCAGAAATCACGGTAGATGGATTTCTTATTGAAAAAGGAGAGATCGTCAAGATCAAAGACGAGTGGGGTATGAGATTTAAGTTTGATAGTCTTGTTACTAATACTGAGACTGGTGCCCAATGGGTAGACTGCTTTGAGGTCTATAAAATGCGTACAGGTGTACTAAGATCCTTTAAGATAGATAGAGTAAAGAGAATTCCCAAGAGAAGGGCTAGGCGTAATGCAAAACGAGGAACAGCTAGTACAACACCTTGATGAAGTAAATAAGGTTGTTGGAGAATATCTAAAGGGTAGCGACCCTACTAAAATTTCTAAAGAGTTGTCTATACCTAGGACAACAGTAGTAAAACATATTAAAGAGTGGCAGATCATGGCCTCTGACAATAGTGCTATTCGTGCAAGGGCTAAAGAAGCTCTGGCTGCTGCAGATGAACATTATAGTAGACTAATTACTCATACATATGAGGTAATTGATGAAGCTACAACTACAGCTAATCTAAGTGCTAAGACTGCTGGGATTAAATTAGTCATGGATATTGAGTCAAGGCGTATTGAGATGCTACAAAAAGCTGGTCTATTAGAAAATAAAGAGCTTGCAGAAGAGATGATGGAGATTGAGCGTAGGCAGGGAATCTTGATGAATATTCTTAAAGACATTGCTGCTGAGCACCCAGAGATTAGGGATAAAGTTATGCGTAGACTATCAGAAGTATCTAGAAATATTAATGAGACAGTGACAATAATCCAAAATGTTTGATGATTTCCTTGAGGTTCTGCAGGATAACCCATTTGAAGAAGAGCCAGTTGATGTCAAGACCTTTGTAGAGGGTGAGCACTACCTTGGCCAGCCACAACTATCTGATATTCAGTACGATATTGTTCTTGCTATGAGTCAAATCTACAAGAAAGAAGAGCTTCAACGCCTCATGGGTAATGATGAGGGCACAAAGTTTTATAAGAAATATACAAAGAATGAGGTAATTCTTCAGCTCGGCAAAGGTAGTGGAAAAGACTTTGTGTCCACAGTAGCTGTAGCATATATTGTGTATAAGCTTCTATGCCTTAAAGATCCAGCAAGATATTACGGTAAGCCTTCTGGTGACGCTATTGATATTATTAACATTGCTATCAACGCACAACAGGCTAAGAATGTTTTCTTTAAAGGTTTTAAAACCAAGATTGAAAAATCACCGTGGTTTGCTGGTAAGTACTATGCCAAGATGGATTCCATTGAGTTTGATAAAACTATCACTGTATACTCTGGACACTCTGAGAGAGAATCTCATGAGGGTCTTAATCTATTGGTTGCTATTCTCGATGAGATTTCTGGTTTTGCTAATGATGTTGGAACTGGCAATGAGCAGGGCAAAACGGCAGATAATATCTATAAAGCATTCCGTGGTACAGTAGACTCTCGCTTCCCCGATCTTGGCAAGGTAGCACTACTATCATTTCCAAGATACCCTGGAGACTTTATTTCTAGCAAGTATGAAGACTCTATCATGGAAAAAGAAACTATTGAAAGAACTCATACATTTATTATGAATCCAGATCTGCCAGAAGATCTGACTGGCAATACTCTTGACATAAGCTGGGATGAAGATAATATTATTGCATATAAGTATCCTAATGTATTTGCTTTGAAACGCCCTACTTGGGAAGTAAATCCAACAAGGAAGATCGATGACTTTAAGCTAGCATTTTACACGGATCTCGGTGATGCTATGATGCGTTTCCTTTGTGTGCCAACCTATTCTTCTGACGCATTCTTTAAGCAGCGTGAAAAGGTTTCTAATGCTATGTCAACTAGGAATCCTTTAGATACCTTTAGAAGGTTCGATCCAACGTTTAAGCCAGACCCAGATAAGGTTTACTTTGTCCATGCCGACCTTGCACAACGCCATGACAAGTGTGCTGTAGCAATTGCACACGTAGATAGATGGGTTAACATTCAGGTTATCAAAGACTATGAGCAGGTTGCTCCAGTAGTTGTGGTTGATGCTGTGGCATGGTGGGAGCCAAAAGTTGAGGGGCCAGTTGACCTATCCGAAGTAAAGAAGTGGATTCAAAACCTAAGAAGGCTAGGATTCAATCTTGGCATGGTTAGCTTTGACCGTTGGCAATCATTTGATATTCAAAATGAATTAAAGCAGGTAGGCATAAAAACAGAGACAGTATCTGTAGCCAAGAAGCACTATGAGGATATGGCTATGCTTGTTTATGAAGAAAGACTAGCAATGCCATCAATTGATCTTTTATTTGAAGAGCTTACTGAGCTTAAAATTGTCAAGGGCAATCGTGTAGACCACCCTCGTAAAAGTTCTAAAGACTTAGCAGATGCTGTATGCGGTGCAATCTTTGGTGCCATATCTCATACACCTAAAAATCTTAACCAGGAGGTTGAGATACATACCTTCAGGGATAGGTCTAAGCCTCGACTTGAAGATCTACCAGCTAACGTGATACAATATAAACCTGTCCCAGAAGACATTAGAGAGTATCTAGATAACATGAACATGTTATAACTCTAGGCAACCTTTAAGCTTGTATTATTATTTTTTTTATAAAGGAGAGTACAATTGAATATACCTATTGACATAGTATATTTTTCTAATTACTCTGGGAATACTAAAAGATTTGTGGAGAAGTTCAATGAAGATAGTTTTAGGATTCCTATTAGTACTACTAGGGACAGCGTTCCTGTATTTGATCGTAGGTACGTTATCTTTGTACCTACTTATGGTGGGGGCGAAGAAAGAACAGCAATCCCCAGACAAGTACGATATTTTTTAAATGTTAAAGAAAATCGTAAACTATTAATGGGAGTGGTAGGTTTAGGAAACACAAACTTCGGTGAGAATTACTGTAAAGCCGCAGACTTAATAAGTGCAAAGACAGGTGTGCCAGTCATTGCAAGGGTAGAAATATTTGGCACAGATGATGATGTTAATAAAATAAACGAAAGGTTAAAGCTGCTTTATGGATAAGAATTATAGTTACCACGAGTTAAATGCAATGTTGAATCTATACGGAGAAGATGGCAAGATTCAATTTGATAAAGACAAGGAAGCAGCAAAGTCTTATTTCCTAGACCACGTTAATCAAAATACTGTATTCTTTCACAGTCTTGAAGAGAAGCTAGAGTACCTTGTTGAGCATGAATACTACGATAAAGAGGTTCTTGATCAGTATGACTTTGAGTTTATTAAAAGTTTATTCAAACAAGCATATGAGCACAGGTTTAGATTTCAATCATTCCTTGGTGCCTACAAGTTCTATACTGGATATGCCCTTAAGACATTTGACGGTGAACGCTACCTAGAAAGATTTGAAGACCGTGTTTGCATGAACGCTTTGATGCTTGCACGTGGAGACGCTAAGCTTGCCCAAGATCTCGTAGAAGAGATTATCTCTGGGCGATTCCAGCCAGCTACGCCTACCTTCCTCAACTCGGGCAAGAAGCAGAGGGGCGAATTTGTTTCGTGCTTCCTGCTTCGTATCGAAGATAACATGGAGTCCATCTCACGGGGCATCAATTCTTCGTTGCAGTTGTCTAAGCGAGGAGGGGGCGTAGCTCTTAACCTAACTAACCTCAGAGAGGCAGGAGCACCAATCAAGAAGATTGAGAACCAGTCCTCTGGAGTTCTTCCAGTAATGAAACTATTAGAAGACTCATTTAGCTATGCAAACCAGCTAGGTGCAAGACAAGGGGCAGGTGCCGTGTATCTTAATGCTCATCACCCAGACATCATGTCATTCTTGGACACCAAAAGAGAGAACGCTGATGAGAAGGTTCGTATCAAAACTCTAAGTCTCGGGGTAGTTGTTCCAAACATTACTCTTGAATTAGCTAAGAATAATGATGACATGTACCTGTTTTCTCCATATGATGTTGAGCGTGTGTATGGTATTCCTATGTGTGATATTTCTATTACTGATAAGTATCAGGAGATGGTAGATAACCCAGACATTAAGAAAAAGAAAATGAAGGCTAGGCTTTTGTTTGAGACAATTGCTGAACTACAGTTTGAGTCTGGATACCCATATATCGTATATGAAGACACAGTAAATGAGGCTAACCCAATTGAGGGTCGTATTAATATGTCTAATCTTTGCTCTGAAATTTTGCAGGTAAATACGCCTACAACATACAATGCAGATCTTAGCTATGACAGCATTGGTAAAGACATTAGCTGTAATCTTGGTTCATTAAACATTGCTATGGCAATGGAGTCGCCAGACTTTGCTAAGACAATTGAGACAGCAATTAAGGCACTAACATCTGTTGCAGACCTAAGCTATATTGAGTCTGTTATGTCTATTGCTGAGGGTAACAAGAAGTCTAGGGCTATTGGTCTTGGTCAGATGAACCTGCATGGATACCTTGGTAAAGAAAAGATCCACTACGGTTCCGAAGAAGGCATTGACTTTACCAACATGTATTTCTATGCTGTTGTATATCACGCTATCAAAGCATCTAACGAGATGGCTAAGAAGACTGGCAGCCCATTTGACAACTTTGAGAATTCAAAGTATGCCTCTGGTGAGTTCTTTGATAAGTACACCTTATCAGAGTGGAAGCCAGCCACTAAGAGGGTTGCTAAACTATTTAAAGATTCAGGCATTGAGCTTCCAGACCAGGCTGATTGGGAGAAGTTAAAGAAGTCTGTAATGAAGCACGGTATCTATAACCAGAATCTTCAGGCAGTACCACCAACTGGATCAATTAGTTATATTAATAACTCAACATCTAGTATTCATCCTATCGCTTCTAAGATTGAGATTCGTAAAGAAGGAAAGCTGGGGCGTGTTTACTACCCTGCACCATTCCTAACTAATGACAACTTGGAATACTTTGAAGATGCCTACGAGATTGGTTCAGACAAGATTATTGATACCTATGCTGCTGCAACACAGCACGTAGACCAAGGCTTGTCGCTAACACTATTCTTTAAAGACACTGCCACTACTCGTGATGTAAACAGAGCACAGATTTACGCATGGAAAAAGGGTATTAAGACAATTTATTATATTCGTATTAGACAACTAGCCTTAGAGGGAACTGACGTATCGGAGTGTGTATCATGCATGTTGTAAAACCAATTAACTGGAATGCTATTGAAGATCCAGTAGATCTTGATGTATGGAATAGGCTTACATCTAATTTCTGGTTGCCAGAGAAGGTTCCACTGTCTAATGACATACAGTCGTGGGCTACGCTTAAGCCACATGAGAAGACTTTAACGCTTAGAGTATTCACTGGTCTGACACTTCTAGACACTGTACAGGGCACTGTAGGAGCTATCAAGCTAATTCCTGATGCTTCTACCCCACACGAAGAGGCTGTATTGACCAACATCGCTTTTATGGAATCAGTACATGCTAAGTCATATTCAAGCGTGTTCTCTACCTTATGTTCAACAGATGAGATTGACGAGGCGTTTAGATGGTCAGAAGATAACCCATACCTACAAAAGAAGGCAGACATTGTCATGCGTCGCTATGAGGATTTGCAGAAGCCACTAGAAAGAAAGATTGCTTCTACCTTACTAGAGTCATTTCTATTCTATAGCGGATTCTATCTCCCAATGTACTGGTCATCCAGAGCAAAACTGACTAACACCGCTGATCTTATTAGACTTATCATTCGTGATGAGGCTGTCCATGGATATTATATTGGATATAAATTCCAGCAGAAGTTTGCCCAGCTAAATGATGAAGCAAAGAAAAAGTTTCAGCAGTATGCCTATGATCTGACTATGGAGCTATACGACAATGAGTGTAAATACACAGCAGATCTTTATGATGAGATCGGTTTGACTGAGGACGTAAAGAAGTTCTTGCACTACAATGCAAACAAAGCACTAATGAATTTAGGCTTTGATCCATTGTTTCCTAAAGAGTTAACCGATGTTAATCCAGCCATCCTATCTGCACTATCACCCAATGCCAACGAGAACCATGACTTCTTTAGCGGTAGTGGATCATCTTACGTTATTGCTAAGCATGAAGCTACAGAGGATGAAGACTGGAACTTCTAAGCTCTGATACAATGTATGTATGAGTACAGATAAGGATGCTATGGATAACAAGCAAGTCAATCTAGACTGGAAGTCAAGGCATGATGAAAAATCAAAACAATATTCTATTCAATCTTATTTAAATAATAAGAGAGTGGTGAAGAGAAAAGTCTTCTGGGAAGAAGGCATTGTCCTTGATCAGGGTTCAGAAGGAGCCTGTGTGGGGTTTGGTTGGATGGGAAATATTTTATCCAATCCAAATGCTCCACTGCCTCAGCCGCAAGTGGCTCAGGCCAATAGTATTGCAAGAGGATACTACAAGCGTGCAAAAAAGATTGATCAATGGCCTGGGGAAGACTACGAAGGCACTTCTGTACTGGCTGGTGCAAAGATAATCCTTGAAGAAGGATTAATTGATAGCTACCGCTGGTGCTTTGGCATTGATGATGTTAGGACTTCTATAATCACTACTGGTCCAGTCGTAATTGGTGTGCCATGGAGAAGTGGTATGTATAGCACTAACAATGCCGGAATTGTCTCTGTTAGTGGTAACCTAGTTGGTGGTCATTGCCTAGTCATAACTGGTTATGATCCAGCAATGAAAATTGGTTCTGAAACCGTTGAAGTTTTTCGGTGGAGAAATTCTTGGGGTAATGACTATGGGATCAACGGTTCTGCATACATAAGAGCTACAGATCTATCTAAACTATTATCAGTAGATGGAGAAGCCTGCGTACCTATTAAAACAAAGAAGCCATCGTTTAAGAAAAAGAACAATATAAGTGGACTATTTTTAAGGAGACTGTTGCGTGATGGGTGATCAAAAATCTACAACATTTAGTGCAAAGTGTAAAATTCTTAGTGATCTCTGGATTAGATATCGTAATGAAGAAACCCTAGAGGACTTCTTTAACTATAACGATATTAGTTTGCCTCTGGCATTTCTATTAGATGAGAACATTATTTCTGAAAAGAATTCTGCCATTGAAAGTTTTATAGAAGAAACGTTTATGTTATTCCTTAAAGCGGTAGAAATGGATGATGAGGGCTTTGAAGAACTTGACGAAATACTAGGTCTTGGTATAGAATAGAGTTAATGATTGGGATGTGGCGCAATGGTAGCGCAAGAAACTGTTAATTTCGAGGTTGCAAGTTCGAATCTTGCCATCCCAGCGCAAATATAGTTTAGTGGTAAAACTTAACCTTGCCAAGGTTACGATGCTGGTTCGATTCCTGCTATTTGCTCGGCCCTGTAGCTCAGTGGTTAGAGTGCCTCCCTGTCACGGAGGAAGTCGCCAGTTCAAGTCTGGTCAGGGTCGCAATGTAGTCGTACACAAACAAATACAAATGTCTTAGTACGGCATCAGATTTGACATAGATAATCTTAAGGGGTATACTTCTAACATAGCATTGCCTTCTTAGCTCAGTTGGCCAGAGCAACGCACTTGTAATGCGTAGGTCATCGGTTCGAATCCGATAGAAGGCTCGAATAACTTAATATAACCCATGGCTGCTGGGACAGAAATTGGACTGTAAATCCGATGCCGATTGGCTAGCGAAGTTCGATTCTTCGACGTGGGACTATAACTTAATATGCCCTCTTAGCTCAGCTGGTTAGAGCCCCGAACTCATAATTCGGTAGTCGTGGGTTCAAGTCCCACAGAGGGTACGGAAAGGGTAACAATGGAAAAAATAAAGGTATTAGATAAAGGCTACGTAAGATTAGTAGATGTGTTAGGCGGTGATCTGTCTGTTGTTAATGCAGCCAGGGTATCCTATGATAAAGAATCAGATGTTATGGAAAGCAAAGATATTAAACTAATTGATTTCTTGCTTAGAGAAAATCATACCTCACCATTTAGACATGCTGCTTTAACGTTCGAGGTATATGCCCCACTGTTGGTTGCTAGGCAGTGGTGGAAGTACGCTGTGGCATCTACCCATATTGATGATCAAAATGGTTGGAACGAATCTTCTCGTAGGTATGTTACAGAGTCTGAAGAGTTTTATCTTCCAAAAGCAAAACAGTGGAGAAGTAAGCCAACGAATAGCAAGCAGGGTAGCGGAGACCCTATCCCAGCTTCTGAAGGAAAGTATTATACCGAAGCTCTTAATAGAATTATAAAAGATGGAGTATCCCAATACCAAGAGGCAATGGAAGCTGGAGTAGCTCCAGAGCTTGCTAGACTATTCCTTCCAGCATATGCAATGTATGTACGGTGGCGTTGGACTGTATCACTACAGGGTGTTATAACATTCCTTGATCAAAGGCTAGGGCATGATGCTCAGTGGGAGATCCAGGAGTATGCCTCAGCGGTATCCACTTTAACAAATCAAAAGTTTCCAGTAAGTATGCACGCATGGAAGCATGGCGGTAAATAAGCATGTATAATAGATCTATTCAACTACAAAGGAGAGCAACATGACGACTGTTTATACTAAGGATAATTGTGTCCAGTGCGATATGACTAAGAGACTTATGGATAAGATCGGGGTAGAGTATGAAACAATTAACATTACCCAGAATCCTGAAGAACTAGACAGGCTAATTGAATTAGGTTATCGTGCTGCTCCTGTTGTTATCGCACCAGACGGCACTTCTTTTGCTGGATTTCAGCCCGATAAGATTACAGCTTTAGCTGCTTAGGTTACTTGTTTTTGTTTCTAATGGTATAATGATATAGATACTGATTGGAGAATCGTGACACTTATTAGCCCATGGCCTAAAGGCAAAACTATCAACACAGGAAGTCCCTTTGGATGGCGAACAGATCCATTTACAAAAAAGAGGTCTTACCACAGAGGAATTGATGTTGGTGGCACATTCCCAGTAACAGCTGCTGGAGATGGCAAGGTTGTTCACGTTGCTAATGAATGGCGTAACCTGACTCCTAAGCAAAAGATTAGACAGTCTGGCGGTAACGTTGTAGTTATTCAGCATGAAAACAATCTATTTACTGCATACTACCATGGTGCAGAAAGATCTAGGCTTAATGTTGGAGATCGTGTGAAAGCTGGAGATTTTATTTATACTTCAGGAAGCACTGGCAGATCCACAGGTGCCCACCTACACTTTGAAGTTCGTACCAGCAAGTCTGGTGGTCAAGTAGATCCAGTGCCATATCTAAATGCTGCACCATCTGCACCAGTAGACGTAAAGCCACAGCCACTGAAGGTTGACGGAAGACTAACAAGTGCCACATGGAAAGCATTCCAGCAAGCACTTAAGAGTGCTGGACACTACACAGGAATTCCAGATGGTAGGCCAGGGACAATGACCCATAAGGCAGTCCAAGCCTGGGCTGGTGTAAAGGCCGATGGGGTCTTTGGGCCTAATACTCGTAAAGCAGTGCAATCAAAGCTTGGGGTGAGGCCTGATGGTAATTGGGGTAGGCTGACCGTCAGTGCCCTGCAGAGAGCCCTTAATGCTGGAGACATAAAATAATGTTCTCCACTTTGATTGAAGTGTTTAATAGATTAAGCACTAATCGTAAGGATAAGATCGCTGCATCTGATGCCGCCCTTGCACAAGGTCCATCATGGAGACATCGCCGTAGATTAATCTATGGTGCATACATTGTTGCCATGCTTATGATTATCTTTGGTGCGGTTACTATTTTTACTACCAGTCAAATTGGTGTAGAGATGGTCATCGGCGGGGTATCATTGTTAGCGATCATCATAACTGCATATACTACATCAGCTACTTATGAAGATGTACGTCTATGGAATCCACCAGCACAAAGAATTAGGTTTGGAGAATCAGTGCCAGATGAACTTGACAACGGTAACCCTGATGGTCTATAATTAAGAATGTTGTAATCTAAAAGAAAGGAAACAACATATGTTAACAAGTACAGCCTTTTGGGCTTCGGCAGGAGAACGTGCAATTAAAACAGTTGCTCAGACTGCCCTAGCCCTTTTAGGAACCAGTCAGCTGGTTTCGGTATTGAATGTAGATTGGGCAGATATTGCTGGGGTTTCTCTCCTAGCTGGTATTCTGTCACTTCTAACCTCTGTTGCATTGCCTGCAGCAGAAACTAAAGCATCTGTGCGTGCACAGACTCAAGCAGCTCAGGCAGCCACTGCGGCTCCTGCTAAGAAGGCTGCAAAGAAGTAAGTATGCCAACATATCAGTATAGTTGTACTGATTGCGGCTTAGAAACAGATGTGGTCAGGGGCATTAAAGATAGTGCCCCTGATCTTTTCTGTAAAGCTTGCAATATTAAACTAAAGCGGGTATACTCTAATATAGGAGTTACTTTTAACGGTAACGGATTTTATAAAACTGATAACCGAAAGGGATAGACATGACTATTGCTGATGTAAAAGAACAAGTTTTAAATGTCCATGATCGTTGTGATTCTTGTGGGTCACAGGCATACGTAAAGGTTACTGGTTTTACTGGTGAACTTACGTTTTGTGCACACCACTATAATAAGATTATGAACACAGAATCTGGCAGGGCAGCTATGGATAATTTTGCATATGAAACAATCAATGAAAGCGATAGTATCAGTGGACAACGACAAGGACTTTAGAGAAGAAGTAGAAAAAGCCATAGATAATCTTATTTTAAATGGATTGGTTGAAGTAGAGTCTATTGATTCAGATACAGGAGAATTCTTGTATACCGTTTCTTCCAAACTAACAGAGGCTGTACCAGATATTCAAGAGGAGATAGAGAAAATGTTTTTAGAAACTTTAGATGATCTCTGGGTTAAAGGCTTTGTTTCTATGGATAGGACTCATCCCAATCCAAAAGTAAACTTAACAGATCTTGCATTTGATAAAGAAAGTGTTAGCCAGTTAAGCTACAAAGAAAATGTAACTCTTACTATTATTATGGACGCTATGAGGAGTAACGGAGAAATCTAAATGGAATATCTTGTGGGTTCTTTTGTAACGCTTGCTTGTGTCTTAGTTCTTAATAAGCTTATGTTTAAGCGTTTACCAGTTAAAGCAATAAAGATTAGCAATAGCCAAAGCCAATTATATAAAATTCTTTCTGAAATTAGCTATGTTGCAATAGAAAAAGAAAATAAATCTACACAGTCTTCTGACTATATGCATAAGACACATCTTAAGATAATGATTGTAGAGAAGAAAGCTTATTGGATTAAAGAGAACCAGCTTTATGTTGCAGAATATAACAGAAACGGTGTTATAGAAGAAACGGCAAAGCAAGTTGACACAATGGGTATGGATGCTGTAGAATTAAAACATACAATGTTTGTAGTAGAAAAACTAACGGAAGGAAACGGCAATGATAATCGTAGTTAATGGTAGCAATAAGTTTAATGATTATTCTATTTTTTTAAATGCTATGGGCACAGCAATGAATCGTATGGATGAAGAAGATAGGGCTATCTTCCTATATACCGCTGGTCCAAGACGTGTGAATGAAATGGCTACGGAGTTCTCTAATGTGTCTGAGCGTGGTCTCAAGGCTCGTGGGATTAAGATCCAGGTTCGTAAGGTTCCTCAGACCTGGATCCTAGAGTATTTTTCTGACATTGATTACTTTGCATACTTTGCCTTGCCAAAAGAGCCAATCCCCTCTATCGTAGATTCTGCTGAAGCCAAAGAAGTAACTGTAGAGATCTATAGGTACTGATAAAACTCAGCGGTAATAAAAACTCATTCTTATCTATTGCGAGAGTCAATGGGCAAAGATTGAAAAATAGAAACATTGCTATTCCTAGCAATTAGGAATAGCATTAAAAGGTAAAAGACGTAGAAAGCGAAGACAGTGCTAATTTCATCTATCGATAACATGGAAAAAATTGTTACTAAAAATAAAGAGCTTGAGTGGGATGGCTGGGATGTCGTACACTTCTACCCTTCAGATAAGGCTCGCACATCAAAATTTGGGGCACTTGTTAATGATAAGTGGTGCATGGTGAAGCGTTTTGTGATCACCGAAAAAGGGTGGGAAATCCCTAATAAGATAATGAGGTAATGTATGGATAAGCATTCCTGGAAAAATGATGCCTCGTGTTATGGGTATGACACTAATTTCTTCTTTGATAAGTACGAAGAAGATGAAAATCTACGACCAGCAATTGATAAACTTTGCTCTACCTGTCCAGTGAGGAAGGAATGCTTCGCCATTGGTGTATCCCAGAAAGAGTGGGGAGTATGGGGTGGTGTGTACCTAGAGAATGGTACAATTTCAAAGGAATTTAACAATCATAAATCAAAGCCAGATTGGGAAAAAACCTGGCGTAAACTAACAATGGATGACTAATATGTATACACAAGAGATGGCAAGAGCTTTTCGTTCAGTAGCACACTACTGTCCTAAAGGCTTTGGCTTAGACGTAATAGATAATGATAACTTCATTACTCTTAAGGCTGGAGAGAAGCAGTTTATGAGGCTCTTAGATGCAGATAAGCGTAGGGCTGTAGAGTATATGGTTAGGGCTAAGAAAGCTCTTGAAGACAATGGGGCAATCGTACTGATTGTAAGAGAAGGCGGAGAAGAATAATGATTAATGTGTTGCAGCTATTTGTATTTATTTTCTTTATTTTATTTTTATTTTCAATAACATTTTTATACTTGGATTCAAGAATAAAGTATCGTAAACTCTTAGCTGGTTATGCAGCTAATCAGATTGAAAAAGAATACTTTAAGAAGAAGCTTGCAGAACAGCTGGTCAACAAAGAAACTAAGCGGGTTGAGCAGACTGATGGATTCTTAAAGTTTGTATCTGAATCAAGGGATTGGGCATTCCAGTACATTGAAAGTGTGCAGGACTCTATCAAGTCGCTTGATGAAGCTAAGGTATTAATTAATAATACTAATGTTAAAGCAGCAGATCGTAAGAGGGCTTTGGATATTATTGATGGTGTTCTTAAAAACCTACCAGATTAATTGGGGAAATGGTGTATACTAGAATTGTCTTTGAAAAATGAAGACCAAAAAACAAGGAGAGAAAATGAGTCCATGGTTAGTGTTTGAATGGGCAGCTGCAATTAGTTTGTCAGCTGCTGTAGTTGTTGGTTCCATCTTTGGAATTACTGTTGGAGCAAAATACTTAATTGGTATTTCTACAACCGATTGGTTCAAGAAGTAGGATAATATCATAGCAATCCCCAGGTTCGCCACGGCAGCCTGGGGTTTTCTATTTGCTATCGTGGTATAATTAAACTGTCCCGTACAGGACCTTAGTGATGGTTTAGTTACCCATTTATTAGATCGGGCCTTCGTGCCTGAATTTCCTTGTACGGGACATTTCCTTTTGCCATACAAGGGTAAGACCCTGAGAGCCTCTTAGAGAGCTTTAGACAAAACTAGGGGTACTAGTGTATACCCTTAAATTTAACTACTGACTAATAAGACTAATATACTTTTCTTTTAATGACTCTGGAGAGAACAACTCTTTGCCAAGATCAAAAGCTCTTTGGTTTTCTCTATTCTGGTTAGAAACAAAGTTATCAACCATAGCGGCTAGAGCAATTGGGTCTGCTGCATAGACTGGTAAGACTGTTCTTGTTTTTATTTTGTCAATCTGCTTAGACTCTACCAGCCATTCTTTTGGCAGCACAAAACTATTTGGGGAAATGTTAGTCATAAAGACTGGTAGGCCACTCAACAATGCTTCATTCATTGGCAGGCATAACCCAGCATATCTTCTTGGCAAAACCATTGCATCAAAACCCACGTAAAGATCTGCACTGTTATCTGGGTTACTACTGTCTATGCGTAACCTAGAGTCTGCTGGAGGTCTCTCTAGCTTCTGTGGGTTCTGTACCTTGATCACAAGCTCATAGTCTGCGGTAGAGTGTTTAAGCATCTCCATAACTGTGTTAGTACCATTGCGGTCAGCATCAGCTATTTTGCCAGCAATATGAAGAATCTTATTGTGTGGCTTGTCTGTTATGTTTGACTTCCTAGCAGAAGAAAACTTTTCTAAAGATGTTGGTGGTGGGAGATGGACTACCTTTGCTTTCTTGCCAAAACTATTAAGTACTACATCAAAGTTCCACATGCTAGGAGCAATAAACACATCTGGTACAGGAAAGTTTGGATCTCTTAGATTATCTAAAAACTCAAAGTTATACTGTAATAATGTCTTTACGCCCATTTTTTTAGCAATATTAATAAAGTTTCTATTATAGAATGTCTCGCAACTTAATACTGCATCAAGACCCTCTAGAAAATTCCTAGCCTCTTCATCTGTTATAAATCCACGTGAGCTTTCTGTAACATTATATCCCTTATAAAGTTTTGGAAACTGTTCATTCTTATTAAAATAAAAAGAATTAATTAGTAGCACCTTGTCTGGATTAAGCATTTTTGTAAGCTCATAGGTTTGATTCCCCAGCCCAGTCTTATCTGATCTTGCAATGATTCCTAGTCTCATGCTTCTGTTAGCCCCCATGCTTCATCATCGGAAGTAAATTTTCTAAGATTCTTCCTACCATTCAAGTCGTCAACGATTCTTATGTCTTTTTTGGGAGGGTTATAGAGCCAGAGTCGATGCTCGTCCCACCTCTCTTTTGTTTCGTGGCAGTCAGAAAAAACTTTACCATAAAACTTATCTTCAATAAAAAGTTTCGGGGTAGTGTTAGGAAGTACCACATCTCTATAATAAGATACATAAGAAAGGTGTGGCTGCTGGCTCCACTGGAATGTCTTAATAAAGTTTCCATCTTGCTCAAGCATTAGGCGTTTGTGTGACTTCTCAATACTCTTATTGAATGTATAGAATCTAACTGTATAGGCCTTCTCCGAGGCGAGCATGGCGACTAACTCATCCCAGTCAATATCTAAATTATCTTTGAATGCAATGTCTCCCTCAACATAAAACATAAGCGGAGTATCGATCATGTCAATAGTTCTTTCCATCATTGTGGACTGATGACAATGCTCAGGAAGTATAATGGGCAAAACGTTTTTATATTCATGTAACGATTTCCACAGAATTCTATTCTTGTATTCGTCATATTGTTCTTTACGGTGTAGCTGCTCTTCTCTAAGACCATCTACCTGTAAAATAATTTCATTATCTGGAAAGTACTTTCTGATGGATCCTATTACTTGGTCTATAATTGCAGTATCTGGATGGGTAACTAGAACAGAGGTTGGTACAATAAATGTGATATCTTTAGTCTTCATTTATTTGCTCCA
>ERZ888423.1830-NODE-1830-length-17232-cov-6.014030_pt1 | contig 17232 bp, 14 predicted proteins | sample MGYA00520523_ERZ888423 | MGnify/ENA primary metagenome ERZ888423 (study PRJEB32303, sample SAMEA104408611) | aquatic metagenome | biome: Brackish water; feature: Pelagic; material: water | place: Baltic Sea | collected 2014-06-08T10:24:00 | depth 30,27 m ...
ACCTCCCCACCCGAATTGCGTACCGAGGCCACACTCGGGGTCGGATTCGCGAACAAGAACGACAGACGTAGCCTTGGATCGATGATGGCGATGCACATGATGTGGCCCCGAGACAAGGACGCGTACAAGGACGCCAAGATCGAGAAAGAGGCCGCGGCTCGGGTTTGGCGCTTCGCCAAGCCCTACCGAGGGATGGTGGTGGGGTTCCTGGTGACGGTCGTCATCGAGGCGCTGTTGGGACTGGTGCCACCGCTGCTGTTCGGTCGCATCATCGACGATGTCATCCCCAACCAGGACAAAGGGCTGCTCGCCGTCTTCGCTGCACTCATCGTCGGGGCATCGCTCCTGGGTGGCGTGGTGTCGCTGTTCGAACGCTACTGGTCGTCGCGCATCGGTGAAGGCGTCATCTACGATTTGCGCACGGCACTGTTCGATCATGTGCAACGACTTCCGATCGCCTTCTTCACTCGGACCCAGACCGGGACGCTCACCAATCGGTTGAACAACGACGTGATCGGTGCCCAACGGGCCCTCACGACCACGCTCGGCACGGTCGTTTCCAATGTGATCACGCTGGTCACCACGCTCATCGCCATGTTGGTCATCGAATGGCGCCTGACCGTGCTGGCGCTGATCCTGACGCCGTTCTTCGTTGCCCCGTACCAGAAGATCGGACGCATCCAGCAGGGCATCACCCGAGACGGCATGAATCTGAACGCCGCCATGAACGTCACCATGACCGAACGCTTCAACGTGTCCGGAGCGCTCCTGGCCAAGTTGTTCGGACGGCAGGCCGACGAAGTCGAGCTGTTCCGATCCCGGGCCGAGGAGGTACGCGACATCGGCGTGCGGTCCGCCATGTTCACCCGTGGTTTCATGATCGCCCTCGGACTCCTGGGGTCCATCGGCACGGCACTCGTCTACGGGCTCGGCGGACTCTTCGCCATCAACGGTGATTTCCAGCCCGGGCAACTGGCAGTCATGGGCTTGCTCGTGGGACGGATCTATCAGCCGCTGACCGGGCTCACCAACGCCCGCATCGATGTCCTGACCGCTCTGGTCAGCTTCGATCGGGTCTTCGAGGTGCTCGACGCCGAGATTCCTCTGGCCGACAAGCCCGGTGCCGTCGAGTTGGTGGATCCCGAGGGGCGCATCGAGTTCGACCAGGTGATGTTCCGCTACCCGCTGTCGACCGAGACGATCGTGCCTTCGCTCGAGACGCCGAGTTCGACGATCTCGGACGAGAACGAGGACCCCACGATCCAGGAGCTGACCTTCACCATCGAACCGGGCCAGTTGGTGGCCCTGGTCGGCCCTTCGGGAGCAGGCAAGACCACGATCACCAACCTGGTGCCTCGTCTGTACGACGTGACCGAGGGAGCGATCCGTGTCGACGGTGTCGACGTGCGGGACTACCAGCAGGAGTCGTTGCGGCGAGCGATCGGTGTCGTGGTCCAGGATCCCCATCTCTTCCACGAGTCGATCGCCGACAATCTTCGCTACGCCAAGCCCGACGCAACCGATGCCGAGATGGAAGAGGCATGTCGCTCGGCGCAGATCCACGACACCATTGCCCGACTGCCGGGCGGGTACGACACGGTGGTGGGCGAACGCGGGTATCGCTTCTCCGGTGGTGAGAAGCAGCGGTTGTCGATCGCCCGGATGTTGTTGAAGGATCCGGCGGTCGTGATTCTCGATGAAGCGACCAGCCACCTGGACTCCGAGAACGAGGCCTTGGTGCAGGAGGCCCTGGCCAAGGCGTTGGCCGGTCGGACAGCCATCGTGATCGCTCATCGTCTGTCCACGATCACCCAGGCCGATCAGATCCTGGTCCTCGATCGCGGCAACCTGGTCCAGCACGGCAGCCACGATCACCTCCTGGGCGAGGGCGGCCTCTACGCCGACCTCTATCACCGCCTCATGCGAGACGAATAGGGCAGCGGTCGGTCACGCGTTCTTGACCAGCAAGCCTCCATCGACCGGCATGATGACGCCGGTCATGTACTGCGAGGCCGGCAGACAGAAATTGAGCGTGCCATGCGCCACCTCCTCGGGCTGACCGAAACGGCCCAGGGCGGTGCGGCGTTTGGCGAAGACGACACGATCGTTCTCGGGAATGTCCTCGGTGAGTCCCGTGACGATGGGACCGGGACAGATGCAGTTGACGGTGATGCCTTCGCGCCCCAGATCGACGGCCAGACCCTTGGTGAGGCCGATGACGCCGTGCTTGGCCGCCACGTACGGGCTGTTGAACTTGGTGGCACCCCACCCCTCGGTCGAGGCGATGTTGACGATTCGTGGACAGTCGGATCGACGTAGGTGAGGGAGTGCGGCCCGAACGGTGTGGGTGTGGGCGGTCAGGAGCACATCGATCGACGTCGCCCAGTTGTCGGGATAGTCGGGACTGTCGATCGGGGTGAACAATGCGATGCCGGCGTTGTTGATGACCATGTCGAGGCGGCCGAACTCGGCGACCACCTCCTCGATGATCACGGCCGCCCGTCCGGCATCGGTGACGTCGAAGGTCCAGCCCTTCGCCGAGTTGCCGGCCTCGGTGATCTCGTCGACGACTCGCTGCACCCCGTCCGCTCCCAGATCCGTGACGGCGACGTGGGCGCCCTCATCGGAGAACAGATGGGCCGTGGCCCGGCCCATGCCCGACGCAGCGCCGGTGATGAGGGCCACCTTTCCTTCGATCGATCGATCCAGTTTGCTCAGTCGTGCCATGCCATCGAGCCTGGCAGAAACGACGACGACTGGCGACTCGAACCGGGGGCGATGATCATGGCGCGATGACCAGCGAACTCCCCGATCTGTCGGCCTGCGAGCAGCGTGCGTTGCTCGCGTCTTCCCGGGTCTCGGCCCGAGAGCTCCTCGAAGCGCATCTCGATCGGGTCGAGCGGGTGAACCCGACGCTCAACGCCGTCGTGGCCCTCGACCCGTCGGTCGCTGTGCAGCGAGCGGCTGCCGTCGACGATGCGCGGGCCAAGGGGCAACCGTTGGGGCCCTTGGCCGGTCTCGTGACCGCCCACAAGGACTTGGCCGAGACCGCCGATTTCCCGACCACGTTCGGCTCGCCGGTGTTCGCCGACAACCGACCGACGTCGGACAACCTCTTGGTCGCACGAGTGAAGGCCGCAGGGGCGGCGGCGATCGGGAAGACGAACACACCCGAGTTCGGCCGAGGCAGCCATACCTTCAATCCGGTCTATGGCACGACGCTCAATCCCTACGATCCGACACGGACCTGTGGTGGTTCCTCTGGCGGGGCCGCAGTGGCGTTGCGGACGGGCATGGTGGCGATCGCCGATGGCAGTGACATGGGCGGTTCGCTCCGAAATCCGGCCGGCTGGAACAACATCGTCGGCCTTCGTGCGTCACCGGGTGTCGTGCCCTCGGTTGCGCCCGGTCCTCCCTGGCCTCGCCTCGGAACCGAGGGACCCATGGGCCGTACCGTCGACGACCTGGTGCTTCTGCTACGTGTGATCTCCGCACAGACCGACGCTGATCCGCTGTCCCGGGGGATGGACTTGCCGACGGTGTTGAAGCCGATGGACCGCCCCCTGCGTGTGGCGTTCAGTCGCAACTTCGGAAACCTGCCGGTCGAGCCCGACGTTCTGGCCGTGCTCGACCGAGTGCCGGCGATGATCGAGGGCCTCGGCTGGGAGGTCGTGGAGGCAGCACCCGACTTCTCCGGGGCGCACGAGGTCTTCGCCACCTTGCGGGGTTGGCTCAACGCGACGGGCATGGCCGCCCGGCTCGGACCGAAGCTGACCGAGCTCAAACAGACCATTCAGGACGAGGCTGCGACCGGTGGCCGGGTGACGGCCCAAGAAGTTGCCGACAGCCTGGACCACCTGCGGGTGCTGTGGTTGCGAGCGCACCGCTTCTTCGCCGACTTCGACCTGCTCATCGGTCCGGTCAGTCAAGTGTCACCCTTTCCCGTCGACATCGAGTACCCGCGTGTCGTGGCGGGTCAGACGATGACCAGCTACATCGAGTGGATGATGTCGTGCTGCTACATCACGGTTCTCGGCAGTCCTGCCCTGTCCTTGCCGGCCGGCTTCACCGATGCCGGGCTGCCGGTCGGGATGCAGCTCGTCGGCGGGCCCTGGCAGGATCTCACGGTCCTCCGTGCAGCCAAGACGATCGAGACTGCCACCGGGCACGGTCTGGTCCGGCCCGCGCTGCTCGAATGATCAGGTTGCCGAGGCCGAGTCCTCCGGGTGAGGTCGTCGTCGACCTTGTCTCCGATCAGTAGTTCTTCGGTGGTGCGACAGCTGGTGTACGTCCAACCGCGCTCGGTCCGATGGCCGTTGGGGCATGATGGCGAGGTGGACGTGCATCTGATCGACGGAACCTACGAACTCTTTCGCCAATTCTTCGGACGACCCGGACATCTGAACGGGGCCGGTGAGGAGGTCGGTGCCGTCCGAGGGGTGCTACGAAGCGTGTTGTCGATGATCGAGGAGGGCGTCACCCACGTGGGCGTCGCAACCGATCATGTCGTCGAGTCGTTCCGCAACGATCTGTACGACGGCTACAAGACCGGTGAAGGCATGGATCCGTTGATCCTCGGTCAGTTCGGCCTGTTGGAGGAGGGTTTGCGGGCGCTCGGCGTCCAGGTGTTCGCCATGGTCGAGTACGAAGCCGACGATGCTCTGGCAGCCGCAGCCAAGGTTGCGGCTGCCGACAGTCGGGTCGATCGGGTGCTGATCTGTACGCCGGACAAGGACCTTGCGCAATCGGTGGTGGCCGGTCGGGTGCTGCAGTTCGACCGGCGCAAGCAGAAGATGTTCGATGTCGACGATGTCATCGAGAAGTTCGGAGTCCGGCCTGAGTCGATTCCCGATTGGCTCGGCCTGGTCGGGGACACCGCGGATGGCTTTCCCGGACTGCCGGGCTGGGGAGCGAAGTCGGCCGCCGCAGTGTTGTTCCGCTACGGGCACATCGAAGACATCCCGACTGCCGCCGGACAATGGGACATCACGGTGCGAGGCGGAGCCAAGTTGGCCAAGACCCTGGCCGACCATCGCGACGAAGCGCTGCTGTTCCGCACGCTTGCGACGCTGGCGTTGGACGCGCCGACCGTCGATTCGGTCGACGATCTCCGCTGGACGGGGCCGACCGATCAGTTGGACGGGATCGCCGAACGGGTCGACGCCCGCGATCTGGTAGCCAAGGCGAACACATTGGCGGTCGGTCGATGATCCGCCCCTTCGCTGCCGGGGACGAAGCCGCTCTCCTCGCGCTCAACGAGTCGAACGTGCCCGAGGTCGGCCCGATGTCTGCCGACAAACTGGCGCTGTTCGCAAGAATCTCGCCGTTCTTCGAAGTGGTCGAGATCGATGACCAGGTCGTGGGAATGCTGATCGGCCTGACCGAGCAACAGACCGAGTACTCGTCGCCCAACTACCAGTGGTTCAGCCGGCGCCACCAACGTTTCGCCTACGTGGATCGCATTGCACTGGCTCCTTCGACACGGGGTCAGGGATGGGGCCCCGAGCTGTATCGCCGATTCGAAGGCTGGGCCCATGACAACGACAAGCCGTTCCTCTGCGCTGAGGTCAACACCGTTCCTGCCAACCCACGCTCGATGAGGTTCCACGAACTCTTCGGTTTCGCCGATGTCGGCCGCTGCCGACCCTACGGCCCGGACGAGGAAGTGGCCATGGTGGAGAAGGTGGTTCCGCCACGTTCCACGCTGGGTCGGAGTGACGCTGGGTCGGAGTGACGCTGGGTCGCGTGCGTCCGTGCGTTGCTAGTCCTCGATGCTGCTGCGAAGTCGCTGCCGCAGGCTCGGACGATTGCCGGCCTGGTCTTCGCTCTCACCGATCGACTGTGGGCGACGCTTCGGCGGTCGCGCTTCGCTCGACGAATCGGCGAGGGGGCTGTGGGTGACGACCCACACGGCGAGCAGCGTGGTCAACGGCACGGACGCGACCAGGCCGATCGAGCCGACGAGCGTGCGTACCAGTTCGGTGGCGACGATCTCGCTGTTCAACACATCGACGACGGGGAGGTCGCCGATCACGAACAGCATCAGCAGAGGCAGCGACGCTCCGGCGTAGGCGAGGAAGAGCGTGTTGACGGTCGAGGCGACGTGGTCCCGACCGACGCGCATTGCCGACTCGAACAGCGCTCGGCGCGACCTGCGCTGGTTGGCACCTCGGAGCTCGAAGACGACCGAGGCCTGCGTCACCGTCATGTCATCCAACGCACCGAGGGCGCCGATCACGAGTCCGGCCAACAACAGCCCGCCCAGGTCGATGCTCTCCGAGGCCGAGCGTATGAAGAACGACTCTTCGCTGGCGAAGCCGCTGAAACGAGCCAGGTTGATGAACAACGACCCGAGGGCAACCGTGACCGACAACGAAGCCAGGGTGCCGAGCACAGCCACCGATGTCATGGGGGCGAAGCCATGAGAAAGATAGAGGGCGGCGAAACTGATCGCTCCTGCAGTGAGGCAGGCGATCAGCAGTGGGGACTGGGCGTTCAGCAGCGCCGGCATGGTGAAGAGGCCGAGGACCGCGATGCTCGCAGCCAGACCCAGAAGCGCCCGCAGACCGCGGAGGCCGCCGAGCAACATCACGGTCAGACCGAACGCTGCGGCCAGAACCCAGAGCATTGCCTTTCGGTCTCGGTCGACGAACACGTAGCGGAAGGGAGCGAGATCCTCCTCGATGCGATCGACGACGATGGCGTCACCGACGCCGAAGCGGCCGGCTTCGCCGTAGACGGGCGGCAGCTCGAAGAGCTGGTTGCGATCCTCGCCGGCGGTGATCTCGATGCGTATCACCGCACACTCGGTGTCGGGTCCAGCGGATGCTTCGGGAGGGCAAGGGTTGATCGAGCGGACGATGGCAGGGCTGGTTGCGCCGCCCAGATCGAGGTTGATGTCGGGACGACTGGGCCAGTTCAGGGCGATCAATCCGGCCAACACGACGAACAGCGCCAAGGACGCCGCGTTGATCAGGCGGGCAGTTCGTTCGGGAATCTCGATCGTGTCGTGCCCGTGTCCGTGGCCCATCTCGGCACGAAGAATAGCTGGCGTTCGACGTGCCCGGGGTAGGAGACCGCGGAGATTACTCGGGTCACTCGTCGGGGATCTTCTTTGCCCTGCTGGGAGCGACTCGGGGAGGCTCGTTCGGCTGCTTGGGATAGACGGGTGGCCACGGAGCATCCATCAGACCCGCGGCCATGTCGGAGGCCGACATGGCCAGCAGCGGGGTCAGATCCTGCGGCTTGTCGTTGATGGCAGCCCAGGGGTCCCCGTCTTTCTCCAGTCGGTCCGGAACCGTTGCCATGGTCAGCTCGTCGGGTGACACGTCGTCCACTTCCTCCCAGAACACCGGCGTCGATACCTGGGCCCCGACGCGAGCCCGCACCGACCATGCGCCGAACACCGTCTTGTGGGGAGCGTTCTGGTTGAAGTCGATGAACACCCGTGTGCCTCGCTCCTCCTTCCACCACGCTGCGGTGAGCTCGGCGGGAAAGCGTCGCTCGAGTTCGCGTGCCAGCGCGACCGCTGCAGCCCGCACCTGGTAACCGTCCCACCGCGGCTGCAGTCGGACGTAGATGTGAAGACCTCGGCTGCCCGTGGTCTTCACGTAGGCGGCGATGCCGAGTTCGTCCAACAAGGACTTCACTCGCCGAGCTGCGGCCCGAATGTCGTCGAAATCCACGCCCGGCGACGGGTCCAGATCGATACGGAGCTCGTCGGTCGCCTCGGGGTTCGCCGCCAGGTAGGGCCAGGGGTGAAAGCCGAGACACCCGAGATTGGCGGCCCAGGCGATGTGGGCGATGTCGGACGCGACCATCGCGTTCGACGTCGTCCCGTTCGGGGTGCTGACGATGGTCGTCTCCAGCCAATCGGGAGCAGACGCCGGGACCCGTTTCTGGAAGAACGACTTCCCCGACGCTCCGTCGGGGAACCGTTGCATCAGAGTCGGTCGGCCGCCCATGGTTCGAAGCAGGGGTTCGGCCACGGCCACGTAGTAGTGGATCAGATCGAGCTTGGTCTCACCTCGCCGGGTGAAGAACACCTTGTCGGGATTCGAGACGGTGACGGGGCGGCCGTCCAACTGGAGCGTGATCGACTCTGCCACCCGGCAACCGTAGACCACTGATCAGGCTGCTGCGGTCACGCTTCCTCCCACCAGACCGGGAACTCGTGGGCACAGCGCGGACACTGGTAGTCGACTCGATAGACGGCACCGTCGTACAAGGCTGCGATCGGAACCTGGATCGATCCCAGGCTGTCGCACCGGGGACAGGCCGGTGTGTGAAAGGTCAGGGAGTGGACCAAGCCGACCATTTCGCGTTCGGCCTCGTCGCCGGGAACGGTGTTGGCAGCTTCTCGCAGGAGGTTGCGCACAGAGTCGACCGCGTACCGGAACTGTGCCGGTTGTGTTTCGGCCAACCACCTCAGGTCGAAGGTGGGGTCGCTCTTGGTCAACATCGTTCGTCCTCGGTCTGGTCGGAGCCATTGGTACGGCGGTCCCGTTTGCTGAGAACGTTGTCGACCGATCGGGTGAGATCGTGGAGGCAAATGATTCGTTGACCCAGCTGGGGTGGGTAGGCCTGCCCATCGAGATCGAGCCGATCGGAAGTTGTCGAACGGCATGTGGCCACGATCAACTCTCCTCCCACCACACCGGGTACTCGTGGTCGCATCGTGGGCATTGGTAGTCGACGCGGTAGACGGCGCCGTCGTGCATCGCCGCAATCGGGATCTGTGTCGCTCCGAGATCGTTGCACTTCGGACAGTTCGACGTCTGGAACAGGAGAACGTGGAGCAAGCCCATGATCTCCTCCCTCAGCTCGTCGTGGCTACGATCCTTGTCGGGGTGGGACAGGAGTCGGCGCATGGCGTCGATGACCGCGTGCTGGTCCTGCGGAGAATGAGAGTCGGCCAGCCAACTCAGGTCGAAGGTGGGGTCGGTTGTGGTTGGCAAGGCGTTTCCTCCGTCGTATCCGACGCCATCTGTCTGGCGTCCTGTGGGGCTCGAAGGTTTTGTCGACCGATCGGTCGATCGGGCCAAGCAGAATGAGCAGGGGACCCACGCCGGCTGGGCGATCCTGCCCAGCCCGCGATACCCCACGAGGCCGAACCTCAGGGGAGGGTCAAGAATTGTTGTTCGTCACGTCAGAGGAGGATCGAACACCACGCGCAGGTCGGTCGGTGACGGCTCATCGAGTTGATCGAATGCACACTCGATGGGGAGCTTGTCGTATCGCCACCGAAGGACCTTGGTCACCTCCCGAAATCGACCGTTGAGCGTCGACCCGTACTTGACTTCCACGACTCGTTCGATCCGAAGGGGGACCCACGAATGGTCCTTGGCGCCGCTCCACCGGTTGGGTGCGCCCGGCATGCGACCCTGCTCATGGGACTCCGCCTGGCCCCAACTCCTCCAGGGATGGGCACTCGAGGCGTCGTGGGTGAGGGGTTCGAGTTCGTCGACGAGACGGGTTCGTTCCTCGGCCGTGAAACTGGCCGCTACCCCTACATGCTGCAACGCTCCCTGCTCGTCGTGAAGTCCCAGCAGCAAGCTTCCGACACCTCGAGCATCCTTGTGCCACCGGAAACCGGCAACGACGGCATCAGCGGTCCGGACGTGCTTGATCTTGAGCTGTGTGCGTTTGTTCTCCTGATACGGATCGGCAGTCGGTTTGGCGATCAGACCGTCCAGTCCGGCGCCCTCGAAAGCGACGAACCATTCGGCCGCCACGACCCGATCCGACGTTGTCGGGGTCAGGTGCACGGGAGGAGCGCTGTTGGTCATGACGGACTCGAGCGTGGCTCGGCGTTGACCGAAGGGCAAAGGGCGCAGATCGTCGTTCCCGAGGGCCAGCAGATCGAAGGCCACGAACTGCGCTGGCGTACGCTCCGAAAGCATCTGTACCCGGCTCTCGGCCGGGTGGATGCGTTGCTGAAGGGCGTCGAAGTCCAGATGGTTGTCGGTGGCGACGATGATCTCGCCGTCGACCACGCAATGCTCGGGCAACATGGCTCGAAGCGGTTCGAGCAGTTCCGGGAAGTAACGAGTGAGGGGGCGTTCGTTGCGGGAACCGAGGACGATGTCGTGGCCATCTCGGAACACGATGCATCGGAATCCGTCCCATTTCGGTTCGAACAGCACATCGTCCCGATCGGGAAGGCCGGCGACTGCCTTGGCCAGCATCGGCTTGATCGGAGGGACGACGGGAAGGGCCACGTCGACAGTCTGCCCGATCGGTGCTCGACCATCGGGTCAGAGCTGTTCGAGGCCGTGCCACTTGGGCTCGGGAACCGGAGCATGCCGACGTAGCTGGTCGAGCAGCTGGCCCGGGTCGGTGTCGACGGCCAGCAGGTCTCGGTTCGTCTGCTTGAGCACCTCGTCGGCGACGCAGCGATCGAAGAAGTCGAGCAGCGCATCGAAGAATCCATCGATGTTGAGCAGCCCCACCGGCTTGCGGTGGATGCCGATCTGGGCCCAGGTCAACACTTCGGCCAACTCCTCCAGGGTTCCGAATCCTCCGGGGAGGGCGATGAAGGCATCCGAACGGCGGATCATCTCGGCCTTGCGCTCGTGCATGGAACCGACTTCGATCAGCTCGGAGATGGCGGTGTGGCCAACTTCGATCGGGAACAGTCCGGTCGGGATGACCCCGGTGACCCGCCCACCCGATTCCATCACCGAGTCAGCGAGAATCCCCATGAGACCGACCGCACCACCGCCGTAGATCAGCTCGATTCCTTCGCGGGCCAGGAGACGGCCGAGGCTGCTGGTGACGGCCGACAGATTCGGGTTCGAACCCGTCGAGGACGCGCAGTACACACACAGGCTGGCGATGGTCGTGGACTGGATCTCGGTCATGGGCCGACTGTAGGCAACGCGGGCGGGACGACTCGTGGAAGTCAGGGATTGGCGCCGGCCCGCTATTCTTCGCTCCCGTGACCGATCATCCTCTTTCCGAACGTCTCGACGATCTGCGCGCACGCAAGGAGGAGGCGCTCCACGCCGGATCGGAACGTTCCATTGCCCGCCAGCACGAGAAGGGGAAGATGCTGGCCCGGGAACGCCTCGACTACCTGTTGGACGAGGGATCCTTCAACGAGATCGACATGCTGGCTCGGTCTCGGTCCCCCGAAGCGACCGAACGGCCCTACACCGACGGCGTGGTCACGGGTTGGGGAACCGTGGACGGCCGGAAGGTCTTCGTGTTCAGTCAGGACTTCACGATCATGGGTGGGTCCCTGGGCGAGGTCTTTGCCGAGAAGATCCAGAAGGTGATGGATCTGGCGCTGTCGGTCGGTGCTCCCTTCATTGGTCTCAACGATGGTGCCGGGGCCCGAATCCCCGAGGGTGTGGTCAGCCTCGATGGGTACGGCGGCATCTTCTACCGAAACGTGCAGGCCTCGGGTGTCATTCCGCAGATCAGCGTGATCATGGGGCCGTGTGCTGGTGGCGCTGTCTACAGCCCCGCGATGACGGACTTCATCTTCATGGTTCGCGAGACATCCCACATGTTCATCACCGGTCCCGATGTGGTCAAGACGGTGACGGGCGAGGAGGTCACGCTGGAAGAGTTGGGTGGGGCCGGCAGCCACTCGTCGAAGTCGGGCGTCGCGAACTTCGTGGCCAACGACGAACACGCGGTGCTCGACGAGGTCAAGTATCTGCTCTCGTTCCTTCCGTCGAACAACCTCGACTCCCCACCCGTGCTCGAAACCGACGATCCTCACGACCGCATCGTGCACGAACTCGACAGCATCATGCCGGCCAGCCCGAACCAGCCGTATGACATGAAGAAGGTCATCACTGCGGTCAGCGACGACGGTGAGTTCATGGAGTATCACGCCAATTGGGCGGGAGCCATCGTCTGTGGCTTCGCTCGCCTCGGAGGGCGCCCGGTTGGCATCGTGGCCAACCAGCCCATGATCTTGGCCGGTGTCCTCGACATCGAGAGTTCCTCGAAGGCCGCCCGGTTCGTGCGTACCTGCGACGCATTCAACATCCCGCTCATCACCTTCGTCGATGTCCCCGGTTTCCTTCCAGGTGTCGACCAGGAGTACGGCGGCATCATTCGTCATGGAGCCAAGTTGCTCTACGCCTACTGCGAGGCAACGGTCCCCCGGATCCAGGTCATCACTCGCAAGGCCTACGGCGGCGCCTATGTGGTCATGGATTCCAAGTCCATCGGATCCGATCTGTCGTTTGCGTGGCCCACGGCCGAGTTGGCGGTCATGGGCCCCGAAGGCGCCACCGACATCGTGTACCGGAGAGAGATCCAGAGCGCGGCCGATCCGGTGACACGACGCACCGAATTGATCGACGAGTACAAGGAGCGGTTCGCCAATCCCTGGGTGGCCGCCGAACGCGGCTACATCGACGATGTCATCGAGCCATCGGAGACGAGGCGCAAGCTCATCGCCGGTCTCGACATGCTGCAGTCCAAGCGTGAGGATCTGCCGCAACGCAAGCACGGCAACGTGCCGCTCTAACGCCGGATCATCTACGCTTGGGACCGATGAACATCTCTCCTGTGCCAACCGATGAGGAGGCGGCTGCCATCGTGGCCGCCGTCGATGGGTTGTGGCCTCGTCCGGTCGTCGCCGATGGCGGTGGCCCCGGGCTCTCTCGATGGCGTTTCAGTGGCCGTTGGTGGAACAAGCCGAGCGCAGTGGGACGTCCTCGGCCCTGATCGAGGCGCGCCCGAGTCAGCGATCATGCTGATCTTTCCCTTTGTCCGTCGGGTTCGTGCCCGTCGGGTTCGTGTCAGTCGGGTTCGTGTCAGTCGGGTTCGTGTCAGTCGGTTGCGGCGGTAGCGACTTCGATGCGATCCTGGCGCCATTCTCGAGCCGAGATGAGCGCCTCCTCGGCTGAAGACATGATCTCGGCCGGCCCGAACGCATGGGCTGGATAGCAGGCAACACCGGCCCACAATGTCAAGCCCGACTGGATGCCCAGGAGTTGACGACGGATCCGCTCCACGGTCCAGATGGCACCGTTCTCGGGGGTGTCCTCGAGTAGGAGGCCGAAGTAGCCGTTGCGGAGCCGGCAGGCGGTGTCCGCCTCTCGCAGGGTGACCCGGATGCTCTCGGCAACCGCCTCGGCGTCGGCGTCGACCGGATCGCCGTGCGGTAGGCCTTCGACAACCTCCAACAAGACGACGGCCACCGGCCGCAGATGTCGTCGAGCGGCTGCGATTCTCGATTCGAGGGCGACATTGAAGAACGATTCGCTGAACAGCCCGGTCGAGGGATCGGTGAGCGTGTCGACGCCGGCCTCGAAATCGTCGTCGTCGTAGTCGCTCAGGAGGTGCTCGTTGCTCTCCTGCACCTCGGCTCGCACGGCCCGCAACTCGTCCTCGACCAATCGTTGCACCGCTGCCTGCTCGGTCAACTGCTGTGCCAGGCGAATTCCGGCGACTCCGGCCGCCAGGGCCAGAAGTCCGGCCACGGCCCCGAAGATGGGAACGTCGAACAGGAACGCGACGAACCCGGCTGCCAGCCCAAGGATGCCGGTCATCAGACCCGGTAGCGCAATTCTTCCACTCATTGGTGACTCCATCGGCGGCAGGCGACCCAAAGTGAAGGATATCGACTGCCTTGTTGCTCGTTGGTCTTCGTTCCTGTGTGCCAGGAGTCTTCCAGATGCGACCGGCGAGCGCTTGGACGCTGCCCGCTCAGACGACGACTGCCTGGCCGTCTCGGAACGCAACGGCCAGGTCGGCGAGTTCATCGATGATCTTGCCGATGTCGAAATCCTTCGGTGTGAACACGGCGGCGGCGCCGCCGTCCAGCAATCGTTGCCGGTCATCCTCGGGAATGATGCCTCCGACGACGACCGGAGCTTGGACCCCCTCGCGTCGCAGACACGCAATCGTTTCGGGAACCAGGTCGAGATGGCTTCCCGAGAGTATGGAAAGGCCAACGGCATCGACGTCTTCGTCGCGGGCGGTGGCGGCGATCTGTTCCGGAGTGGAGCGAATGCCTTGGTAGATGACCTCCATGCCGGCATCGCGGGCGGCAACCGCAATCTGCTCTGCGCCGTTGGAATGGCCGTCGAGGCCAGGCTTTGCCACCAGGAAGCGAGGTGGTCCTTCGGTCAGCAGCTTGAGCCGTTCGGCCGTGGCCCGAAGACGGTCCGATCCGCCTCCGGCACCAGCAGCGGCTGCTACTCCGGTGGGCGCTCGGTATTCACCGAACACCCCCCGTAGGACGTCGGCCCACTCACCCGTCGTGCCTCCGGCGTTGGCCAGGGCGATGGTGGCCTCCATGATGTTGTCGGTTGATGCAGCGGCCGATTCCAGTTGGCGGAGGGCCATAGCGACCGCCGACGAGTCGCGGCCGGCGCGCCAGCTCTGCACGTCCTCGATCATCTCGGCCTGAACCGAGGGATCGACCTTCAGGATGCTGTCTGCTCCACCCAACGGTGACTCGGCCGTCTCGACGAACTCGTTCACTCCGACGATGATCTGATCGCCCCGTTCGATTCGCCGGATCCGATCGGCGTGAGAGCGAACGAGTCGCCCCTTGAGCTCGTCGATGGCTTCGAAGGCCCCACCCAGGCCCAGGACATCGTCGAGTTCGACCATCGAAGCCTCCATCAGCTCCTCGGTCTTGGCCTCGATGACGTGGGATCCTGCGAAGATGTCGTCGTATTCGAGGAGATCGGATTCGAGGGCCAGTACTTGCTGAATACGCAGCGACCACTGCTGATCCCAGGGTCGAGGCAAACCGAGTGCCTCGTTCCACGCCGGGAGTTGCAGAGAGCGGGCCCGAGCGTCCTTCGACAACGTCACGCCCAGCATCTCGAGCACGATGCGCTGCACGTTGTTCTCGGGCTGGGCTTCGGTCAGGCCCAGGGAGTTCACCTGTACGCCGTAACGGAAGCGTCGTGCTTTGGGATCGTTGATGCCGTAACGCTCGGCCGTGATCCGATCCCAGAGCTGGGTGAAGGCCCGCATTTTGCAGGTTTCTTCGACGAATCGAATGCCGGCGTTGACGAAGAAGGACACCGAGGCGACGACATCGCTGAAGCGGTCGTCGTCGACCTGTCCGGACTCTCGTACCGCGTCCAGGACCCCGATGGCAGTGGCCAGCGAATAGGCGATCTCCTGCACCGGCGTGGCCCCGGCCTCCTGGAGGTGGTACGAGCACACATTCATCGGATTCCAGAGCGGAGCATGTTGGCTGCAGAACGCGAACATGTCGACGATCAACCGGCGGCTCGGAGCGGGAGGGAAGATGTAGGTGCCCCGACTCAGGTACTCCTTGACGATGTCGTTCTGCGTCGTCCCCCGAAGTCGGCTCGAGGCCACTCCCTGATCGGAAGCGTTGGCGACGTAGAGCCCCAGCAGCCACGCTGCGGTTGCGTTGATCGTCATCGAGGTGTTCATGTCCCCGACCGGGATGCCGTCGAGCAGGGTTGCCATGTGGCCCTTGTGCACGACGGGGACGCCCACCTTGCCCACCTCGCCCCGGGCCAGCAGGTGGTCGGGGTCGTACCCGGTCTGGGTCGGGAGATCGAACGCGATCGACAAACCGGTCTGGCCCTTGGACAGATTGGTTCGGTAGAGCTCGTTGGACGCTCGAGCCGTCGAATGGCCCGAATAGGTTCGCATCAGCCAGGGACGGTCACGGTTCGGAGAGGTCGTCTCGGGAGAAGTCACGCTTCATTGTCCCTGATCGAGATCGAACGGTCGAACGCCGAAGGGGTCCGCAGATTCAAGGCGGTCGCCAGAAGCTGTCCGTACCGAGCGCGAGGTATCGCCTCGACGCCGAGCGACGCCAGATGGGGCGTCTGCCATTGGACGTCGATCAGCCGTCCCGGCTCGAGGCCAACCAGTTCGACGAGATGCATGAGGGCCACCTTGGAAGCATCGGTTCTGCGGTGGAACATGGACTCCCCGGCGAAGAGTCCGCCGATTGCCAACCCGTACAATCCGCCGGCAAGCCCGTCGTCGTCCCACACCTCGATGCTGTGGGCATACCCGGCCAGGTGAAGTCGGGTGTAGGCATCGACGATGTTTCGATCGATCCAACCATGTGGCCGGGAGGGATCCCCGCAGGCTCGAATGACGTGGCCGAATGCCTGGTCGCAGGTTGTCACGTAGCGGCGAGCCGAACGGCGCAGAGAACGGCTGACCACGAGGTTGCCGGGGTCGAGTACGCCCCGTGGGTCGGGTGAGAACCATCCGATGCGCCGCCGACCGATCGGCATCGGGAAGTAGCCGCTCTCGTAGGCATCCAACAAGGTGTCGACAGCGAGATCAGCGCCGACGGCAATCAGATCTTCGCCTGGAGGCAACTCGTCGAGTGATGGGAACATCCAGGGTGACGCCGAACGACCGAACGAGCGAGACACCGGTCCGACCGCTGAGGCGTGTTCCGTCAGCTCTCGGTGATCGTGACGGACTCGATGATCGCCGGCTCGCTGGGTGCATCCCCGGGAGCGGTGGGAATGGACTCGATGGCGGTGACGACGTCGAGGCCCTCGATGACCTGGCCGAACAGCGAGTACAGGGGTGGCAACGCAATGCCCTGGTCACCAGTGATCACGAAGAACTGACTTCCGTTCGTGTCGGGCCCGGAGTTCGCCATCGCCAGCGAGCCGACCTCGTAGTCGCCCTCCGCCGGCAATTCGTCGGCCACGGTGTAGCCCGGATTCCCGGTTCCCAGTGGATCGCCGACGGCGTCGCCGCCCTGGATGACGAAGCCGGGGATGATGCGGTGGAACGGAGCGTTCTCGTAGTAGTGATAGCGGGCCAGCACGACGAAGTTGTTCACGATCTCGGGTGCCCGTTCCGGGTCCAGTTGAACCACGATCGTTCCGAGGTTGGTCGTGATCTCCGCCTGGTAGTCGGCCGATGCATCGATGCACATGGGAGGGGCGGAGGAGAACTCGGTGATCCGCTCCGAGGTCCCGTCGGCGGCCGGACACTCGGTGTCCCCGCTGATCGAACCGCCCGGTTCGGGGGCCGAAACGGCCGATACCAGGACTTCCGTTGTCGACGGGGTTTCGTCGCCGGCAGAGGTGGTGGTGGTGATCAGATTGATGTCGGGCGGGGTGGTCGCAACCTGCTCGTCGCCGCCCGAGCGCGACAGCAGGAAGGGGCCACCCAGGACCAGTGCGGCGACGACACCGATGAGGAGGCCGCGTTGTTTGAACGACTCCTTCTGAGCGATCTGTCGCTCCTGGCTGATCTTCGCTTCGCGGTTCGCCCGCTGTCGTTCCCTTT
>ERZ888423.1831-NODE-1831-length-17231-cov-8.882860_pt1 | contig 17231 bp, 13 predicted proteins | sample MGYA00520523_ERZ888423 | MGnify/ENA primary metagenome ERZ888423 (study PRJEB32303, sample SAMEA104408611) | aquatic metagenome | biome: Brackish water; feature: Pelagic; material: water | place: Baltic Sea | collected 2014-06-08T10:24:00 | depth 30,27 m ...
GAACACTCTGTTTGTTTGTTCGGTCCACTGCTGGTGTCGGGACTGCTCGCTTGGGTGGGGTAAGAGCCGTCGGTGCGTCCCCTGTTTTCACCGGAACACTCTGTTTGTTTGTTCGGTCCACTGCTGGTGTCGGGACTGCTCGCTTGGGCAGTGTAAGAGCCGTCGGTGCGTCCCCTGGTTTCCCCATAACACTCGGTTTGTTTGTTCGGTACACTGCTGGTGTCGGGGCTGCACGAGACGCCGCTGTACGATGATCCTGCATGGCTTTGCGAACCCTGTTCATTCTTATTTCGTTTTCCTGCATAGATTTGTCGATGGTGTCCTCCCCCTGCTGAAGCTGCACTTGGCTGGGACCCACACTTTTGCGCCGGACCATATCTGCATGCCGGTGACGCATATGCAAGACACCGGTTATACACACAACGACGGACACGATCGACACAACTAACGCGACTATCACCAGCGGGCTGTCGGAGCGTTCGATTATCTTGGTTTCAGTCCGTATCACCTGCTTCGATGCGTTACGTGGTATAAATGGCTCGTCGGTGTCTGGTACGACAGATGCAGCTGGCGAAGGACTTGACGCTCGACTTTTTGTTGTCGGGTTGCTTCGGAATGGGGATGGGGTCGTTTTTATTGTATACGAGTGGTCGCTTTCAGACGATGGACTGGGGGACATTGTGCCTTCTACAGGTATTCGTGTTGTTGTTTCTACACGTTGCGGTGAAGGTGACAGTTCGTTACCAGATTGTGGCGATGGTGATGATCCCGCTGATGATGTTCGTGCAGGTTCCATGGGTGTTTGGGTTGTTGTTTCAGGTGTTTCAATTGGCGCGCTACACATGGTCATAAACTCGGCATCATATGTGCCCTCGTGAATGGTCGTGCAATTTGTGATGGGTGGAACCATTGCTGGACATCGATATAAAAAGAGATTGACCGCTTGCCATATCAACAGACATTTCATTTAACCAACGTAGGTATACTTAAGTAGTTTCACGTACATGTAATCCGCGTAAACGATTTACATTTAACCAACGTAGGTATACACATGTAATCCGCCAACGTAGTTTCACGTTAGGTATACACATGTAATCCGCCAACGTAGTTTCACGTTAGGTATACCCATGTAATCAGTGTAAACGATTTACACTTGTATAAATTAACACGAGTACACCCACGTAAATGGAACATGTGTTTTTCAATATACCGATAGTGAATGTGGTGCGTGGATCGTCAAAATTCAATTGCAACATTGCCAAGTCGTACTTGAAGAACTATTACAGTATCTGTGTGCGAGCACGTGGACCCATCATCAATGCGTGCATATGGGTGGCATGTGAATTGAGCAAAGAGTACACTGTAACTGGGCAGTATATTTGTACAGATTGGTGGGGACAAGTAGAGCTGTCATTCTTGGTGACAAATGGAGTAGCGTCAGGCGGAGCACCGTTTTGTCAGGACCCCGAACAAAATTACATTAAAATAGGAAGGCGTTGTGACATAGATGCTATCAAACGTATCATATCCAGTTGTTCATCAGCCACGCTGTTGTCCGCTAACAGTGGATGCGAACGATTGTGCACGGTGGCAATGTATGCATGTAGCATAGGATTTGCGATACTCTCAATCAACTGCATCGAAACCCGCGATTCGAACGGAAGTGAAAAGGCAGGACTGGAAGTATATATTGTTGGACCAGTACAACAAAATGTCATGCTCGCGGTGTGCGACGAAGGAAGTGTTCAAGATTGGACTGTGTAAAAAATGTCACACGTCGTATAGTGTATTTCATTGTACGTTTAACACCTGCAACCGCCCGGTGTTCGCGGCAACGCTGTGTCAACATCACTACCGACGATATCGCGTACGATGTCTCAAATGCAACACGGGCGTGTACTGTCGGTCACTCTGTCGGAAACATTACCGCCGATCGTTGGCAATGCGACGCTTTCCGAGAGAACCGAAGTGTTCTCAGTGTGCAACGACTGCCTACATGGACAAACTGTGTATCGATCATTTCAAAGCCAAGTTTGATCAAGGGTGTGTAATTGTGAATTGTAACAAGCCATCGCACAAACGTGGGTTGTGCTGCAGCCACTATTTCAAAGAACGTCGGGCTAGATAATCCCAGTATAAATAAAGATACGAAACTATACATATACTATGGGTATACTCGACGATACACATAATTTGTACACTACCGGTCACATATATGACCCATTTCTCGCGTATTTTGTATTTGGCAACCCGTTCCTCGCATTGGCGATTGCGGGTATATGGGAAATAGCAGAATACGTTGTTTTCGAGACTATCGGTCACTACAGTGTCTTCTTTCTCAATGACTCTGTCGGCGAAGAAATGTGGGACGTGCTTATATTGGACATCGGAGGGACACTCGTTGGTACGCTCATTGCCGCCAATCTTACGTTTTACCTTGAAGGTCAGTTTGTACCGTCGAAATCATTGTGGAAAGGCACTTCACGTGACAAGGTGTATGTTATCGTATGGTTTATCGTACGCGCAGTCATTACCATGCCGTTTAGCTCACTCGGGTGGGAATGCAATACCGTGCTGGATCTGTGTACTAACAACGGATTCCATCTGTTTCCATGGGGTGTGCTTGGATTACTATTGGTGAATGGAGCGTATACCTGGTACTACTTTCGCGATATGACTGAAAACAATAAGAAAGCTATATGGATGCTCGTATGCTTGGCTGTGATAAACGCACCGACCTTACAGCGATGGATACCGGGATCATTCATTCAAATCGTTGGACTCGGGTCGCTTTCTATCATAGAGTTCTCCGTCTGGCTTTACTTCTGGTGCCGGCCGAGTTACAAAGATCGAAAGAAGAGAATACCGAGATTTTAATTCTATACTTTTCCATTATATAAGGGTATTTACTCTATTAAAATGTCACTGTGTCGTCAAGTCACGGGATTGATCGTTGTCAGCCTTGTCACCGCGGTGTTAGGCGTGCTGTCGACATGGTTCGTCTGGGACCATCAATCCGGTGGCGACCCACTGCCAGATGTTACTTTCCAGCTATTGGATCATCTCGGGTTGGACTGGTCCGACACAGAATTTCCCATACCCAACGTCATCGCGGCCACCATGTATGGACTGGCAATCCTCTCGATTCGCCCAAAATATCGACTCCAAATAGCCGCGCAATTCGTCTTTTTAGAGTGCATCTTGACGTCCATACGTGCGATAACCGTTATGGTGACTCTCTTTCCCAACATACACTTGTACCCCTATTGCACGGAACGACCAGGAGGGTTTTTTGAAGCAATGATATGGATACTCACCAAGGGGACCTGCGCAGATTACATGTTCAGCGGTCACACTAGCACTGCATTTCTCTGCTATATGTTCGTCCACAAAGAAGGACAACGTCGCGCAGAAGAAAGAAGACTAGGGTTAGACTCGAAAGAAGAAGAAATATATTGCAATTGCTGCTACGATGCGTTCTGCCGCGGGTGTTTACGGTGTTTAAATCGCGTCGAAAGTGGTATAAAGACATGCTACAACACAGGGACGTGCTGCTTTGGGTTTAACTGGATCGAGGTCACTTCATTGATACTGCACATATGCCTTATGCTCGCACTGCTGTTGCAACGATGGCACTACACGGTCGATATCATCGTTGCTATCGTCATCACATGGTTAGCATTTAGCTATTACAAAGATCACGAGGACCTGCACGTCGACGCTGTGAATAGCGTTATCCAAGCCAAACCGGGCGATCGTGGTGACTCGAAGAAATTAGCACGGGAAACAAACCGGTGGTACTTCTTCACACGCTTCGAACTAGATTTGGTACGCCGCCACTTTCGAGAACCGCGGTCGGCGGTTGAACCCAGCGAAGACGATTCTTGGAGAGTTACCGAGAACCGCAGGGAACGACTACGCTTTTAAATAACATTGACGGCACACCGCGATGTACTTATTCGTCGACCCCACCTCTACCTGACTGTCTCCACCGTGCAGACGTTTCGTAAACGACGCCTTCGTTCCATCGCAACATCCGTGGCAGTACGCCCGGCACATATGGACGTCATCCGCCAGCGGTAACAGACGATGTATTTCTCCGAAATGATTGCGCTTAAAATCACCAACCAGTCCAGCGACCATCACGCTCACATGCAAGCTATCGACCATAGTGCACACCGCCTCAAACAAATCAGGAAAGAACTGCGCTTCGTCAACTGCGACGACATCCGGTAAAGCGACTCCGTTCGCGCCGTTCGTAACCATCCGCGACGTCAAATTCGTGAGTTTAGACAACTTAATCGCATGCGTTTTGTCACCACCGTGCGTCGTACACACATTCATATCGTTATAACGGTCGTCAAGTACACTATTAACTACAATTATATGCCTACCAATAGCAGTCAGGCAGCGGACGCGACGAATTAATTCCGTAGACTTACCACTATACATACCGCCTATTATCAGCTCGAGCGACATTATACTATAAATTTCAAGTAATATATAGATCGATATGGATGGCAAGGCAGATCCTACACCGCCACGTGATGTTATTGATGATAATTACCTGCTGGGGGTGGTGACCGTTTTATTCCTACTGCTACAATTGTCATACATACTACGTCCACCGTGTACTTGCTAACATGACAACGCATCGGGGCAACAGCCAAATCCGAGTATATATGATTAATATATGATTAAACAGTGCTATACACTATGTTTTACGGAGCTCTGTCGACGGATATTAAGAAGTCGTCCTGCAACTGGAGTATGTTCGGCGAATGGATGCAAACCGCAGTCACCGTCACCAACAACATCACAGAGGGCGTGTTTACAATTAACCAATTACAAAATGCATCAAAGCAAATGATTTTGCCCAATTCTCCCGAAGGTGACGCTTACACAATATACTTCGAACACACCGACAAAGACGAATTGACAGCGCATCTTCGACGCCTGGCATTTACAATTCAAGCATTGCTACAAGACGAACGCGGAGAAGACGGTAGTCTCAACGCCTTCTCCTGGTATAAAAATAACATTGGGGACAAAGTCTACGAGAAAAAAGACCTAAATAAATATTATAATGCGTTAACGAAGGCAAAAAAATATCAACAGAGTACCGACAAAAAATACCTCGGGAAAATTTATTTACGAATCGGAATCGCCGTGACGTCTGAGAAACCAGACGAATACCAATACGACAAACACACAAGCTACCGCCTTGGCGTCATCCATTATTCGGAACTCGCGGAACAGGAGGCACCATGGAAATGTGGCTACGGTGAATGGGTTGAAAAGGACATCGTTAAGAAAGTCGAGAAAGTCGAAGAGGTCAATCAATTACTAACTCCTGACCCTGTCGTTTACAATGCTCTGAAGACACAAACAAATGAGTCCGTCGGTGGTTTCATGGTCTTTGTTCAGTATGGCGAATTGTATCCGGAGGACTGCGAGGACGGACACAATAAAGATTTAAATAGCATGGAACGAAAACGACGATTTATTGAATACCATGATGATGCGCACGAGTCACTCAGAAACAGTTCATACAACGTAGAGATTGTCAAGGTGAAACGCGACCAGGCGTCGATGTTCTTTATTACAGAGGTAAGAACAGCAAGAGGAAAAGAAGCCACCGGTGTAGCTACTCAGAACGTCGGCCAGCAAGCAGTGGACATATACAATCGATTGTGTACGTTAATGGCTATCTTGCCAGCGGGGTCTTCGATTGGGATATCCTACGCAACAAAAGCCAGTGGAAAACTGCAAAAAGTGACGCGATACACGTTCGATTCCGGTGAGAAAGTTGACTATTTTGGCGCTGCTGTGAACGTCGCAGCGCGGATGGAAATGAGTACAATAGCACATCAAACCAGAGAAGGGATGACCAAGCCATTACTACCGGACTCGCGCGTGGCGATAGCGTTCTTCGGCGATGATAAAGACCCAACTTACCACAAACCAGGATATCCATTTTCATATGTCGTTGAGCGCTTGGGGAAGGAAACAGAGGAAAAGGAAAGTAAAAAAGTTTTGGTGGATTTAAACTTTATCTCTTATCGTGTCGACAAATTTGACCTCCACGACATCAATGCAGGAAGTGGAAAGTTATTCATGATAAGCTCGTCCCTTCGTGGTCCGCGGGCATTTATCATAGGAGAGGAAGTCGAATTCCAACAAAATAGTAGCAGATGGAAAACGGGGAAGATCGAGGACCTTTCGTCAACGGACCACAGTGCAACCATAAGTTCCGGTGGAAGCACGTATGCAGGCATCACCTTTGATAACATCCGCCCGGTAATCAAGACAAAGGAAACAGACGATTTACTAGAACCAGACGCGATTTTGAAAAAATTAGAGGGAAAAATTGGCATAAAAGACGTGATTTTGAAAAAAATAGAGAAAAATTTTGGCTTGTCGGTTGAAGTAGAAGGCGAAGAAGACAGTGCAGTATATAATCGGTTGAAATTCTGATCAACATGGCGTACAATCTTCACCGTACGCAATGCCTGTCGAGAACAAAAAAGCAGCTAAATGATATGATCGAACATGGCATCGCACATATCGACGCCGAGCGCGGACAATCGTGTTGGGTACAGTCAAAACAATTTAAATCGATGCTAGAAGCGATACCATACGCAGACCGTTCATTACATGAGCTGACGTTCATGGCTGTCGTCGAAGACGAGGAGCGTTTGTGGCTCTCGTGGTTTCCTAAATATCTTAGTAAAGACAATAGCTACCGACCTCGGGTCGACGACCACGTGAATATAGACGGCGTACAATACAAAATCGTAGAGAGTCGGTACATCGAACGGCAAAAGCACGGTGCGTTCGAGATGGAACCATTAATTTAAAATATTTGAAATTGAACCATATATATAAATTATAGTATACACTATTAATGAGTATCTGCGAGCGACAATCAGGTAATCTTCTCACCGTCGATACAACGCATATCGCCGGGTATGAATGCCACAGCGGATGGCTGTATGCTGGCGTGTGCATCGTCGCGATTCTCATCCAAATTGGACAAAATTTCATCTACACAAAGGCGTCACAAGCGACACGCGAGGCGTTGCATGAACCACAAGGCGACGAGCGCACGCCGTACATCGTGCGTTTGCTCTGGTATACGTTCCTGAATATGATGCTGTACATTTTCAACATCCTGTTAATTCTCGGTGGTAACTTGGGCATACTCGTGTGCGTCCTCATCGGAAATTTGGCAGGCAAATACCTCTCTCTACGACAGGAGAAGGCAGACAAAGAACGGACAGCTATTCAATTGACGACCATGGTCAAACAATACAACGATCTCGTAGCAAAGCGAAGCAATGGCACGTGCTTCACCGACAATGACAAAGGGCATTTACAGAGCCTGGAAGAGACGAAGGCATTGCTTCGTTCATTCATGGCGAAGGACGTCATCGTTGTGCACCGCACCACGCGAAATATTACGCCTTTCTCATTCTAACCACAGACATCGCGTACATAGTTTCGCCAGGCGTGCTCAGCAGTCGTCTATGTTGAGTGGCGTTGCTTGTCACGTTGCTTGTCGAGTTTTCAATGCCGGTATTACTGTTTTCAATGGGTGGATCCAAGAGACCACACGCGTGAAACTCGTACTTGATGTCAAATATAAACGTCTCACCAAACTTTTTCATTGCAGGGTCCGTTTCTAAATGTGGCATGGTGCTCAAAAATGACTGGAAATAAAATTCAAAACTATCATCCATTCCCAGCTTTGTACACTTGTTCCATTGACACTTAGTCAAAGTGTTTGCATTGTACTCAGGGTTCGGGTAACATCCGACCGCGGCAAACGTGGACGACAATGCAATCGCTGTCACTTCCTGGTCTTTGATAATATCCACCTGCCACGACAACGGACTGTCCAGCGGATCCCAATTAAAGCACCCTGTGTTTGCACAAAACGTGTTGTTCGATCCGTCTACACAGTGGCTGAGGTAGTGAATCGGCTTATTCTTGCACACGCGCATGTCGGTGATGACCGCGCGCAGCAAAGTACTATTGTACATAGATGTCTCAATACCGACCACGCCACGCTCGTTGTCGTCCGTGAGTTGGTAATACCCATCGTATACATTCCACCCAGCATTCCCACGGTAATATGTGTCTCTGTAGAACATGACCGCGTCGCCACGCGGCTGGTCCATCGTCACGTGTCCAACAAATTGCGAACAGGTGGATATGCTGGTAGAGATGCTCGCCCAGATACTGTGCATAGGATCAATACACCCAGTGGCGATCGGACCAGAAATGCTCACGCAATCGTGCATCGCCGCGGCGAAACGAAACTCGCGATTCGTAAACAAGTACGCACAATTAGTCTCATCAAAGCGCTGACACGTTGTCTTCATTGTGAACGTCGACCTGGCGATACCGCCTCCAAAGTCGTTGTGGGCAAAATTGACGATCGTCGATCCAAACCCTAAATCATTGTACTGTGGATGCATTTGGATGTCCGCCGCAGACTGCACCACCCGGTACCGTTGCTCGTTGCCAACCGTAAACTGTTCCGTGTCCAATACCAGATGCAAACTCAATCGACTTGATGTCGCCGAGTCGCACGGCTCGATCTCGTAGCCAATCATGCGAATTTGCTGGTTTGACAGCGTCTCAGTTTTCAAACACGTACCGTCCAGACAATTGTAGTCAAACGGACAGTCCGCGTGCTCTAGGCATCCCGGGATGCACGTCTCGTCATAGTCTTGGTGCTGAATCATGCATCCGACACCCTCGACGCATGCATCGATTGTACATGGATTGTTGTCAAAACATGGATTCGGCGTACCGGTGCACACACCATTCGTGCAACGGTCGTGAAGGGTGCATCCCTTATTATCGTCACACGCCCCACCTTCATTGATCGCAAGCGCAACACATCCACCCGTCGTAATGTCACACGCGCCGACTGTGCATACAGAATTCAAGCTCGTACAGTCCTTCGCTACGCCCACAGCACACATGCCGTTCCAACACTCGTCGCCCGACGTACACGGGTTCGAATCGTCGCACCCTAACCCATTCGGGGAGTTCACATATTTACACCCGATACGATTGTCACACGACCCCGTACGGCATTCGTTATCTATTGAGCACGTCAACGTCTTGCCCGTGCACGCACCACGGTCACACTGATTGTCCACCGTGCAGGAATCCCCATCGTCACACGTCGTCCCGTTCCCCTTCGGGTACGCTTGGCACGTATGCTGGTAAATATCACAGTACGAGGTATAACAACCGGATTCACCACAGTCGCTGTCAGTTGCGCAACAATTGTCCACCTTCGTGTACGTACACCAATTTCCATCGCACACATCTGTCGAGCATGGGTTTCGTGTCTGACAGTGACTGTCGTTAAGACACGGACGCGTATACATTAAGACAATCACCGCGGCGACCACTAAGACACATACTATACAACATAATAGCATTGCGAAGACGCCACATCCAATGCAGTGTGAGTTGCTGCCCCGCCGGGGTAGTAAGACATATTTGTTGGTCGCACAATCGGGATTGGGTCGACGGTCACGCATATCATATACTGTACATAATTGAATTTATATACACAGTTCATGTCAAATTATCTTTTTCATTGTATATAAAACAACCCGCTTTTCCTTAAGTTATAATATGAACACATTTTTATTATTGCTTTCACTCATTGCGATAGCACAATCCGAGGTCGTGAAATTAGTGTCCGAATCATACCATCGAGATAGTACCGGTGGTGACGCCGGACCAAATTCTGCCGCCGACTGTCCGAATGAATTCCAAAGTGGAAGTCCGAATATATGTATATTATCGGAGTCACCTACCATAACCGGGATCATATACGACTACTCTAGTGCGACGAACTTAAGAACGCAGATGTTAACGTCCAGCGCCAATCCAACAGACAGCCAAGCAGCCATTGACAAAAGTCACATGAAGTCGGTTGTTACAACGGGCACAGAACATTCGCGCTTTATCACGATTACAATCTCGATGGACACCGCGGGTGATAGCCATGTATACAACGGGTGCAACGTCGCGCTCACTGGTGGAATGGGCAAATACTCTTTCGTTAATATGAAAGACTCTAGTGGAGCTTATTTAACTGGTGGAATCCAGGATGAAATATCTACTGGTGACGGTGCATACAAAGGGGCGTTCTCCGCCGCCGGCAGCGCATATGCTTGTACATTTATGGTGGCAAACAACATGTACATTGGTGCGGATGTTGTACGAGTACAGTTTCAAACGCCACCAGAATCAGAATATCAGATCGATGGAAACGTACGTATCCGGTCAGTAAACATACCGATTGTCTTTAAACCGCACTCGACCGACCCGACGTTTACGCATGCTTTGGCAAATGGGTTTCTTTCAGCATCCAGCATCGGCGCAGTACATGGTCAAGTTCGAGGTAGTCAGAACACGATGCTTCGTGACGTTGTCGTCGGTTATGAGGATTATTGTCAGTCGAAATCCGGTGGGTATTTCACCAAAGTCAAGCCTACAGGCAATTGTGATTTGGAAGAACGTCTAATCTCTGATCCCAGTACATCACCACCGAAATCTGGCGCCATCCAACTACGTGTGACAGGCATTTTCTTAGATCAGCGGTACAAAGTTAAAACAGCAAGTGGCGTTGCCGAATTACCCCAAGGAATTGGGGGGATCAAGATTACTAAAGAGTCACTCAATCTCAATTCAGAGTATGCGCGTTTCAACGACCCATCTAAAGACGTCGTCGACACAGACGGTATCTCCATTTCGTTGAACCCGATCCCATACACAGCATATAAGGATGGAACAGCGACTGTCGTACAACGCCGCAAGGACCAATCCTCTAGTGCAGATACAGACTTTTCGAACCACGGGACACAATTTACTGGAGGTAACGACGGAACCCCCAGACTGCCGAGCTATCTTGCAGCTGAGGTCACTGAAGACCATATCAAAGACGGAGATATGCCGATTTCTGGTGCGTTAAGTAAGAGCGATGCGTATGGTTCCTACAATTGCTATGCTCAGTACGAGTTCACACACGTCTTTGAATTCAAGTATGGCGACTTACCGAATATGCATCAACATTACATTGGTACCGGCGAGGAATGTGGATCCATAGCATGCCCCCATGGTCTGAACATTCAGATGTTTTCAGAAAATGGCGTATACCAAGTCGACAGTCGCGTCTCGATCAGTAGAACAGACTTGCCTGAAGATAATTCGTATATCGATGTCACCTATCCCGACCTGGTCGCGTCAAACCTGTTCCGTCAACCAGGGGAAGTGCAATTCAGCGATATTTTTATCGCCGGTGACATCGACCCGGCGAACGTTCGCAGTGCATCTTATCAAGACTTGGACGTTGATATCACCATTGATTTCAACCTTCTGTTCTCGTACACTGTCGTACACCCTAACCCCACAGACACCAGTGACAGCACAGCAATGGCATTAGGCGCTAAATGTGCGCCTTTGACTAGTGGCTTGAAACTTAAACATTTGGCTAAGCCTCTGGATATTTCCGCGCGATTGAATGCGGTGATTAGTAACCCATCATGTAAGATCGATCTTCCCGAGAACTACTACGGGACGGTTCAAACGATTAATTACCATGCCGGTGGAATATCTGGAAAGACTGCACAAGCATCCGCCGTCATCACCGAAATAGATACCCGGGTTGTGAAATTGTCAACAGATGGAAGCAAATTGCTCAGACTCTACTCGCGGACAACTATCGAAGGCTTCCGTGTCGCGACGACAATTGCGCTACAACTCAAGAAACTCTACACGGACGTCACGCCAGTGCCCGCGGGATTAGAAAATGCAGGTACACCATTGAATCAGCGCGCAGTTGTCTACCGTGTCCATGGCGATGACGCCGCGCTAAGTGGATTCCTCAACGGTGGTGGCGAATGTGCAGGGAATAACTTGTTCTGGACACACACAGCATCGCGTGACGATTACCGAGTCTATCGTCCGGTTTGGTCTGGTTCCGAAAATGATGTACGTCCATTGTTTCCCCTAGGGTACACAGAAGAAGTTGCCGACAAAGGAAGACCGTATGGTACCTGTACCGGTGGAATTCACATTGATGGTGTCGCCGATAGTTCGACTCTCTGTCCGGGCGATGCTTTAGCCGGTAGTGTAGCTGGGTCCTGCCTCGGTGGTACCTGGTTTGCGAATCAACTGGTCCGGTACCGCGCGTGCAAAGCACATGGTGGTACATGGAAGATTGTATCGGTGCCGGACGCGGTGGCATCGTCTGCTAATGCTAATGCTGATGGTAACATGGATACCTGTAAAGGTGATGCGTGTGGTTCTAGTAACCATAACGAAGAATGTCTCTTCGGGGGTTGTGCCTACCTTGGTTACAGCACAGATTGCGCGCAACCAGCTGACCAAGAACAAGCATTAATTCGCGTGCAACAGGAGGGTGTTGGCGTGGACCACGTGCTCACCACGACAGACCGATGTACCGGTACACTAAAGTTCCAAGTTGAAGATACCACACGAAAAAATGAGTTTGCGATTTACAAAGTTCAAACCGAGTGTTCTCGTATGTCCCAAAGCAACATAGACGACAGTGTCGACCTTCACTATGAATACAGCGGTGACTTCAACTTGGCACTCAATAAATTCAGTGTCACGGCGACACCGAGCGACCCGGTACTTGATGACCAAGACCTCAATCACCAAGTCATCTGTGATAAGAATGATTTATCTGCCAGTCCGCCGGTAGTCTGTCGTACAAGGGAGTCGTGTTTAACGACTTGCAACGGCTTATCAACAGATATTACAAAGTCTACCTACTCCGTCGTTCCATTCTTTGGCACGTGTGATTCATCGACAAATGAAATTGACCAAACCAATATCTTAAACGCGGTAGACTGCGAAAACCACATGGGTATCATCCCAGCCAACACCAACCGCGGGTTTGATGTCGACAGCGATAAGACAAAATTTGAAAAAGACTCTGATGATGATGATGGTATGGTCGCATTGAAGAAATGTTCCAACAGCGTGACCTTTACTTCAGACAATTACATCATCACCTACGAAGTGGGCATGCAGTACACGCGATTTTTGTTGCATGACCCATCGATGGGTATCAAATATTGCGATTCGCAGAAATTTGTCACCACCATCAACCGCAAAGCGACCGCAAGTGTCACCACGACGAACATTGTCGCTGCTGCTTTGAACCGCGCTGTCTACGTGCAAGACATCGGGTGGTTAAGCGATAGCGGCTGCGGTGCTGATAAATACCGTCTACACGTGTTAATGGTCGCGTTGGATCAAGATAGTCGTACTACCGAAACGTCTGCGTGGCTCACCGCCGACCTGACCGCAGCGTTTATTGACTCCGCCGCATCTGCACTTAACCCCAATAATATGGAAATCTATGCGCATAGTGGCGACGGCAAAACGATCCATGCCTCTGGCGGTAGTGCCATCACTGCAGTCGGAGACGCGCTTGACAGTACATTCGCATCCAATGGGGACCGATTTCAAGTACGCAGTCAATGTATCGAAATCAGTGGTTCGTGCGTTGCTACCGATGCAGATGGAAGTGTCGATGGCGATAGCTGGGCTGATTTGTCCCAAGCTGCATTTGCGACCGACTTGGTCATTCGTGGTTTATTCCAATCCAAGGCTATCGATACACGCGTGAAGCTGGGCGTGAGCTTTGACGAATGTCCGCTAGAAGACGCCGCGGCTGTCGAAGGTAAGACCTTTATTGGTCTGCATTCGACGTGTGACAATGTATTGAATGAAGAAGACTTTTTTTCACAATCCGTTGGGCAGCCTGACACCAACGCATGGCGTAAGGATTCGACTACACCTTGCGATGGCAATGGAGCTAATTATTGCGCTGCACTCGCATCTGCCTCAGAACTCGTCAAGGTGAATCACGATTGCACATCTGCAAACGCGGACGATGTCCTGCGCGTTGACGCAGACGTCTTCGCCGTGGCCGAAGAGTGCACCGTTGAAGCGACCCTTCATTCTGGCAGCGCTTTTGTATCCGGGTGTAAATTAGACAAAGCGAAGCACGATGAGGCGCTCGAACAAGGATGGTCGATTACTTCGACAGACATATACCTTGACCGGTCGATCGTAATAGACGACGTAGAGACCCCGCAAACGCCTATTAAAGTGTGCGAGTGTGCGGCTGGTGTATGTGCGGTGCCATCCGGGTTTCAGACCGCGGTCAGTAGTTCCGGTCTAGACGACTTCAAACGTATCAACAGCGGTGCATTCGAACGTGGCTACCTCGCTTGTGGACGACATGGTTCTTCCTCGGAAATCGCATGGTCCGGAGTCCTTGAAGCAGGTCCAGATGCCGCGCGAATGCAGCTCCCATTGATGCCGCTGTCCGAATTCCCCAACGATGTATTTAAAATTCGTTATGAAGCCACATTAACGAGCAGCTTATTGCGCAGACGTCGTATGCTCCGCGCGGTCGTCCCGATCAAGTTGCGCAGTAGTGCTCTTGCGGAAGGGTCGACACATGCTATTTCGGTGATTCAAGTGGCGAGCGAAAGCTACAACGAAGACCCCGCCGGGTCGTCATCGGCTCCGGCTGCGGCTCCGGCTGCGGCTCCGGCTGCGGCTCCTGTTGAGGCTCCGGCTGAGGCTCCGGCGGCGGCTCCGGCCGTCCCGGTTAGCGATGCTGTCAGTGCTGGTAGCACCACGGACTCGTCATCCAGTGGATTGTCGACGGGCGCAATCATCGCTATTGTCGCTGCGTGTGTTTTACTATTGATCGCCGTGATGGCGGGGTTTAACGTATGTGGGATAGGAGATATCCTGTTCTGCAGACAAGGAAACGCTAGCAATGGTGAAGAAACCGCCCCCCTTGTGGGTGGATTCGTGAGTGAAGAACGCTTCACCAATTTGCGATACTAAGAATGGTAAAAGACCATTATAAATATGAAATAAGTATTACTATATAAAGTACAATGTCAGGAATCACCTACACGTACATAACAGCGCTCGTCCTCGTTCTCTATTGGAACACAATTCTCTATGCGACCGTCGACACCAGTCAATACCGCGTCAATTATTTTGTAAGTGCCTGTTATTTACTCCAACAAGATATGATGCCCCAATTCGCCGTTCTTCGACGACGCCTCGCCACGCCATTTTCGCACACGGTCAACGAGGTCACTTTGCCGGACTGTCAGTCCAGGCAGTCGTTCGGTTCGTGGACAATGGCTCACCGGCCGGTCGTGGGCGACCATATTCATCTACAGATGGTCCTTAGCGTGAACAATCAGCTCATGAATTTTCACGACAGGAACATGTCCCAGAAGATTGCGTACGAAGTAGACAATTACCCAGTGACCTGCCCCAATCCAATGGACTTCAGTTACGAAAAACGGTGGTACCACACGGGGGTACATACGCATTGCGACGGGAACATTGTGCATGTCCATCCATGGAGCGCACCCAACCAATTGCGTGTCGAAGGGCGCGACGTCAAGTTAAAGCTGTGGTTTGAGAGCGTCGGCATCGAAGTGGCGACCAACAAATCTGCACTTAAAATGCCCGGCGCGTCCCACTATTTGTCCGATTGGCGGCTGGAATACTACGTTCATGCGAACGACGAGACGCCATCCTTTGTCACGACCGATGTCGAAGCGATCGCGAATCTATGGCTGGTGGACCATCATGGCGAGATCCTGCTTTGGAGCGGCGGCGATACCCCACAGAAACGGTACGGCGTCCTCGATTACAAGTGTCACCCAAGTGACTATCCAAGCAGACGGGGCTAAAGATATTTATGTTAAAATTTTGGTTAATAATGTTATATTATTAATATTTATATTACTTTAGTAATACGGTGCTCTATTCGGCGCGCTACGGGGCGCCATGTTTCGTCGTCCGGCTCCTATCTTCGAGACCGCGTCCATGTGGTCGCGGGCACTACCCGACGTATTGTACTTGGACATGGCGCTCAAAAAACGCGAGACATTGCTTTGGTTCGTCTTTGCGCGTTTCGTCGACGCGGCGTGGACAACTTCTTGAGCGACAATGGGTGCCACGGCAACTTGCGTCGGCGCCGGGCGTTTCTTTGACATGACTGCCTCAAATTTTTCTTGCAATTGGGTACGTTTCATAATCTCTTTGTATTCACTAAACTGTGTATTCAATGATTTGTGCTTCTTTGAGGCACAATGGGCAATACGCATCATGGCTTGCGATTCTTTCGGGAAGTTGCGCGCCAACGAGAGGACTGATTCCCGGCTGGCTTCATCGAATTCGGTTTGGTCCAATGTTTGTCCCCACTCATCAATCAATGCCTTGCTCAAGATCTCCGCTTTCTCCCGTTCTTTTTTCGCCTCTTCGGCTTTCTGTGCGTCGAGCATGTCTTTCAACGCCTTTAACTCCAGTTCCTCTTTGCTCTTAGTCGCCTTGGAGTCTTCCAGTTCCTTTTGCGAGTTTTCTAGGTCTTGCGTCATTTTAATGATTACGTTCATCATGTCTTCACGGGACATCTGAGCGCCGAGAGAAGGAGCCACCTCGGTGGTTGATTCTACCGCTGGTTCAACCGGGGTTGTTTCGTGTGCTTCCGTCATGGATGATGATGTCGAAGATATTTCCGCCATGTTTGTTTTTAAACTAGCTTTGTGTATTTTATACACTACTTTTTTTGTTTCGTCTGCATTTGGCTCACTATCCACGAAACATATACGACAATCAGATCTGCGTGGGTTCACACACAAACTTACTTCGATTGCCTCCTTTTTACTAGACCCCTTTGACGCATATTGCGTGTGCGTGTGTTGCAGCGACAAACCAGTGTAGTAGGCGTCGCCGTCTGCGTTTTTCTCGATTGCATATTTTGCAAATCTTGCTTCCAGCCCCGTGTCGTTTAATGCACCGACGACCCACACCGATCCATCCTTCGCTTGCCAATGGCGAGTGATCTTGCCACACTCCAACTCTGGCGTATGCTCCATGCAGATCGGGGTATTCGTCAAGTCCAACTTAGCTGCCTCTTCGCGGGTGAACGCAAACGTATGGTCATCTGCCTCCGGCTGAGTATCCGTAGGCGACAAGACATTTCCAACAAAGTAACGAGGCATCGTTGTTTTGACAAGATGCGTGTATTTATACTATATATATATATATATTGGTGTACACATTAACGTTTCTCCACATGAGTAAGTGGTTGACGTACGACCTGGAATCGACATTTC
>ERZ888423.1832-NODE-1832-length-17226-cov-6.079203_pt1 | contig 17226 bp, 15 predicted proteins | sample MGYA00520523_ERZ888423 | MGnify/ENA primary metagenome ERZ888423 (study PRJEB32303, sample SAMEA104408611) | aquatic metagenome | biome: Brackish water; feature: Pelagic; material: water | place: Baltic Sea | collected 2014-06-08T10:24:00 | depth 30,27 m ...
AAAATTCATATACTTCACAAGCTTTCACATTTCACATTTCATATTTCACATTTCAACTCTTACAAATTTGAGATTCAAACAATGACGACAGATCAAATACTTCATGTTTTATACATGTGTGCAACAATTGCGTTTGCCGTCACAGGGGTTTTAGCCCTTGCAGACAGAAAGGTAGATTTCTTTTCAGTTGTTATCATAGGTGTCATTACAGCAGTTGGGGGTGGAACGATTCGCGACTTATTGTTAGATGCCCCAGTCTTTTGGGCCAGTGACTTAAGCTACATTCGCTTTGCAGTGCTGGCCAGTATCTTGACCTTTATTGCTCAATCTTTTTTCGCTCACCCTAACGTCTATAAATTAATGTTGTACTTTGACGGGCTGGGAAACGCGATGTTTGGGGTCAGCGGTGCGATGAAAACCTTAGAGTTGGGTTTTCGTTGGCCGTTAGGCCCATTTATGTTGGGCGTCATCACGGCAATTGGTGGTGGCCTCATACGGGATGTGTTGACGGGCAGAAAAACCTTATTAATGAGTGATGAGGTTTACGCCGTGCCTGTGGCAATAGGTATTTTGACAACGTTAATCACCTTTCAATTATTTCCTGAACTCAAAACAGAAGCCATTCTCGGTGGCATTTTGATTGCCTTTGGGCTGCGCTCAGCGGCCATATTTTGGGAATGGCGATTACCCGCTTGGTTTACAAGCGGGCCCAAATAACAGCATAAACTATAAACTGACTAGAAAATGAGCATCGCTGATCAGTCGAGTTTTCCCTGTATTAGCATTGGTAATAGCATTTGTATCAAAATATTAAAACCAATATAAGCAATCAAGCTGATCATTTATTAAGGAAGTATTCATGGTAATTATGCGTAAAGAGTCAGACAGCCTTGGCATCGTTGAGGTACCTGCAGACAAACTTTGGGGCGCTCAAACCCAACGATCACTTGAGCATTTCAGCATAGGCACAGACCTCATGCCTCGCGAGATGATCACGGCCTACGCCACGCTAAAAAAAGCTGCCGCAAACGTGAATCATGTCAGTGGACGGTTGCCAGACCAACAGCACAAGTTAATTGTGCAAGTATGTGACGAAATTCTGGCAGGCCAACATCAAGACATGTTTCCCCTACATGTTTGGATGACGGGTAGCGGCACACAGTTCAATATGAACGTCAATGAAGTGCTGTCAAACCGCTGTTGCCAACTTGCCGGTACTGATCTTGGCAGCAAAGCGCCCGTGCACCCCAACGATCATGTCAACATGTCGCAATCATCAAACGACTCATTCCCGACAGCTATGTACATTGCTGCCGCAGTTAACACAACTGAACGTCTGATTCCTGCCGTGAAAGCTTTACGTGATGCCATGAACCAAAAAGCCGATCTCTGGAAAGATATCGTCAAAATTGGTCGCACACACATGCAAGATGCTACCCCCATTACGCTAGGGCAAGAATGGTCAGGTTATGTTGGCATGCTTGATGACGACATCGAACGCTTAAATGATTCGCTAAAAGGTGTTTACCATCTAGCCTTGGGTGGCACCGCAGTGGGAACGGGTATTAATGCAGCACCGGGTTTTGATGTTGACGTCGCGAACGAGATTGCTAAGTTAACAAAGCTACCTTTTGTGACGGCCCCAAACAAATTCACCGTTCAAGGTGCGCACGATGCCTTGGTTCATTTGTCAGCCGCTTTTCGCACTTTAGCCGTTTCACTGTTTAAAATTGCAAACGATATTCGGCTCATGTCATGTGGCCCGCGTGCAGGGTTTGCTGAACTTCATATTCCAGAAAACGAACCCGGCTCTTCAATTATGCCTGGCAAGGTCAACCCCACCCAAGCAGAAGCATTGACGATGCTTGCCGCCCAAGTGATGGCAAACGATGTGGCTGTGGGTTTTGGCGGGGCAAGTGGCTATTTAGAAATGAACGTTTATAAGCCTTTAATGATTCATAACATTGCTCAATCAATTACTTTGATGACAGATGGTTGCACCAATTTTCGAAAGTTCTTAGTTGAAGGCACTGAACCTAATCTTAAAAAAATTGCAGAGTATGTTGACCGTTCATTGATGCTCGTGACCGCATTAGCGCCTGTAATCGGGTATGACAAGTCATCAAAAATCGCCCATTACGCTATTGACCATGACTTAACGCTTAAAGCCGCCGCTTTAAAACTTGGTTTTGTGTCTGAAGAAGAGTTCGATAAAGTGGTCGACCCTGCAAAAATGGTGCACCCTTACGTTGCCAAATAATCGAAAAACGAAAACGCAAAACTGGTTTACCCCGATAATGTGACCACAAACGGAAGAATACTTCTTTCAAAATAAGGAAATTTACAATGTCTAAAATTTCAAAAAAAGGTTTTTCTGTTCTACATGACCCATTGCAAAATAAGGGCACTGCGTTCACAGAAAAAGAAAGGCAAACACTTGGCCTCGAAGGTTTATTGCCCCCTAGAGTTGATTCACTTGAATTGCAACTCGGGCGAGTGCATGCCGAGCTCGACATGCTTGATTCAGACTTACAACGTTACTTATTTTTAATGGACCTTCAAAGCAGAAATCAGACCCTGTTCTTTGCCATATTAATGAGTGACCCGGCACGCTTTATGCCTTTGGTTTACACCCCAACTGTTGGTGAGGCATGCCAAAAATTTGATCATATTTTCAGATCCACACGTGGCATATACTTACCGATCAGTGCTAAAGGCAGGCTAAAAGACATACTGAAGAATTGGCCTCAAAAAGATGTGCGGTTTATTGTCGTGACAGATGGTGAGCGCATTTTAGGTTTGGGCGATTTAGGCGTGAACGGAATGGGTATACCTATTGGTAAGCTTGCGCTTTACACCGCAGTGGCCGGTGTGCCACCAGAGCTTACTTTACCCATCACACTCGACGTGGGTACCAACAACGAAGAATATCGCAATGACCCTCTTTACTTGGGCTTGCAACAGCCTCGTGTTCGCGGCAAAGCATACGACGACTTTATTGAGGAATTTGTAGAAGCTGTTCAGACTCTTTACCCAAAATGTTGTTTGCAGTGGGAAGACTTCGCGAATATTAATGCCGTACCTATTTTGGCAAAGTACAAAGACAAAATCTGCACTTACAACGATGATATTCAAGGTACGGCTGGCATTGCTCTGGCAGGCATTTATGGTGCGCTGCGCATTTCAGGTCAAAAGTTAGTTGACCAAAGATTCCTATTTATGGGTGCTGGGTCAGCCGCCACAGGTATCGCTGAGCTAATTAGCTTAGCCATGGTTAGTGAAGGTTTAACCATTGAAGAGGCGCGTGCTCGAAACACCTTATTTGATGTGAATGGTTTAATCACTTCGTCACGTAAAGATTTAGCCGATTTTCAAAAACCTTTTGCGCAAAAAATCAAACCTTGTTCCTCGTTTGTTGATGCCATTAACCTCGTTAAACCAATGGGCATAGTGGGGGTAAGCACGGTACCTAAGCTGTTTAATCAGCAGGTGATTGAAGCCATGTCAACCATAAACGAACGCCCCATTATTTTCCCTTATTCAAACCCAACTTCTCGGTCAGAGTGTACGGCCGAAGAAGCATACAAGTGGTCAAAAGGTAACGCCATTTTTGCGAGTGGCAGCCCGTTTGAACCGGTTACTTTATTGGGCAAGACCTTTATACCTGGGCAAGGTAATAATGTGTATATTTTTCCAGCAATGGGCATGGCAGTATTGGCCACACAAGCGTCTCGTGTAACAGAAGAAATGTTTATTGTGGCGGCTAAAGCCGTTGCAGATCAGGTCACGCAAGATGAGCTTGATTCAGGTTTAATTTACCCGCCTCAGTCACAAATATTGAACGCCTCATTACGCACGGCCACTAAAATTGCTGAATATATTTTTGAACAGGGTTTAGCACGGGTTAAAAAGCCTAAAGATATTGAGGCTCACATTCATAAAATGGCTTACAAACCTGTTTATGAAAAATAAAAAGTTAGAAATTGTTTGGCAGGCCGCTTCGTTACTTCATACGAACGGCCAAACCACTCAACGCGTCATATTAGACACTCAACGGCTGGCTCATGCCTACGGTCTAGATATTGAAATTTTGCCCCAATGGGACGATATCATTTGCCGTAGTCGTGAGCACAACACTGACTCGAGCGATTGGCAAAGTGACATCATGAGTTTTCGCCCCACTGGGGTTGACATGAACAAAGTGGCGCGCACCAACCAAGTGATTGACCGTATATGCGCCAACCCAAATCGCTTCTCATTAGCAAACATTGAGTATGCAAAACAAGAACTCGCTGATGTGGCCGCACTCAAGCCATCTAGTAACACCCGATTTACGTTGATGGCGGGTTTTGGTGCAGCTGCGCTGGGGGTTGTGTTTGGTGTTTCAAACATACTGGTTCTTACGCTGATTTTTTTAACGGCGTTTATTGGTGCAGGGGTGCGTCGTGCACTCGTTACAGTAAGCGATAATTTATTTGTACAACCTTTTTCGGCGGCTTTAATTGCGGGGTTAATTGGGGGCTACGCACAACACATATTCAAAGATGATGGTCTGCAATTCATTATGATTGCCCCCTGCATGATATTGGTTCCAGGGGCACATATATTAAATGCATCGCTTGATCTAACCCGCGGTCGACTGAGTATAGGTATTAACCGTTTGATGTATTGCGTACTCATTTTGTTAGCTATTTGTGCGGGTCTTTTGCTTGGGTTAACGCTTGTCAGTGGAACGCTGGCAAGTGGCATGGCAACAGCAGGTACCCCACTTTGGTTAGATATTATTTCAGCCGGCGTTGCGGTTATGGCCTTTGGTGCATTCTTTTCCCTGCCATGGGTGATGTTGATTGCACCTGTGCTCGTAGGCATGCTGTGTCACGGCAGTCGTTGGCTTGTAATTGAAAACGGTGGTGGCATTGCATTGGGCACACTGGTTGCTTGCATGATAGCCGGCACAACCATGACACTTCTTTCACGCATGTTAAAACTGCCTTTTGCAGCTTTGGCTTTTGCATCGGTTGTGTCAATGATGCCAGGTATCTTTATTTTCAAATTTGCCGACAGTCTCATTAATATTTATTTAGCAGGCAACGAGGCAACGCTTACCATGCTGACAGATATGGTGACATACGGTACCGCAGCCTTATTAATTGTATTAGTGATGACCTTTGGTTTAATTTTGCCAAAAATGCTCATTGAAGGTAATAGCAGTTCACCACAAAAGTAAATGCTATTTGATTGACCTGACAGCATGGTGGCGTAAGTTAGGTTCCAAACACCAATCAGATGCTAAGCCACAACGTTTAGCAAAATCGGTTAACAGCGGAACTTGATTCGTAATATCAATAGATTTGCCTGCTGGTTGAATACGATTATGTTAAGGATGGTAATCGTCAAACCGCGTTAATGATGAAGAGCCAAAAGATCAAGATTAGATGGGTATAACATAACGTTTCTCAACCTGTCGAGCTAACAAAACGACGATTGAAACCAACGCCAAGTAAACGATACCCGCAAACATGTACGCTTTAAAAAATTGAAAGTTAATTGAAGCCAACTCTTGTACACGCGCGAAAAAATCGGTGTACTGAATTAAAAATGCAACGGAACTATCTTTTATATTTGAGATTACTTGATTCGTTAAAGCAGGAATCGAAAACCGAATCACTTGAGGCAACGTAATGAATTTAAAAATCTGCAAGGGTTTAAACCCTTGCGAACTGGCTGCTTCGAGTTGTGATTTATCTAGACCGTTGTACGCTGTTTTAAGGTATGCAGCATTGTAGGCAGCGACGTTCATGGTGAAGCCAATAAACGCCACTGTAAAGGGTGACAAGCGAACACCCCACTGCGGCAAGCCGTAGTACATCAAAAACAACAGCACAATTAAGGGCATACCGATAAAGAATGAAATATAACCATTCGTAGCATGACTGACAATTTTATGTTTACTGAGGGTTAAATAAAACACCACAATGCCCAGCAACAAGCCTGACACACTGATTGAAACAGCCAGTTGTAACGTGTTAACTAGACCAGATAGTATTAAGGGCATCTGTTCAAGCAGATCTCGCTGAAAAGACAACCAACCGTTCATACCGAATGTTCCGTTTGACCAAAGAAAGCTTGAATATCAGCTTCAGGGTGTTTTTTTAAGTATTCAATACGGTCATTTGCCCGGATGACACCCCGATCTAAGAACATCACTTCGTCTGCAATATTTGAGGCCAAATTTATGTCATGTGTGACACAAATCATGGTGTTACCTTCAGCATGCAAGCGATTAATTAAACCTGCGACATCTCTAGACATAACGGGGTCTAATGCAGAGGTGGGCTCATCAAGCACCAATACTGCAGGGTTCATAGCCAATGCTCGGGCGATCGCTACGCGTTGCTTTTGACCACCGGACAATTGTGATGGGTATTTATTTTGATGGTCTGCCATTTCAAAATGAGAGAGCTCATGTAGCGCTTTTTCTTTTGCTTCTACTTTACTCATACCTTTGAGCTTAACTAGACCGAGCGTGACGTTGTCTAGAACCGATAAATGGCTATACAAGGCAAACTGCTGAAATACAAAACCAATTTGTTGGCGAAGTGCCCTAACGTCAACATGCGGCCCTAAGATTTCTTTACCTTTAAAAACAATCGAGCCTGATGTAGGTTCGATCAAGCGATTTAAGCATCTTAATAAAGTTGACTTACCTGAGCCTGAAGCACCCATTAATACCTTAACATCACCCTCAAGAATATCTAAATTAATGTTATTGAGAACCGATTGGTCACCAAAAGTTTTAACGAGATCTCTGACTTGAATTAATGCCATTTATGAGCCTCGACTAAGTTAGTTTTACTTGGAAAAATAAAAGATTGCTCTGTTGGTTAGATCATAATTAAACCGAACCAAAACCAGGTATTTCAAAGTGCTTGCTCACCACTTTCACACCGAACAAGCATATACGGTAAATAACAAAATACATTATGCCAGCTGCCAAATAGACCTCAATACCTTTTAAAGTATTAGCCGTTAACGTCATGGCCTGTTTAGTCATTTCAGGTATGCCAATGGTGTAAGCAAAGGGTGAGTATTTTAAGACACTAGTGAATTCATTCACCATACCGGGTACCGAGAACCTCAGCATTTGGGGAATTTCAATATATAAAAGCGCTTGAAAACGTGACATGCCCATGGCTTGGGCAGCCGTCACTTCAGTTGGGTCAATTGAGTTGAAAGCGCCTCTAAATACTTCAGCCAAGTAGGCTGAGGCTACCAAGCCCAAGCTGAGGGCCATAGCCATTAATGGTGGAACCTTAAAGCCGATGCTTGGTAAACCAAAGTAAACCAAGAAAAGTAAAACCAATACCGGTACACCTCTAAAAATATAGGTGTACACATTAATGATTGGGTTTACAAAGGGGAGGCTAAGACGGTACAAGCTGGCGATGAATAAGCCAATAAAAAGCCCAGTCGCTGAACAAACAAACGTAACGAGAACCGTATAAAAAAGCCCATGAGTTAATTGAATTAAGATGTCAAAAAGGCTCATGGGTTAGTCTGTTATGGTTATATATAGTTAAAAAATGAAAATTATTTCATCCATTTATTTATCATGGCCTGTATTTTTTCAGGGCCTTGTTCAACGAGATATTTATCAAAGTCATCACGAAGTGCAACCGAACTCTTCGAAAAAGCAAAACCAAGCTTATCAAACCCTGTAAAAACATAGCTGCTTTGAATCGGCAATTTTAATTTATTCTCATAATTTAAAAACACTGGCTCTTCAATAAAAGCCAGATCGATATTGCCATTTTGAAGATCAGTTACTACTTCTGCATAAGTCGGGTAAAGTTTGACCTGGTCTAAAGAGTAGTAGCCTTTTGGTTCAAGATCATTTTTAATGAGATCACTATAAGCCATACCGCGTGGGTAACCAATTGTGTAAGGTTTTAGCTGACTTAGCTCTGTAATTTTGATATTTTTTGCTTTCGTGCTCACTAGATGCCAAGCATTATCGTAGTAAGGTTGAGAAAAATTCATCACCTCTTTACGCTTGTCGGTAATTGAAATACCTGAAAAAGCCACATCAGCTTGGCCACTTGAGACCGCACCTAACATACCCTGCCAGTCATAAGCTGTAACTTTATACGTACATTTTCGAGACGCACAAAAATCTTTGAAAATTTCCATATCAACCCCTTCAAGAACACCTTTATTATCAAATAACATAGGGGGTGAAGACGGTGACACGGCCACTTTTATTTCTTTAACAGTTGAGTCTGAGCAAGCGATTAAACCGATAGAGAGCATTGCAATGGTTAATAAACCAAATAGGCGTTTCATTTTTAACTCCGTTAAAACATACGTGAAGACATTTGTTGATTGTATGGCAAACAAAACGATAATTAAAATCGACCCTTTTAATTAAACGATTTGCGCTCACCAATTAAAACTCATCTGCATTTTAATTTTAAAAACACATGATTTCTTGCAATTTCTTGCATTACATAAACATTTTTGAACTTTGAACTTTGAACTTTGAACCGTACAACGTATGTTTTATGTTAAAAAGATTCAAAAGAAGTAAGATTTATTAAGATATTTAACGTTTGAAACAGCCTATCAATTTTTATATCTATCTTTTCGCTCATTTTAATAACCATAAGGAAGCTTACCATGTGCGTACTTTGCCCAGACTCAACCGTTATTCATACTGATAAAAGTCAGCCGGCATCTAAATCACGTCGGTCAATGATGGGGTTTTTAGGTGCCATGCCACTCGCTGCAGCTATGGCAACTACTGGCGTTCAAGCCTCCACCAATGTTCCAAAACCTCAAAACACCCTAACACCTGACGAGGCGCTTGCTCGATTAATGGCAGGCAATGAACGTTATGTTTCAGGCAACTCACAACCCGTTAACTTTGCCAACACGCGTGCCAAACTAACTGGCGGTCAAAACCCCTACGCTTGCTTGTTAAGCTGCGCCGACTCAAGAGTTGGGCCAGAGTATTGTTTTGATGAAGGTCGTGGCGATTTATTTGTGACGCGTGTTGCGGGTAATTTTGTAACGCCTGATATTTTAGCGAGTCTTGAGTACGGTACGGCTGTTCTTCAGTCACCCTTGATTATGGTTTTAGGTCACACCAGTTGCGGCGCGATTGGTGCTGCCGTCAGTGCTTACACTAAAAATACTGCCTTCCCGGGTCACATACAATCCTTGACCACAGCTCTAGCCCCTGCCGTGCGTCAAGCTGTTACAGACAAATCGTCTGATCTGATTCAAGCATCTACCCGTATTAATATTTTGCAAAACGTGCGTTTGCTACAAGAATCAAACCCACTCATCAGCGAGCGTGTCAAGGCTGGCAAACTTAAGATAGTTGGTGGTCTCTACCATCTAGACACCGGTCGGGTAGAGATGGTGTCTTAATAGTTGAGCGACTATGTCGTTAATTAGGAGCAATACTTGTAATGAAATAATAAATTGTGGCTGACATAAGAGTGGAAGCGGGTACGGTAATGACCCATGCAGCTACAATTTTTTTAAGTGCTGAGCGGTGAACCAGTTCATTCTTAAAGGCTTGACGCATTTTTTTGTATTCTTTTTTACTTAAAATTAAGGCGTCAGCTCGCTCTTTAAGTTGCTCCAACATGACTTGTTTAGCCTCTGGTTTAGCCCGCGCAGAAACCTCACGCCAAAAATGCCACCGATTGCAATATGGGTTGAACTAATAGGCAAACCCAACTGTGAAGCCACAATCACCGTTAATGCGGCCGCCATGGCAACACAAAATGCCCGCATTTGGTCAAGGTCTGTCATTTCACCCCCTACCGTTCGAATGAGTTTAGGGCCATATAGTGCTAGACCAAGCGCAATGCCTACAGCAAAAATCAAAGGGGCTGTAAAGAGTGTGCTGATGGCTTGCTTGGTATTTTGCATATTCCTTGAACGAAGCCGATCACGCATCGCATGATCAGCCAAACCACAACCCCCAAAGCAAAACCATAACCAATCGCCGATAAGAAACTCATCGGCATGACTTTTGATAAACCTTTAATAATCAAATAGTTGAGTGATCAATTTATTAAACCGCAGTCATGGCGATTTGTAGCGCTTAACAAGATTTTGAACCGCACACCCCTGACGATGTTCGTCAACATAAGTCTGCTCTAAAAAGACGATCACAAAGAAATTCAAGATAAGGAAAACGCATGTTGACCCATTAGGGTAATTGCTTATGGCATTGCGGTCAGCTGGTGCACTAAACTTTGTATACAGAGTTCAGAAAACATGGCATGTCATGTTTAACTTTTAAGAAAACGTCCTTTTAACGACTCAAAAGCGCCACCAAAACCATGAACACACGAGACAAAGCCTTTGATATTCATCAAACCCAAGAGAAAAAACTTGTGCCCTACGGGGGGTATTTCACCAACCATGTTCCCGGTCACGACCCTGAGTTAACCGAGTGCGGCCCAGGTACGCCTCTTGGTGAGTACATGCGACGCTTTTGGCACCCTGTATGCATGTCAATGGAATTAACAGACACCCCACGCTTTATTAAAATATTAGGTGAAGAACTCGTCGCATTTCGGGATGGTTCAGGCCAAATCGGTGTTTTACATGCTCACTGTGTGCATCGTGGCGCCTCGCTTGAGTATGGCAAAATTCTCAACAAAGGTATTTCGTGCTGTTATCACGGCATGGTGTTTGATGTAGATGGCACCTGTTTGAAGGTACCTTTTCCTCAGGGTGAAGAAGAAGAAGGTGAACGCTACAGGTGCTCTATTCGACAAGGCGCTTACAAAGCATTCGAATATCACGGCTTAGTCTTTGCCTATATGGGCCCGCCCGATCAAGAACCCCCCTTTCCAAAATGGGAAGGTGACTTTACAGTAGCTGAAACCGATGAGTTGGTGCCTTACAGTAATTTCCAACACTGTAATTGGTTACAAGTGCAAGACAACTCTGCCGACAATTACCACACGATGGCTTTGCACGCTAAAAAACAAGTCACGGGTGAACATTATCAAGGGACCACATTTGATGAGGTAGGCGCTGCGTCAATGGAAGTCGCGCCTGACATGCATTTTATTCCTGTACAAGGCGGTAGAAGCTTGGCTTGTTCGGGTGCGCGCCGAGCAGACGACGGGCATATGTTTATTAGAGTGCAGCACCAAGTCTTGCCTAATTTAAGTTTGCATGCTTACACATCTGAAGACGGTAAGCAAAAAAAATTATTTAGCCGGTTTCACATGATTCGTTGGACTGTTCCGGTTGACGACCAAAATAGCAAAATGTTGGGCTGGCGCGTCATGGGCCCAGGTATTGATACGCGTGGAGTTTGCGACAAAAGCTTAGTCGGTTACGAAACGATTGACTTTCTTGAGGGTCAAACTGCGATGCGTAGGCCTGAGCGTTTCGGTCGCTATAAGCTCGAAGACATGCCCCCCCTACCTACTGACCATCGGGCACGTGAGAACTACAAAGATTGCCAATATGCGCCAGGCGATTACGAGGCGATTATTAGCCAAAGGCCAATTGCGGTGCATGCGTTAGAAAACCCAACCAAGTTTGATGCAGGTGTTTTCATATTTCGTAAACTTTTACGAGATGCGGTACGCGGTAGCAACCCACAAGCGAGCCCCGAACAATTTGCACAGTGGTTACATGAGCAAGCCAGTACACCTAACAGTTACTGCTCTGGCAATGTGTTTGAATTGCCTTTAGGTCGAACCACGGAAGAAGAAGTGACTCTACGTCGCCATTTGGCTCGCGAGGTGGTCAAAATATTGACAGCAGCTGATGCACTGAAAGGACATGAACGTGAGGCATATGTGAAAACGCAAATGGAAAGTTTACAAAAAGATGTTCTGGAAAAACGCCACGCATGAACGCGCCTGACCTTTCTTCGCTCGCTGCGCCAACGACTACCCGCAATATGCGGGTTCGCACTATACGATATGAAGCGCAAAATGTGCTTTCTTTTGAGCTTGTCGACCCGGATGGTGAAGCATTGCCTACCTTTGAGGCTGGTGCGCATGTCGATGTTCACGTCTTTGGGCAGGTTCGCTCATACTCGTTAGCTGGAGACCCAAAAGACAGCCATCGCTGGTGGCTGGGCGTTTTAAAAGAAACGCAAGGCACGGGCGGCTCAAAAGCCATGCACGAGCAAGTTAGGGTTGGTGCAATTTTAAAAGTCGGTGCAGTTAGAAATAATTTTTCGCTTGATCGACAAGCTCAACATACAATTTTGTTGGCGGGCGGCATCGGCATTACCCCCCTAAAAGCCATGGCGCATGCATTAGCCCGATCAGGGTCGAGCTTTGAATTGCACTATTGTGCGCGTAGCCCTTTGCACGCGGCGTTTCTTGAAGAGCTCAAAGCAATCGTTCCTGTTGAAAGCTTACATTTACATTTTGATCACGGCGACCCTGCTCAAGGATTAGATATTTCAGGTCTACTGAAACAGTCGAATCAAAATACACATGCTTACTTTTGTGGTCCGGCGGGGTTTATGGCAGCTTGCAAACAAGCAACGAGCCATTGGCCTGCAGACCACGTACACAGCGAACATTTCAAAGCACCCGAGCCAGAAAAGTTGCACACCGAATCTGATGGGTCGTTTGAGGTGCATCTGGCACGTAGCGGCGAGACAATTCGTGTCGAGCCAAACCAAACCATCGTGCGAGCAATTGAACTAACCGGTAGACGGGTACCAACCTCTTGTTTGTCAGGTTTATGCGGCTCGTGCAAAGTGACTTACCTTGATGGTGAAGTTGACCATCGTGACTATATATTAAGTGATGAGGAAAAAAATCATTGCTTAACGGTGTGCGTTTCACGCGCTAAAAGTAAATCTTTATCGCTAGACTTATAACCATACATTTCCTGGAAAACATTATGCTCGATACGGTCAAAACTGAATCAGTCAAACGTCAAAATACATCTATTTATCAACCTACACAAGCGGGTCGAATTTTTCCTGAAATACCGGTATTTGATAACTATGAAGCTGAGCGACTGCACCTTAAAAAACGTTTGGTAGCCGCCTGTCGGGCGTTTGCTTTAGAAAAGCTCGACTATGGGTTTGCCGGCCACCTCACCATTCGTGACCCTGAGCACCCTGAACTTTACTGGACCAACCCCATGTGCGTGCATTTTGCACAAGTAAAGCTTTCAAACTTAATTTTGGCCGACCACAAAGGTCAAGTTGTACAAGGTGACCACGCCTTGAATCGTGCTGGGTTTGTCTTGCACGCTGCCGTGCACGAGGCACACCCTGATATTTTGGCCATGTGCCATGCCCACACCGTTTACGGCACCGCCTTTGCCTCTCTAGGTAAGCCGCTCGACCCTATTTCTCAAGATGCAGCCGCATTCTTTGAAGATCATGCGGTCATCACCGCCGAAGCGGGTCAAGTGGCAGTTGAAGAAAAAGCTGGGCTCGCTGTGTGCGATTGGTTCACAGGTGTGAAAGCGGCCATTCATCAAAATCATGGTTTATTTTCAGCGAGCCGCCATAGTATTGAAGCCGCTGCTTTTTGGTTTATGGCGCTTGAACGTTGCTGCAAACAACAACTATTAGTCGAAGCAACGGGTCAAAAACCAAAACTTGTTTCGCCTGAAAACGCTCGCTACAGCCGCGAACATGTGGGGTCTGAATACATTGGTTGGTTACACTTTCAGGCCATATACGATCACTTGGTGCTCACTCAGCCTGATATGTTCGCTTAAATGAAACTCTTTCGGTTGTGCGTAAACTGATGGCAACAAACAACCGTTTCTGGAATCAACTTTGAGTTTAATTAAAATACCCAATAGAACGGACTATGTCGACTCCGTTTATCAAAATTTACGCGATGCAATTAGCGATGGAACCCTGTCACCTGGTGAACGAATCACTCAAGAAGATTTAGCGGAACGTCTAAACGTTTCACGTTCACCAGTTTTACAGGCATTAAGGCTTTTAAAGAAAGACGGTTTGCTAGAAGACGCACCTGGGCGAGGTCTATTGGTTACTAGACTAGACCCTGAACGCATCAGCCATCTTTATCAAATTAGAGGAGCACTAGACGGATTAGCGGCGAAGCTGGCCGCGCAACGTGGTCAAAAAATTTCTTCTTATCTCATTGAGCATGGTAGACAGGTCTCAGTGGGCCAAAATGTAAACGCTATGATTGAAGCCGATATGGCATTTCATCGTGCAATTTATGAGGCATCTGGCAACCCACTCATCGTCGATAGCGCCCTATTGCACTGGGTACACTTTAGACAAATTATGGGTGCTGTGTTGCAAAAAATTTCTAGCCGACAAGGCATTTGGGACGAGCATGCAGCGATTGCTGATGCGATTAATAACAAAAACTCTGAGTTAGCGGCACAGCTTTCAGAAAAACATACTGATGCAGCCCGTATGGCGTTAATTCAACATTTGCAGCTGGCTCATTTGAGCGTTGCTTAGGTCATTACTTTTTTATTTTGCGGTGGTGTCAGCTATAACTGCTATCGTTGGCGTATTTTTACTTTCATCTGCGGTTCAGGGCTGGTTCATTGGTATCGGTTTAGCTGTGGCAGTGGTCGCTGTGCAGCGAATCATTAAGCCAAAACCCGGTGCAACTGTGCGTGTTTCGGGAATGGATTAAAACCCTAAATGCAGTTTTGCATGAATCATCCCTAAAAAAATGCCCTGTTGGTTTGACCAGCAGGGCATTTTTACATCAATCATAATCAAAGCATGTCAAACGCTCAAGACTTTTGACGGGGTGGTAAACCTGTATGCTGAGTCAATATACGCCCAGACTTCAAGGTTTTTGAAACAGAAAGTGTTGCACCCGAACTATTTTTACGGCGTGCGCTGACGTAACCACCACTTGTTTGAGGCTGATGAAACGGTATCAAGTGTTTTTTACCGTTACCAATTAAATCAGCACGTCCCATCACCTTTAATGCCTCTCGCAACATTGGCCAATTATTTGGGTCGTGGTATCGTAAAAAAGCTTTATGCAGCCTACGGCGGCGGTCGCCACGCACAATATCAACCGTTTCACTGACACGAGTCACGCGTGAAAGCGGGTTACGTGAAGTGTGATACATGGCTGTTGCCGTTGCCATGGGGCTGGGATAAAACGTTTGCACTTGATCAGCACGAAAGCCATTACTTTTAAGCCAAACCGCCAAATTCATCATGTCTTCATCGCTGGTGCCGGGGTGTGCAGCAATAAAATATGGTATCAAAAACTGTTTTTTGCCCGCTTCAGCACTGAACTTGTCGAACAACTTTTTAAATTTATCGTAGCTGCCAATGCCCGGCTTCATCATTTTAGTGAGCGGGCCCATTTCAGTATGCTCTGGTGCTATTTTTAAATAGCCGCCCACGTGATGGGTGACGAGTTCACGAATGTATTCGGGTGACTTCACCGCCAAGTCATAACGCAGACCCGAGCTAATTAGAATTTTTTTCACGCCTTTTAAGTCTCTGGCGCGACGGTACATGTGAATCAGTGAACTGTGGTCAGTGTTTAAGTTTTGACATACATCTGGGTAAACACAACTGGGCTTTCGACATGCCGATTCAATTTCAGGGCTTTTACAACCAATGCGATACATGTTGGCGGTCGGGCCACCCAAGTCTGAAATCACCCCTGTGAAACCGGGTACCTTATCGCGAATATCTTCAATTTCACGAATCACCGAGTCTTCGCTACGGCTTTGAATGATGCGCCCTTCATGCTCAGTGATCGAACAAAAGGTACAGCCCCCAAAACAGCCACGCATAATATTTACGCTGAAACGTATCATTTCCCAAGCAGGAATTTTGGTTTCGCCGTCGTGACCGCCCTTTTCATCAGCATAAACTGGGTGTGGGCTTCGTGCATAAGGCAAATCAAAAACCAAATCCATTTCAGGCGTGGTCAATGGAATAGGTGGCGGGTTGATCCAGATGTCGCGCGCTGTGCGACCTACACCATGAGCCTGAACCAACGCCCGAGCATTGCCAGGGTTGGTTTCTAAGTGCAATACACGATTGGCATGGGCATATAAAACAGGGTCTGATTTGACTTGTTCGTATGAGGGCAATCGAATCACGCTACGATCGCGTGGTGGTACCTTAAGTTTACCTTTACCTTGTAGAGCGGGGTTAGGTGAAAAGACCAGTGGTGCTTCCGTTAATTTTGCTGTACTTTTTTTAGCGCTTTTTTGATTTTCAACTGCTGCGACTTCACGCGCCTCATCATTTCGGGCACAACTCTCACCTTGCTCTAAGGCTTGTTCACTGATCATTAAATAAGGGTTGACGTGTGCCTCGACCCGACCTGGGGCATCAACATCGGTTGAGTCAATCTCGAACCAACCCTCTGGCGACTCGCGACGAATAAATGCCGTGCCGCGTATGTCGGTAATTTGGTGAATGGGCTCTTTTGCCGCTAATCGATGTGCAATTTCAACCACGGCTCGTTCAGCATTGCCGTAAAGCAATAAATCACATTTACTGTCAGTCACCACTGATCGGCGGACTTTGTCAGACCAATAGTCGTAGTGGGCAATACGTCGCAATGAGCCTTCAATACCACCCAAGATAATGGGTACGTCTTTGTAAGCTTCTTTGCAACGCTGCGTATACACAATGGCTGCGCGGTCAGGTCGTTTCCCGCCTACATCGCCAGCAGTATAGGCGTCGTCGCTACGCATTTTTCGATCAGCCGTATAACGGTTGATCATCGAATCCATATTTCCAGCGGTGACCCCAAAGAATAAATTCGGTTTACCCAAAGCTTTGAAAGGGTCGGCGCTTTGCCAGTCGGGTTGGGCAATAATGCCAACCCTGAACCCTTGGTTTTCAAGCATACGGCCAATAACTGCCATACCAAAGCTGGGGTGGTCAACGTAGGCGTCACCTGTCACGATGATGATGTCGCAACTGTCCCACCCTAATTGAGTCATTTCTTCGCGACTCATGGGCAAAAATGGGGCTACACCAAACCGCGCTGCCCAAAACTTACGGTAGCTGCTTAAAGGTTTGGCGTGGCGGGGGAATAGAGAAACATCGGCGTAGGCAGTCATATCGCGCTATTGTAGCGAAAGTGAAGCCATCAAAGGCAAATTAACTCATTAAAGATCTAATAAGAAGGTCTAACATTCCAGAAAAACCAATGCTTTATTTTTTAAATACTCAGTACTGTCCGGTTAATTTCCGAATAAATTCAATTGGTTAGCGAATTC
>ERZ888423.1833-NODE-1833-length-17225-cov-25.581363_pt1 | contig 17225 bp, 17 predicted proteins | sample MGYA00520523_ERZ888423 | MGnify/ENA primary metagenome ERZ888423 (study PRJEB32303, sample SAMEA104408611) | aquatic metagenome | biome: Brackish water; feature: Pelagic; material: water | place: Baltic Sea | collected 2014-06-08T10:24:00 | depth 30,27 m ...
ACCGCCATGATATGCCGCCTGCTTCAGGCCATCACCAACTTTCGGCTATAACTCACATTCTCACCGCGATAGCGCAGGCGGGGATCAATTGCGGGTGAGTATCGCGAATACAGATCGACGATCGTCAATATACGGAGCTTCGTGCCGGTTGCGAGCTGGTCATGGACGAAATCCATCGCCCAGACCTCTCCGGAGCGGGAAGGCAGCGTGCGATCCGCACGCAAAGCTGCCTTCACGCGGCGCTTCGGTGTTTTCGTGCGCATTTGCAGGCCTAACTCGCGATAAATGCGCCGCGTCTTTTTCTGATTGATCATCCATCCGTCGCGCCGCAGCAGGACATGCACCCGCCGATAGCCATAGCGAATACGGGTCTGGCAAATCTCCTTGATCTTCGCTTCGAGAGGGGCCTGCGCGGGGCGGCGAGACTTGTAGCGAAACGTCGTCGGATCGAGTTGCAGCACCCGGCAGGCTCTGCGCTGCGACACCTTCCATTCGCTCATCATCTCAGCGGCCAGCTTTCGCTTGCGCGCAGGCCTTACAGCTTTCGCTTGATCACGTCCTGTAGCATGGCACGGTCAAGCGAGAGGTCCGCGACGATCCGTTTCAGCCGCGCGTTCTCTTCTTCAAGCTCGCGCATCCGCTTCATCTCGGAGGGCATCATCCCGCCGTACTTTTTCTTCCATGCATAGTAAGTCGCCTGGCTGATGCCAGCTTTTCGGCAGACTTCTTCGACCGGGGTTCCGTCCTCACCCTGCCGGATGATGAACGCCTTCTGGGCGTCCGAAAACTTTGATGCCTTCATGGCTCACTGCTCCTCCCAGCCAGGGATGATACAGACGATTTTTCCAGTTATGAACGAGGGAGTTTTTGGGTCTCAGGTCAGTCCTTGTCGCCGTCCACCGTGAACAGACCGTCGCCGAACTTGCGCAGCAGTTCGATGTTCAAGCGACTGGCACTTTGGAAACAAAAACCGCTCCTCTTGCCAAGAAGTTGCAAGCGTCCTGAGGCCGCAATCATTCTCGAAAAGCTGAAAGTGCTGCCAGAGCGATTTTTGCGCCTTGCTCCTGAACGAAATGCCCCGCCTCGGCGATTTCGAGTGGTGGTGGACACCGGTAGATTGTCGCGCGAAGCCTTTCCATCGTCTTGGGACCCAGCACCGGATCTTGGACGCCGATGGCCATAAACGATTGTCCCGCCCAGGATTCGCGCCACCATTTTGCAGATCGTTTGGCAGTTTCCACTCCAGGCATCCCAGGATTGGTCATTACTAGTTCCGGAAATCTTCTTACGCCCGCCTTGTAGCTCCGGTCAGGGAAAGGTGCGTCATAGGCATCGGCCTCATCACGACGCAGTCCGGGGGTAGCGCGCATCATCAGTGCACCGATATCAAGGTCATATTGAGATCGGTTATAGGTCCGCCAGCTGTCGAAGCCCGCTCCTTCGGATTCGCCAAGAGGAATGGTCGTGTTCATAGCGATCAGGCGGTGAAACCGATCGGGCATATCTGGCGGAATTGTCAGCTCCAGAATTCCGCCCCAATCCTGGCAAACCAGAGTGATGTTGCGCAAGTCCAAAGCCTCAATGAACGAGACCAGCGACTGTCGATGGAAATCGAATGTGTAGGTCGTTTCGTCCGTAGGTTTGTCCGACTTGCCGAATCCGAACAAATCCGGCGCAACCACACGATGTCCGGCCGCTACGAAGACGGGTATCATTTTTCGATAGAGATAAGACCAGGTGGGCTGGCCATGCAAACACAGAAAAGTATGGGCCGCATCCTTACGTCCTTCGTCAAGGTAATGCATTCGCAGGCTTGGCTCGGCACCGAGAGCGCTCAGATAGTTTGGACCAACGGATAGTCAGTCAGATTGGTGAACCTGATATCTGGCGTACGTAAGAAGTTCATGTGACCTCCGCGCTTCAAACGCGCTGGCGCCTCAAGAATGTCGTCGGTATCAGCTCGGTTCCGGTTCATTGTGAGCTTGAGCGCGGCTCGCCCAGACCCCATCCTGACTAAATCGATACCGATAACATTCCGAGCGGTTGCGCAACAGCAAGTACTGTAAGCGTTTCTCTGTTCCCGCTGTCAATATCAAGATAAGCGAGCGGTAAACTTGGGGCAGGCCCCACCCAGCCGCGTGGCGCTTCTGCCAGATAGCGATGTGAAGTAGACAAAATTTTGAAGAGTAAGCGACGTCGGCCGGGTAGGATTAACGAAGCGCCGCCTCGGTTTTGATGGGCTCAGAGCCCATCTGTTGCAGCTACTGTCTTTCTATGCGCCTCAAGCCCGATATCGCGCGTGGACAGAACCATGCTTCGAGCTTGCGCTTCTGCTCCAACAGCATCGCGATCTTCTAGATGCTTCAGCAGCGTACGCCAGCGTTTCGCTGATATTCTGCGCAGTTCAGGGCTGGCTGCAGAATCGATGGCAAACTGGTGGCGTATTCTTCGTAGCACAGGTCTTGTTCGGACCATGTCAGAGAGCTCCCCAAGGCAACCGTCGAGAAGGCGGTGACTGTAGACCCGGCCTCGCTCATATTCCTCGGCCGTTGTGCCCTGCCTGGCGGCCATTTCTTCGAGTTTCGTGACCGCATTTGCGACCATCCGTAGTTGGCTTTCTGTTGCCCGGGATGCGGCATGCTTGCATGTGAAGCCGAAAGTCAGCGAGAACAGTTCGAAGAGGTCTGATAGTTGAGTCGCCGTAAGAACAGGTACGCGCGCGCCTTTCCATGACACGATCTCCACCAAACCTTCCACTTCCAGTCGTTGAAGCACCTCTCGAACCAGCGGGCGGCTTACATCAAAACGTTCTGTAATATCGACTTCGCGAACTCTCTGCCCTGGGGGGATCTCTCGCGTTGCAATTTTCCAACCCAACTCATCCGCGATCTGGTCGGCGAGGGTGAGCCGTGACCGCAATGCGAGGTCGCTTTTCGATGTCGGCTTTGTCGAGCTCGGTGAGGGTGTAGATTTAGTATTTGCCATAATCTATTTGTTCCGGAGATTGAGATGGTCTGGTTTGTCTGAAATTCTGTCAGCCAATCGATGTGCAGCTCCTAGCCCTAAACGAGCAGGCCATGACGCTTCGGGGCTAGCGCAACAGTTGACGATGCCCATTGAAACTTCAACCGCTTCAAGGTCGGGCTTGTACATATGGGGCAGGTTCATTTGTTAACCGTATCTGAGACTGGGATAGCATAAAGCGCGGAAATTTCGTGAATCCGATTTTGACGCAAGCGGATTTGATTGAGGGTTCCCTTTGCCGTCAGCTCTCCACGAGCTGGATCGGGCGGCGTCTGGAGGGCTGCGGCCGCGGCAAGGCGCTTGGACTGGCCGCGGGCTTTCTTGCCGAGCCAAGCAATTCGTTCGTGTACATCATCTATGGCAACCTCATCTTCTAGCCAAAGCAAGGCACGCACGTCGTCCCGGTTCTCGCCGACAATCACCGCATCCTTGACGAGTGGCGTGAGCGCGTCTAGAAGCTCAACGCGCATTTGTCCAACGCGAACCCAGGTGCCTGTCGCAAGTTTGAATTCTTCCTTTACGCGGCCCGCGAACACCAGTCCCTCTTCGGGCTTCTCGGGATCGACGAAAGACAGCGTATCGCCTGTGATAAAAAAATGCTCGTCGTCAAACATATCTGCTGCGTCGGGCCCTTGCAGACTGAAGTATCCCGGAGTGACGTTCGGGCCGCGAACCCTGCACTCGAATCGCGTCTCGTCGTATGGTACGAGTTTGAGTTCGATTCCGGGAGGCGGAAGACCAAGCGTATCCGGTGCTGCCCCTTGCCAGTAGATTTGCGTAATCATGGCGCAGGTTTCGGTCATCCCGTAACCGCCACCAATCAGAACAGGTCGTCCTGTCGCGCGATAGGAGAGTGCCTGCAGCCGTTCTTTGAGTGATGGCGCGAGAGCAGCACCGCCGCTAACGAGCGCCCGTACCTTACCAAAGAAGTCGGTTGCAAATTCGTCATCGGCTTCAAGTTCTGCAGCAAGCATGGCGAAAGACGCAGGCACACCGATATAGACGCTTGGCGGCTCCGCCTTGAGCGACAGGACGGTTTGCGCGAACAAACCCGGCGCCGGCTTGCCCGGGTCAATCACCAACATCCCCGCCTGCCAGAGGACACCGTTGAAATTTGAGTTGCCCCCATAGGTGTGATGCCAGGGGAGCCAGTCCGTAAGGCGGTAAACTTCATCACCCTCGGCTTTGAGCTGTGTAAAAAGCTGGCGCGAAATATCCTGCGCAGCGCTGAGCATTCCATGGGTGTTGATAACCGGCTTAGGGTAGCCCGTGGAACCCGAAGTGAAGAGGATCTTCGCGGGCGAATCTGCCGTAAGCGAGGCAGATCGGTGGTGGAGTTCAGAACGGCCTTTCCCGAAATTTTCAAGATCCGTCAGATCAATCCAGCCATCGGCTTTTTCATTTATTGAAATCGATACGCTGACAGGCGCTTCCAGAGTAGCTATTGGCTTGTCGCAAACGATTGCAAAGGCGTCCAGCGTCGCGCAAGCCTTTCGCACGTCAAGCGCGTTGCCCGCCAGCATTTGAGGAGCAATAGGCGCGACAACACCTCCCGCCGTCATGACGGCCATGCTCAAGAGGGCAGTTTCAATACTGTTTTCTGTGGCGACGATCACAACGACTCCCAGCAAGAGCCCGCGCGCGATCAAGCCCTCGCCAAGGACATTTACTTTATCCAGAAAATCACGATAACTTATCGAGGCCCAGCCATCTTTAGATCGCTGTTTGAGGAAAACTCGATCAGGGTGCGCAGCGGCTTGGTTCTGAAGGACCTCGGTCACAAGGAGCCCCGTCAGTTTCGCTGGTTCGGGATGGCGGAGTATAAGGACGCCGTCTTGGCGCTGCTCGATGTCAAGCTCAGGTGCCCGATAACCAACGACTGTTCCGGCCTCGCTATTGGCGAGCTGCTCGGTCATCGCGCTACGCTCTGTCTTGCAATCCTGCTCTTTGATGCGAAAAGCACGCTCAGACTCCAAAATTGACTGGTTGTCAGACAATATATTGTCTGGGCGTTGGGTGGCAACACGATTCAATCAACGTTTCCCCAAAGTCAGGCGCTGTGAACCAAGAAAGCAATTGAAATGCCGGTGGTTCGATGGAATATTGTCAGACAATATTATCGAGGTGCACGTGCGGCGCGGATCAAAATGCAAGCAGAGCGTCGTCGCGGTGATCTGGATTCGCCTTTGGGCGTTGTTTTTTTTTGCGGGGATAGTTCCGGCGGCGCACGCTCACAACCTGCCTTACACTTTGGTCGAAATAGAGCGCCCGAACCCCGAAACGATTGAGATCGCCATCTACGCTCATATGGGCGCATTCGTGCTCGGCTTGCCGCAAGCTCACCTCAATGAACAAGGCCGGGTCCAGATAAGCCGTCTGTCTGATGATGAATTGGCGACGAAGATCAAGATCGCGCGCAGTGCGCTCAGTCGATCTTTCTACCTCACAATCGACGGCGCAGAAATTGATGTAGCTGATTTTCGGTTTCCGTCTCCGGCCGAAATCCGCCAGGACGGGCTTACTTCGCAAGAGCGAACAAGTCTCTCTCATCCCATCCGCGGTGTTGTACAGACAAGCAAGACTGGCGCACTCGTCCTGGCCGGGCCGCCGGAGCTCGGTCAGATCGTGATTGTTGCGACTGTCGATGGTGTGCGCCAGCCGCCTGTGGTGCTTGGTCCTGCCCAGATGTCCCCCCCGATATCGCTTTCCAACCAATCCAACGTCCTTCAAACGATCTACCGTTTCCTTGTGCAGGGTGTGATTCATATCGTTCCGTTGGGACTCGACCACATTCTCTTCTTGTTGTCCTTGACACTTGTCGCCGTTCGGCTGCGGCCTCTTTTTCTTCAGGTCTCGGGCTTCACAATCGCTCACACGCTCACGCTCGGGCTGACGATCGCGAACGTTTTGCCGTCCATACCGAGCATCATTGAGCCGTTGATTTCACTATCTATCGTCGCGATGGCGTTACTAAACATCATTCAGCCCGTATCTGATCGATTTCGGGGCGGGTTGATTGTTTCTCTTGGTTTGCTTCATGGCTTGGGGTTTGCCGGCGCATTGCGCGAGCTGGGGCTTCCACCTGGTGACGAGTTGGCGGCTTTGATCGCGTTCAATGTAGGCGTGGAGGTTGGCCAGGTATTCGTTCTGTGTACGGCGCTTCTTTTTACACTCCGGCTCATGAACAAGCCCTGGTTCTACCAGCGAGTTACAGTACCGTCATCGCTACTTATTGCATTGGTCGGGTCAGTTTGGACCCTTGAACGGACAGGAATCATTTCATGAAGATGAACTCGAGAAACCGCATCAGTGCCGCAGCGATAATTCTTGGTGGGCTCGCGGCCTGCTCGTCACCTGACAAAATCGAAGTGCCTGAATCTCAGGCCCTGCCCAATGAGAGAGGAGCTTTTGCAGTTTCACGCTCGCTTCCGCGGGCGGGCGAGGGGCGTCTGACAGCGGAGCTTGAGAGGCGTATTCAGTTGCTGATAGCAGACTTTACAAAGAACGGCCCAGCAACCGTCGATAATGCAAGCGCCCGTGCCATGACGCTCTATGATTGGGGCAATGCAATGAAGCTGGAAGGGCAGTGGGTCCATCCGGACCTGCCGGCGCTGACCACAATTACACAGCAGCCGGATTTCAAGACTTCGAATCCGCGCGTTCTCGCCGGGTACCTGGCTGGCATCGACAATTTCACAAGGGATTTCATGTTGCGGCGAGCGCAGCCGGATGCCTTTGGCGAAATTTCAATGAGAGTGCTTAAGCCTGCGATTGTGAACGACTTCCACTCGGTCGAAATGACTTACACTGTTGGAACTGAACCGATCCGTAAGGGCGGTGGTATTATTGTTCCAAATCATATGCGCTTTGCCGATTTCGAGTATCAGACATCCGATCCAACAAAGCCGAACTACGTCACGATACGAAGCTCAAACGACAGCGTCGTCTTCACTACCGGCGCCTATCCTGCCTCAGGCCAATATTCCACGAGTCTTGGTGCAGCTGGAGCGCTTCGGCTGGCATTTTTCCTGAGCGAAGGGCAGTTGACTGAAGGCGATACCGTCACTGTTACGTTCGGAGATACCAGCGGCGGCTCGCCCGGGTTACAGACTGTCCACTATTCAAACTCCGCGTTGCGATATCCGGTTTGGGTTGCCACAGGGCCTGCCGAAGAAGGCGGTGTTCTCCACTCACTCCCGGAATTACCAGTCGAGGTCTTGGGCGGGCCAGCATCAGGCGTTCAGGGATTTGCACCTGCGATGGCTGAAATCGGCGAAGAGATCGAAGTCACGATCCGGACGGAAGATCGTTTTCGCAATCGTGCCGAGACTGATATTCCGCAGTCGTACGAAATTGTCCTGAACGGTGTCGTCCTGAAAACCGTGCAAACCGAGGGTAAGCCCCTCGTGCGTGTACCCATCAGCTTTAGCGAAGAGGGCGTGCACCGACTCTCGTATCGGTCAGCAGATGGAGCGATTTCCGGCACATCGTCACCAATACTGGTTGAGAAGGATCTGGAGCAGCGCGTATATTGGGGTGAAACGCATGGTCACTCCGGTTGGGCAGAAGGGCTTGGTCTTGTTGATAACTATTTTGAGTTCGCTCGAGAGGAATCGCGGCTCGATTTCGTAACTTTATCTGAACACGATCTCTGGATGGATCTCAGCGAATGGTCTGAGATGCGCGAGGCCGTTGAGGCGCACTTCCGCGATGGGCAGTTCATAACCTTTATGGGCTATGAATGGACTTCGCTGCCCCAATTTGGCGGGCATCACAATGTGCTGTTCCGCGATCCCGAAACGGCCATTCTCGCGGGCACCCAATATTATCCTGAGCTGAACCAGCTTTATGCGGGGCTGCGTGGCGGCATCCCAGAAGAGGATGTTGTTGTCGTGCCCCACGCACACCAGCCCGGAGACTGGACCAAAAGCGATCCCGGACTGGAACGGCTCGTAGAGATTGTTTCATACCATGGAACTTTCGAATGGTTCGGCCGGCGCTATCTTGATCAGGGTTGGGAAGTTGGCTTCATCGGCTCATCTGACGATCATGTCGGAAGTCCAGGTTATCGGCCACGCGCCTTCGGGTCTCCTGGTTCGGATAATTTCGGAGGGCTGGCAGCAGTCTATGCTAGCGAACTCAGCCGCGACAGCGTGTTTGACGCGCTGCGCAACCGCCAAGCATACGCGACAAATGGCGCCCGGATTATCCTGACGGCGCGACTCAACGGCCAGGAGATGGGAACACGTCTACCTTCTGCATCTCCGACGCGCACACTCAGCGGTAAGGTTGTCGGTACGGCTCCGATCGCGTCGCTGACATTATTGAAGAATGGCGAAGAACTGGAAACTCTCGACTTTTCAGCTGATCATGCCGGGAGCACGCTGGAAATTGCATTCCAATTCGATTCCCAGCCCCTGACCCGGCGCGCGAGCTACCCGGATCCAACGTTCATCGGGACCGTCCAGGTTTCGGGGGGCGATCTCGAATCTGTAAAGGCGCCGGTGGCTGAGGCGCTCAACAGTGAGACCGAATTCGCCAAACTAAGGCAAGATGATATCATAGACTATTCGCTCAGGTCAGGTGGGCGGCACAATACTATCGAACTCGAGATGGCGGCTGAGCCTGATCCGGCTGCGACGCTCACGATTGAGATGGCCGCATCGAAACTGGCTGAGTTTGATGCAAGCACACTCGAGCCGCTTGTCTTTTCAATGGCGGAGCTGACGGGGCCGGGTGTCACGCGTGTGATTGATCCGAAAAACGGCCTTTACTCGATTACGGTTCGGCGCGTCTCTAAACCGGTTATTGAGGACCGGTCGTTCAAATTTATCGACGCATCTCCGGCAGAGGAGGGCGACTATTACTTCCTCAGGGTACGCCAGTCCGATGGCGGGATGGCGTGGACCAGCCCATGGTGGATAGGTGCCCCGTCGAAACGCGCTCGGGAATGACAGGCATCATTCCGGAACATCGACATGGCTCTCGCTCAACTATGTTAGTGGAGCTCAGTAGCACTTCGGTTCCGAAGTTCATATTCCCCGTAATCGCTCGGCCACTCTCAAAAGGCTGGCTGGATAAGAGAAGCGAATAGCTCAGATGATCCCAGGACAACCGCATCGAACTTCCTTCTTGACGCGCATCGCATACGGATTTGGCTCGGTCGCCTATGGCGTGAAGGATAATGGCTTCGGCTATTTCCTTCTTCTGTTCTACGGCACGGTGATTGGCGTGGACCCTGGTATGGTGGGGTTGGCGATATTTATCGCCCTCATGCTCGACGCGGTCAGCGATCCTGTCGTTGGATATGTATCAGACAACTGGCGATCAAAATGGGGCAGACGTCATCCTTTCATGTATGCGGCGGCGATACCTGTTTCGATCAGCTATTTCCTGCTTTGGAACCCGCCTGAACTGAGTGACGGCCAGTTGTTCTGGTACCTGTTGATATTGGCGGTTCTGATCCGAACATTCATCACTTTCTATGAGACACCAAGCTCGTCTCTTCTTCCCGAGTTGTCTCAGGACTATGACGAACGCACAAAGCTGCAGGCGTGGCGGTTGTATTTTGGATGGACCGGCGGAAATTTAATGAGTGTGCTGATGTTCGGTGCGCTGCTGGTAGCGAATGAAAAGTACCCGGTCGGGACTCTGAACAGAGATGGATACGCGGCCTACGGAATAATTTCTTCCGTGTTGATATTTCTCTCCATCATGATTTCGGCGCTTGGAACGCATTCTGAAATCAAGTATCTGAAACCGCCGCCTCCACAGCGGAAAATCGGTCTCGGAACAATCTTTCGTGAGATTTTCGAGACATTAGGCGAACGCTCCTTCTTTGCGCTGTTTCTTGCAACGCTTTTTGGCGCAGTCGCAACCGGTGTATCGGGCGCACTGGCATTTCTGATGCTGACATATTTCTGGGGCTTTTCGGGATCCCAGATTTTCCTCTGGACGCTGCTCGTCTTCATCTCCGCCTTGATCGGCCTGCTCGTTGCTCCCCGGGTCTCAAAGGCGATCGGAAAGAAGCGTGCTGTTATCGTTCTGGGAGTGATCGCGTATTCGATGGCGCCGGCGCCAGTCCTCTTGCGGCTACTTGGATGGATGCCGGAGAACGGTGATCCATTGCTCTATCCGATCGTGGCCGCCATCAACACGATCGATCTCTCACTGATCATTGCGCTGCAAGCCATTCTATATTCCATGATTGCTGACCTGGTTGAGCAAAGTGAACTCAAGACTGGGCGACGGTCCGAGGGCGTCTTTTTTGCGGCTGTAACATTTACGCGCAAGGCGACACAGGGGCTCGGCGCGTTTGCAGCGGGGATAATGCTGTCCGTGATATCCTTTCCCCAAGGAGCGGCAAGGGGAGATGTGCAACCCGAAACGCTATGGAAGCTCGGCGCGTTCTACGCGCCAAGCCTGCTATTGCTTTGGACGCTCATGATTGTTGCTGTTTCATTCTATCGGATCGACCGTCAGGATCACGAACAGAATCTCCAGCGACTTGAAGACATCGAAGCAACGAGAGTCAGATGAAATGCACAATTTCCGGCCAGACTGAGGCGTGAGCAAGCTGAACCCTTGCCATGATGGGCCCGGCGTGCGGGTCACAAGCACCCTTCGGCCGGGCCGCCATCGCTGGTGCGAGAGCGTTTGCATGAGCGAAGCAGAAGGTTTGTGTCGACAGGGTCAGGAATGTAAGACAATGTTGGGCATGTTTAATGCGCAAGTAGGCGCGCGTTGAAGAGCTTTTTCGGCATTTGGGGGAAGACATGAAGATTGCGGCCTTTCTCGCTCTCGGCTTGGCTGTTTTGGCTTTAGTTCTTTGGCAGGCATTCGGTCGCGCGCAGCAGGTCGCTCCTATTCAGGCTGGCGCTTTGCAGGCCCATCTCGAACACTATGCGCGCGCCGGTCATCATCGGTCCGGCGGTGACGGTGACGCGGCGACCCGAGATTGGCTCTCAGGAGAACTTCGCGATGCGGGGTTTGACGTGGAGGTCCAGTCAATTCCGTTTGAGCAGTGGAACCATGAGGAGGCATATCTCGAGACGGCGGGCGGGCGATTGGAAGGGTTTCCGCTATGGTGGCCGCCAAGGGATCCAGGCTTGCGAAGTGTCAGCGGTCGTGTGCGTCTGGTCGCCGATGCCGGGCCGGGAGACATCGGAGTCATCTCTATCGATCCCTATCTGCTTGCGTCACTGAAGGATGAGCATCGCAAAGTTATTGCAGACGCGAGCGAAAGGGGCTTGGTCGGAATAATAATCCTTACAAAGACTATAAGCGGAGAACACTTCGCGTTTAATGCAGAAGCTGGCCTCGCGGATATCGCTGTCCTTATCCTGGGTTCGGAACACGCTGGCGCCGTCGACAAAGTTATTGCTGACGAAACAGCCGCTCAACTGAGACTTCATGGGGACTACCAAACGTCAGCGACTTGGAATGTTATAGGTCGGCTTAATCGCGCGGGTTCGGAAACGGTGGTCGTCTCCACACCGAGAACGGGGTGGTTCAACTGCGGAGCCGAAAGAGGGCCCGGTGTCGCGCTTTTCGTTGAGCTGGCCCGCTGGGCTGCGAGTGAGGGCGATGCTGACCTCGTATTTGTCGCAACAGGCGGGCATGAGATCGCGCATATTGGCATGGATGCCTTTATGAAGGCCGGTGCACCAGATCCTCAGACGACTGCGAACTGGGTTCATCTTGGAGCCTCAATCGCTGCCCATGAGTGGGCTGATCCAGATGAGCGCCGTCTGGGGGCATCATCTGCGCAGAATTCAGCAACGCGTTGGATCATCTTTTCAGAGAATCAGACGTTCGAAATGTTTCGCCACTTTCATTCGTTGGGCTATCAATTTTCGCCCGCTAATGTTTCAGTTTTTGGCGAGGCAAAAGATGTTCATGCTGCTGGATACTCCCGTTTCTTTGCCTTTGCTGGTGGTCACCCTTACTTTCATCTGCCCAGCGATGAAGCCGACAATACATCTGGAGAAATGCTGGTCCCCGTCGCATTGGCAATCCAGAAGATCATGCTGAAGAGTCTCTGACCTTTCGACAGGTCCTTTTGCGTCAACCTGATACCCGCAAAAAGCTCGGTGGCTCTCTGGAAGTCACCACAAAACGCTTGCGCCAGGAATACATGAAGGTAAGATTGTCAGACAATCGAGGTGACTATTCATGAGGCAAGCCGTTATTGTTTCCACAGCGCGTACCCCCATAGCAAAGGCGTATCGCGGGGCGTTTAACAACACCACGTCGCCGACTTTAGCCGCATTCGCGATCAGGGGCGCGATTGCAAAAGCGGGGATTGAGGCGGGCGACATCGAAGACGTCATTATCGGTGCGTCTCTACAGCAAGGCAGTCAGGGCTTGTGTCTGGGGCGGCAATCAGCCTTGGCCGCGGGATTGCCCATTGAAACAGCTGGCATGAGCGTCGACCGTCAATGCTCGTCAAGTTTGATGACCGTCGCGATCGCCGCCAAGAACATTATCGTGGATGGCGTCGATATTGCGATCGGTGGAGGCGTTGAATCGATCTCCTTAGTGCAGAACAAGCACATCAATCGCTTTCGTGCCGGCGATCGATCCGTGCTTGATGCGAGAACAGACATCTACATGCCCATGATCGACACGGCTGAGATCGTTTCTCGGCGGTACGGTATTTCCCGTGAGCAATGCGATGCTTATTCTGTCGAATCTCAGGCGAGGACGGCATCTGCACAGGCCTCCGGCGCTTTCGATGATGAAATCGTACCTGTCACGACAGTCAAACTCGAGATTGATCGGGCGACACGTGAGACCCATGAGCTTGAGGTTACGATTTTCAAAGATGAGTGCAATCGTCCGGGTACAACAATGGATTCATTGGCTGCCCTCGCGCCCGTTCGAGGCGAGCGCGGTTTCGTCACAGCTGGCAACGCCTCTCAATTGTCGGATGGGGCATCTGTCTGTCTGCTCATGGAAGCGCGGGAAGCAGAGCGGCGAGGGTTGCAGCCACTAGGAGCCTACCGGGGCCTTGCCGTTGCGGGCGTGGCCCCTGATGAGATGGGCATCGGACCCGTTCCCGCTATCCGGCGCTTGTTGCAACGAAACAATCTGTCCGTAGACGAAATCGACCTTTGGGAACTGAACGAAGCGTTTGCCAATCAGGTACTGTTTTGTCGAAACACTCTTGGGCTGCCAGCGGATCGACTGAATGTAAATGGTGGCGCCATTTCTATCGGCCACCCGTACGGAATGACTGGTTCCCGGATGATAGGTCACGCCCTGATCGAAGGGCGGCGTCGCAACGCGAGATTTGTCGTTGTCTCCATGTGCGTCGGCGGCGGGCAAGGGGCTGCTGGCTTGTTCGAAGTGTTTCAAGGAGAAGGTAAGTGACGAAGGACATGAGACTTGATGGAAGAGTCGCTCTTGTAACGGGCGCCGGCGGTGGCCTCGGAAGAGCGCACGCGATGGAATTGGCGCGCCGGGGCGCAAAAGTAGTTGTCAATGATCTAGGGGGTGCTCGCGACGGCTCTGGTGCGACGCTGGGTCCAGCGGAAACAGTTGTCGCAGAAATCAGGGAGGCAGGTGGTGAAGCGGTTGCAAACGGCGACAGCGTCGCTGATCGCGCCGGCGCTCAGAACATGGTCGCGCAAGCGATGGATAACTTCGGACGCCTCGATATCCTGATCAACAATGCGGGCATTCTTCGCGACAAGACGTTCTCAAAAATGGATCTCGATGATTTCGAGTTGGTGGTTCAGGTTCACTTGTTGGGTTCCGCCTACGTAACTCATGCAGCTTGGCCGATTATGCGGCAGCAAAAGTACGGGCGTATCGTTATGACCACATCGTCGTCGGGACTTTATGGAAATTTTGGCCAATCCAATTACGGCGCTGCAAAAATGGGCCTGGTCGGGCTTATGAATTGCCTGAAGCTGGAAGGCGCCAGAGACAATGTAAAGATCAACTGTCTGGCACCGACGGCCTGGTCGCGTATGACGTCAGATTTAATGCCACCTGAGGCAGCGGCATTCTTCACGCCCGATGCCGTAGCTGCTGGAATCGTCTCGCTCTGCGGCGAGGATGCACCCAGCGGGATGATCCTCGAGGCCGGAGCCGGGTACTTTTCCAAGGTCGAAACTGTCGAAGGTCAGGGGGTTGGATTGTATCTCGACGCGACGGCCGAACTGGTTGCCGAAAAGTGGAGTGAGATCATCGATATGACTGGCGCTCGAACCTTTGGCGCCGCGGGTGAGGTCTCAAATGCAATTCTGTCGAAATACAATGCGGGCTGAGCGTTATGGCTGAAGCAATTTCAGATTGGATTGATGTGCCTCAATCCAAAGTCTCAGCTTTCGGGGATCTTACGGAAGACTGGCAATACATTCACATCGATCCTGATATGGCAGGAAAGACTCCCTTCGGGGGCACGATTGCTCACGGCTTTCTGATGCTGTCCCTGTTTACAAGGTTCTCGGAAACGGCGCTTCCTCCGTGGGAAAATCCTGACTTTGATGTTGTCATGTCGATGAACTACGGGTTCGATCGGATTCGATTTCTGTCGCCGGTGCCCACAGGATCCCGTGTTCGGGCCCGGTTCGACAACCCTACGCTTCGCGAAAAGGAGCAGGGAAAAGTTGTCCTCCATTACGCGGTGACTGTTGAAATCGAGGGGTCTGATCAACCGGCCATCGTTGCAGATTGGCTGTTCATTCTGTTTCTGGCGCCCAAATCGAGAGGCGTGGAAACAGCTGCGTAGCGACGAGCTGCGTGCTGGGGCCGATATCCCGAATACTCCTTGTGCTGTATGTTCCTCCAAACTGGGATCTCCCGATGGGAGATCCCGCTTTTTTAGTGCTTGCGGCGTGCTGCATGCCAGTCGCCGGGGTGGAGCTGAAGGTTCGTCCGTCATCCTTTGCTTCTTCGTGACAGGTTGGCGGAGGCCGCGGGTGACGTCTGCGGCATGTTCATCATGCCGCCCGATCCGGATGAGCAGCACCCGCGGTTCGAGCTTTGAATGGTCTTTCAGAAACAACCTTACTCGCGTACCGCAGAACAGGCATAAAACCGGTATTGACCGGCTTTTCCTGACATCTAGTCTCAGCGGACGAGCGCCGGACGATCGTTCTTTCGGTGACTTAGTTTTTGCAAGGTTAGTCTTGCCGATCCATCCCGAATGGACGGCTTACTTAAAGAACACTTCTGCCAAAAGGGAGGGCATCGATGCGAACGAAAATTGACACCCAGCGCCATGCGGGTCGTGCCTATGTCGTGACCGGCGGTGGAAGCGGCATCGGGGCTGCAGCGGCGATACGCCTTGCGGCCGAAGGCGCTGTCATAACAATAGCAGATATTCGCCTTGAACTCGCTGCCGATGTTGCGCGATCCATTCGTTCGGAGGGTGGACAAGCGATTGCGGTTGCGTGTGATGTATCCTCGGAGGCTGACGTTTCTCAAATGATGGCCTCGGGTGTCGAAGCTTTCGGTCCACCTGATGGGTTGTTTGCAAACGCTGGAACGGCGGGCTCCGGCTGGATTCATGAGACCGACCTTGCAGATTGGAATCGTATTCTGGCGGTAAATCTGACGGGGGCATTTCTATGCGCCAAGCATGTATTGCCGCATTTTCTTGGCCGAGGATCCGGCGTTTTTCTCTCCACCGGATCAATTGCGTCCGTCATCATTGGAGCGGGAGGATCGGCTGCCAGTTATGCTGCAAGTAAGGGAGGCTTGCTACAATTAACGCGCCAAATAGCTGTCGACTATGGACCTCAAGGTGTACGCGCCGTGTGCATTTGCCCGGGAGCTGTCAAAACAGGTCTGCCTCAGCACGCAACGGAAGACCGCCAGCTACAAAACACGCCAAAAGGCAAACCGCTTCCGAGGAGTGGGATCACAACGCCATTGCCGAGAGCAGCTGATCCAGATGAAGTAGCGACAGTCGCGTCACATTTGTTCTCTGATGATGCGTCCTTCATTACGGGCTGCGCGGTTTTTGTGGACGGCGGACTAACTGCGATCTAGCGGGCTCTTGAGACAAGTCTCAGTCTGTATCCTAAGAAAGGAGAACTTCCGGCCGATTTCTATCCACGAGATGTGCGCCACGAAGATCGGACGTCGGATCAGTTTTTTAGAGGCATTCGCTATGACGTAGAACGTTCTTATCTTGAGCGATATTTGAAACTTCAATTTGATTGAGCGCCATTGCAGGCTTGCGAACCGTAGCTGACGGACTTGAGTTTTTACAGGCTATCCCAAAGCGAATCGGTGAGGTGTCCGAACAGGCAAGGGAGACGGGTCATAACGCAAGACCCCGTGTCGTAGACCCGCTAAGTTGAGATTCGTTGGGAGTTCACAAAGCCCGCGTCATGTTCCAGACTAATCGAATATGTTTAAGCCAGTAGGTGCCTAGAGGAATCCAAGAGAATGAATGATCTGGATCGACTGAAGATCGAACGCGAATGCGAGCGGCTGGTAATGCGGTACTGTCATTTTGTCGACCATCGAGTGGCGGCGCGCGTTGCTGACTTGTTCGTGCACGGCGGTGTCTGGGCATCTGCTGATAAAACGATGCGGGGCCGCGATGCGATTTTGCAAGGCTTTCAGCGGCGCCAGGAGAACACGAGCAGAATGTCGCGGCATGTGTGTTCCAACCTGTGACCTGCTCCCCAAAAATTCCCTCGTTCATAGCTCGAAAAATCGGCTGTATCATCCCCGGCTGGAAGGAGCAGTGAGCCATGAAGGCATCAAAGTTGTCGGACGCCCAGAAGGCGTTCATCATCCGGCAGGGTGAGGACGGAACCCCGGTCGAAGAAGTCTGCCGAAAGGCTGGCATCAGCCAGGAGACCTACTATGCGTGGAAGAAGAAGTACGGCGGGATGATGCACTCCGAGATCAAGCGGATGCGCGAGTCTCTGCTTCTTGTCTGTCATAGGTCCACTCTCTCAAAGAAAATAGCCTCAGGCAAACCTGGCGCGGTTCATTGCCGGTAAAGGCAAACCGACAGCCCGTGCCCGGATGTGTCGTGACGAAATCGGCAAATCACATTAGTAATGAACTTGTCGCTGATGGGCAGCGTCGAACTCAGACAAAAAGGAGAACGTGCACTACAGTTTGCACTACAAGTTGCCGACTTTTTGCACTACAATTGGCGAAATCTGACCGACTAATAGGTTGAAAAACAAGGGGTTTCTGGTGGATTTTTAGGCGCGTCACTCGCG
>ERZ888423.1834-NODE-1834-length-17225-cov-7.561503_pt1 | contig 17225 bp, 16 predicted proteins | sample MGYA00520523_ERZ888423 | MGnify/ENA primary metagenome ERZ888423 (study PRJEB32303, sample SAMEA104408611) | aquatic metagenome | biome: Brackish water; feature: Pelagic; material: water | place: Baltic Sea | collected 2014-06-08T10:24:00 | depth 30,27 m ...
ATCCCATTCAAAGTATCTTTGGAGGAGCACAATACCTTGCGGAACTTAATCAAATAGTAGAGTTTGGAACTTCCTCGGGGGATAAAATAGCTTTTGTATTAGCAGCCTATAACCTGGGAATAACCAATGTAAATAATGCAATTGAAGGGCTCAATAGAAATCCTACAAAAGTCACTTGGTTAGATCTAGAGGAGTATTTAATAAAAATGGAGTCCTCCATGGATTCTCGGAGCTACTCTAGGGGACAACAAACAGTTGATTTTGTAGAAAGAGTTAGAGATTACTACTACCTTCTTCTAGGGCAAAACTGCAAGTGATATCTTAAGAGTTAATTAGTTGCCACTTTAAATTTTTGATTTGATCTCTGCAGAATGCAGCTTTTTCGTATTCTGTCTGCTTGGCATAAACATACATTTGCTCTTCAAGTTTAGTGATTGATTTAGAAATTTTATCTGGGCCATCTGCTTCAATTTTAAAAGGTAAGTCTTCCTCAAAGTATTTAGGTTGAGTTTTTTTAGCTTTTTTGGTGACCCTGGCTCCTTCCATGATGTCTTTAATATCTTTGGTGATCGACCTGGGTGTAATCTTATGCTTGTTGTTGTATTCCACTTGAATTTTTCGTCGACGAGTCATCTCATCCATGGCTCGTTGCATTGAGCCTGTTACCTTGTCTCCATACAAAATAGCGCATCCTTTAATATTCCTTGCCGCCCTACCAACTGTTTGAATAATTGTGACCTCGGATCTTAAAAAACCCTCTTTATCAGCGTCTAAAATTGCGACCAAGGAAACCTCTGGAATATCTAAGCCCTCTCTTAGCAAATTAATACCTACCAGCACATCAAAATATCCCAGCCTCAAATCTCTGATAATCTCTGTTCTCTCGACAGTATCAACATCTGAATGCATGTACCTTGTTCGAATGCCATTTTCTTCGAGATAATCAGTGAGATCTTCGGCCATACGCTTGGTTAAAGTGGTTATCAAAACCCTTTCCTTTAATGCAGCTCTTGCATTGCATTCACCTATCACATCATCAATCTGAGAGGTTGCCGGTCTTACCTCTACCTGGGGATCGATTAAGCCTGTTGGTCTCACCAATAACTCTGCCATGTTGTCTGCATGCTCTAACTCATACTTGCTCGGAGTCGCTGAAACATAAATTTTTTGTGGTGTAACTTCTTCCCATTCCTCAAACCTCAAGGGTCGATTATCCAGGGCTGAAGGCAACCTAAATCCGTAATCTACCAACGTTTCTTTTCTGGAGCGATCACCTTTATACATTCCGCCAATCTGGGGAACTGAAACATGAGATTCATCCATAAAAACAATGGCATTTTTTGGTAAATAGTCAAATAAGCATGGGGGAGGCTCACCAATGCCTCTGCCTGAAAGGTAGCGTGAATAATTCTCTATGCCCTGACAATATCCAAGTTCTTGCATCATCTCAAGGTCGTAGGTGGTTCGCTCCTGCAATCTTTGTGCTTCAACTAACTTATTGTTGTCTTTTAAGTAAATCAGCCGATCTTTAAGCTCTTCTCTGACGGCTTTCAAGCATCCTAGCACTGTTTCTTTTGGAGTCACGTAATGCGTTTTGGGGTATATCGTAGCCCTGGGAGTCTCTTGAATGACTTCACCGGTCAGTGGGTCGATCCAAAGCAATCGCTCAATCTCGTCTCCAAATAATTCAATTCTCAAAGCATCTCTCTCTGAGTCAGCAGGATAGATGTCGATAACATCGCCTCGCACTCTAAAAGTGGCTCTTCGAAAATCGATATCGTTTCGAGTGTATTGCATCGCTGAAAGGCGACGAAGAATAGCGCGTTGATCAATGGCTTCCCCTCGATCAAGATGCAGAATCATATTCAAATATGCTTCTGGGGCACCCAAGCCATAAATAGCAGAGACTGTTGCAACAACAATGGTGTCATTTCTCTCTAACAGAGCTTTGGTTGCAGAGAGACGCATTTGCTCGATATGCTCATTGATAGACGCATCTTTTGCAATATAGGTATCAGAGGTTGGGACATAGGCTTCTGGCTGATAATAATCATAATAAGACACAAAGTATTCAACCGAGTTTGATGGAAAAAAGTCTTTTAATTCGCCATACAACTGCGCTGCTAAAGTCTTATTGGGCGCCATAATGACAGCCGGTCTTTGCGTCGACTCAATCACTTTGGCCATGGTGTAGGTCTTACCTGAGCCAGTGACCCCAAGCAATACTTGGTGCAATAATCCATCATTCAAACCTTTAACTAAGCTCTCAATTGCTGCTGGCTGATGTCCTGCTGGCTCAAATGGAGACTGAACAATTAAGTTTTTTGTCATTATCCTGTATTACTTTCTAATTTTTAATTTATAATTCACGACTTATTCCCTGATAGCTCAGCGGTAGAGCAGTTGACTGTTAATCAATTGGTCCGTGGTTCGATCCCACGTCAGGGAGCCATTTCCTTAACTGACCATCGATTTTAATCTATTTACTCACTGCATGCATGATGAGTTTATTTATCATGCTCAATACTAAGGCTTTGAACTTTATTTCTCTTTTACTTCCCTTTGGGTAATAATTATTCAATGAAAAGATTGCAAGACAAAGTAGCGATTATTACCGGGGCCGCTAGCGGCATTGGCAAAGAAACAGCATTATTATTTCTAGAGCATGGCGCAAATGTTGTGCTTGCTGATATGAATCAGGTTACTCTCGAAGAAACTTTTGAGCTGATCAAACAGAAAAATTTTGAGCAGAATGCATGTATATGCCTAACTGATGTATCTGTGGAGCAAGATATTGAAAAGCTAGTCAGTATGGCAATGGAGCAATTCGGCTCTTTGGATATTTTATTTAATAATGCTGGGATTGGGGGCGCGGTAGGCCCAATTACTCATATCAACGCAGATGAGTGGGATCGATCTTTCCAAATTCTTCTTAAATCGGTCTTTCTTGGCTCTAAGCATGCTGCCAGGGTCATGAAAAAAAATACCACGGGCGGCTCAATTATAAATACTGCATCGATAGCAGGAATGGGAGGTGGTTCTGGTCCTCTTGCTTATTCTGCAGCGAAAGCTGGAGTTATTAATTTTTGTAAAAATGCTGCCATTGAATTGGGTCCAGATAAGATTCGGGTAAATGCTATTTCCCCCGGGGCAATCAATACCCCTCTGTTAGCGACTGCAATTGAAGATAGTGAACTTGGGCAACCAATCAAAGATTTTGGTATGCCAATTGATATTGCCAATACAGCATTATTTCTTGCTTCAGATGAATCGAGGTTTATTACAGGAATCAATATATGTGTTGACGGTGGCTTAACATTGGATCAATCAGGTTTAATGACTGACGCAGCAGCACATTATGCAAAAATGGGAATTGAAAGAGTGGTTGGTATGAATATGGGGTCAACTGGTGTTGAGTCTGTAATTAAAAACTTGGAAGAGTAGCTGCTTTAAGATTTTTTCCAGGTTGTCCCTTCGCTGCTGTCATCTAAAATAATTCCCTGTTTCAGTAAACTCTCACGGATCTGATCTGCAGTTTGAAAATCTTTGGTGTCTCTTGCCTTATTCCTGAGAGCAATTTGTTGCTCAATCTCCTCGTCCAGCAAAAGAGATCCAAACTGGAAAAAAACCTTCGGGTCATCTTGTAACAAGCCTAAAACCCCGCTTAATTCTTTGAGGGTTGCAGCGTACTTTGCTGTCTGCGCTGAATCTGAGGAATTATTTATTAATTTAGCTAGCTGGAATAATATGCTGAGCGCTTCAGGTGTATTTAAATCATCATTCATCACCTCTGAGAACTGCTTCATCATATCTTGATCTAACTCATGACCCATGCCTTCAACTGACGCCAGCGCTTGATATAACCTTGCTAATGCAGACCGAGCCTGATCTAAAGATGCATTATCAAAATTTAAAGAACTCCTGTAATGGCTGGAGACTAGGTAGTAACGCAAAACTTCAGGATGGTAAGACACAAATAAATCTTTGAGCATGGCAAAATTTCCTAACGATTTTGACATTTTCTCGCCATTAATTTTTAGCAAGCCTGAGTGCAGCCAATAGTTAGCAAATTGCTTTCCTGAGGAACATTCTGATTGAGCAATTTCATTTTCATGGTGGGGAAATAGTAAGTCTGGGCCGCCACCATGAATATCAAAATGCTCTCCTAGATTTTTTAATGACATAACAGAGCATTCAATATGCCAACCAGGCCTGCCTTTCCCCCATGGTGAATCCCAGGAAGGCTCACCTTCTTTGGCACTTTTCCATAAAACAAAATCCAGAGGATCTTGTTTGGATTCGTCTTCTGCAATTCGAGAGCCAGGATTCAAATCATCGATATTCTTATTAGATAATTTGCCATACTCTGGAAAAGTTCTTACCGCAAAGAAAACATCTCCACCAGACGAATGATACGCATGCCCCTTCTCAATTAAATCCTGAATCATCTCAACCATGCCTGAAATATGATCAGTGGCTTTAGGCTCAGCAGTTGGTAATTCAAGACCTAATTTTAAAAAGTCTTCGTGCATACTAGAAATTGTTCTCTGTGTTAAATCACTAATTAACTCATTATTCTGTATAGCTCTCTCAATAATCTTGTCATCAACATCTGTAATATTTCGAATAAAATTTACTTTATAGCCCTGATTTTTTAGATATCTCACCAGAATATCAAATGCCATCATTGCTCGAGCATGACCTAAATGACAGCTGTCATATACTGTCATTCCACATACATACATACCAACTTCACCTTCATGAATCGGTATAAAATCTTCTTTTTTATTCGTAAGAGAATTATAAAATCTTAATGCCATCTGTTATTTGATATGTGAATCACTTATTATAGAGAACTTAAATTGAATGTAGGTTTTATTAATGTCAAAAACACAAATTACTTTTCTGGTAGTCGTTGTAGCTGCCATTGCTTTAATCTTCTTTCTACCACTCTCTGATCACAAAGATCAGAGCACATATTATCCACAGGAGGATCAAATGTCACTCGTAACTATCTCTACCTCAGCCGGAGACATTCACATAGAGCTGAATGCTGATCAAGCACCTATCACTGTGGCAAACTTTTTAAAACTTGCAGAAGATGGGTACTACAATGGTACTATTTTTCATAGAATCATCGATGGTTTCATGGTTCAAGGTGGTGGGTTAGATGAAAATATGGTGCCAAAACCAACCGGAACAGAGCCCATTCAAAATGAAGCAAATAATGGATTGAAAAATGATCGTGGCACTCTTGCAATGGCTAGAACTATGGATCCCCACTCTGCAACGGGTCAATTTTTTATTAACCATAAAGACAATGATTTTCTTAATCACACAGCTGAGACATCTCAGGGCTGGGGTTATGCTGTTTTTGGCTCCGTCATTAATGGGATGGAAGTCGTAGATCAAATTGCGCTCAGCACCACTGCTACTGTAGGTGGTTATGCTGATGCTCCGCTTGAGCCAACAATCATTAACTCCATTACAGTGAGTGAATGAAGTTAGGATTCATCTCGGATCTTCATTTATCTGAAAAAACCCCTTCAACTACTGAAGGTTTTTTTAAATTTTTAAAAGCAGCTGAGCAAGAATTCTCTCACCTATATATTTTAGGTGATTTATTTGAGGCATGGATTGGCGATGATGATGACTCGCCTTTTGCATTAGGGGTTGTAAAAGCAATAAAAGATGCAACTCGAAGCGGCTTAGAGATTTTTTTCATGCATGGCAATCGAGATTTTTTATGTAGTGAAAAATTTTCTGAAGATGCGCATATAATCATGCTGCCAGATCCATTTTTTATAGACTACTTTGATCAAAAGATTGCTCTCTCGCATGGAGATGATTTTTGCACGGATGATTTAGAGTACGTAAAATTTAAAAAAGAAGTGCGCTCTTTGCCGTGGCAACAAAATTTTTTAAGTCAGCCTCTCGAGGATCGTCGCGACATTGCGTCCAATATGAGGGATGTTAGTCAGGCCCATAATAATAATAAAGCCACCTCAATCATGGATGTTGCGCCCAACTCGATTCAGGAATTTTTTACAGAACATCAAATTGATTTGCTAATTCATGGTCATACTCATCGCCCTAATACTCATAAGGCCATAGCACCAAATATTCATGGTGTGCGTATTGTTTTGGGTGACTGGCATGAAACAGGTTGGTGCCTAACACTTGAGGATCAGGAAAGAAGATTGGAGGAATTTAAACTCTAAAAACTCTTGCGTCTCAATTTTTAATACTGTATAAATATACAGTATTTTAAAACCCCATGACTATTAATTATCTCGGTTCAATATCGGTGGATGATCTGCCGGCAACTTTTACAAAATTTTTTTTGGAGCCGGTCTCGGTTGGATTTCCAAGCCCGGCAAATGACTATTTAGAGAGCCCTATAGATCTCAATAAATATCTGATCAAAAATAATGTAGCAACTTTTTTAATAAGAGTGTCAGGGGAATCAATGATTAATGCCAATATTGGAGATCAAGCAATCTTAATAGTGGATAGAAGTCTTAAACCAAGGCATGGGAGCATTGTTGTCGCATCATTAGATGGGGAATTTGTATGTAAAAGATTGCAGCTCAAACCACGTCTTTGCTTGCTACCAGAAAACCCAGCGTATAAACCTATTTATGTGCAGCATGGTCAAGACCTAGACATCATGGGCACGGTCACTGCTGCGATTAATAAATTTGAATGACGTTATTAGCATTGATAGATTGTGATAATTTCTATGCGTCTTGTGAGAGAGTGTTTAGGCCTGATTTGCGAACAAAGCCTATTGTTGTGTTATCTAATAATGATGGGTGCGTGATAGCTAGAAGCAAAGAAGCCAAAGCCATGGGTATAAAAATGGGAGTACCATGGTTTCAAATTGAGCGCACCTATTTAGCCCAAGGAGGTCAGGTGTTCTCCTCAAACTTTGCTCTATATGGGGATCTATCAGGTAGAGTCATGCATATCTTAGAAGGCATGGTAAACAATATTGAGGTGTACAGTATTGATGAGGCATTTTTAGATCTGCAGCATATGCAAGCTAACAGTCATGCCTATGAATTTGGCATTCATTGTAGAAATATCGTACGCCAATGGGTTGGCATCCCTGTTCGCATTGGTATCGCTTCTACAAAAACACTGGCAAAAATTGCCAGTCATATTACAAAGCAAAAGATTGGGGGAACGGGGGTGCTTTGTTTGCGCCAACAACATCATATTGACCATGCTTTAAAAAATTTACCAGTCCATGAGATTTGGGGGGTTGGTCGAAATTTATCAAAGCGTCTCAATGATCTAAATATTTACTCAGGCTATGATTTAATGCAAAGCGATACTAGGTTTATCAGGGATAAATTTAGCATTGTATTAGAACGTACTGTGCGAGAGCTTAGGGGGGAGCAATGTTTAAAAATACAAAGCCGTGCTGAGCTTAAAAAACAAATTATTGTTAGTCGCAGCTTCAAAAAACGAATTAATGATTTAGAACAGCTTAGACCTTTGGTAAGTAATTTTGCCGTTAGAGCCAGCGAGAAACTCAGGCATGAGGGACAAAAATGCTTGCAGGTATCAGTTTTAATTTTTACTAGCCCCTTTAGCAATCATGCGCAATACAAAGGGTTTCATAGCATTCAATTCTCTAGCCCAGTCAGCGATACCAGAAGTATTTTAGCAGGAGTCAAAAAAGCTCTAAATAGTTGTTTTAGGCCAGGTTACTCATACGCAAAAGCAGGGGTAGTGCTGAGTCAATTCTCGCAACACTCGATAATTCAGGGGTCACTCTTTGATGAGATGGATCAATCTATTGAAGCCAAGCAAGATGATGGGTTGATGCGCTGCATAGATGCGATGAATGCGAAACAAGCTCAAGTATATTACGCCTCGCAATTTCCGGGTCAGCTGTCATCAACGAGCAAAATGATGACGTCGCCAAAATATACTACTAATTGGCTAGATTTACCGATCGCTAACTAAAAAATAGCGCTGGTAATGCGCTTCAGATAATTCTAAAAATTCTAGATAAATTTGATTTTTAAGCTCCTCTAAATCTATGGGCGCATGCAAAGTAATGCCAAATTGCTCTAAATCTAGTGGTTGAGAACCAGCCGCACGTAAAAGATCGAAAATCCAAGTCAAAGGATCTAGCGCATCATTAAAATTAATACCTTTTTCATTGAGCTTAGATGCCAGCAAGTCGGAATTAGAGACAGAGAGCCTATCTCGCAAGACCGTTAGCTTAAAATCTTCTAAACGAGTATTCACAAGCTCTTTCTCTAAAATAGAGTACTTGTTCCAATTAATAACTTCGTGCACGAAACGTTTGCAGCCTTTGCAGACATTATCACCATATGTGGTAGAGCATATTCCAAGACATGGGGTGGAAGCTTTATTCTTCTTCATATTTTCGATAATACATGATTTTATAAAAGTAAATGAGAGGAATCGATTAATGGGCTTGGGTATTTAGAGATACCGCAGTAAAATGAAGGTCTCAGGAGAAAAATATGCTTGAAGATTACAAAATACACTGCCAAGAGAGAACAAAATTAGGAATACCACCCCTTCCACTATCAGCTCAACAAACATCTGAGCTAGTAGATCTGTTAAAAGAGGAGCATGGGGAATCTAAATTCCTACTTGATCTCTTGAAAGAAAGAACCCCAGCAGGCGTCGATCAAGCGGCCTATGTAAAAGCTGGCTTTCTTGCTGATATCACCACAGGCAAAACAAGCAGCCCATATATCCCGAAGAAAGAGGCTGTAATGATTCTGGGCACAATGCTGGGCGGCTATAATATTCAACCTTTAATTCATTGTCTAAAAGATGCTGAGCTTGGAGCAGAGGCAGCAAATGCTTTGAGCACAACCTTGTTAATTTTTGATGCTTTTAATGATGTTCTAGAGCTCTCGAAAACTAATCCAAATGCTAAAAAAGTAATTGATGCATGGGCAGAAGGATTATGGTTTACAGAAAAAAAAGAGATTCCAAGTCAAATTAAACTTACCGTTTATAAGGTCCGAGGAGAAATCAATACTGATGATTTATCGCCAGCAACAGATGCATGGTCTAGACCAGATATTCCTCTACATGCCTTAGCAATGTTTAAGATGCCAAGAGAAGGTTTGGAAAAGCCATTAGAGACCATTGAGGAACTAAAGAAAAAAGGTAATCCTCTAGCGTTTGTAGGAGATGTTGTAGGCACTGGCTCGTCTAGAAAATCTGCCGTAAACTCAGTGCTATGGCATATGGGAGATGACATTCCAGCAATCCCAAACAAAAAAGAAGGCGGCTTTTGTTTTGGAGGAAAGATTGCTCCAATCTTTTTTAATACTCTAGAAGACTCAGGGGCATTCCCAGTGGAATGCGATGTATCGCAATTAAATATGGGGCAGGAGATTATTTTTGAGCCATTTAATGGAAAAATATTAGATGCGAATAGTGGCGAAGTGCTTTCTAGTTTTGAACTTAAAACACCAGTGCTGCTCGATGAAGTGAGAGCGAATGGTCGAATTCCTTTGATTATTGGAAGACAGCTAACAGATAAAACAAGAGACGCATTAGGGTTAGATCCAACGGATATTTTTACAAGACCTGACGCAGAAGATGCTTCTGATAAAGGGTTCACTCTCGCACAAAAAATGGTTGGGAAGGCTTGCGGTGTTGCTGGCATACGACCAGGAACATATTGCGAGCCACGGATGACCACGGTCGGCTCGCAAGATACAACCGGCCCAATGACTCGAGACGAGTTAAAAGAACTCGCATGTTTGGGATTTTCTGCTGACTTAGTGATGCAATCTTTTTGTCATACTGCCGCTTATCCCAAACCTGTAGATATTGATACCCAACACACATTACCTGATTTTATTATGAATCGTGGTGGGGTATCTCTGAAGCCAGGAGATGGAATTATTCACTCTTGGTTGAATAGAATGCTCTTGCCTGATGGCGTTGGTACAGGTGGTGATAGCCATACACGCTTCCCAATAGGCATCAGCTTTCCTGCTGGCTCTGGGTTAGTGGCTTTTGCAGCAGCCTTGGGAGTCATGCCTCTGGATATGCCAGAATCTGTATTGGTTAGATTTAAAGGAGAAATGCAGCCTGGGATCACTCTAAGAGACCTAGTGAATGCTATTCCCTACGTGGCTATTCAGAAAGGCTTATTAACTGTTTCAAAAGAAGGTAAGAAAAATATTTTTTCAGGTCGCTGTTTAGAAATTGAAGGCTTACCGAATCTTAAGGTGGAGCAAGCATTTGAGCTATCTGATGCTTCTGCAGAGAGATCAGCATCCGGTTGCACAGTGCGACTCAATAAAGAGCCGATTATTGAATACCTGCAATCTAACATTGTCATGCTTAGATGGATGATAGGTAGTGGTTATAAAAATGAGAAAACCTTAGAAAGAAGAGCTCAGGCCATGGAAGAGTGGATTGCAAACCCAGAGTTACTAGAGCCTGATGCCGATGCTGAATATGCTGAAATTATTGAAATTGATCTTAATGAAATTAAAGAACCTTTACTGGCGTGTCCTAATGACCCAGATGATATCAAGCCCCTTTCAGAGGTCTGTGACACTAAAATTGATGAAGTTTTTATTGGTTCGTGTATGACTAATATTGGTCATTTTAGAGCGGCCGGTCATTTGCTCAAAAAACATAATGGTACGAAAGCTAGATTATGGATTGTTCCTCCAACTAAAATGGATGAAAAGCAACTGATGGAAGAAGGTATCTACAATGTATTTGGTACCTCGGGTGCGCGAACAGAAATGCCTGGGTGCTCACTGTGCATGGGAAATCAAGCTAGGGTGCTAGCAAACTCAACAGTGGTCTCAACCTCTACCAGAAACTTCCCAAATCGTCTGGGTGATGGTGCGGACGTGTTTCTTGCATCAGCAGAACTTGCTGCAATTTCATCAATTCTAGGAAAGTTACCCAGTCCTGAGGAATATTTAAAATACATGGAAGAGATTAACCCTCTAGCAGACGACATATATCGTTACTTAAATTTTAATGAAATAGAGACTTATGTAGAGACTGCAGGGAGTGCAAAAATCCCATCTATCAATATAGTGAGTGTCTAACTTAATCGTTCTCTAGAAAGCTTGTTGCTATCTTGTCGACTAGCTTCTAGGTCTTGAAGATACTCTTTGCTAATAGGGGTGGGGTACTCGCCATTAAAAATAGAAATTTCAAATTTCTTAATTGAAGGATTGCCCTCTTGAGCCGAAGCAATGAGATCCTCTAGATCTTGATAGATTAGCCAATCTGCCCCAATAGCCTCCGCAACCTCTTCCTCCGTCTTATTGGAAGCAATCAATTCGCTCGTAGCCGCCATATCTATTCCATACAGATTCTGGAATTTGACTGGAGGTGCTGCTGAAGAGAAATATACTTTATTTGCACCCGCCTCTTTAGCCATCTCTATAATTTTTTGGCTCGTGGTACCGCGCACAATTGAATCGTCAACCAAAAGAACATTTTTGCCTTGAAACTCAAGATCTAAAATATTTAATTTACGCCTCACTGATTTTTTTCGCTCTTCTTGATAGGGCATGATAAATGTTCGACCTATGTATCTATTTTTAACAAACCCATCTCTATAAGGGATATTGAGCTCTGTGGCTACTTGTAATGCAGCGGTAGTAGAGCTATCTGGTATAGGAATAACTACATCAATATCATGGTTCGGATTAATTCTCATAATTTTATTCGCGAGCTTCTTACCCATTCTCATCCGCGCCTTATAGACAGAAATTTGATCTAAAGTAGCGTCTGGTCTTGCTAAATAAACGTACTCGAACAAGCAAGGCATAGGCTCAGGGTTATCAGCGCATTGCTCGCTATGAAGCTGCCCATTGAGATCAATAAACACTGCTTCTCCAGGCCCAACATCTCGAAGAGTTTGGAAACCTAAAGCTGAAAAAGAAGCATTCTCAGAAGCGATGATGTACTCCTTATGATTTTTGCCTTCCCTCTCCCCGATCACTAAAGGGCGAATGCCTTTGGGATCCCTAAAAGCCAATAGCCCAAACCCCGTAATCAGAGTCACAACAGCGTATGCTCCATGGCATCTAGAATGAGTTTTTTTTACGGCTTGAAAAAAATGTTCTGTAGATGGCAGGATGGCTCTTTGCTTTGCCAATTCGTGAGCAAAGATATTAAGTAAGACCTCAGAGTCAGAGTCAGTATTTAAATGTCTCATTTCTGCGTGAAATAATTCACGAGCGAGAGCCTTGGAATTAGTTAGATTGCCATTGTGTGCCAAGCTAATTCCATAAGGTGAATTAACATACATTGGTTGCGCAAAATCTTTACCAGAGCCTCCAGAAGTCGGGTATCTTACATGCCCAATACCGTAATGGCCTTCTAATTTATTCATATGCCTTTGCTGAAAGACATCTCGAACATAGCCCATTGATTTTCTACTATGCAGTCTTCCATTTTGATCGCATACAACCATGCCTGCAGCGTCTTGGCCCCTATGCTGCAACATCAATAAAGATTCGTAAATTGAGCTAGCTACATGAGTCTCAGAAAGGATGCCTACAATTCCACACATTATGATTTATTGGTTGGAGTAATATTGGAATCAAGCATAACTGAATTTGTATTGGAGATCATATCTTTAAAAAAAATTTCAATCTCAGGAGAAAATTGATCTAGCATTGGTGCGCTTTTGGATTCGGAAATAAACGCTGATTGCTTAATATCTGATGGCAGTATCAGGTAAATAATAACAATTAAAATAAGCCCTCTCACACATCCAAATAAAGCCCCGAGGACTCTATCTAGCCCGCCCATTCCCGACCAATGAATCAGACTTCTCAGCATTTTTATTGCAAAGCCGCCTGTGAATATAATAATAACAAAGACCGCAAGCAGTGAGATCATTCTTCTTAGCTCAGGATTCACTATGTATTCAGAGATATAAGGGCCTAAATACTCAGCTAGAAACATTGAGGCCAGAAAAGCAAAAACCCACAATACTAAAGATAATGCTTCCTGAATAAATCCTCGAAAAAGTGCAACTGTACCAGAAAGAACAATGATTCCCATTAAGAGCAAATCGAAGTGCGCAAAATTTAAGGAGTCCAAGTTAAGATCTCTCCTTGAGAAATTCCTGCGATAGTATTCAAAACTTTTTGATTTTTTGTAATATCCTCCTCTGAAACAAAGGGTCCCACCAAAACAGTCGTCAATGATTGATTCGATTGATTGATTTCAGTAAATGCGGGGAATCCTGCATCACTGTATAGCTGTATAACTTTAGTGATGGTTTGGGAGGACCCAAATGCACCGATTTTATATACATATAAATTAAAATCTGTATTTTCTACGATGGATTTAGCCGAGGAAATGGTATCTTCAATCTTAATATTGAGATTAGTATTTTCTAGCTCATAAGGCTGAATCTCCAAGACTTCTTCAGAAAGAGTAGATGAGATAGGCAAACCAGGAATGGTCATTGATGTTAGTGACTGATATTTAGGCTGCGGGGAAAGTGCGAACATTAAGATCCAGATAGCAAATGTAATAGCAATAAAAATTCCAGCAAGACGGTTGGCACTCATTGGCTCTGTGGGTATAGCTTAGACAAAAGGCTGAAAACTTTCTGTCGCAATTCCTTGCGATGAACAATCATATCAATGGCACCATGCTCTAAAAGAAATTCAGATTTTTGGAAGTCCTCTGGTAAATCTACTCTCACCGTTTGCTCAATCACCCTTCGTCCTGCAAATCCTACAAGTGCTTTAGGTTCAGCAATATTGATATCTCCCAGCATTGCTAGGCTGGCAGACACGCCCCCATAAATTGGATCAACCATCACTGAAATATAGGGAAGCTTTACTGCTTTTAACTTTTCTAAGGCTGCAGCAGTTTTAGCCATCTGCATTAATGAAATCATGGATTCTTGCATGCGAGCACCCCCGCTAGTAGAAAAACACACAAAAGGGACTTTGTTTGCTATCGCCGCATCAACACCGTGAACAAACTTAGTGCCAACCACACCGCCCATTGAGCCTCCCATATACCTAAACTCAAATGCAGCAACAACAATACCCCTGCCCTCTAATTTTCCCTTCCCAATTAGTATTGCCTCCTCTTCTCCAGTCAAGGCTACAGCCTCTTTAATCCTTTGAGAGTAGGGTTTAGTGTCCTTAAAATTCAGAATATCTTTGGTAGTAATATTGGTCGCCAACTCCTCAAATATCCCGCCATCAAAAAAATATGACATTCTTGTTCGAGCGCCAATTCTCAGGTGATGATCACACTTTGGGCAGACAAATAAAGACTTCTCTAATTCTGGTTGGTACAAAATTGCCTCACAAGCAGGACAATTATTCCATAGCCCATTAGGCACCTTGCTGATGGGCGTTGCAGGATCCTTATTTGCTCCAATAGATGGAATTAATTTAGTTAACCAATTCATTGTGTTATAGCCACAGAGATTTCATTAAGATAAGTATATATATTTTTGTAATCTTTTTGAGAAGATTGCTGGTGAATCATGTCCACTAAAACTGAACCAATCACCACCCCATCAGATACCTTGCTTAACTCTTGAGCATCAACTGAGGTTTTGATACCAAAGCCAGCCAATACTGGTAGAGCGGTATGCATTCTAATATTGGTAATATTTGTTTCAATTTCATTTACATCTAAGTTAGAGGCACCTGTCACTCCTCTAAGAGTGACATAATAAATAAAACCAGAGCTGGTCTGACAAATTTTCTCAATACGCTGGCGATCTGTTGTGGGAGATATCAAAGAAATGGAAGCGATATTTGTATTGTTGATTCCTATTTGCGCAAGGGTACTTTCACCGGGAATATCAACAATTAATACTGCATCTGTACCTCTTTCATGGATGGACTCCAAAGCTAGGGAATTGGCTAAGAATGTATTGATGTAGCCCATTAAGATGATCGGGGTATCTGAATCCTTTGTTCTGAATTCCTCTACAAGGTCAAAGATATTATCAAGCGAAGTGCTGGTCTGAAGGGCTCTATCATGAGCAGCCTGAATAATTGGACCTTCGGCAATAGGATCTGTGAATGGCACACCTAATTCAATAATATCTACGCCAGATGCCACAAACCCATGCATTAATTCCAAGGTGGTTTCTAAATCAGGATCTCCGGCCACTAAATAGGCAACCAAAGCTTTTTTTGATGCAACTCGTAATTCGCTCAGCTTTTGCTCAAGTCTACTCAAGAGAAATACCATCCATGGTTGCAACTGTATTGATGTCTTTATCGCCTCTTCCAGAAACATTGACCACAATGTTGTCAGTGTCGCTAAATGTATCTGTAAGATAATCCAGCGCAGCGAATGCATGAGCTGTTTCTAATGCCGGCATAATGCCCTCCAATCGAGTAACCATGTGAAATGCACGTAATGCTTCTTCATCATTTACAGCTAAGTATTTTGCTCGCCCTGAATCTTTTAAATTAGAGTGCTCTGGACCGACCCCGGGGTAATCCAAACCAGCAGAAATAGAATGAGTATCTAGGACTTGGCCATTCTTATCTTGCATCAAATAACTCTTGGCCCCATGTAAAATACCTGGCTGGCCGTCATTCAATGGGGCCGCATGCTTGCCTGTTTCAATGCCACTACCAGCTGCCTCCACCCCAAATAACTGAACTTCAGTTTCTTTAATAAAAGGATAAAAAATGCCCATGGCATTTGAGCCGCCACCTACACATGCAATGATTGCCTCGGGAAATCCACCAAAGAGTGTGACAGACTGCTCCCTTAACTCTCTTCCAACAATAGAATTAAAATCTCTAACAATCATGGGGTATGGGTGCGGGCCTGTAACACTACCGATAATGTAGTAAGTGTCGTCTATGTTTGTTACCCAGTCCCTCAAAGCTTCATTTAATGCATCTTTTAAGGTTGCTGTTCCAGAATCAACCGGGTGAACTGTTGCCCCAAGCAACTTGATACGGTAAACATTTAATGATTGTCTTTGGACGTCTGCGGCACCCATGTAAATATGACACTCTAAGCCTAATCGCGCAGCAACGGTTGCAGTCGCAACGCCATGCTGTCCAGCGCCAGTTTCTGCAATAATTCGTTTCTTGCCCATCGCTTTTGCTAATAATATCTGACCAACGGTATTATTGATTTTGTGAGCACCAGTATGATTTAAGTCTTCCCGCTTTAACCAGATTTGAGGTCCCCTGTAATGCTGGGTTAGTCTCTCTGCAAAATATAGCGGGGAAGGTCTTCCTACAAATTGAGTTAAATCATGATCGAATGTTTTAAGAAAATCCGGGTCCTTTTTAAGTCTGGCATAAGTCTCTTCTAGCTCCTGCAAAGCAAACATCAAGGTTTCAGGAACAAATTTTCCGCCATACTCCCCAAAGAAACCTTCGGCATTTGGTAAATCAGTTAAATTATCCATGGTTAAATCTCTGCATGATCTCGGTCATTAATAAGGTGTCTTTTAATCCAAGCTGTGATTCTACCCCAGAGTTTATATCAATACACCATGGATTCAGAGAAATAGCGGCATCAATATTAGCGGCATTAATCCCTCCAGCTAAAACATATCCGTTACTCAAATTGATGTCTTTAATAATATCCCAGTCAAAAGTTTGACCTGTGCCTCCATCAAGATTTACAGAGAATGTTTCTAATAAAATCGCTTGTGCTGAAGGGTGTCCGTTGCTTAAAATTAATGGCAGAGACGAGGCGTCTTTAACTGCAACGCTTTTCCAAAAAGGTTTATTGAATTGACTGCAAAATTGATCAGATTCATCTCCATGAAATTGCAAGATGGCAGTTGGCAGACTCGCAATAACTTGCTCCACAAATACAGCTGATGGATTGACAAATACGCAGACGGGAATGGTTTGATGGAAGTTAAATGAGGCTAATTGGTCCATAAACTCTTGATTGACTTTTCTAGGGCTGCGATCAGCGAATATAAATCCAGCGTAATGAGCGCCTAGGTCGCATGCATGCTTGAGAGAATTTAGGGTGCTCAGACCACAAAATTTTAGCTTCATTGTATGCCTAAGAGACTGCTAAACAATGAAGCTGGATGCATGGGATCAGGCAACGAAATATCTTTGTATTCAGCTCCTAAAAAAAATAAACCTTGGGATTGTGCCGTTTTACCTGCATTAAGCCTATTTTCTGATTTTAAAATGTCTAACATGCTGCCTTGTAACCTTCCTGTCGCTATATCCATTAAAGTTCCCACT
>ERZ888423.1835-NODE-1835-length-17224-cov-13.345040_pt1 | contig 17224 bp, 18 predicted proteins | sample MGYA00520523_ERZ888423 | MGnify/ENA primary metagenome ERZ888423 (study PRJEB32303, sample SAMEA104408611) | aquatic metagenome | biome: Brackish water; feature: Pelagic; material: water | place: Baltic Sea | collected 2014-06-08T10:24:00 | depth 30,27 m ...
CGGTGTGGGGCCCGATCATGTCGCGGGTGATGTGGCCCGTCCCACGGCGAAAGGTCAGCCGGCGCGGGTCATCGAGTGCGAGTTCTGCTTCGAGTCCTGGTCGAGAGTAGACGGTGCGACTCTCGTATCGGATTGGCACACCACGCGCCAGGTCGGCAATCTCGGCGCCCGCCTTCCGTCGAGCTTGTGGTCGCAGGAAGTCGCGAAGGGTGAGACATCCATGTTCAGCAATCTCACCCCGGCATTGGTCGACAAGTGCAGTCCATGCAGTCGAGTCTGGGTCGTTGAGTGGGTAGCGGGTCGTGTCGACGAGATCGTCCAGCCAACCGAGTTCTGCGTCCGCGTACTGAATATCTTCAGGCATAGGCCAATAATGCGTCTCAACAGGTGCTATGTGTCTAACGCATGTTGGACACATAGCCCATGAACACTGTGCATGTAACCTGGTCAGATGGTACTTCGACTCGATATTCGGCACTACGAAACCGTGGCTGCGATCATTGAATACAGCACCATGACCAGCGCTGCGGTTGCGTTGTCGATCAGCCAGTCAGCGCTCAGCCATCGACTGGCCGACGCGGAGCAACGCATGGGCGTGAAGCTGTTCGAACGCGGACCCGGTCGGCGGCTGCAGCCGACCGAGGCGGGCACCGTTGTCCAACAGTCCGCCACACTCGCGCTTGGCGAGTTGCAGCGGTGCGAAGACGACGTGCTCCGCTCAGCGGGCCGGTACAGCGCAACGGTTCGGGTCGCAGTGGAAACTTACGAGAACTACCACTGGTTCGCGCCGTTCCGCAGCCGCCTGAGAGCCGCTCACCCAACAATCGATGTGCACCTCGTCGTGACGGGTTCTGGTCCTGCCCGCAGCCTCGACCTGCGCGAGGCCGACATCGTGATCGCTCCTGGCAATCCAATCGGGGCCCTCGCCTCGGTACCGCTCTTCGTCGATGAACTGGCGGTGATCGTGGCTCCCACGCATCACCTCGCCGACCGCACTTCGGTCGGACCCCACGAACTCACTGACGAGACTTACTTGACCTACAGCCGGGTGGCCACGCCAGGGTTCGAATACGAACGATTCCTGAGCAAAGCATCGATACAACCACGGCTCATCACCGTCATCGGACACGTCAGCGCAATCGCCGAGCTCGTTGCAGCAAACGCAGGCTTCAGCGTCCTGAGCCGCTGGGCGATGACCTCGATGATCGAATCAGGCCGCCTCGCTGCGGTGCGCTGTGGCACCGACGGACTCCCGGTGCAATGGCATGCGCTGATGCGCTCCAACGAGCCGACGACCTCCGCCACACGCGACGTCGCCGACCTCTTGGCAACACATCTGGCGCCATCGGTTTCGTGAAGCACTGCAGCGATGGCTTGTCTGACCATCGGTGTGACATCGGGGTGACATCGGGTGGGCAGTGGGTGGGCAGTCAGCGGGGCGCTCAAATGATCCGTTGCACGAACTCGGCAACGGCGTCCGCAATGATTGCGTCACGGCCTTTGAGGTCGTGGCGCGCGCCGTCGAGCCAGATGTGTTCGACCGGAGCGGAGATCGTCGATGTCCACTGCTCGAGTTCGTCGGGCGTGCCGAACTCGTCTTTGGTGCCGGAAATGAAGAGACACGGCACGGTGATGTCGGGCAAATGCTCGACGCGCAGCTTGCCGGGTTTCTTCGGCGGATGAAGGGGGTAACCGAGCAACACGAGCGCTGCAAGATTTTTCACTGGGCCGACCCCATCGACATCGGCGGCGACCATCGAGGCCATCCGCCCGCCCATCGAGTGGCCACCCAGAATCAGTGGACTTCGGCGGCGAGAGATCGTGGTGAGGTCTTCGCGAATCGATGCCATCAACTTCGGTGCACGATCAGGCGGTCCCTTGCGACCTTCTTTCCGGTACGCGAAATCGAGGCGGCTGGTCCGTGCTGCAACTCCGATTTCGATTGCGAGGAGCCGAGCATGATTGCGATCGGACCCGGCACCGGGGTACAGAAACAAATTCGGTTCAGCCATGCGGGCCGGCTTAAACTTTGGCGCTGAGGATGCGACGGGCTTCAGCCAGGTCGCTCATCGCCTTTGCCGCGTCGCCGTGATCGCCGCCGTGATCGGGGTGCACATCGCGCATCCCCTTGCGGAATTTTGAGGTGACCTCACGCTTCGACGGCTTCTTGCTGCCGAGTTCAAATCCGAGCACGTTGAGCGCCCACCCGAGTGGGTCGGCGAGCGCCTCGAGCGTGGTTGTCTGCGATCCAGCGAGGTGAGCAATAAACGATGCGCCAATCGGACCACGCCATCTCGACGCCTTCTGCAGGACGTCTGAGATGCTTCGCCGATGCTCGAGTGCAAGTCGTTCGGCTGCATAGATGGCCCCGAGGACCTGGCTCAGATCGGTTCCGGTGCTGTCGAAATCGAACGAAATCTCGTCGCCATCGCCGATCAGGCGATGGTTGCTGACGGCGAGCCCATGGCGGTCGACCTGAAAACGGTGGCGGAGCCGCGGCTGCACGATTCGTCCGCCCCGGCCGACCTCGGTAATCAACCGGTGGACATCGCCAACTTGATCATCGTTGAGGCCCCCGAGATGCGCAGCGACGATTGAACCCAGCAACAGGCCGCCAAATCCGGGTGCCGGATCAACCGGCAGCACCATGTGGCCGAGGGCAACGCGGCGCGTTGGCACCGTCGGCCGTGTGTGGAAGATCTCCAGTTCGGCGAGGAGCACGATCAGGAATGAGCCAATTCTTCAGGTCAGATCGTCGAGTCAGACGTACGGTCGCAGCAGCGAACGAAGGTCTTGCGCCAAGCCAATGATGTCGGAGCCGTCGGCGTCTTCATCCTTACCGGCCTTGGCGCCCTCGGCATCGGCCATGACCCGCTCAACGATTCGGTCGACGCCAGCAACGGCGCCAGCCCAGGTGCGCTGAGCAAGTGCGTACGGCGGGTGCCTTTTATCGATGAGCAGGGAGAGTTCGATCAGCTGCGTGCGGGACTTCGCATCGAACGGGTCTTTGGCCAGCTTGTCGGCAGCGAGAAAGATCGTGCTCAACGAGCCTTCCGGCGGCTCGTTGTCACCCGACTGGTCGGCGTTCATCAGCTCACCGCCCTCGATTGCATCGAGCAGATCGTCGACAGCGTCTTCGGCTTCGACAGCGACCACGACGGCGTGGCCTTCCCAGCGATGCGGTACTTCTGATTCGACAAGCGCCTCGCTCAGCACCGTGCGGTCGGCGTCGGTCCACTCGTCAAGATTGAACTCGGTCGATTCGGCGTCGGTCTCAAGCACAATCGGAAACGGGCCGATCTCTTCTTCGAGCCGCTCAAAAATGGCATCGACCCTGTCTTCGTGCGTTTCGGGCACGATGAGCTCGCTGTCGTCCCACGCATGGGGAACCAGCGCCTGGGCCATGGCCTCGGCGAGCTCGGCCCGCTGATCGAGGGTCCAAACGTCGACGTTGTAATGGACCTTGACGATGTCGGGATCGTTGGGGTCGAAGTCGACCGTCTCGCCGATACCAGCGGTTTCGTTCTGTTGTTCGGCGCCGCTTCTGCTTACAAATGCCACAAGTGCACGATACCTGCGGTCAGCGCGTCAGTGCTGTCAGAAATGCCTCAGTTCGCTCGTATTCATCTCGAACATTGACCGAATCACGGAATCCATGCCCCTCACCGTCATAGACGACGAACTCGACCTGACCACCGACCGCCCGAATCGCCTCGACAACGGTCTCGCTCTGGCTGATCGGCACCACCGGATCGTCGCTGCCGTGGAACAGGAGGAGCGGTGCGCCGATGCGACCAGCGCGGTGCAGCGGCGACAACTCGTCGTACCGCTCCCAGCCAACGACTGCGGGCTCCCCGACGAGCGTGTCGCAATAATGCGCTTCAAAGCGATGCGTCACCTGGGTCAGTGCTCGGAGATCACTGACCGGATACGAAGCCACGCCGCCGGCAACCAGGTCAGGATGGTCGGCGAGAACACCGAGCACCGTAAGACCACCGGAGGATCCGCCCATCACCACGCTGGTCGCTGGAGTCGCCCAGCCAGCAGCGTGAGCGTGGGCGATGAGTACCGCTGTGTCGTCGACGTCGAAGCGACCCCACCCGCCGTTGAGTGCCTGCTGGAACTGGCGACCATGCCCGGTCGTTCCTCGTGGATCAACGATCAGCACGTCCCAGCCGCGGCTCCACCAATACGAGATGCGCGGCCGAAAGTCCGCCTGCCACTGATCGGTCGGCCCGCCGTGCACCCAGACCAGCAACTTCCCCCTACCTGCTGCGTACCTCCGAGCGAACAACCCATCGACGTCGATCATCTCGGGTTCGGGCAGTTCGAACTGCTGCCAGCCATCGGCGGGCCCCACCGCCAACACCGTGCGGGGCGGTTTGACGTCGAGGTCGCTCAGGTCGTACGCCACGATCTGCGTGGGTGTGACAGCACCTGTCCGCAGCGCGACGACCGTGGTGCCGTGCCAACTCAGTTGACCGTGGCCGCCCTTGCCGATGTTCGTGACTGCCCCGGTCGACCGCTCGACAACAATCAGTCGGCCGAAGCCACGCTCGTTGCGGCACAAAGCGACCCGTTTCTCGTCAGGCGACAGAACAAAGCTGCGCTGTCCCATGCCCCACGTCGGCCCGGCGTGCTCGAATGCTTCGGCGAGCACCGGCTTGTCGTCGACGTACACATTGAGCCATCCGCTGGCATCGTGAACAACCGCAGTTCTCCCGTCGCTGATACGCCGCGGCTGCTGAACCGCTGCACCCTCCGGGCGCCACCGTGCAAGCGTTCCGTCAGCGAGCACGCACGTCACCGTGTGGGCAGCGTCCCACGGCATGGCCGGTGGGCTCCACCCTTGCCAGACAGCGGCCGACGAGTCGAGTGCCAGCTCGGGATCGAAACAGAATGCGTCGGCACCATCATCGAGCCGCCGCAGCGCTCCTGACCCGAGCTGCACTTCCCATACTTCGGCCTCGTCAATGACGAACACCACAACCGAGCCATCGGTCGACGGAGCTCGGCACTCACGTTCAAGTTCGGTGATCGGTTCGGGACGCCCACCAATCGGCTGCCACCAGAGCTCGCCGTCCTTGGCCGCGTAGACCACACCTGTGCCGGCGGGGTGCCAATCGAAGCAGCCGCCCCCCATCCCCCGGCCAGGTGCGGGATCAGGCCCAGTACTTAGGACCCGCTCAGCGCCACCCTGCACAGGCACCGTCATGATCGCTGCCGCTCCACGCCACCGCTGCACGAAAGCAACGGTCTGGCCATCTGGCGAAATCTTCGGCTCGGTGAGGTCGCGGCCGGCGGTCAACAGCTCCAGGGGGACGTGCACACAGCGATGTTACGACCGGACGCGAAACCCTGTTGCACATCGGCAATCAACTCAGGATCGTGCAGGCGGTCTGGGTCAATCGCCTCACCACCGATAATGTGCGGAAATGTCCGCACGCGAGAATCCTGACCGCAACCTGGCGATGGAGCTCGTCCGAGCCACCGAATCGGCATGCCTCGCCGCTGCCCGCTGGGTCGGGCGCGGCGACAAGAACGCCGCCGACGGTGCAGCCGTCAATGCAATGCGACTCTCGCTGTCCACCGTCGCGATGACCGGCACAGTCATCATCGGCGAGGGCGAGAAGGACGACGCCCCAATGCTGTACAACGGAGAGGAAGTCGGCGACGGTAGCCAGCCCGAGGTTGATGTGGCAGTCGACCCGATCGACGGCACGACACTCACCGCGCTCGGCAAGACCAATGCCTTGGCAGTCATCGCCGTTGCGGATCGCGGATCGATGCTCGACCCCGGCCCGTCGTACTACATGAACAAAATTGCGGTCGGCCCCGATGCGGTCGGAGCAATCGACATCACCGCCAGCGCCACGCAGAACCTGCGCTGGATTGCCAAGGCAACACGCAAGGAAGTCGGTGATCTCACCTGCGTGATCCTCGACCGGCCGCGCCACGCCGAGCTGATCGCCGAGGTCCGCGCCAGCGGCTGCCGTATTCGCCTCATCACCGACGGCGACGTCTACGGCGCAGTGGCGACCTGCTGGCCAGAAGCCGGCGTCGACGTCTTGATGGGTATCGGCGGCACGCCCGAGGCCGTCATCTCCGCTGCTGCCATGAAGGCGATGAACGGTGAGATCCAGTGCCAGTTCTCGCCGCAAAGCGACGCCGAGATGACCGCCATGACCGACGCCGGATTCGACCTCGGTCGCATTCTCATGCAAGACGATCTGATCACCAGCGACAACTGCTTCTTTGCAGCGACCGGCCTCACCGATGGGGCCCTGCTTCGGGGCGTGCGCTTCGATAAACAGGGCGCACGCACCCAAAGCCTCGTGATGCGTTCGCGCAGCGGAACCGTCCGCATGATCGACGCCCACCACCGTGTCTCAAAGCTTCGCGAGTTCGCCGCCATCGATTACTAATCCACCACGGGGCTCCTGACCCACAGCAACCGTTCGCCGTCTGCGTTGGTCTCCGCCCGATGAGCGGGCTCGTTGGCAGCGGGCAAACACTGCGCTCGGTCAGTTGTCGAGCAGGCTCCGACGGAGCCATTGGAACACGCGCCAGCCGGTGAGCCCGCCCGCCATCGTGTCAGCAGCAATTGCGGCGGCCGAGTCGCTGATTGCCTTGCCGTTCGGCGCCTTGACGTGTACTTCGGCCACGCGTTCGGCCATCACGAACCAGCCGACCGCCTCTTCAACAGTGCGCCCAACGGTGAGTAACCCGTGATTGCGGAGGATGCAAAGCTTTGCTTCACCCAGCGATGCCGCGATCCGCTTGCCCCCGTCGGTGGAGAGAACCTCGACTTCTTCGTCGTCGAACAGCGCTTGATCGAAAACGAACGCAGTCGATTCCTGGCTCAACGAACGAAACGGTTCGACGTTCGCCGACCACGGCGTACCGAACTGCGTGTGCGTGTGACATGCACTGACCACATCGGGGCGCGCTTCGAGCAGCGGTGCGTGAATGTTGTAGCCCGCCGTGTTGACGGCGCCGGTCGGGTTGCCCTCGGCATCGACAACATCACCACCGGGTCCAACGAGGACCAGCCGTTCCGGCGTGGCCGCACTGAACGCGATGCCCCAGTCGAGCAGCCAGAAGTGATCGGTCAGAATCGGATCGCGCGCTGAGACGTGACCGTCGCCGAGTTGCCCCCAGCGTTGTGCACCAAAAATGCGATATCCGAGGGCACACATCTTTTTGCGGTGGGCACGCTCAGCCTCGGGTGAACGCACAGTGTCGTACGCATCGACGCCAGGGAAATCCGGATACGCATCAGCCATGCAATAAGCGTATGTCCTCTACGCTCGGCTCATGGATCCGGATCTGCTTGGAACGGTTGCGGCGGTACACCGCAGCAACGAACATACGTTCTCGAAGGTTACCTGCGAATCGATCGAGTTGGTAGCCGGGTTGGGCGTCAACGGCGACGCCCACCAAGGTGCGAAGGTCAAGCACCGCTCGCGCGTGGCGGCGAACCCCGACCAGCCGAACCTCCGTCAGGTCCACCTCGTCATGAGCGAGCTGCTCGACGAAGTCAACGACGCTGGCCACAAAGTCGTTGCGGGCCAATTCGGTGAGAACATCACGACGACCGGGATTGACCTGATCAACCTCCCCGCCGGTTCAATGCTCCGCATCGGCGACACGACTCTCGTCGCGCTGACCGGCCTCCGCAACCCGTGTCCGCAAATCAAGTCCGTCGGCGACGGCGTGATGAAAATGATGTTCATCGACGATCAAGACAACCCTGAAGGGCCCAAGATCGGACGTACTGGCGTCATGGGCGTCGTCATTGCAGGCGGCGTCGTTGCAGCAGGCGATGAGATCAAGATCCGTTTCCCTGCGGGCCCGCTGACTCGCATGGCCAAGGTCTGACAGAGGCTACGTTGGGCGAGTGCCCAAAATCGTGGATCATGTCGAGCGTCGCGGACAGCTCCTCGATGCGGCGGGTCGAGTACTGCTGGAGCACGGCCTCGACGGGCTGACCACCCGCCGGGTCACCGAAGCTGCGGGGGAAGCCAAGGGCGCACTGTCGCACTACTTCGACAACAAGGATGACCTCGTCCGCCAGCTCCTGGAGCGGTTTTACGAACGAATCCGCATGCGATTAGACGCGCGCCTCGCCGGCCTCTCGGGGCTGGATGCACTCAGCGAGCTCATGCTCGAACTCCTCCCGCTCGACGACGCAAGGCTGGGCGAAGCCCAAGCTGAGTTGTCGTTTGTGGCTGCATCGGTTGGATCACCCAAGCTTGCAGTCTGGTACCACGACCAACGTCGCCAGCTCACGAAGGTCTTGATGCGCTACACGAAGCAGGCGCAGAGTGCCGGGGAAATCGAGGCCAGCCGTTCAGCCAAGGTGATCGCCGACGAGTTCCTCACGCTGATGGACGGATTGAGCATGCAGGCCGTTCTCAACCCGTCGCCGACACATCGCCGAATCCAACGGCAACAGCTCAAGTCCTTTCTCGACAGCCTGCACTGACCTGATATTTTGGGCGGGTGCCCAGCAAACTGGATCCGACCACCACCGACGAGCTGCAGACACCGTGCCTCGTCGTCGAGTCATCGATCTTCGAAGCCAACTGCGCCGCGATGGATGCCGTCCTGCCCGGCAACAAGCTCCGCCCTCACGTCAAAGCGTTCAAGTCGACCGCAATGGCACGCCGTCTCGCAAATGGCGGGCACACCGGTTTCTGCGCCGCCACTCCGCTCGAAATCGAGGGCATGGCCAGAGCAGGCCTCGGCGATGATCTCCTCCTCGCCAACGAGTCGCTCGACGTCGCCCGCCTCGGCGCGTTGACCGACGATGCCAACATCACCATTGCAGTCGACTCGGACGCCACCCTCGACGCGGCCATCGCCGGAGGTATCCGAAGCGTGCTCATCGACGTCGAAATCGGCCTTCCCCGCTGCGGCTGCTCGGTCGACGATGCACCGCGGCTCGCCGACAAGGCACGCCGAGCTGGCCTCGATGTCCGCGGTGTGATGGGCTACGAGGGCCATCTGATGATGGTCCACGACCGCAGCGAACGTGTCGACAAGGTCGGAGCAGCAACGTCGCTCCTGCTCGAAGCAGCCGACCGCGTCGGAGGTCAGATCGTGTCCGGTGGTGGCACCGGCACGTTCGATTCCAACACGTGGTGCACTGAAATTCAGGCCGGTAGCTATTGCCTGATGGACACCCAGTACCTCGAACTCGACCTCCCCTTCGAGTGTGCCCTGAGTGTGCTGGCCACCGTGATCTCCGTGAACCCAAAGGGCTGGATCGTCGTCGACTGCGGCCTCAAATCACTTGGCATGGACCACGGCAACCCTTCGTGGTCTGGCGGCAAGGTGCTCTTTTGCTCGGACGAGCACACGACGCTGTCACCCACCGATCTGGCCGACTGGAAGGTCGGCGACCGCACGAGATTGCTCCCCGCACACGTCGATCCAACCGTTGCGAAGCACCAGCAGATGTGGGTCGTCGATGGAGACACCATCACCGACAAGTGGGACATCGACCTCCGCTTCTGGTGAACCCTTCGCCTCACCTCGAGCGGGTGAGGTGGCGGAGGAGACCTGTATCGAGATGCTCCTCGACGGCGTCGGCGAGTTGAACGAACGTGTCGTCGAGCACCGGGCTGATGCGGATGCCCAGCAATCGTTCGACAAATGCGGGGTCTTCAAACAGGCCGTGGACCGTGGTCGCAACGACATTGTCGCGGCGCCAGCCGACCGGGCCGAGTTCGCTTCGTGCGATCACCAGATCGTCGCCTCCAGCCAACTGGCCGTACCGAATCTCGTAACCGTCGTGCTGTTCGCCTTGCCAGTCGATGCTCGATCGGACGGTCAGTTTGTCATCAGCCATAGTCGTCCGTATGGGCAGTAGCCCGAGCATTTCAGTCGACCCGCGGGCGAAACCTTCAGCACCATTTGCATCATCGAGTGACATTCCCAGCATCATCGCCCCACCACACACACCAATCACCGGTTTCCCCGCTGCAGCAGCACGCGCGACAGCAATATCAAGGCCGCGCTCACGCATCCATGCAACATCAGCAACGACGTGTTTGGAGCCCGGCAGAACCACGATGTCGGCCCGCTCAAACGATGCCGCGTCCGTCGCCCAGCGAACGCTGGCGGCATGGCTCAGCATGTGGAACTCATCGAGGTTCGATCCGAACGGCAGCCTTGGAATCGCCACCGATGGTGCACCCGCCGGTGCATCGCCGTGCTCGACCGCTCCTTCTTCGCGCGGGAGCCGATGGCGCAACATTGGCAGGACCCCTGCTGCGGCCATGCCCGTCATTTCGGTCAACCGCGCCGGGCCTGGCGCAAGCAGCGTCGGGTCGCCTCGGAACTTGTTCAGGACGAATCCGCCAAGCCGCTCACGCGTTGCCTCAGGAACGAGGGCCCAGGTGCCGTAGAGGTGCGCAAACGATCCGCCACGATCGATGTCACTGACCAGCAGCGCTGCTGCATCGGCGTGTTCGATCATCCGGTTGTTGACCTGATCGACCAGGTTGATCTCGGCCGGGCTGCCAGCCCCCTCGATCACCACAAGGTCAAACTCGGCGGCAAGTTCGTTCAGCCCTTCGGCCATTGGTGTCCACAGCGCATCGTGACGGTCCTGCCAGGGCGTTGCCGTCAACTCACGATCGACGACGCCGCGCACGACAACCTGACTTTGCGTGTCGGCCTCCGGTTTGAGCAGCACCGGGTTCATGCGGACGTCGGGCTCAAGGCCGGCGGCTTTGGCCTGCAACCACTGCGCGACCCCGATCTCGCCGTGGCCGTGCGGCGTCGCCACGACACGGGCGTTGTTCGACATGTTCTGCGCCTTGAACGGAGCAACACGAACGCCTTCACGTCGGAACCAGGCACACAACGCTGTGACCAGTAACGACTTGCCCGCATCGGAAGTGCAGCCGAGCACCATCAGCGGACGAAGGGCAGTCATGGCGCTGGGAAACCACGACGCGGCACAACAACAACCTGCCGATTGCCTAACTCATCAATGTCGACGTCGACTGTGACACACACGTTGTAGATTTCGCCAAGACGGTCGGCCGTGAGCACATCGGCGGCGTCGCCGACTGCGACGACATCACCGTGGTGAAGCATGACCAAGCGGTCGGTGTACGTGCCTGCCAGCGTCAAATCGTGCAGTGCGCTGATAATCGTCAGCTGTTCCGAGCGTCGCAGTTCGGTCACCAGTTCGAGCGCCTGCTGCTGATGACCGATGTCGAGTGCCGACGTCGGCTCGTCAAGTAACAGGACTGGGGCTTGTTGCGCCAGTGCCCGAGCCAGCACGACGCGCTGTCGTTCGCCGCCACTCAACTGACCGAGCAGGCGGTTCGCGAACTCACCGAGCCGGAGCCGATCGATCACGTCGCTCGCCACGATCCGATCGGTCCGTGACGGCGAACCGAAGTAGCTGATGTACGGCGTTCGGCCGAGCAGCACATACTCGTATGCCGTCATGTCGTCGGGAATCAGCGGGTCCTGTGCGACGTATGCAACCTGCTTCGCTCGATCGCGATCACTGAGTTGGTCAAGGGGAGTGCCGTCGATTTCGATCGATCCCGACGAGTCGACGAGGCCAACAATCGCTCTGAGTAGCGATGACTTTCCCGCGCCGTTCGGGCCGATGAGGCCGACCCATTCGCCGGCGTCGACCGAGTCGGAGAACCCGCTGAGTGCCACACGCTTCTTGCCGTACTGGACCGAGACGTCGGAAAACGTGATCGTGCTCATCCTCCGACCCGTCTCGTCCTCAAGAGGTACAAGAAGAATGGCGCACCGATGAATGCGGTGACCACACCGATCGGGGTTTCGGCCGGACGAGCGAGCATGCGGCCCGGCACGTCGGCAAGGATCAAGAAGCCAGCTCCGCCCAACAGCGACAACGGGAGTAGTCGCCGGTGTCCAGCGCCGGCAACGAGGCGCACGACGTGTGGAACGACCAGGCCGACAAAGCCGATCAACCCGCTCACCGACACGACCGCAGCCGTACCGAGCGTTGCTGCAACGACGATGATCAGCCGGGTACGAGCCACCGACACGCCGAGGGTTGCGGCCTCGTCGTCACCGACACGAAAAGCGTCGAGGTGGCGACGATGAAACAGCAGAACCACAGTGCTGACAGCCACGTACGGCACCACGAGCCGAACGTCCGCCCAAGACGCAAGCGACAGGCTGCCCAAGATCCACCGGAAAACCTCCCGGATCGCCTCGACGTTGCGCTGGAGAATGAAGGTCTGTATGGCCGAAGTGAACGACACCACGGCGACGCCAGCGAGCACCAGGGTCACGCCACTTCGTGAGCCGTTGAACGCAGCACCGACCGCGTAGGTCACCATGACCGTCGCCACGGCAAACACGAACGCAACCGTCGGAACCGGGTCGATGGGCCAGTCCGCAGTGGCGCCCCTGCCGATGGTCAGCGCGACCGTTGCGCCCAGCCCGGCGCCTGCAGCCGCACCGAGGAGGTAGGGGTCGACGAGGGGGTTGCGAAACACACCCTGGTACGTGGCGCCAGCAAGCGACAACATGCCGCCGACCAAGCCCCCGAGCACGACGCGGGGCATCCGGATTTTCCACACGATTGCCCACTCGGCGTCGCTCACTCCGGTGTTGAATTCGATGAGCGGCAAGCGGTTGATCAGCTCGCCGGGAACCCGCCACCAATCAGGCCCGGCAGGCCCAATCGAGGCACCGAGCACGACGGCACACAGCACGAAAATGGTCCCACCAGCGAACCAACGGGCATCGTGCTGTGCGCTCATCGCGTCCTCGACGTTCTCGTCAGAACTGACTAGACCGAGGCTTTGATGCTGGCAATAACAGCGGCGACGGCCTCGTAGTACTCGACAATGCGCGGGCCCCAGCGCGAAGCAATGTCTTCGTCTGCCTCGACGATGTTGCCATTCTGAACAGCAGCAATTGCATCCCAGCCCGGCCGGGCCGCAACTTCATCGGCGGTGGTCGTACAGAAATTGCCGCACGGCACGAAGATCACATCGGGGTTGGCCGAGATGATCGACTCGACATTGAGCTGCGGAAATCCGAAATTGTCGCCCTCGGCGCGGTCAGCAATGTTTTCGAGGCCGAAGCTTGCGTACACCTCACCGATAAAGCTGGTTGAGTCAGCGCTATAGAACGTGTTGTCGACCTCGTGGTAGATCGACAATGGCGGGTCGGCAGCCGAGACGCTCGCAATTGCAGCATCAACGCGGGCCTGCATCGAGCTCACGAGTTCAGCTGCTTCACCGATCCGACCAGTGACCGCACCGAGCTGTTCGATCTGGGCGTACGTGTCGCCGATCGTCGAAGCAGCCGGGCCGTCCCACGATGCGATACCGAGTTCAGCGAGCTGGTCCCCGATGCCGTTGAAGTCGCCACCGATCAGAACGAGGTCGGGCTCGAAGGCGGCGATCTCTTCGATGTTCGGCTCGAAGCCGGACAGTTCGTTCGGGAGGTCGAGTGCTTCGGCCGGGAAGTTCGAGAACTGATCGACAGCCACGAGCAGATCGCCGGCGCCGATTGCGAACATGATCTCGGTGTGCGTCGGGCTGAGCGAGACAACGCGTGTCGGCAGACCGGGCTCCTCGACGTCGGCGGGAGCATCGGTGCTCGCCGACTCGGTGTCGGCGGGAGCTTCGCTGACTGCTGGCTCGCTCTCGGCGGGGGCGTCGGTATCAGCGGGTGCCTCCGTCTCGGACGGCGCATCGGTGCTCGTGGTCTCAGCATCGTCGCTGCCGCACGCGGCTGCCACGAAGGCGAGCGCGACGACTACGCCGATGAGTTTCTTGCGGATGGACCGTTCTGTTGAACGCATTGTTCCTCCAACCTCGATGTCGAGGGATAATGGAGGACAAGCTGGGCTCATCCGGCGGCACGAAACCACCAAATGCGACCTTCCCTTGCCTCGAGGGTTGTTGTCGCGTCGTACGAGCAGGCGACCGGACTTGCTCGGGTTACTCCGAGACCACCGTTGCGGGACAGTGCTGGATTCTCACCAGACTTCGCTGCGTTGTACGACGTTGTTCACTTTGACGTGAACTAGACATTGTAGCGACGGCGTCCGTAACCTTACTCATTCCATGACGAGCGAAATTTCCACCGAACCGACCACGGACGACGCTCCTCACACGGCCCCGACCGACGATCCACGCCCCGACGGATTGCGGCGCGCCGACTCGCTCGTCATTGTCAACACGGGCAATGGCAAGGGCAAATCGTCGTCAGCGTTCGGCATGATGATCCGTGCGCTTGCGCGCGACTGGAACGTTGCCGTCGTGCAGTTCATCAAGTCGGGGAACTGGAACGTCGGCGAGGAGAAGATGGGTCGAAAGCTCGGCGTCGACTGGTTTTCGTTCGGCGACGGTTTCACCTGGGATTCGAACGACCTGACAAATGACATGGCGCACGCCGCGCAAGGGTGGGCGAAGGCCATCGAGTTGATGGAGGCCGGCGAACACCAACTGGTGATCTTTGATGAGCTGACCTATCTCGCGTCATTCGGCTGGCTGCCGATCGCCGACATCGTCGGCCCAATCGCCGACCGGCCACGCCACGTCAACGTCATCGTGACCGGCCGCGACGCCGCTCCGGAACTGATCGAACTCGCAGACACGGTGACGGAAATGAAAGAAATTAAGCACGCGTATACCGAAGGCATTCGTGCGATGCGCGGCATCGACTTCTAGCGGACGGCAGCGAGCACCAGATGTCACTCACCGTTCTCATCGGCGGCGCTCGCAGCGGTAAGAGCTCGCTTGCCGTCGATATCGGGCGTCGCTACCAAGCTGTCAGCTCCAGTCCGGTTTCTTTCATAGCCACGGCGCCGACCGTTGACGACGACATGCGTCAACGCATCGAACGTCACGTCAATGAACGTCCCGCCAATTGGCAAACAATCGAGGAGCAGCTCAATCTGACAACTGCGCTCGATGCTGCGCCTGAGGGTCTCATCATCATTGACTGCCTGACGCTGTGGACCTCGAACCTCATGTGGGATGGAAGGAGCGACCAGTACATCCGCAATCAGGCGATAACCGATGCTGCCGGTGTGGGGTTGCGCAGTGATCCTGTCGTTGTCATCACCAACGAGGTGGGGCTCGGCATCGTGCCCGAAAATACCCTCGCTCGTCGCTATCGCGACGTTCACGGTTTCGTCAACCAAACGTGGGCCGCCGCCGCCGACACAGTCCTCCACCTCATCGCCGGCCGGGCGACCAAGCTCGAAGATCCGTGGACGCTTCTTGACGATTTCCAATGACCCATCCGGTTCGACGAGCCCATCCGCCAGACTGCACGCCATGACCCTGCTGCACGACCATCTCGCCGGCCTGCCACCGCGCGACAGCGCAGCCCACCAAGCCGTTGTCGAGCGGGCTGCACAGATTTTGCGCCCGAGCGGCGCGCTTGCGTGGCTCGACGAGACCGCCGCCTGGGTCGCTGGCTGGCAGCGGACCGGTCGCCCTGCCATTGAGCGGCCGGTCGGCGTGATTTTCGCGGCGGATCATGGCGTGGCCGCCGCCGGAGTCAGCGCCTATCCGCCCGATGTCACCGCCGCGATGCTCGCCGCGTTTGAGGCAGGCCAAGCAACAATCAGCGCGTTCGCTCGGGCCGCTGGCGCCGAGCTGTGTGCTGTCGACGTCGGCGTCGGGCGGCCCACCGGCGACATTCGGGTCGAAGCAGCAATGACGCCCGAACGATTCGATGCTGTGGTCCAACAGGCATTCGACGCCGTCGATGCGCTCGACTGCGATCTGCTGGTACTCGGCGAGATGGGCATCGGCAATACGACGCCGTCTGCTGCAATCGCTGCGTCGCTCGTAGGTGGCGACGTCGCGTCCTGGGTTGGCCGCGGCACGGGTGTCGACGACGAAGGGCTCGCCCGCAAGGTCGGCGCTGTACAGGCTGCACAACGCCGAATCGCTGGAATCACCGACCCGATCGAAATTTTGCGTGAGGTCGGAGGAGCCGAACTCGCAGCAATTGCCGCTGCGACCATCGCCGCGCGCCATCGATCGATCCCGGTGGTGCTCGACGGCTACGTCACTTCTGCATCGGTCCTTCCACTCGCGATGATTGACCCCGGCTTGCTCGACCATTGCATCGTGGGCCATTGCTCCGCCGAGCCTGGCCACCGCAAGTTGCTCGACCACCTCGGTAAGCGGCCGCTGCTTGATCTCGACATGCGGCTCGGTGAAGGGTCCGGCGCAATGGCGGCTGTTCCGCTGATTCGCATGGCATGCGCCGGCATCAGCGAGGTGCCGACTTTCGCCGAGTTCTTCGCGTGAGCAACGGGCTCCCTCCGTGGGGCTCACTGAGCGCCGCCCAGTTCTTGACCCGTATCCCGATTCGGCTGCGCGCCGCACCGGATCTTGCCCAAGCAGTCCCCTGGTTCCCCGTCGTCGGCGCGTTGATCGGCGCCGCTATCGGTGCAGTTGTAGCGGGGCTCATGGAGCTGACCACACCCGGCGTGGCAGCAACAGTCGCCGTCTTGTTCGGCATCGTCGTCACCGGCGCATTCCACGAAGACGGTCTCGCTGACACCGCTGATGCGATGGGCGGGTGGACGCCTGAGCGTCGCCGCGAGATTCTCAAAGACTCGCGGCACGGCAGCTACGGGGTCGCTGCCATGTGCGGAACCATCGTGTTACGCATCGCGTGCATCGCAGCTTTGGCGCCAGCCGCCGCGTTCGCGGCGCTGGTCGCGGCACACACACTCGGCCGCGGTGCTGCTGTTGGTGTTATGGGGTTTGCTCCGCCGGTATCAGCTGATGGCCTCGGTGCCGACTACACCCGGTCACTCACCCGCTCCCGTGCCGTGACCGGCGTGGCCGGGGCGCTCGCGATTACGGCGCTGGCGACTGGTTGGTGGGTTGGACCATTCGCCGTTGCGGCGCTGATCAGTGCTGTCATGGTTGCTGCTGTGGCGCGCCGGGCGTTCGGTGGTGTGTCTGGCGACATTCTGGGCGCCGTCGAGCAGGTCGCAGAATGCACAATCCTCGTCGTGGCGACCGGACTCGCATCGCGCTACTCCCTTTGGTGGTGACTCCCTTTGGTGAGACTCTGGGCTCGAGCCCATAGTCTCACCGCGTGAACATTCCGGCCCCCGCAGCTCAACTCATCCGTGGCTTCGCCATGGGCGCCGCCGACATCGTGCCTGGGGTCTCCGGCGGCACGGTCGCGCTGGTCCTTGGCATTTATGGCCGACTCATTA